>Ga0070668_100000663_pt1 | contig 23311 bp, 21 predicted proteins | sample KBSS43metaG_FD_64661 | JGI IMG/M metagenome (GOLD analysis project Ga0070668, IMG submission 64661) | Switchgrass rhizosphere microbial communities from Kellogg Biological Station, Michigan, USA - KBS S4-3 metaG | ecosystem: Host-associated > Plants > Roots > Rhizosphere > Soil ...
CGGCTCGCCGCTCTCGCTGATCTCCTTGGCCGCGAGGTACTCGCACAGGCTCAGGTGGATGAACCGCAGGGATTCCCCGATGCGCTCCTCGGTGAAGACGCCGGTGTCGAGGGACAGTGCCCGCAGGTACGCTTCGGCCTCGTCGTCCGACTCGTGGCGGCCCAAGGCCCTGGTGGTGGCGACCGCGGCGCGCCAGGAGATGGCGTTGGGCGGGTCGTCGCCGCGGTGGAGGTGGTCGAGGGCGATCCGGCCGAGCAGCTCCTCGCGGCGGTGCCGCAGTTCGGAACCACCCTGCCCCAGCCCCAGCTGCTGGGAACGCCGGTGCTGCAGCAGTTCGCCCACCACGCTCCGGTAGAACTCGGTCCGCGTGTCGGGCAGCCTGACCGTCTGCAGGTTCTCGGAGTTCGCGTATCGCTGGTCCTGCGCGACGTACATCGAGAGGACCAGCGGGTTGCCGCACATCTCCGCCAGCGTCCCGTAAGCGAGCAAGGTGGTGAAGATCCGCTGGGCCTCCTCGTTCCGGTCCCGGTGGTAGGGCCAGTTGCGGAGGAACTCGAAGATGTCCGCGGGGCTGAACGGCTGCAGCTCGTAGACGGCGTTCATGCCGCTGAGGAACCCGCGCGGGAGTGCCCCGCGGAGCTGGGTGCGCGCGGTCACGATCACCTTGGTGCGCGGTGACTCACCGCGCAAGGACGCGGTCAGGCCGCGGATCGCGTCGACCGCGAAGCTCAGGCGGTTCCCCGGCACTTCGTCCAGGCCGTCGAGCAGCACGAACAGCCCGTTGCGCCGGGACCACGCGTCGATCGCGAACCGGGGGTCGTGCATCCCGCGGACCGCCGAAGCCGTCCGGAGCAGCTCGGCGCGGAGCCAGGTCCCCGCTTCCTCGCCGTCGCCGGCGGCCGAGTGCCAGTCCAGGGTCCGCAGTTCCAGGTGCACCGGCAGCCGGCTGGCGGCGGGTGCGCTGTAGGCCTGGCGGCACGACTGCCGGAACAGCTTCTTCGTCAGCGACGACTTGCCGGAACCGGGGTCGCCGAACAGCAGCGCCGAGCCGGTCCCGTCGGCGAGCAGGACCTCGTCCGGCACCCGCTGTTCCGCCATGCTGGACAGCGAAAGCCGCACGTAGGCGGTGTCGATCTCGATCCGCGCGTCGTCGACCGAGGGCACGAACAGGTGCGTGTCGAAGTTTTCGAGCTTCAGCTCCGCGAACCGGCGGACGCCGAACTGCCGCGCCAGCGCCGTGCTGACGAACCGGCCGACGCTCAACCGCATGGTGCCCGCGAGGTAGCCGCCGAACGGCTGGAACTCCCGCGCCACCGAGCGGCGGTACCGGCGGAAGAACGCGACCAGCGGCGTCACTCCACCGAGACCGGCCGCCGAAAGGATCAGCCAAACCGCCATACCGGCCCCGACCCGCCCTTCGCTCGTGAACGCAACAACAGTCGCGGACACGCGAAGGCGCGTTACGCCGGGACGCGGGTGTTCCGGCATGATGAGCGGGTGCCCCGTCGTCAGCTCCGGCCGCATCAGGTGTGGCTGATCGGTGTTCCGCTCAACCTGCTGCTGGCCATCCCGTGCGCCTACCCGGTCGCGTTCGCGATGCTGGGAACGCAGGTCCTCGCGTGGGAGCTCGGGTGGGGCACGCCCGATCCCACCGTGGTCGACGAAGGCGCGGGCTTCGTGATCATGCTCGGCCTGATCTCACTGGTGTTCGCCGGACTGGTCGTGGCCGGCCTGAACGCCCTGTTCGCCTTCCGCGCACCGCAGCTCAAAGCGGGCCGTTACTGGCTCGGGGTGGCGCTGCTGGTCGTGGTTCCCGACATCGTCTACTGGACCACCCGCTAGCTCCCCGACGAGCTACCCCAGTTCCGCCAGCTGGGGCACGGCCGGGGCCATGCCGTCGATCCACGCGGCGGGCGAGCCCGTTCCCGGCGTGACGATCACCGTCCGCACACCCAGCTTCGCGTAGCCGGCCATGGCGCGGACGAACTCGTCGCGGGTTTCCGGCGTCGGACGCGGGTTGTTGGCGATGATCGTCTTGCGGATCTCGTCGTAGTCGCGGCCCACCTCGTCGCAGTGGCGGCGCAGCACGTCCAGCTTGTGCTCGACGTCCTCCGGCGAGGTGCCGAAGAGGTTGCACGCGTCGCCGTACTGCGCGACGAGCCGGAGCGTCTTGCGTTCCCCGCCGCCGCCGATGAGCACCTTCGGCCGGTTGATCGGCTGCGGCGAGCACAGCGTCTCGGCCAGCCGGTAGTGCTTGCCCTCGAACGGGCCGTTGTTCTCCGGGTCCCACATCTGCGCGCAGATCCGCAGGGTTTCCTCCAGCCGCTCGAACCGTTCGGCGATCGGCGGGAACGGCACGCCCATCCCCTGGTGCTCGCGCTCGAACCAGGCGGCGCCGACGCCGAGCACGGCCCGGCCGCCGGAGAGCACGTCGAGCGTGGTGACGATCTTCGCGAGCAGCCCGGGGTGCCGGTAGGTCACGCCGGTGACGAGCAGGCCGAGCTCGATCCGGGACGTGTGCGCGGCGAGGTAGCCGAGCGTGGTGTAGCCCTCGAGCATGTTCGACTCGGCGGGGAGACCGGTGGGTTCGATCTGGAAGTAGTGGTCCATGAAGGACAACCAGGTCGCCCCCGCTTCTTCCGCCGCGGCGCCCACCCGGGCGAGCTCACCGGCGATGGCGGTGGTCCCGCCGTCGATGTCGAAGATGGGGAGGTGGAAACCGAGTTCCATGGGAATGTTCTCCTGACGTGATCGGCGTAGCCACCACGCTAGGACCTGGAGTGCGCTCCAGCGCAAGTCCCGCTCAGCCCACGGCCGCGGCCAGGAAGCCCGCGACGTCGGGCGTCGTCGTCACCGGGACGCCCGCCGCGCGCAGGCGATCCGCGAACTCGGCCGACTTCCGGCCCCCGTCGGCGATGAGGAACGGCGGTGCGCCCGCGGCCGCGTACGTCAGCGGGCTCGCCGAGCGGAGGGTCTCGGCGGAGCGGCCCAGCGCCATCAGCAGCGACGCACGCGTGAGCGGGTCCAGTCCCCGGAAGTCGGTGAAGTCGGCCGGGGCCGCCACGGCCGCCACCGCGCGGACCGTGCTGTCCTGGCCCGGGTACTGGCCCGCGTCCGTGCCGCGGGCGACCCCGAGCAGCGACGCCAGCGTGCCGCCCGCGCCGATTCCCCAGGCCGCGATCCGGGCCGGGTCGAGGTTCAGCGCGGCCGCGTTGGCCTTGAGGAACCGGACCGCGCACCGGGCGTCCGCGAGCGGCGCCGGCCACCGCGCGGCGGGCGCGAGCCGGAAGTCGATCGAGGCGACGGCGACCCCGCGGGCCGTCAGGTCGTCCCGCACCGGCCCGAACCGCGATCCGGACGGCAGCGCGCCCGGCCCGGCGGGCTTGCGGTTGCCGAGCACCAGCCCGCCGCCGTGGAGGAACAGCGCCACCGGAGCGGGCCGCCCGCGGTCGGGTGGGCGGTAGAGGTCCATCGCCAGCGGAACGCCGCCGGGACGGCAGTACTCGACGGTGCCGCTGTCGAGCAGCGTCGACGCGGTGGGCCCGGTGACGCCGTCGCCGGCGGCGACGGTTCCCGCCGCGCCGGCCGCGAGCACCAGCAGCAGCACGGGGAACAGCGCGATCCACCCCGACACCCGCCGTGGCGTGGACGGCCACGGGTGCGCCCGGCGCCGCGCCACGACCAGGAAGCCGAACAGCGCGACGACCTGCAGCGCGGCGGCCACGTAGTCGGTGAAACCGGCCACCGTGTCCGCCGGCTGCCAGGGATCGAACCGTGTGAACAGCCCGAGCGGCCGGCTGACCACCCACAGGGCGAGCGCGGCGGCCGCGGCGAGCGCGCCGAAATGGGCCGTCTTGCGGGTCGGCCACCCCAGCACCGCGACGACGGCGACGAGTTCGACGGCGCCGAGCGCGCCGAACGCCATCGCGTACAGCTGCCAGAGCCGCCACAGCGCGGATAGTGCGGCCGCCGGGATCAGGGCGCCGCCGAGCGCGGCGAAAGCGGCCGTGACCAGCAGCGGACCGCGCCGCAGCGGAGCCGGCGGGGTCGGCAGGGTCGGCAGGGTCGTCGGCGGGCGGTACGCACCACGCTGCCCGTCGACGACCCTCATGCCGCCAGTGTCACCCTGACCGGCCGGCGCCGGCCACTTCCGCGGCTATTTGCGTGCTGCCGTGTAGTTCCGGAACAGCAGGTACGTGTCGAGGATGTCGGACGAGGCGCTCTCGACCGAGCGGTAGATCCCCCACTTCGGGCGGACGTAGTCGCCCTGGTCGGGGAGGTTCACGTTCGACATCGAGCCCTGCGCGGCGACCGGCGCGCCGGACCCCGTGCCGTTGCGGATGACGCAGGCCGCCTTGCCCTTGGCACCCGGTGTGAACGTCCATTCGATGGTGATCCACTTGTTCCGCAGCGGCGCGAGGTCGGTGGCCGCGATACTCGGCGAGCCCGAGTTGGCGTAGGCGCGGGCATTGAGCATTTCCTTGCCGCCGCTGCGGGTCAGGTCCAGCGTCACCCACGGACCACCGTTGGTCGACGGCGTCTTGGTCTGGAAGATGTGCGTGAACTTGCTGGTGCCGTGCAGCGAGGCCGGGATGTACATCTCGTAGGAGAGCGTCCAGGTCTCGCCGTTGTGCATCTTGAGGGTCGAACCGTTCTGCACCATGCCTTTCGACTCGGTGCGCTGGCGGTCGCCGCCGCCGGTGGTGTCGCGGTCGTCCTTCCAGATGTTGAAGCGGTAGTGGTCGCCCTCCACCACGACGTACTTGCGGTCGGGGTGGTGGTTGCCGCGGTCGGCCTCGATGCCCTCGAAGGCCTTCAGGCCGTCGGTGGCGGGGTCGGGGTGCCACAGCGGGGCCGCCTGGGCGGGCAGAGCCGTGCCCAGCACGATCGGGACGGCGAGGGCGGAGACGGCGAGGGAGCGGAGAGCCGTCCTGCGGGGGAATTCCGGCATCGTCGGTGTGTCCTTCCTGACGACGGGTTCGGCAGGGGGGTGCACATCGGCCGGCGGACGGACCCGGGAAACCGGGCTGGTCATCCGATGTCTTGCGCTCTGAAGCTAGAAGGGAGCGCGCTTTCTGTCAACGCCTGCCGCACCACTGGGGTAGTTCGCCGATAATTCATCGGACGACACCCGCTGCTCAGCCGTAGCAGCCGGCGACCGCGGCGAATGCCGCCTTCGGCTCCCAGGGCACGTCCGCGTACGTCGTCCCCGTGCCGTTCTCCAGCACCTTCACCACGCCCCAGCTCGCCAGGTCGAGGTCCTCCCGGGGATCGGCCCGGTGCACCAGCCCGTAGCAGGCGAACGTGCACACGAAAGCCGCGTCGACGCCTTCCGCCGTGAACACCTCCAGCAGCTCGCGGAGGTACCGCGCCTGTTCCTCTTCGTCCCGGACGTACTCACCCTTGAGCCGGACGGGGAGGCCGTCTTCGTACTCGAGGATTTCGCCGCAGCGGGCGCCGAGGTCGGCCGCGCCGCGGTAGGGCGTCACGCCGAACTCCGTGATCGCCACCGGCTTGCCGGCCGCCACCAGCGTGCGGACACCCTCCCGGTAGCGGTGCGCGACCTCCTTCGAGCGGTGCGCGTCCACCGAGACGATGTCGAACGGTGCCCAGTCGACCTGTTCGAGGGGCACCGACGCGTAGGTGACGCGGCCGCCGAACCGCGCCCGGACCGCTTCGACCGCGCGGGCCAGGAAGGCGTTGACGCGGGCCGGCAGCCCGGCCAGGAGATCCCGTGACGCCAGGAGGTTCGCCAGGCGTTCCCCGATGCTTTCGCCGGGCAGGAAGCCGTGGTTGAACAGGCTCAGCTCGGCACCGGTGACGAACACGACCTCGGCGCCGCCGGCGCGGAGGCGTTCGGCCCGCTCGGCACCGTCGGCCAGCTGGCCGACGATCTCCTCCGGAGTGCGGTCCCACGGGAACGGCGAGAACCACACCTCCAGCCCGAGCGCGGCCGCTTCGCCCGCCGCGAACTCGATCCGGTCCAGGTCGGTGCCGATCAGCCGCACCGCCGTGCAGTGCAGGTCGTCGCGGATGATCGCCAGCTCGCGGCGGACCAGCTCCGGTTCGAACGGGCGGTTGAAGCGCCCGCCGACCTCGAAGCCGGTGTCGTAGCCGATGCCCTTGGCTCGCATGGTTCCCTCCAGATTTTAAGTACGGTACGTACCGTACCCTACAGGGTGAGGTACGGTGCGTACCCAAGGAGGGCCGATGACGAAGACCCGGCGCCGGGGCGCCGAGCTGGAAGAGGCGATCCTGCGCGCCGCGGCGGACGAGCTCGCCGAGTCCGGCTACGCCGGGCTGGCCATGGAGCGGGTGGCCCAGCGGGCCGGCACCAACAAGAACACGATCTACCGCCGCTGGCCGAACCGCGCCGCACTCGGCGTCGCCGCCTACCGCCGCCTCGCCGACGACCGGCTGCGCCCGCCCGACACCGGCGACCTCCGCGACGACGCCCTCACGTTGCTGCGCGCGATCAACTGCGGCCGGTCCTCCCCCGCGGCCCGGATCCTCCGCGGCCTGCTGGCCGGCGTCGGCGACGAGCCGGAACTCCTCGCGCAGCTGCACGAGCAGGCGGCCGAAGGCGGCACGAGCACCTGGCTGACCCTCCTCGAGCGGGCCGTGGCGCGCGGCGAGGCACCACCCGAAGCACTGCACCCGCGGGTCGCCACCGTGGCGCTCGTCCTGCTCCGCAACGAATACCTCACCCGCGGACTGACCACAGTGGACGACACCGTGCTCGTCGAGATCGTCGACGAGGTCTACCTGCCGCTGGTGCGACGGCGAGCGGGCGCGTGACACCCCGGCTCGCCCGCCACGAGAAGATCGCCGCGGCCCTCGAAGCGGCGGACGCGGACCTCCTGGCCTCCGCGCGGCCGCTCGGTACCGGGATCGGCGGGTCGACGTGGCTGCTCCACGTGGACGGCGAACCGGTCTTCGTGAAGCGGGTCGCCCTCACCGACGTCGAACGGCGGCACGAGCACTCGACCGCCGACCTGTACGGTCTGCCGCAGTGGTCCCACTACGGCGTCGGCTCCGCCGGGGGCGGCGCCTGGCGCGAGCTGGAGCTGCACCGCATGGCGAGCGAATGGGTCCACAGGGGACAGTGCGAGAACTTCCTGCTCCTGCACCACTGGCGGATCTTGCCCGCCCTGCCGCGCACCCCGCTCCCCCGCGCAGACCTGGAACGGGACGTCGCGTTCTGGCACGGCGACCCCGGCGTGCGGCGGCGGCTCGAAGCCCTGGCCGGGTCGACCGCCGATCTCGTGCTGTTCCTCGAATACGTGCCGCGGAACCTCGCCGAGTGGCTGACCGGCCACGACCGGCCCCTCGAAGAAGAACTCCGGCACCTCACCGGGTTCCTGGCCGGCCAGGGTGTCCAGCACTTCGACGCGCACTTCCGCAACATCGTCACCGACGGCGAGCGGCTGTACCTCACCGACTTCGGCCTCGCGGTGGCCTCGCGGTTCGACCTGTCGGACGCCGAGGCGGAGTTCCTGGCCGGACACGCGGACCACGATCGGAGCTACGTCCTGACCCAGCTGGTCAACTGGGCCGTCTCCCGGAACCGGAAGTGGCCCCATCCCCGCGTGCGCAACGACTTCGTCCGCGCCTGCGCGGCGGGGCGCGCGGCGCCGGGCCTGCCACCGCTCGTCCACCGCTACGCGCCGCTGGCCACGGTCGTCAACGACTTCTACTTCGCCCTGCACGGCGAAAGCCGGAAAACACCGTACCCGCGGGAAGAAATCGCTGAGCAGCTGATCCGCGCCGGGTTGCCCGGCTGAGCCCAGTCCGTCACCCGGGCGGCGCCGTCAGGAACGCCTCCGCGCACTTGCGGAACGCGACCACCAGCCGGTTCCGTTCCCCCGCCCGGGTGGCGACCGCCACCTGGCTCGGCGAGACGTCCGCCAGCGGCACCGTCGTCAGGTCCGGGCGCAGGCTGGCGGCGTTCCCCGGCGCGGCCGGGATGATCGCCACCGCCTGGCCGCTCGCCACCAGCTCCAGCTTGTCCTCCACCGCGGTGATGAACGGGCCGTCCGGGGCCGGGCGGCCGTCGGGGCGGGGGTCGACGCGCCAGAACGCGTCCCACTCCGCGTCCGGGACGCGGGGCAGCGGTTCGTCGGCGATGTCGGCCAGGGTCACGGATTCCTTGCCCGCCAGGCGGTGATCGCGCGGGATCAGGAGCGCGCGGGGCTCGTCGTAGAGGAGCGTCACGTGCAGTTTCGCCGCCGGGAACGGCAGCCGGACCACCGCCGCGTCGACGCGGTGCTCCAGCAGCGCCGCGCGGGCGCCGCCCCAGTCCAGGTGCCGCGTGCGGACGTCGGCGTCGGGGTGACGGCGGCGCAGCTCGCGCACCGCCGGCGTGACGATCAGGTTCGCCGTGTAGCCGACGGTGATCCGGCTGGGCCGGGCGACCGCGCGTGCGTGCGCGGCGGCCCCGGCCGCCGACCGCAGTACCTCGGCGGCGAGCGGGAGGAACGCCTCGCCGGCTTCGGTGAGCCGGGTGCCCTGCGGCGTGCGGTCCAGCAGGCGGGCGCCGACCTGCTGCTCCAGCCGGATGATCTGCCGGCTCAACGACGACTGCGTGAGGTGCAGCTCGGCGGCGGCGCGGCCGAAGTGCCGGTGCTCGGCGACGACGGCGAAACCGCGCACCAGGCGAAGGTCGAGATCCGGGTCGGGCATGCTCCCAGCGTAACCCGGCACGGTCCGGCGCTCGACGTCTGAGCTGCGGTGATGCGCAAACCGCGACACGCCTCGCGAAACATTCATTGGACCCGGCACACCCGGTGACGGCACGGTGGAAGTACTCACCCGTTCTTCCCCTGGAGTGCACCACCATGCGTGTTTTCGTCACCGGCGCCACCGGCTTCGTCGGCAGCGTCGTCGTCCGCGAGCTGCTCGGCGCCGGGCACCAGGTCCTCGGCCTGGCCCGGTCCGACGCGTCCGCCGCGGCGCTCGCGGCCGCGGGAGCCGAAGCCCACCGCGGTTCCCTCGGCGACCTCGAGAGCCTGCGCACCGGCGCGGCCGCCGCCGACGGCGTCGTCCACCTCGCCTTCGACCACGACGACTTCGCCCGGTTCGCCGCCTCCGCGCAGCAGGACCGGCGGGCGATCGAGACGCTGGGCGAGGCGCTCGCCGGGTCCGGGCGGCCCCTGGTGATCACCTCCGGGACGGCCGGCGCCGCACCCGGCCGGGTCGCCGACGAGGACATGACGCCCGATCCCGCCGCCATCACCTCGCCCCGCTTCGGCACCGAGACGGTGGCGCTCGCGTTCGCCGGCCGCGGCGTGCGGGTGTCGATCGTCCGGCTGCCCCCGAGCGTGCACGGCGAGCACGACCGGGGTTTCGTGCCGCTGGTGATCGCGGCCGCCCGCACCAAGGGCGTCTCGGCCTACCCCGGGGACGGCGCCCAGCGCTGGCCGGCGGTGCACCGGCTCGACGCGGCGCGGCTGTTCCGCCTGGCGCTGGAGTCCGCTCCGGCGGGGACGCGGCTGCACGCGATCGGCGACGAAGGCGTGCCGGTCCGCGAGATCGCCGAAGTGATCGGCCGGCACCTGGACGTGCCGGTGACGTCGATCGCCCCGGAAGCGGCGCACGACCACTTCGGTTTCGTCGGCGCGGTGCTCGCGCTCGACATCCCGGCTTCGGCCGACCGCACGCGCAAGGAGTTCGACTGGCACCCCGGGCAGCCGGGCCTCCTCGCCGACCTCGAAGCCGGCCACTACTTCGCGGCGGGACCCCGATGAAGCGCCTGGGACCGATCGGCGTCTACCTGCCGATCTCGTTCACCCGGACACCGCCGGTCGACGCCCAGCGCGAAGCGGCCCAGCGGCTCGAGCGCGCCGGGTACCGGACCGTGTGGACGAACGAAGTGGTCGGCGGCAAGGATGCCCTGGTGCAGCTGGCGGTCCTGCTGGCCGCCACCGAACGGCTCGTCTTCGGCACCGGCATCGCGAACATCTGGGCCCGCGAACCGCAGACGCTGCACGCCGCGGCGGCGCAGCTCGCGGACGCCTACCCGGACCGGCTGGTGCTCGGGATCGGCGCCGGGCACCCGGAGCAGGCCGCCGGCACCGGCCGCGACTACGGCAGCCCGCTGAAGACGGTGCGTGACTACGTGACGAGGATGGACGCGCAGACCTGGCCGCCCGCCCCCGCCGCGGCCTACCCGCGCATCCTCGGCGCCAACGGGCCGAAGATGCTCGCGCTGGCCGCCGAACTCACCGACGGCGCCTTCCCGGCGAACCTGCCGCCGGGGCTCACCGCAGCGGCCCGCTCCGTGCTCGGCCCGGACAAGCTGCTGGTGATCGGACTGCCCGTGGTCACCGGCGGACTGGCGGCGGCGCGGGAGAAGGTGGCGGGCAGCCTCGCCATGGGCTGGTACCGGAAAGCCGTGCGGCGACTGGGGTATTCCGCCGACGACGCCGACGACGTCGACGCCTTGGCCGACGCGGTCGTCGCCCACGACGAGCCGGACGCCGTCGCCGCCAAGGCGCGGGCGCACCTCGCCGCGGGCGCGGACCACGTCGTCCTCATGCCGCCGGCGACGGACGACTTCACCGCCGACGTCGAGACGCTGGAACGGCTCGCGCCCGCGTCCGGCACTTTCACGTGAAAGTGCCGGACGCGGGCGCGAGACCGGTTGGTCAGACCAGGTCGTACCGGTCGGCGTTCATCACCTTGGTCCACGCCGCCACGAAGTCGCGGGCGAACTTCTCCTTGGCGTCGTCGCTCGCGTAGACCTCGGCCACCGCGCGCAGCTCCGAGTTCGAGCCGAACACGAGGTCGGCGCGGCTGCCCGTCCACTTGACCTCGCCGGTGGCGCGGTCAAGGCCTTCGAAGGTCTCCTGGTCCTCCGAGTCGGGCGCTGCGGACTTCCACTCGGTCTCCATGTCGAGGAGGTTGACGAAGAAGTCGTTGGTCAGCGAGCCCGGCGTCGACGTGAACACGCCCAGCGAAGTCTGCTGGTGGTTCGCCCCCAGCACGCGCAGGCCGCCGATCAGGACGGTCAGCTCCGGCGCGCTCAGGTTCAGCAGGTTCGCGCGGTCGAGCAGCAGGTACTCCGACGGCAGGCGGTGGCCCTTGCCGCGGTAGTTGCGGAACCCGTCGATCGTGGGCTCCAGCGCGGCGAACGAGTCCGTGTCCGTCTGCTCCTGCGTCGCGTCGGTGCGGCCCGGGGTGAAGGGCACCTGGACGTCGACCCCGGCGTCCTTGGCGGCCTTCTCCACCGCGGCGACGCCGCCCAGCACGATCAGGTCGGCCAGCGAGACCTTCTTGCCGCCGGTCTGGGCGCTGTTGAACGACTCCTGGATGCCTTCCAGGGTCCGCAGCACCTGCGCGAGCTGGTCGGGCTCGTTGACCTCCCAGCCGCGCTGCGGCTCGAGGCGGATGCGGGCGCCGTTCGCGCCGCCGCGCTTGTCGCTGGCGCGGAACGTCGAGGCCGACGCCCACGCGGTCGAGACGAGCCGGCCGACGGTCAGGCCCGAGCCGAGCAGCTTCGCCTTGAGGTCCGCGATGTCCGCGTCGGAGACCAGCTCGTGGTCGACGGCGGGGACGCGGTCCTGCCAGAGCAGCTCCTCCCGCGGCACGAGCGGGCCGAGGTAGCGCTGGATCGGGCCCATGTCGCGGTGGGTCAGCTTGAACCAGGCGCGGGCGAACGCGTCGGCGAACTGGTCCGGGTTCTCGTGGAAGCGCTTGGAGATCTGCTCGTACACCGGGTCGAAGCGCAGCGCCAGGTCGGTGGTCAGCATCGTCGGCTTGCGGGCCGGGTCACCGGCCTCCGGGCCGGGGATGGTGTCCTCGGCGTCCTTGGCCACCCACTGGTGGGCGCCGGCCGGGCTCTTCGACAGCTCCCACTCGTAGCCGAACAGGTTGTCGAAGAACTGGTTGCTCCACTGCGTCGGCGTCGACGTCCAGGTGACCTCCAGGCCACTGGTGATGGCGTCGCGGCCCTTGCCGGAACCGAAGGTGTTCTTCCAGCCGAGGCCCTGCTCCTCGATGGCCGCGCCTTCCGGCTCGGCACCGACGTACTGGTCGGGGTCGGCCGCGCCGTGCGTCTTGCCGAAGGTGTGGCCACCGGCGATGAGGGCGACGGTCTCCTCGTCGTTCATCGCCATCCGGCCGAAGGTCTCGCGGATGTCGCGGGCCGAGGCCAGCGGGTCCGGGTTGCCGTTCGGGCCTTCCGGGTTGACGTAGATGAGGCCCATCTGGACCGCGGCGAGGGGGTTCTCCAGGTCGCGGTCACCGGAGTAGCGCTCGTCGCCGAGCCAGGTGCGCTCGGGACCCCAGTAGACGTCCTCGTCCGGCTCCCACACGTCGGCGCGGCCGCCGGCGAAACCGAAGGTGGTGAAGCCCATGGTCTCCAGGGCGCGGTTGCCCGTGAAGATCATCAGGTCGGCCCACGAGATCTTCTTGCCGTACTTCTTCTTGACCGGCCACAGCAGGCGCCGCGCCTTGTCGAGGTTCCCGTTGTCGGGCCAGCTGTTCAGCGGCGCGAAGCGCTGCATCCCGGCGCCCGCGCCCCCGCGGCCGTCGTCGATGCGGTAGGTGCCGGCGCTGTGCCACGCCATGCGGATCATGAACGGCCCGTAGTGCCCGAAGTCCGCCGGCCACCAGTCCTTCGACGTGGTCAGGACCTCGTCGACGTCCTTGGCGAGCGCGTCCAGGTCGAGGGTCTTGAACTCGGCGGCGTAGTCGAAGCCGTCGTCCATGGGGTCGGCCACGGCCGAGTGCTTGCGCAGGATCTTCAGGTTGAGCTGGTTCGGCCACCAGTCGCGGTTCCCCGCGCCTTCGGTCGGGTGGTTGCGACGCCCGGCGGAGACCGGGCAACCGGCCGCGGTCTCTTCGTTGAGCTCGCCAACCTTGGCGTCAGCACTGTCAGACACAGGAATCCTTCCGAGGTGTACGGGTGTTCAGGAACTCGAGCAGTCGGGGCACAGGCCCCGGTAGACGACCTCGGCTTCGTCGATCACGAAGCCGTGGGCGTCCGACGCGGTGAGGCAGGGCGCGCTGCCGACGGCGCAGTCGACGTCGGCGATGGCCCCGCACGAGCGGCAGACGACGTGGTGGTGGTTGTCCCCGACGCGGGCCTCGTACCGGGCGACGGAGCCGGGCGGCTGGATGCGCCGCAGCAGCCCCGCTCCCGCGAGAGCCCGCAGGACGTCGTAGACGGCCTGGTGGGACACTTCCCCGAGATCATCCCGCACGACCCCGATGATCGAGTCGGTGTCGGCGTGCGGGTGGCCGTGCACCGCGGACAGCACCGCCAGCCGGGGGCGCGTGACGCGCAGAGCCGCGTCGCGCAGCATCCGCTCGAAGTCCGTGGTGGTGGGCACGGCCGCAGTCTGCCGCATTTTCTGGAATGAATCAAGATTGCCACCCGGTCGGGGGGTCGTGGCGGATCTCTGCCAACCCGCCGCCTGGCCCTTGACCCCTGGACACGGCGGACTTACAGTCAGCAGACCCCTGCGATGTTAACGTTAACATCGCCTGGTCCGACGCGCTCCGAAGGAACAGACAACGATGAGGTTGTTCTCCCCGCGCCGTTTCGGCGTCGTGCTGGCCGTCGTGGCCGCACTCGTCCCCCTCGGCACCACCACCGCCGGCGCCGGTGCGGCGCCCCGGCCCGACGCCGAAAGCAGCAGCGACAGTGTCCGTGCTGCGGCGAGCACGCTGTCCGTGCCGGACCTCGATGACGTCCGCGGCAACCTCACGTTGCCGACCAGCGGCTCCGACGGCACGACCGTCGCCTGGACGTCGTCGGCACCCAAGGTCATCACCCCGACCGGCGAGGTCACCCGGCCGGCCACCGGCGCGGCGCCCGCCAAGGTCGTCCTGACCGCGAAGGTCAGCCTCGGCCGCGAGAGCACGACGCGGCAGTTCACCGCCACCGTCGTCCCCGCCCCGGCCAAGCAGCCACTGGCCGGCTACAGCTTCTTCTACTTCACCGGCGAAGGCACCTCGAACGGCGAGCAGATCTACTCGGCGCTGAGCAAGGGCAACGACCCGCTGAACTGGACCGAGCTCAACAACGGCCAGCCGGTGCTCAAGTCGAGCCTCGGCGAGCTGGGCGTGCGCGACCCGTTCATCCTGCGCTCCCCCGACGGCGACAAGTTCTACCTGCTCGCCACCGACCTGCGGATCTACGACGGGCGCGGCTGGGACGCCGCCCAGCGCAGCGGCAGCCGGTCGATCATGGTGTGGGAGTCCACCGACCTCGCGCACTGGTCACGCCAGCGCAGTGTCCAGGTCTCCCCGCCGACCGCCGGGAACACCTGGGCGCCGGAAGCCTTCTGGGACGCCAAGCGCGGGACCTACGTCGTGTACTGGGCGTCCAAGCTGTACGCCGAGAACGACCCCGGCCACACCGGTGACACCTACAACCGGATGATGTACGCCACCACGCGCGACTTCCACACCTTCAGCGCGCCCAAGGTGTGGATCGACCCGGGCTACTCGGTGATCGACTCGACGGTCATCAAGGACAAGGACACCTACTACCGGTTCACCAAGGACGAGCGCAACAACACGTCCTCGACGCCGTGCAGCAAGTTCATCACCGAGGAGAAGGCCACCGACCTGCTCGACCCGCACTACGGCTTCGTCGCCGACTGCATCGGCAAGGCGACGGCGACCAGCCCCGGCCTCTCCGCGGGTGAAGGGCCCACCGGGTTCAAGTCGAACACCGAGAACAAGTGGTACCTGTTCATCGACGAGTTCGGCGGCCGCGGCTACGTCCCGTTCGAGACGACCGACCTGGCCTCCGGCAAGTGGACGATGTCGACGGGCGTGCACCTGCCCGCGTCGCCGCGGCACGGCACCGTCCTGCCGGTCACGCAGGCGGAGATGAACCGGCTGAGCGCTCCCCCGGCACCGGTGCGGGCGGACCAGACCGGCCTCGTCGCGCACTGGCCGCTGAACGCGAAGTCCGGCCAGGTCGCGGCGGACACCACCGGCCACGGCTACGACGGCGCCCTCGCCGGCGACGTGTCCTGGGCCGACGGCGCGCTCGCCTTCGGCGGCAAGAACGGCCACGTCCAGCTGCCGAACAACCTGCTCACCGGCGCCGCCGCGGCGACGGTGTCGGCCGACGTCCTGGTCGATCCGAACCAGCAGACGCCGTACTTCCTGTGGGGCCTGGGCAACACGGCGAAGGACGGGGCCGGGAACGGCTACCTGTTCACCTCCGGCGGCACCGCGAGCGGCGGCCTGCGCGGCGCCATCGCGACCGGGAACTGGACGACCGAGCAGGCGGCGGACGCGAAGGGCGGGCTCCCCCGCGGGGTCTGGAAGAACGTGACCCTGACCGTCGGCAACGGCGTCGAGGTGCTGTACCTCGACGGCGTCGAAGTGGGCCGCAACACGAACGCCACCATCAAGCCGTCGGACCTCGGCGGCGGCGTCACGGCGGCGAACTACCTCGGCCGGTCGGTGTACGCGGGCGACAAGTACCTCACCGGCAAGATGAAGGACGTGCGGCTCTACAACCGGGCCCTTTCCGGGCTCGAGGTCGCCACGCTGCCGTCGAACAGCACGACGATCCGATCGGTGGAACTGGCTTCGCTCAAGACCCCGGCCGTCATCGACGCCGGGGCGGGCACGGTCGTGCTGCCGGTCAAGCCCGGCACCGACCTGCGCCGGCTGGCCCCGCGGTTCGGCCTGGCGCCGGGCGCGTCGATCAAGCCGGACAACGGCAAGCCCGTCGACCTGAGCCGGCCGCGGAAGTTCACGGTCACCGGCGCCGGCGGCGACCGTCGCGAGTGGACGGTCGAGGCGCACGAGACGCGCAGCCCGGTCCTGCCGGGGTACAACGCCGACCCGAACATCGTCGCGTTCGGCGACACGTACTACATGTACCCGACCACCGACGGCTTCGACGGCTGGAGCGGGACGAAGTTCTCGGCGTGGACGTCGAAGAACCTCGTCGACTGGACGAACCAGGGCGTCATCCTCGACCTGGGCAAGGACGTCGGCTGGGCGGAGAAGAACGCCTGGGCGCCGACGATCGCGAAGCGCAACGGGAAGTACTACTTCTACTTCTGCGCCGAGGCCAAGATCGGCGTCGCGGTGAGCGACTCGCCGACCGGGCCGTTCGTCGACTCCGGCAAGCCGCTGATCGCGGCGAACCCGAACGGCGGCCAGGCGATCGACCCGGCGGTGTTCATCGACCACACCGGGAAGCCGTACCTGTACTGGGGCAACGGCGAAGCCTACGTCGTCCCGCTGAACGACGACATGGTCTCCTACGACCCGGCGAAGATCACCCGCCTCACCGGGCTGACCGACTTCCGCGAAGGCCTGTTCATGGTGGAGCGGACGGGCACGTACTACCTGAGCTGGTCGATCGACGACACCCGCAGCCCGGACTACCGCGTCGGCTACGCGACGGCCACGAGCCCCACCGGGCCGTTCACCAACCGCGGCCTGATCCTGAGCAAGGACGCCAAGCTCGGCATCCTCGGCACCGGCCACAGCTCGATGCTGCAGGTCCCGGGCACCGACGACTGGTACATCGCGTACCACCGCTTCGGCATCCCGGGCGGCGACGGAACCCACCGCGAGACGACGATCGACAAGCTGACGTTCCGCCGCGACGGCACGATCGCGCCGGTCACGCCGACACTGGAAAGCGTCCGGCCGCAGCGGATCCCGTGGTCCTGCGGAAAGGTCCACGCCATCTGACGCTCGTCCGTGAAGGCCACCTCGTCCCGGGGTGGCCTTCACGGTTTTCAGGCGAGGGACACACGCGTCAGCCGGCCAGTTCGGGCAGGGTGAGGGTGTGCCGGGTGTGCTGCGCCTTCGCGTGCAGGTAGCGGAGGTTGTCGGGGGTGACGTGCACGCCGGTGGGCACGGTCTCGGCGACCGTGATGCCCCGCTCGCGCAGCTGCCGGACCTTGTCCGGGTTGTTCGTGAGCAGGTCGACCTCCGCGATGCCCAGCGCGGCGAGCATCTGGGCCGCCGCGGTGTAGTCGCGGGCGTCCTCGGGCAGGCCCAGCGCGGTGTTCGCCTGGTAGGTGTCGAGGCCGGCGTCCTGCAGGGCGTAGGCGTCGAGCTTGGCGTACAACCCGATGCCGCGGCCCTCCTGGCGCAGGTAGAGCAGGACGCCGCCGGCGCTGTCGATGCGCTGGACGGCCTCGCGCAGCTGGGGACCGCAGTCGCAGCGGGCGGAGCCGAACACGTCGCCGGTCAGGCACTCGGAATGCAGGCGCACCAGCGGGGTCACCGGGTCGCCGAACACGAGGGCGAGGTGCTCGGCGCCGTCGGCCAGTCCGTCGAAGGTGACGACCTCCGCCGACGCGGAGTAGCCGTCGGCGAAGCGCAGCGGGACCCGCACCCGGGTACGGATGGTAGCGGCGGGGATCATGGCGACTCCTGACTTCGTTCAAATTTGAACTCTGCCGCGACCGTACCCCTTGAGTTCGAATTTGAACAAGGGGTACGGTTGTGACATGGGTCGTCCGCGGTGGCTGAACGCGCAGGAGAAGCGGGCCTGGAACGCGTTCCTCAGCACCTACGAACTGCTCAACCGGCGCCTGGATCAGCAGCTCAAGCAGGACTCCGGCATCTCCCACCTGCAGTACGTGATCCTGGCCCGGCTCAGCGGGGCCCCGGACCACGAGCTGCGGATGGCCGAGCTGGCCTGCGCCGTGTCGAACTCCAAGAGCGGGCTGACCTACCAGATCGGCCAGCTCGAGCAGGCCGGTCTCGTGCGACGGCGCACCTGCGAAAGCGACGTCCGCGCCGTCTACGCCGGCCTCACCGACGCCGGGACGGCCCTGCTGGAGCGGGCCGCGCCCGGGCACGTCGCCCTGGTCCGCGAGCTGCTCATCGACGTCCTCACCCCGGACCAGCTGAGCGCGCTCGCCGACGGGCTCGGCGAGGCGAACCGCCGGATGCTGGCGGCCGAGGACTACGCCGGGCAGCGCGACTGAGCCACGCGCGGTGACCTGCGTCACTTTCCGGATTCGTCCCGGGTGATCCCGGAACCCGTTTCGCGCCGCCTGCGAAGAGCAGATGACACTGGCCGGAGCGAAAGGCGGGCGATGACCCCGGAAGAACCCGAAGCCGACGACGACGCGAGCGTGATCGCGCGGTCGCGGCACGAGCCCAGCCTGTTCGCGGTCATCTTCGACCGCCACTCGCGGCACATCCACCGCTACGTGGCCCGGCGCCTCGGCCCGGCGACCGCGGACGACGTCCTCGCGGACACCTTCCTGATCGCGTTCGACAAGCGCGCGAAGTTCGACCCGGCCCGGGCCGACGCCCGGCCGTGGCTCTACGGCATCGCCACGAACCTCATCTCCCGGCAGCGCCGGACGGAAGTGCGCGAACTGCGGCTGCGGCTGGCCGTCGGACCGCCGCCCGCCGAAGAAGGGCACGCCGACCGGGTCGCCGACCAGGTCAGCGCGCAGGCCCTCGGCACGCGGCTCGACCGGGCCCTGGCCGCCCTGCGTCCCCGCGAGCGGGACGTCCTGCTGCTCGTCGCCGCGGAAGGCCTGGCCTACCAGGAAGTCGCCGAAGCACTCGGCATTCCCGTCGGCACCGTGAAATCGCGGCTCAACCGCGCCCGCGGCCGCGTCCGCGCCGAACTCGGCGCCCTCGACCTCGTGAAGGAGACCTCGAGCCATGGATGAACTCGACCTGATCCGCGACCGCGCGGAAACCGTCGGCTTCGCACCGGCGGAGCAGCTCGCCCCCGCCCGGGACCGCCTGCTGGCCGCGGCGCGCGGCGAACGGCGGCGCCGGCCGGGGCGCTGGTTCTGGGCTGCCGGCGCCTCGATCGGCCTGGCCGCGGCGATCACCGCCGTCGTCGCGCTCGCCCCCGCCGACCAGGTCGGCGTCGGCATCGGGCCCGGCGTGGCACACGCCGATCCGGTCAAGGTGCTGACCGAAGCGGCGAGCAGCGTCCTGAAGGAGCCGGCCAAGCCGCCGCGCCCCGACCAGTTCCTGTACGTGAAGACCGAATACACCACTCCCCCCAACCGCGAGGTCTGGCTCTCGGTCGACGGCACCCGCGACAGCCTGATCGGCAGCTTCAAGCAAGGCGGCTGCCGCAACGGCAAGGCGCCGATGTACGGCACGAACGACCCGCGCGCGGAAGGGAAGCTCGAGGACTGCGCACCCCAGTCGATCTACCGGACGGACCTGCCGACGACAGCCGACGCGATGCTGGCCTACCTCAACGAACGGGTCGGCGATCGCAACGGCAAAGCCGGCTACATCGGCAAGGAGGTGGTCAACCTCGCCTACGAGCAGGCCCTCCAGCCGGCGTCCTACGCGGCGCTGTTCGAGGCGGCGGCGAGGGTGCCGGGGCTGACGGCCCTGGACCACGTCACCGACGGCGCCGGCCGCCCGGGCGTCGGGATCACGTGGCCGGTGCCCCCCGGCTCGGGCCCGAAGGCCAAGCCGATCGTGTTGGTCTTCGACGCCACCACGTTCCAGTTCCTGGGGACCGACGAGAGCGCCGTCATGGTGAAGACGTACGTGAACGAGGTGGGGCAGCGCTCCTGACCGGCCGGCCCGCCGGGACCGCATCGGGTCCCGGCGGGCCTCGATACTTAACGACCAGTGGCTGTAACGCATCACCTAGGCTGTCCCCATGGCGTCAGCACGCGAGACGAACCCGGAAGCGCCGCGGCCCGGCGGGCGTCCCCGCGACGCGGCACTCGACGAGGCGATCATCCTGGCCACGCGCGAGCGCCTCGTCCGCGACGGCTACTCCCTCATGACGATCGGCGACATCGCGGCCGACGCCAAGGTCAGCCGTCCGACGCTCTACCGGCGGTGGAGCACGAAGTTCGACCTGGTCGTCGACGCGCTGGACTACGGCTTCCGCGAGCAGCGCGACTCCTACGCCGCCGACCTGACCGGAATGGCACCGCGGGAGGCGTTCACCGAAGCCGTCCGGCGGCTCGATCCCGCGTACTTCAACCCGGACGCCATGGTGCTCATGGGCAACTTCGCCGGCGAGGCGATCCGCACCCCCGAACTGCTCGCGATCCTCCGGGAGCACGCCGTCGAACCGCGGGTCGCGCTGGTCGAGAACGTGCTGTCCCGGCTGCAGGAGAGCGGTGCGGTGCAGGAGGGCATCGACCGGCACACGATCGCCACGCTGTGCTTCGGCAGTTACTTCGCCGCCTTCTACCGCGGCGACAGCAAGGAGGAGATCCCCGAAGCGGTGGTCTCGGTGCTGTGGCCGGCGATCGCGGCGAAGAAGCCGGTTCGGCGGCGCCGGGTCACGCGCCCTGCGTCCACAGTGGATTGAGGGTCAGGTCGCGGCCGGGCGGGTCCACAGGTCACCCGCACTCCCGCCGGCCACGTGCTCGCCGTACACCCGCACCTTGTTCGCGATCACTTCGAGGCATTCGGTGAGCTCCGCGATCCGCGCCACGACCTGGTCCTGGTGCTCCCGCAACAGCTCGAGCCGCGCCGGCTCGGTCCCCGGCCCCTGGCGCACGAGGTCGGCGAACCGCCGGATCGTGGCCAGCGGCATGCCCGACGCGCGGAACTTCGTGCAGTTGAGCAGCCATTCGACGTCCCACTCGGTGTACACGCGCCGTCCGCCGGCGTCGCGGCGGACCGGGCCCGCCATCAGGCCTTCCCGCTCGTACAGCCGCAACGCGTGCACGCTCATCCCGGTGCGTTCGGCGACCTGCCCGATTCCCAGCTCCACGAGACCGATGCTAGAGGATTGACCTAGACCGCGGTCTAGGTCCTAGCTTCGCCGTCATGACCACGCACCAGCACAAGATCGGCTCCGGTTTCGGCCACCGCACCACCGCCGCGGAAGTCCTGCACGGCGTCGACCTCACCGGGAAGCTCGCCATCGTCACCGGCGGGTATTCGGGCCTGGGCCGGGAAACCACCCGCGCCCTCGCCGCCGCGGGAGCGCACGTGATCGTCCCGGCCCGGCGCCCCGGCGAAGCCCGCGACGCGCTCGCGGGCACGGCCGAGGTCGCCGAACTGGATCTCGCCGACCTCGGCAGCGTCCGTCGCTTCGCCGGGGAGTTCCTCGCCTCGGGCCGCGGCATCGACGTCGTCATCGGCAACGCCGGGATCATGGCCTGCCCGGAAACCCGTGTCGGCCCCGGCTGGGAAGCCCACTTCGCGGTCAACCACCTCGGCCACCACGCCCTGGTCAACCTGCTCTGGCCGGCCGTGCGGCCGGGCGCGCGGATCGTGACCGTGTCCTCGGCGGGCCACCAGCTCTCCGGGATCCGCTGGGCCGACGTCCACTTCGAGCGGGGCTACGACCGCTGGCTCGCCTATGCCCAGGCGAAGACGGCGAACGCCCTGTTCGCCGTCCACCTCGACGCGCTCGGTCGCGCATCCGGCGTGCGCGCGTTCTCGGTGCACCCCGGCGCGATCCTCACTCCCCTGCTGCGGCACCTGACCCGCGCCGAACTGGTCGACCGCGGCTGGGTGCACGAAGACGGCACCCTCGCCGATCCGGAGTTCAAGACCCCGGAGGAAGGCGCGGCGACCCAGGTCTGGGCGGCGACGTCCCCGCACCTGTCCGGCCTGGGCGGGGTGTACTGCGAGGACTGCGACGTCGCGGAGCCGACCGAGAGCTCGGCCATGGTCGCCGGGGTCCGCTCGCACGCCGTCGATCCCGGCGAAGCCGCCCGGCTGTGGGACTTTTCCACCCGGCTGACCGGGGCGGACGCGTTCGGCGCCGGATAATCCGCGCGTTCACGCAACCAATCGGCGCTCCCGCTCGTGCATCAATAGTGTGAGGACCACTTCGGAACGACGGCGGCGCTTCCGGGCGCGGGCGATGGCGGTCGCGGTGCTGGTGGGGGCCGGCGGCGCGTACGCCCACGTCGCCACCGGTGCTTCGGCCGGGGGACCCGTCCTGGCGGCGTCATCCGGCGGGCACAGCCTGCCCGACACGACCGCGCTGGGCAGCGAGCCGGTGCCGGCGACGACATCTGCCCGGCCGGCGCCGAACCCGACCCTGCCCTTCAACGCCAAACTGACCTCGGACGACATCCCGGTCGCGGGCGGTGGCGTGCGCAGCGGCGCCTGCAGCGGCGCGCTGGTCGCGCCCCAGTGGGTCGTCACCGCCGGGCACTGCTTCCACGACCTGAAGGACGCCCGGATCGGCGGGCGGCCGCCGTACACGATGACGGTGACCGTCGGGCGGCTGAAGGACACCGACCCCGGTGGGCACACGGCCGAGGTCGTCGACGTCCGGCAGTCACCGGTCAACGACCTCGCGGTGGCGAAGCTCGGCTCCCCCGTCGAAGACGTCACCCCGGTGACGCTGGCCGAGACGCGGCCGTCGGTCGGCGAGCAGCTGCAGTTCGCCGGCTGGGGTTCGCACTCGGCGACCGTGCTCGGCCCGTCCAGCTCCCTGAAGCGCGGGCGGTTCCGGATTTCCGGCATCGGCCAGGCGACGCTGGAGGCCCAGCCGATCGGCAAGCGCACGGTCGACAACGGCCCGTGCCCGGAGGACTCGGGCGGCCCGTTCTTCGTCTCGGACGACGACCACACCGGGACGCTCGTGGCCATCGTGAACACCGGCCCGCCGTGTCCCCAGCCCGGCGCCGAAACGATCGCCAGGGTCGACGTCGTGGCGGACTGGATCCGCGAACAGACCGGGCAGTGATCCGCCGCGCTCACCGAGCACGCACCGGCGCGCCGGTGATCACGAACTGCGAACCCGGCTCGACGACGACGTTCCCCGCGGACGAGTTCGTGATCGTCACGTTCGTCAGGGTCGCGCTGCCGCGGGCGCCGCTCATCGCGAGGATCCCGGCCCCGTTGTTCGACTTGTCGACCTTGACGTTCGTGACGGCCACGGTCATCGTGCCGCCGCCCGTCTTGAACTGGATGCCGTCGTAGGTCGAGTCGTGGATCTCCGTGTCGCGCAGGGTGACGCCGGGGATGTCCTTGCCCTGCGCGAAGAACGTGATCGCGCCGAACTTCTGCTGCTCGCCCCAGAACACGCCGCCGCAGCGGTACAGGGCGTTGTTCGCGATCAGCGTCTGCCCGGAGAACGGCAGCGGGTCGTGGTCGGTCGCCAGCATGATGCCCGGGTAGTTCATCGTGTCGGAGACGAGGTTGTTCTCGATCTTGTTGCCGTAACCGCCGTAGATCGCGATTCCGTTGGCGCGCCACGGAAGCTGGATCGTGTTGTTGGCGAACACGTTGTCGTGCGCGATGTCCGCCGACGGGTCCTTCACGTACTGGTTCGCCCACACGGCCAGTGAGTCGTCGCCGGTGGTGCGGAACGACGAGTCGAACACCTTCGAGTTCCTCGTGCCGTTGGTGAAGTTGATGCCGTCGGCGTAGGTGTCGCGGATCCGCA
>Ga0070668_100000665_pt1 | contig 23269 bp, 22 predicted proteins | sample KBSS43metaG_FD_64661 | JGI IMG/M metagenome (GOLD analysis project Ga0070668, IMG submission 64661) | Switchgrass rhizosphere microbial communities from Kellogg Biological Station, Michigan, USA - KBS S4-3 metaG | ecosystem: Host-associated > Plants > Roots > Rhizosphere > Soil ...
GGATGGGCCGGCTGGCCACGACGCCCGGCTGGGACGCGGCGGTCGCCGCCCTGCGCCCGCCGGCCGGCCCCGACGACGCCCGGGCCCAGCTGAGCGACCTGGTCACCGCGGCCGCCGCCGGCTACCTGGAGTACGGCCACGCCAGCCCGGTCCTGCTGGTGCACACGGCGACCGCGCCGAACGCGGTGCTGCACACCCTGCCCGCCCTGCCCCGGGAGATGTGGGCACCGAGCGTCGCCACTCTGTGGACCACCACGGCCGCCATCGTCGCGGCCTACGCGCCGCCGGCCGGCACCCCCGGCCCCGCCACACCGGACCTGCCCGACCAGGCGGACCCGGTGGCGGAGGCCGTCGACCGGGCGGTGGCCCACGGCGACGAACACGTCATCAAGTTCACCGACACGGCGGCGGAGGTTTATGCCCGTACGGGCGAGCGGCGCGCACTGGCCGCGGCCCACCACATCACCGGCCTGATCCGGCGGTAGCCGTACGATGGCCGCAGGAGCTGCCCGATCCCGACCGCGCGAGGTATGGATTCCTTGTCTTCCATCGCAGAGCTGACCGCCAAGGTCCGGGCCTTCGCCCACGAGCGCGACTGGGAGCAGTTCCACACGCCCAAGAACCTGGCGATGGCCCTGGCCGGCGAGGTCGGTGAGCTGCTCGCGGAGCTGCAGTGGCTGACCCCGGAGCAGTCGGCCGCGGTCATGGACGATCCCGAGCTCGGCCCGCGGGTGCGCGCCGAACTGGGCGACGTCACGGTGTATCTCGTGCGGCTCGCCGACGTACTGGGCATCGATCTCGTCGAGGCCGCCTCGGACAAGCTGGACGAGGCCGGCCGGCGATACACGGTCGAGGCGGCCCTCGGCTCGGTCGCAAAGATCAGTTCCGTCGAGCCGTAAACGGCGCTGGTCGCCGCCGGGGTCGATCTGCTCGGCCTGGAGAACGGCGACACGCCCGGCTACCTGGCCATTGCCCCGGAGCTGACCGCCGAGGTCCTGGCCGCGGCGGAACTGGCCCGCCTACCCCTGTCGGTGCACCGGTCCGGCTAGCTCCGGTTCAGAGGGCGGCGAGCAGCAGGTACGCCGCCGCGGCCGTGCCGGCCAGGGCGGCGCCGTAGCAGACGGTCGCGATCAGGGCGTCGTAGCGGCGTAGCCGCAGCGCGTGCTCCACTGTGAAGCGCAGGCGGTGGGCCGCGTGCACCAGGGCCAGCGCGCACACCCCGAGCATCGCCACCCGGGTGAGCGGGTTGCGCAGTACGGCCAGCAGGTGCTCATGGTCCGGCGCCGGCACCCAGCCCAGCGGGATCGCCACCCCGAACAGCACGAGCAGCACCGGGAGCACGAGCGCCGCGACCACGCCGCCGGCGCTGAACAGCAGCCAGACGTACGGCTCCGGGGTGGCCCGCGTGGTCATGCCACCACCACCAACCAGGCCAGGAACACCGTCACCACGAGCCAGCCGGCGTAGACCCCGGCGAGGACGGCCCGCGGCGGCACCCGGCGCCCGCGCAGCCGGACGACCATGGCGCGCGGCGTCAGATTGGCGAACGTGACGGCGTGCAGCAGCAGGAAAGCAAGCGCGACCAGATTGATCGCGATCATCACGGGGTGCGCCAGCAGGTCGAGGAATTCCGCGTACGCGGACGGTCCGCCGGCCACCGCGCGGATCAGCAGCAGCAGTTCGACCACGAACAGGCCCACGAACACGCTGGACAGTTCGCGGAGCATGAAGAACGTGTACGACCTGCGCCGCGTCCACCACAGCAGGGGCATCCGCCGCCGGTAGTACCGGGCCTCCAACGGTGAGATCATCGGGACCGCCAGGGCATCAGGATGGACTTCACCGCGTCGAGCTTTGCCTGCTGGATCGCGCCGGCCGGGTCGACGCCCTTGGGGCAGGCAGCCGAGCACTCGCCCACGAACGTGCAGTCCCAGACGCCGTCCGGCTGGGCCAGGATGGTGAGCCGCTGCCGGTCGCCCTCGTCGCGGGAGTCGAGGTCGTAGCGGTGGGCCAGGGCGATGGCCGCGGGGCCGACGAACGAGTTCTCCAGGCCGTACACCGGGCAGGCCGCGTAGCAGAGCATGCAGTTGATGCACATGCTGAACTGCTTGAATTCGTCGAGCTGGGCCGGCGTCTGCAGGTATTCGCCGTCGTCGACCGACCGTTCCTCGTCGCGGATCAGCCACGGCTTGACCTTGCCGAGCTTGTGCATGAAGTCGGTGAGGTCGACGATCAGGTCGCGGATCACCGGGAAGTTGGCCAGCGGCTCGATGCGTACGGGACCTGGTCTGAGGTCGGTGAGGAACGTCGCGCAGGTGAGCCTCGGCTCGCCGTCGATCATCATGCCGCAGCTGCCGCAGATGCCCATCCGGCACGACCACCGGTACGACAGGGTGCCGTCGAGTTCGTCCTTGATGTAGTTGAGGCCGTCGAGGACCGCCCAGTCCGCACGCAGCGGCACGTCGTAGTCGGCGGTGGTCGGCTCGGTCTCGCCGTCGTCCGGGCGGTAGCGGGCCACCCGCAGGGTGATGTTGTCGGTCACGCCTCACCTCCCGTAGACGCGTTTGCCGGGCGGCCAGCGCGTGATGGTGACCGGCAGGCGCGACACCCGCGGCGATCCGTCGGGCTCGCGGTGCGCCAGCGAGTGGGCGAGGAACTGCCGGTCGTCGCGTTCGGGGAAATCGGTGCGCTGGTGTGCGCCGCGCGACTCCTCCCGGCGCAGCGCGCTGTGCACGATGCATTCGGCCAGCTCGACCATGCCGGCCAGTTCGAGGCCGGCCACCCGTTCGGTGTTGAACCGGCGGCTGGTGTCGTCGATGGCCGCGGTCGCCGCCCGTTCCTTGAGCTCGCGCAGCTTGTCGGTCGCCTTGGTGAGGCTGTCGCCGTCGCGGTAGATGCCGGCGACGTCCTCGAGGATGCTCTGCATCTGGCCGCGCAGCGCGGAGATCCGGTCCGGGCCGTCGCCGCGGTGCAGCAGGTCGTCGTCGAGCCGGCGCCGCTCGTCCGCGCCCTGCGCCTCGACGGCCCGGCCCGGCCGGGCGGCGGTGGTCGCGTACCGGGCGGCGGCCTGCCCGGCGCGCGCCCCGAACACCAGGCATTCCGGCAGCGAGTTGGAGCCCAGCCGGTTGGCGCCGTTGATGCTCACGCACGCCGTCTCGCCGGCGGCGTACAGGCCGGGCAGGCCGGTGGCGCCGGTCAGGTCGGTGTGGATGCCGCCCATCATGTAGTGCACGACGGGTCGCACCGGGACGAGTTCGTGCACCGGGTCGATGCGCTCGTAGCCGCGGCACAGCTCGCGCACCATCGGCAGTTTCGCGTCGATCACCTTTTCGCCCAGGTGCCGCAGGTCGAGGTGGACCACCGGACCGTACGGCGAATCGATCGTGCGGCCCTTGGTCATCTCGTGCACGAAGGCCTGGGACAGCCGGTCCCGCGGGCCGAGCTCCATGCTGCGCAGCACCGGACCGGGTTCCGGCTTGCCGAGGTCGTAGTCCTGCAGATAGCGGTACCCGTCCCGGTTGAGCAGCCAGCCGCCCTCGGCGCGGGCCGCCTCGGTGATCAGGATGCCGGTGAACGGCAGGCCGGTCGGGTGGTACTGGACGAACTCCATGTCCTTGAGCGGCGCACCGGCCCGGTAGGCCAGGGCCATCCCGTCGCCGGTCTTGATGGCCGCGTTGGTGGTGAACGGGAACACCCGGCCGCCCCCGCCGGTGGCGATCACCACGGCGCGGCCGAGGATGGTCTCGATCGTGCCGGACATCAGCTCCAGGGCCACGACGCCGCAGACCCGGCCGTCGTCGACGATCAGCCGGCTGACGTACCACTCGTCGTACCGGGTGATGTTGGGGTATTTGAGCGAGGTCTGGAACAGCGTGTGCAGCAGGTGGAACCCGGTCTTGTCGGCGGCGAACCAGGTGCGCTTCTTCTTCATGCCGCCGAACGCGCGCACCGCGACGTGCCCGTCCGGCTCCCGGCTCCACGGGCAGCCCCAGTGTTCGAGCCGCAGCAGCTCGCGCGGGGCCTCGGCGACGAACGCCTCGACGGCGTCCTGGTCACACAGCCAGTCGCCACCGGAGATCGTGTCGTACGCGTGCTCGTCGAGGCTGTCGGCGGCGCTGATCGCGCCGGCCGCCCCGCCCTCGGCCGACACGGTGTGGCTGCGCATCGGATAGACCTTGGAGACCACGGCCACGCTGAGGCGGGGGTCGGCCTCGGCGACCGCGATGGCCGCGCGCAGGCCGGCCCCGCCCGCGCCGACGATGACCACGTCATGGGACAGGCTCATGGCGTGCCCGGGTCAGACCGGGTGTTCGGAGTGCTCGTCGGAAAGCACCTTGTGCCGCCGGCCGTGGCGGATCGCCTGCGTGGTCACCGTGCCGTCGTGATACTCGTGGCGGGTGCGCCGGCAGCCGCAGGTGTATTGCAGGTCGTAGACGACGAGTCCCTCGCCGTCCATGTCGCGGTAGCAGGTGCCGGCGACCGTCTTGCCGCACGGGGCCCGCTCCGGTTCGAAGGCGGATCGAGAACCGACCATGCTTCCCCCATCGGTGAGTCGCGGGGATCGAGCTCCCTCAGCGTCTCACCGCGCGAATATCAACAGAAGGGAAGATTTCAGCGGCGGCCGACGAACTCGTGGCCGAAGGTCGACCCGACCGGGTGTCCGGCATCATCCCGTGTAGGTCCGGTGCCCACCCGCCGGGTTCGCCGACAAACCACCTCTCCGCGAGCCGCACCGATCTTCACGGTTGTGACCCAGGCCACAGACCCGCGGCGCCCCGCATGCCGGACAGTAGGGCATGCGCTCACCGCTCAAGATCTCGATCGTGTCCGCGGCGGCGGCCGGCGACGCCCTGTTCGTGACGCAGGTCGTCGACCTGGTCAACCTGGTCTACGCCGAGGCGGAACGCGGCCTCTGGAAGGACGGCGCCCAGCGCACCGACGCGGGCGACATCGCGGCCATGATCCGCGCGGGGCAGCTGGCGGTGGCCCGGCTCGACGGCCGGCTGCTCGGCGCCGTACAGATCCAGCAGCTCGGCGACGACCTCGGCGAGGCCGGGATGCTGGTCGCCGATCCCGAGCATCGCAATCTCGGGATCGGCCGGGCGCTGCTCGCCTTCGCCGAGGACTGGGCGCGGCAGCGGGGGCTGCGCCGGATGCAGCTCGAACTGCTCGTGCCGCAGACCTGGAACCACCCGGTCAAGGAATTCCTCCGCGGCTGGTACACCCGGATCGGCTACCGGCACGTACGCACCGGCCGGCTCGCCGAGAAATACCCGCGACTCCAGGCCCGGCTCGCCACCCCATGCGACTACCTCATCCTGCACAAGCGCCTGGCGGGCTGAGCTGGTTGGGCCGAGCTGGCGGGCGGAGAGCTGGCGGGCGGAGACAGCGCGCTGCCAGGCCCGTGCCAGCGCCGTGTGCGGGCCGTGCCAGCGGGGCCCGCCAACCTTCCCGTCGAGGGCCGAGCCGTCTGGGCGGCCCGCGACGGAGGGGACATGATGAGCGATCTCGTGGTACGGGCGGAGGGGCTCCGCAAGCGATTCGGGAAGACGCAGGCGCTCGACGGGGTGGATCTGGCGATGCGCCGCGGCACGGTGCTGGGCGTGCTCGGGCCGAACGGCGCCGGCAAGACCACGGCCGTACGCGTGCTGGCCACCCTGCTGCGCCCGGACGCCGGCCACGCGGAGGTGGCCGGCATCGACGTGCTGCGCGAGCCGCAGCGGGTGCGCCGGCGGATCGGGCTCACCGGCCAGTACGCCAGCGTCGACGAGGATCTGACCGGCACCCAGAACCTGGTGCTCATCGGCCAGCTGCTGGACCTGACGACCCGGGACGCCAAGCGGCGCGCCGCCGAGCTGCTCGACTGGTTCGACCTCGCGGAGGCCGCGGGCCGGCCGGCCAAGACCTACTCGGGCGGGATGCGCCGCCGCCTCGACCTGGCCGCGAGCCTGGTCGGGCACCCCGAGGTGATCTTCCTGGACGAGCCGACCACCGGGCTCGACCCGGCCAAGCGCGAGGACATGTGGGGCGTCGTACGCACCCAGGTCGCGCAGGGCGCCAGCGTCCTGCTGACCACCCAGTACCTGGAGGAGGCCGACGCGCTCGCCGACGACATCCTGGTGATCGACAAGGGCCGGGTGATCGCGCACGACTCGCCGGACGGGCTCAAGCGCCGCGTCGGCGGGCTGACCCTGCGGGTACGGCCGGTGGATCCGGCCCGCGTGCCGGACGTGCTGCGAGTGCTGGACGCGGTGGCCGCCCCCGGCACCAACGCCTCGGCGGACACGGCCGCGGGCGCCCGCCGGGGTGCCGTGTCGGTGCCGGTGGCCGGCGACGCCGCCCTCGACACGGCGGTGCCGGCGCTGCGCCGGGCCGGCGTCGAGGTCACCGAGCTGGCCCTGCACCTGCCCAGCCTCGACGAGGTGTTCCACGCCCTGACCGAAGGCGGGCTCACCGCCACCAAGCAGGAGGAGCTGGTATGACCGCCCCCACGCTCGACGTTCCGCTCCGCGCCGCCGGCGGCGGCGACCTCGATCACCCCCGTGGGGGGCCGATCGCGGCGCTGGCCCGGCACAGTGTGGCGCTCGCCCGCCGCAGCCTGATCAAGACGATCCGGACGCCCGAGGCGCTGATCGACGTGACGCTGCAGCCGGTGATCTTCCTGCTGATCTTCACGTACCTGTTCGGCGGGGCCATCTCCGGCGGCGACCGGCACGCGTACCTGCAGTTCCTGCTGCCGGGCATGCTCGCGCAGTCGCTCGCGATGGGCGGCATCGCCCTCGGCCAGAACCTCAACGCCGACATCGACAAGGGTGTCTTCGACCGCTTCCGGTCGCTGCCGGTGGCCCGCTCGGCGCCGCTGGTCGGGGCGGTCGCCGCCGACATCGTCCGCTACCTGACGGTGTGCCTGGTGATGCTCGGGTTCGGCACGGTGATGGGCTTCCGGGTGGAGACCGGGCTGGTGCCGGCGATCGCCGCGGTCGCCCTGTCGATCGGCTTCGGCCTCTGCTTCTGCTGGATCTCGGTGTGGGTGGGCATGCTGGTGCGCACCCCGGGTGCCGTGCAGGGCGTGATGTTCCTGCTGGTCTTCCCGCTGGCGTTCGGCAGCAACGTGTACGTGCAGACCGACACCCTGCCCGGCTGGCTGCAGGGATTCGTGCAGGTCAACCCGATCACGCCGCTGGTCGCCACGATCCGCGGGCTGACCGTGGGCGGCCCGGTGGCGGCCCACCTCACGACCACGCTGATCTGGATGGCCGGGCTGCTCGTGGTCTTTGTGCCGCTCGCGCTGCGCGCTTACGCCCGCCGGGCCTGAGCGCCGCGGGCTTACGTCCGCCGGGCCTGAGCGCTGCGCTTACGCCCGCCGGGCCCGAGCGCTGGGGGCGCTGTCCGCCGCGGGCAGCGCCTCCCGGCGCAGCCGGGCCGGATCGACCCTGGCCAGCGCCGCCTTTCCGTCCAGCTGCCAGCCCGCCTCGTACGCCTGGGCGAAGCCCTCGTCGCCCAGCGCCGCCCGGCTCCGGCCGGCCATCTCGTTGATCTGCGGTTCGGTCCGGTCGTGGGTGCCGCGCAGCCGGGCCGCCGCACCGAGCAGCAGCGCCACGTCATGATGCCGGCCGTACAGTTGGGCCAGGCCGGCCGCGGCCACCGCCACCACCGCCAGGATCGGCATGTCGGAGCTTTCCAGCGCCGCCGCGTACGCCCGCACGAGTGCCTCCTCGGCGCCGGCGGGATCGCCCAACCGCACGCACAACGACGCCCGCACCGAACCGACCAGCGCCGTACCGTGGTCGGCGTACGGTACCTGCGCCAGCCCGGCCTCGGCCAGCTCGACCAGGCCGCGCGCGCGGTCCAGGTCGCCGAGCCGCAGCCACACGGCGCCCTCCAGCACGGTGACCAGGGCGATCATCTCCGGCGCGGCGGACCGCACGGCCCGCTCCCGGGTCCCGGGAAGCATGGCGACGGCCCGGTCGGGGTCGCCGCGCCGCATGTGCAGGTCGATCCAGCGCAGATCGAGGAACAGCTCGTCGCTCGGGCTGAGCGAGCCGAACTCGCGGGCCAGGGCCCGGGCCCGGCGCAGGTCGTCCAGCGCGCCGTCGAGGTCGCCGTCGTACTGGCGGAGCAGGGCGCGGGTCGGCAGCACGCTGGCCAGGCCCCAGCGGTCACCCGCCCGGTCGAACCGGTCCAGCGCGGCCGCCACGTCGGCGCGCAGCCGGTCGGCGTCGCCTTCGTTCTCGGCGATCTGGGCGCGCACCATCAGCGCCAGCCCGGACAGCCACGGGTCCGGCCCGTCGATGTGGTGCTCGATCACCGCGCGGGCGGCCTCGCGTTCCTGCATGAACACGAGCGGCACCGCGGCCAGCACGCCGGTGGGACCCGGCAACGACGGGTGGGCCAGCAGCCGGCCGACGAGTTCCGGCCGCTCAGGCTGGTCGACGCCCAGGTCGACGGGCGGGGCGCCGAGGGCGTAGATGCGGGCGAGCAGCACCATCGCCTCGGCGCGGTCCCGGTCGAGCGAGTGTCCCCCGGCCGGCACGGCCAGCGCCTCGGCCAGCCAGTAGGCCGCGTCCGCGTGCCGGCCGAACATGTACCAATACCAGATCAGGTTCATCGCCAGCGCGATCGCGGCGGTGGCGTCGCCGGAGTCGCACAGGTGCCGCAGGGCGGCGAGCGCGTTGTCGTACTCGGCGCGCATCACCCGCAGCGCCGCCAGCTGACCGGGGCCGCGCAGCTGCGGGTCGTGGCGGGCCACCACCGCGGCGAGGTGCCGGGCGGCAAGGTCGCGTACGGCGTCGAGCGCGCCCTGCTCGGCGAGGCGCTCGATGCCGTACTCGCGCAGTGTCTCCAGCATCCGGTAGCGGCCCGCCTCGGGCGCGAGCTGCAGCAGCGACCGGTCGACCAGGGCGGCGAGCAGCTCGGGGACCTCGGCCGCGGGTACCTCGGTGCCGGCGCAGACGGCGGCGGCCGACTCGGGGGTCACGCCGCCGGGCAGGATGGCGACCCGTTCGGCGACCGTACGCTCGTGCGCGCCGAGCAGCTCCCAGCTCCAGGCGATGACCGCGCGCAGCGTGCGGTGCCGGGGCAGCGCCGTCCGGCTGCCCGTGGTGAGCAGCCGGAACCGGTCGGACAGCCCGTCGGCCAGTTCGGGCAGCGACAGCGTGCGCAGCCGGGCCGCGGCCAGTTCGAGGGCCAGCGGCATCCCGTCCAGGCCGCGGACCACCCGGACGATCCCGGGCAGCGTGCTCTCGTCCACGTCGAAGCCCGGGCGCACGGCCGCGGCGCGCTCGGTGAACAGGCGTACCGAAGCGGCCCGCCGGGCCTGTTCGACGCCGTCGTCCGGGCCGGGCAGGGCGAGCGGGCCGAGCGGCACGAGCGCCTCACCGTCGACCGCGAGGGGTTCCCGGCTGGTGGCCAGCACGCGCAGCCCGGCGCAGCGGGACAGCAGGGCCGAGACCAGCCGGGCCACCGCGTCGATCAGGTGCTCGCAGTTGTCCACCAGCAGCAGGACCTGCCGCCCGCCGAGCTGGTCGGCGAGCAGGTCGAGCTCGTCGCCCTCGACCCGGGTCCGGGTCTCGAACATCGCGCCGCCGCGCAGCCCGATCCCGGCGAGCACGGCCGCGTCCACCTTGGCCGGCTCGGTGACCGAGGCCAGGTCGATCATCCAGGTGCCGTGCCGATATTCGTGGCGGTGCCGGCGGGCCGCCTCCAGCGCGAGCCGGGTCTTGCCGGCCCCGCCCGGCCCGAGCACGGTCACCAGGCGCCCGCCGGCGAAGAGCGCCTCGATCCGGGCCAGGTCGTCGTCGCGCCCGATGAAGCTGGTGACCGGCGAGGGCAGGTTGCTGGGCGGCCGGTCGGCGCTGGGCGGCGCGGGGTCGCCGCCCGAGCGCAGCAGGCGCACGTGCCGCTCGCGCAGGGCGGCTCCCGGGTCGGCGCCGAGCCGGTCGGCGAGGGTCTCGCGGACCCGCTCGAACAGGGCCAGGGCCTCGGCCTGCCGGCCCTGGGCGGCGAGCGCGTCCATCAGCAGCGCGGCCGCCCGTTCGTCCGCCGGCTGCTCGGCGAGCAGGGCGGCGAGCCGTTCGCCGGCCGCGTCCGCGCGGCCCAGCGCCAGTTCCGCCTCGGCCAGGTCGGCCTGGCAGTCGACCGCCAGCCGGGCCAGCCGGGTCGCGACCGCCGGGGCCACCGCGACGATGACCGACGGCTCGCCCCAGAGGGCGGCGGCCACACCGAGCAGCTCGGCCGCGGCCGAGGGGTCGCCGGCCCGCAGCCGGTCGCGGCCGTCGGCGGCCAGCCGCTCGAAGCGCAGCGCGTCCACGTCGTCGGCGGCCACGTCGAGCCGGTAGCCGCCCTCGACCTGGGGCACCGCGCCGGCCGCGCCGAGCATCCGGCGCAGCCGGGACACCAGCGACTGCAGGGCGTTGGCGGGATCGGCCGGGCCGTCCGCCGGCCACAGCGCGTCGACCAGGACACCGGGCTCGACCGCGCGGCCGCCGGCCAGCGCGAGCCGGGCCAGCAGCCCGCGCAGCCGGGCGCCGGGAACGGGCACGACGGCATCGCCGCGGCACACCTCAAACGTGCCGAGCAGCGTTACGCGCAGGCCCATCCGCCGATTTTCCCAGACCGAGGAAGGTGGACAACCGCTCGGCCTCGCCCTGCAACGCATCGTGGTCGGCGCGGGCCAGCTCGGTGAACGGTTCGAGGTGCAGCCTGCCGTCGCGGATCTGCCAGGTGCCCCGCCATTCGCCGTCGATCAGGAAGGTGCCGGTAGTGGCGCCGTTGCCCGGCGGGAGCGGCACGGCGCGGTTGCCGATGATCACCCGGTCCCGGTTCTTGTGGGACAACAGCAGGTTGTCGTATTCGGGCAGGAACCGCGGCGGGGCCGGGGTGTCCTCGGGCGGCCGGGGCGCGTCCGGCAGGTCGTACAGCTCCTCGCCGGCCTCGCCGCGGAAGGTCCGCAGCGGCAGCCGCCCGACCACCTCGGCCAGCCTGGTCAGCCCGGACCAGGTCTGCATGTCGGCGACGGTGGCCGGGCCGAACGCCCCGAGGTAGCGCAGGACCAGCCCGTCGACCGGGGCCGCCCGCAGCGGGGCGCCCAGCCAGCTCTCCACCGGTGCCCAGGCGGCCGGGCCGGTGCGGCCCCACAGTCCGCGCGGCGGCACCTGGCACAGCGCGAGGTGATGCGTCGCGGCGTAGGCCAGGGCGGTCGGCTCGGCCTCCGGCCAGCGGCCGGCGAGCAGCTTGCCGAGCTCGTTGCGGGTGCGCGGCCGCTCGTCCAGCAGCCGCTTCGCCTCGCCGAGCAGCTCGTCCCGGTCGACGCCCTGGAAACCGCGGCGGAAGTGGCCGCCGAACTGGGCGGCGAACAGCGGGGCGAAAATCGCACGCCAGGCCAGGCAGTCGCGGGCGCTGACCAGGTGCACGGTGTTGCGCATCAGGTGCAGCCGGACCACCTGACGTTGCTCGGTCAGCGCCGACAACTCGTCCGGCGTGAAGTCCCGCAGCCGGGTCCACAGTCCCACGTACGGGGCGAGCGGCGCCTGCGACTGCATCCCGCCCAGCTGCTCGATCAGGTCGATGGCCCGGCCCTCGGTGCGCTCCAGCAGGTGCTGGCGAGCCAGCGTGGCCCGGTTCAGGCCACGCCGGCTCAGCACTGTGGTCAAGACAGCGGCCCGAAGAAGGTCCGCAGGTCGCCCGCCAGCTCGGCGGGGGCCTCCATCGCCGGGAAATGCTTGCCGCGCGGGAACTCGGTCCAATGGGCGTCGGCCGGGGCGAACATGAGCTTGCGTACGGTCTCGTCGGCCCCGAAGATCGCATACCCCTGCGGTACGGTCGCCGGCGCGCCCCACTCGGACGAGTGTGCCTGCTCGTAAAGGGTGTGCGCGGCGCTCGCCCCGGAGCCGGTGAACCAGTACAGGCTGACCGTGGTGAGCAACTGGTCCCGGTCGACCGGCAGGTCGGTCCACTCGTGCACCTTCTCGGCGATCCAGGCGAGCTGCAGCAGCGGCGAGTCGACCAGGCCGTACCCGATGGTCTGCGGCCGGGTGTTCTGGATCGCCAGGTAGCCGGAGCCGTCCGTGCGGAACGCGTCCATCCGGGCCATGATCTGCTTGTCCAGCGGGTCGTTCGGGTCGAGCCGGTCGGCCATGCCGGGCAGGAAGGTAGCCACGTTGGCCGCGGTCAACGGGTCGCTGACCACATGAACGCCGATCACGTGCTCGCCGTCCAGGCCGGCGACCGTGCCGGACACGCCGGCGCCGACGTCGCCGCCGTGCACGCCGTACCGGTCGTAGCCGAGCCGGCGCATCAGCTCGATCCACGCGCGGGCGGTGCGGCCCATCGCCCAGCCGGTGTCGGCCAGCGGGGTGGAGAAGGCGTACCCGGGCAGGGACGGCGCGACGACGTGGAAGGCCTGGCCCTCGGCCGGGTCGACCAGCGGCTCGATCAGCTGCAGGAACTCGGCCACCGAGCTGGGGAAGCCGTGCGTGATCAGCAGCGGCTTGGCGTCCGGGCGCTCGGAGCGGACGTGCAGGAAGTGGATGCGCTGGCCGTCGATCTCGGTGGTGAACTGCGGGTACCGGTTGAGCCGCGCCTCCTGGGCACGCCAGTCGTACTCCGTGCGCCAGTAGCCGGCGAGCTCCTTCAGGTGATCCAGCGGAACGCCGCGGGTCCACTCCACCCCGGGCAACTCGCCGGGCCAGCGGGCGTTGTCGAGCCGACCGTGCAGGTATTCGAGGTCGGACTGCGGGATCTCGATGCGGAAGGGCCGGATGTCTTCGCTCATGGGACAAGACTAGGAACAATAGAGGAAAGGTTCGTTCCTAGATTGGGCTCAGGATCGGCGAATGCTGGAAACCTCCGAACGACTGCTACGCCTGCTGTCGCTGTTCCAGGCCCGGCGCGACTGGACCGGCACCGAGCTCGCCGAGCGGCTCGGCGTCACCACCCGCACGGTCCGCAACGACGTCGACCGGCTGCGCCGGCTCGGCTATCCGGTCGACGCCCGCCAGGGGGTGGCCGGCGGGTACCGGCTGGGCACCCACGGCGCGCTGCCGCCGCTGCTGCTCGACGACGACGAGGCGGTCGCGATCGCGGTCGGGCTGCGGACGGCCGCGGGCGGCTCGATCGCCGGGATCGAGGAGACCTCCGTACGGGCGCTGGCGAAGCTGCAGCAGGTGCTCCCGTCGCGGCTGCGCCACCGGATCAGCGCCTTCCAGTCGCACACCCTGCCGGTGCCGTCCGGCGGCCCGCGGGTCGACCCCGACGTGCTCACCACGATCGCCGGCGCCTGCCGCGACCATGAGCGGCTGCGGTTCGACTACCGCACGCACGCCGGGGCGTCCGGCCGCCGATCGGTCGAGCCCTACCGCCTGGTCAGCGACCGGCGGCGGTGGTATCTGGTGGCCTGGGACCTGGATCGCGACGACTGGCGTACGTTCCGGGTCGACCGGATGGACCCGCGGACGCCGACCGGGCCGCGGTTCACGCCCCGCCCGCTGCCGCCCGACCGGGAGATCGTGGCCGGGGTGACACGCGGCATCGGGGAGGCGCCCTGGCGATACCGGGCGCGGGTGATCGTGCATGCGCCGGCCGCACACGTGCGCGGCCGGCTGCCGATCCCGGTGGAGGTGGAACCCCTCGGCGACGACCGGTGCGCGTTCCAGCCCGGCTCGGACGACCCGCTGATGCTCGCCCTCTATCTGGGCCTGCTGGACGCCGACTTCGAGATCGTGGACGCACCCGAACTGGTCGACGCGCTGCGCGCCCTGACGGCCCGGTTCCAGCGCGCCCTCAAATGATGTTTGTCGATGCGTCAGGGGTGCCAGCGGGCCGCGACCAGGCGTAGCGCCTCGGTCAGGTCCCGGGCCGACGGCGCACCCTCCGGGTCGACCAGCAGCTGGGTCATGACCCCGGCCAGCAACGCCTGGTAGAACGCGCCGACCCGCTCGTCGGCCACCGTTCCGCCGTCGAACAGGCCGGCCAGTTCGGCGCGCCCGCGGCGCTGCGCCTCGGCGAGGAACGCGCGCAGCTCGGGCAGGCGGTCGGCCTGGCCGACGAGCTCGAACTGGACCGCCCACAGCGGGCGGTGCTCCGCGAACGTACCGATCACCTGGGTCCAGATCGCCTCGAACCGCCGGTCCGGCGCCTGCTCGTCGTGGCCGGCCGCCAGCGCCCGGCCGAGATCCTCGCCCCAGTCCGCCACGGCCGCGTAGACCGCCTGGGTGAGCAGCTCCTCGGTGGTGCCGAAGTGATAGCCGATCGCGGCGAGGCTGGTGCCCGCGGCCGACGCGATGTCGCGCGCCGTCGTGCGGGTGAAGCCCTTCTCGTACAGGCACTGCTTCGCGCCGTCCAGCAGGCGCTCCCGGTTTCCCATGCCAGGGATCTTACACATACGTCTTGCACAAATGTCTAAGACGGATGTACCGTCGACGGCACACGACGACGACCTGGGGGATGACATGGACAAGCTGGAGATCCGTACGCCGAACGGCATCGACGAGCAGCGGTATGTGCTGGCCGGCGGCATCGAGCAGTGGGTGCAGATCCGCGGCGAAAGCCGGGACAACCCCGTCCTGCTGGTGCTGCACGGCGGCCCCGGCTCGCCGTACGCGCTGTTCACCCCGCTGATCCGCGGCTGGGAGAAGCACTACACCGTGGTCCAGTGGGACCGCCGCGGTGTCGGCCGCACCCGCGCCCGCAGCGGCAAGGCCACCGGCACCTTCGCGCAGATGACCGACGACGCCGTCGAGATCGTCGACTTCTGCCGCGAGCACCTCGGCAAGGACAAGGTGACCCTGCTGGCCGGCTCGATGGGCACCATGCTCGGCGTCCCGCTGGCGCTGCGCCGCCCCGACCTGTTCAGCGCGCTGGTGTGCACCGACATGTATGTCGACATGCACCGCAACGAGGCGGTCGGCTACCGGCTGACCCTCGACCGGCTGCGCGCGGCGGGCCACGCCAAGGGCGTACGCGCCCTGGAGAAGATCGGCGCCGACCCGGCCCGCTGGGACCTGCGCGCCTGGCAGACCAAGATGGACTGGACGATGAAGACCGACCCGGTCTCCCCGAACGCCGTCGCCAAGCTGCTGTTCCCCCTCGCCCGCCGCTCACCGGTCTACCGCGGCCGCGACAAGTGGCACCTGCTCGCCGGCTTCCTGGCCAACCAGAAACAGATGTTCGCCGAATACATGGCCTACGACGCCCGCCGGCTGGGCAGCCGCTTCGAGGTGCCGTTCGTGCTCCTGCAGGGCGGCTCGGACGTGCTGACCATCACCGGCCTGGCCGAGGAATACTTCGCGACGATCGAGGCTCCCGCCAAGCGCCTCGCCCTGATCGGCGGCGCCAGCCACTTCGCCGCCTTCACCCACCCCGAGGCGTTCCTCACCGAACTGCTCCGCAGCCCCGGCGCCTGATACTCGGCCACGGCAAACTCGGGGCGTTATTCTCGGCCCGTGGGTGACCCGGCGGAGGAGGATCTGGGCCGATTCGAGGCCTTCACCTACCTGACCGTCCCCGAGCGGGCCGCCTACCTCGCGATCATGCGCCTGTTCACGGGTTCGCTGATGACCGACCTGTCCGCCCACTACGTGGAGTCGATCACGGAGGAGATCGTGCTGCTGGCTCCCCGCATCGAACGTCATTTGGAGCGGTCGTGGCCGCACCTGCCGGGTGTCGTGACGATGTTGCGGGACGGCGGGCTGGCCGGTGCCGCCGCCGGCCTCAGGGTCGCGGTGCAGCACAGCCGCGGTCACGAGATGGCCGACTGGATCGGGCTGCGCGCCTGGTTCAGCGACGTCGACGGCCGGCGCAGCGAGGTGACCCAGCTGCGGGACGCGACCATGCGAGCGTTGCAGTCGCTGCTGGCCAACGCGAAACGCATGATCCGCTCGGCCGGCCAGGGCGCCTCCCGGCGGCGGGAGCTGCTGCGGCTGGCGGCCTGGCTGGACGCCGCCGACGAGGACACCGCCGCGGACCTGTTCACCGCCGCGTTCGGGCTGTATCCGGCCCGGCACCTCGGCCTCGCTGCCGACGCGCAGGTCACGGTCCCCGCGACCACGAGCTGGTGGCCGGCCCCGGCGGTGGAGGTGCCGGTGGCGCTGCGCGACCGCGGGGTGCGGGCGGCCCGCGGCCGGGTGTCCGGCATCGCCGACCGCAGCGCCCAGCAACAGGCGCTGATCGCGCAGGCTGCCGAGGCACAGCGCCTGCGTGCGGCGGCCGCCGCCGAACTGATCTCGGCCGCGGCCGACCTGGGTGCGGTCCGGCTGTCCGCGCCGGCCATCCACCTCCTGCTGGAACTGGTGGCGCAGGCTCTCGGGGCCGGCGATCCGGCGCTCGGCAACGCGCTCACCTCGAACGTCGACCTCGGCATTCGGTGCGAGCTGATCAGCAAGCCGCGCCACGAACTGACGCTGCACTCGGCGGCCGGCGATTTCAGCGCACACGACATCGGCATCGCGATCACCCGGCTGGAGCCCGCCGATGGCTGACGACCAGGACATCGCTCTGCTGAGCGAGCGCCGCCGCGCGATCCGGGCCTTGCTCGCCTCGCCCCTGCTCCTTCCGGACAACGACGACTTCCCACTGGTACGCCGCCACGCCGAATGGTTGCGCACCTGGTTCGGCGCCTTCCTGGGCTATCGCCTGGTGGTGGAGGCCGGCTTCGCCCGGCTGTTCAAGCCGGGCCTGGATCCCGGCCGCGGCCGGCCCCTGCTCCGCTCGACCGGCCCGTTCACCCCCCGCATGTACGCCTACCTCGCCCTGGCCACCGCCGTGCTGCTCACCTGCCCGGAACAGGTGTTGCTGTCCCAGCTCGTCGCGGACATCCGGACGGCCGCCGTGGAGGCCGGCATCGGGCTCGGCGACGCGCAGCGCCCCGCCGAACGGCGTGCCCTCGGCGCGGCCTTGCGCCAGCTCGTGGCCTGGTCGGCGGTGCGCGAGGAGCAGGGCACCGTGGCCGGGTACGCCGAGGACGATCAGGCCGAGGCGCTGCCCACCGTCAACCGGGACATCGTCGCCCACCTCCTGGCGACCCCGCCCGGCCGGGCCGCCACCGCGGCCGACTTCATCGCCCAGGCCGCCGCACCCGGGCCGGGCGGTTCCCGCCACCAGGTCCGCCGCCGGTTGTCCGAGGAACCGGTGACCTACCTGGACGATCTGACCGCCGCGGACCGGGTGTGGCTGCGCCGCGAGCAACGGCGCGACGAACGCTCGTACCTGGATCATCTCGGTCTTCAGGCGGAACTGCGGGCCGAGGGCGCGGCCCTGCTCGACCCGGACGACAGCCTCACCGACATTTCCTTCCCCGGCGGCGGCACGGTGGCGCAGGCCGCCCTGCTCACGATCGGCAGCCTGGTGGAACGGCTGCGGCCGGCACCCGGGCGGCTCGTCGTGGGCGTGCCGGTGCCGGCTGCCGAGCTGGACCAGATCCTGGCCGAGCTGGCCGCACGCCATGCCCGGAGATGGGCCGGCCACTACGTCGCGGATCCGGTGTTGCTACGAGAGGCGGTCGTAACGTTGCTGATCAGCATGGGTCTGATGGCCCGGTCGGCGCCGACGGTCGCCGACCGCGAGCCGGACGAGGTGGTTGCCGCCGCCGAGCGGGCCGTCGATGCCCGCGGGGCCCGCGGCGACGGCCCGCTCGTCCTGCTGGCCGCCGCGGCCCGATATGCGCCGGCGGAGGCGGTGCGCTGATGCACCGGCACCGGTACCGCCTGCACCGGGCGGGCATCTGCAACGTCTGGCAGTACGACAACCAGGTGTTCCATTTCGAGGACGGGCGGCTGCTGCTGCGCGGCAAGAACGGCGCCGGAAAATCGAAGGCCCTGGAGTTGTTGCTGCCGTTCCTGCTCGACGGTGACACGAAACGGCTGGACGCCACGGGCGGCGGGCGGACCACGTTCCGCTGGCTGATGAGCGAGGGCGCGACCGGCGTCAACCGGCAGGGCTTCGTCTGGCTGGAACTGCGCCGCCTCGACGAGCAGGGCCAGGCCCACTTCCGGACGGTCGGGGCGATCGTCCGGTGGTCGTCGTCGACCGCGGAGGCCCGGCTGACCTACTTCGTCACGCCGGCGCGCGTCGGGGTGGAGGTGGAGCTGGTCGAGGGCCGGCAGCCCGTACCGATCGAGCGGCTGCGGGAAACCCTGGGCGACGGCGCGCTGATCGGCAGCGCCCGGGACTATCGGGCCCGGGTGGGCCGCGAGGTCTTCGGCATCGCCGACCCGGGCCGCTACCGCAACCTCGTCCACCTGCTCTATCGCCTGCGGCGGCCCACCATCGGCGACCGGATCGAGGAGGGCCAGCTCACCGCCGAGCTGAGCGAGGCCCTGCCGCCGGTGGACGACGAGGTCCTCGACTCGGTGGCGCACAACCTCGACGACCTGGAGACCGTACGCGCCGATCTGGGTCGTCTGGAGTCGACCCACGGCGCCCTGGCCGACCTGATGACCGCCTACCGCGGCTATCTGCGCGGCGAGTTGCGCCGCCGGGTGCAGGCGGTGGACGAGGCCCTGACCCGGTTGCGGTCCCAGCGCCGGCAGGCCGGACAGGCCGAACGGGAGGTCGCCCGCGCGCTGGACGCCGAGCAGGACGCGCTGGCCGAGGTGAACCGCTGGGAGCAGTGGACGAGCCGACCCACGGCCGGCTGCTGGGGCTGCTCGTCGACCTCGACCTGGACGCCGTGCTGACCAGCGAACGGCTGTGGGGCTGCTTCCCCGAGGTGCCGTCGCTCGGGATCTATGAATGCCTGCGCGACCCGACGCAGCCGGGCGTCGCCACGTTGCACTTCCGCTGGGACGGCCGCCGCCGGACGGTGCTCACGACATGATCCCGAGCGGGGCGCTGGACTACCTCAGGTCACCCGGGTTACGCCCGTTGTGGGAGGCCGCCCATGCCCGGCTGGCCCGCAACGGCCGGGTGGTCGGGGGCCGAGTGACGTTGACCGGGCTCGATCTCGACCAGCGCGACGCCCTCGGCCGGCTGCTGGACCGGGTCGTCGAGCCGACGTGCACGCTGAAGCTGGACTCGCTCGATCAGCGGCCTGCCTGCCGACGTCGCCGGTCAGGCGGCCAGCACCCTGGGACTGACCATCGGGGACCACGCCGCCCGCACCTGGTCCCGAGGCGAGCTGGCACAGGCGGTCACCGGCAGCGCGCACGGCCTGGACGACGACACCGCCCTGACCCGGGTGGTGCTGCGCGGCCTCGCCCTGGCCCTCACCGGCTCCCCCGACCTCCCGGCCGGCGCCGCCGACCGCCGCGCCCTGTGGGACGCCGCCGGCGACACCGTGGCCACCACGGTGCTCACCTGCGGGCTCCGCCCCAACGACGACGAGTGGCTGAACCACCGCGCCGAGATCGGTGCCGAGACCCATCTGACGTTCCGGGAGGTCCGCCGCCTCGCCCCGCTGCGCCTGCCGCCCCAGACCGTCTATGTCTGCGAAACCCACGGGTGCTGGAGGCCATCCTGGACGGCGGGGCCAGGGCAGCCGTCGTCTGCACGATGGGCAACCCGACGACCGTGACGCTGGCCCTGCTCGACGCGATCACCGCATCCGGCGAGGTACAACTCGCCTACCACGGCGACTTCGACTGGCCCGGCATCGCGATCGCCGACCGCATCCTGCGGCGCTATCCGGCCGCCCGGCCGTGGCAATTCGCGGCCGACGGCGACGCCGTGGGACCCGGCCCTCGCCGAGGCGATGCGCGAGCTGGACGTATCAATCCACGAGGAGGCCCTGATCGAAAGCCTGCTGCGCGACCTCCAGAACCCGGCGGGCCGGTGATCCACGGGATAGCTCGGCGGCGCACCTCCGGGAGCGTGAAGTCGGCGTATCTCTGCTCCCCGTTGACCGCCGACCGGCTCGCGCCCACCCGAGGCCCGTCGCGCAGGCCCTCGGCCTGGCCCACGGCACCCTGCTCCGTCGGAGACCCGCGCCGCGGCTGGACCGGTCACGTCCAGTACTACGCCCCGACCAGCGAGGAAGCCCAGCGTTTCCGGAGTTCCACTCGCCTCCTCCGCCTCCGCGGCGCCGGCCACAACTAGAGATGACAAGGATGAGTGAGCCGTGGTGATCCATCCCGACGACCTGCCCCGGTGGCGGAGCAAGCTCGATCAGATCGAGGCGACCGCGGACCTCGACGAGGACGTGAAGCAGCGCTGGGTCGAGGCGGATGAGCTGCGACCCGTCCGGGACGCCGAGGCCCGCAGTTTGGTCGCGGAGTTCGTCACCACCCGCGATTTCGCGGCGTTCCGGACCGGCTCGGACAAATGGTCGCGCCGGGAAGGCCCGTACATCGCCTTCTCGGGGTTCGGCCAGATGTGGCTCAACCAGGTCGCCAACAACCTGCCCGATGACCCCGAAGTGCTGGACGTGCTGGTGCGCGCGTTCACGACGCCGGCGACATGGACGAGGCACGCTCCCGGTTCACCGATGTCGAGCGGGTAACCCGGGACCTGGCGGGCAAGGGGCAACCGGCTGCCGGGCGCATCCCCTACGTGTTGTCGGTGTTCTGGTCGACAGATGGCGTGCAGCCGGGCTGGCCGGTGATGTGGAAGAGCGCGCCGGAGTGGATGCGTGCCCTGGGCTGGCTGCGGAGCTGGGGGAACGCAGACGGCTATCTGGCCGTGGTGGAGGCGGCCCGCGCGTTCTATCCGGGCGATGTTCACCGCTTCGAGCGCATGATGTGGTTCCTGTCCGAGCGTCAGGGGTTCGTCGGAGTCAATCCCGCCGTCCGGGAGATGTGCGCCGAGGCCGCCGGGATCATGGCCACGTACGAGGCCGGCAGCGGCTATCCGGACGAGGAAGGGTCGAGCCGGGCCGCCGCCCTCGCCGCCCAGCTCAAGGGCGAGCTGCACATCGCGGCCAAAGGGCTGCTCGCGGACCTACGGACCGCCACCGGACTCGAGCTCGAGACCTCACAACCGCAGGACCGAATCGGCTCGGACAAGGCGGCCGCGTATCGCGCGGACGCCTACGCCACCTGGTCGCTGCCCGGCGCCGTGTCCGCGGCCGGCCTACGGCTGTGGGCCACGCGATCGGGACTCGCGCTGGGCGAAAGCGTCCTGCTGAAGCTGTTCGCCGTCACCGACCCCCAACGCTTCCTGCCGATCTTCCCGCTGACCGGGCCGATGGGAAAGATCGCCATGCTTCGCCGCTTCGGGCTTGCGGAGCCGGACGGCGCGCTCAGCCGCGGCCATCAACACGTGGAGGCGAACGACCGGCTGCGCGCAACCCTCGAGCAGCTCCTGCCCGGCGACCCTTGGGGACAGGCCCAGTTCGCCTACTGGATGCTCAACCACGACGCCGAGGGGCCCGAGGACGAGGACCACATCGCCCGGACAGCGCAGGAACTCCTCCTGCCCGAGGGGTTTCTGCGCGAACTCGCTGAGCTGCTCCACGAGAAGGGACAGCTCATCTTCTACGGTCCTCCCGGCACCGGCAAGACCTACTTGGCGGACCGGCTCGCCAGCGCGTTGCAGCCGGACCCGGAACGGCGGATGCTCGTTCAGTTTCACCCGTCCACCTCGTACGAGGACTTCTTCGAGGGCTACCGGCCGCGCACCGACGAACGCGGGCAGCTGACCTACGAGCTTCGCTCCGGGCCCCTCGCGCTGATGGCCGAGAGGGCGGAGAGCAACCCCGGCGTGCCGCACTACCTGATCATCGACGAGATCAATCGCGCCAACCTGCCGCGCGTCTTCGGTGAACTGCTGTTCCTGCTGGAATACCGGAACAAGGCGGTACGCACCGCCTATCGGCCCGACGAACCATTTGAGCTGCCACGCAACCTCTTCTTCATCGGCACCATGAATACCGCCGACAGGTCTATCGCCATGGTGGACGCGGCCCTGCGCCGGCGGTTCCACTTCATCCCGTTCATGCCGCACGAGGGCGCGATGCGGTCGCTGCTAGCCGACTGGTTGAAGAAGAACGGGGAGCCGATCTGGATCGCCGGCTTGGTGGATCAGGTGAACGAGCGGCTCCGGGTCCTTCTGAAAGGTCCGCACCTCCAGGTCGGACATAGCCACTTCATGCGGCAGGGCCTCACCGACGAGCGACTCGCACGCATCTGGGAGTACGACGTGTACCCCTTCATCGAGGATCAGCTGTACGGGCGTCCCGACCAGCTGGAGCAGTTCGCATGGGCGAAGGTGCACACCGCGTACGGACCGTCCTCCCCGCTGGGCAGCGCCGCCATTGACGTGGCCTCGGACGAGTCTGATGAGTCATCCCTCTGAGGTCCGCGCCGCCGGCGTGGTCAAACTTCGCGAGTACGAGACCTCGCCACAACCCGTAGCCCTCAACACGATGGAGGTGTCCCTGCTGCGCGGCCGCGCTGACCGAATACGACCTGATCAGGCGCACGCCGCTCAATGAGCACTACCAGCCGGCCCTGGCCCTGGCACGGCTGGTTCTGGAGAGCTTCGGCCTCACCCAGGCCGCAGGAGGAGTGACCGCGCAGAGCTTCCTGGTCGACATGAACAAGCTCTTCGAGAGGTGGATCGGGGACGAGATACGCACGAGGCTCTACCCCGCAATCGAGGTCCTCGAGCAGGTAGCTGTTCCCCTGAGCGTCTCGCCGCGAGTAACCATGAACCCCGACCTGCTCTTCCGGCGGGGTGCGGAAATCGTCTTTGTCGCGGACGTCAAGTACAAGCTGACCGGGGGTGGTCTCGCGCGTACCGACGACTACTACCAGCTGCTGGCCTACACGACCGCCCTGCGACTACCACGCGGGATGCTCATCTACTGCCGTGCCGACACGGCTCCGAGCCGAGTCATCACCGTGGTCGGCGGAAACCAGCACCTGCACACCCATCCCGTGGACCTGGGTGGGGCCCCCGAATCAGTGGCGAAGGCGCTGGACATGGTCGCGGACTCGATCAGGCGACTGTCTTGAAATCGAACCGTCGGCCAGCTGGGAGCAACGGCCTAAGCGCTTGTCATGGCTTCGTCGCGGTGTGCACATTGCCGGCCGCGACAGCGACACCGTCCCGGCACTGACGAACATCGCACTCACCGGCCGTGCCGTATCAACATGACCTCATCCTGGCGTGGTGGTCCGTAACCAGGTCAGGACGGCGAGGACGCGCCGGTTGTCGTCCGCGGCCGGCTCCAGGTGCAGCTTGGTCAGCAGGGTCGCGATGTGGCTCTCGACAGTTTTCTCGGCCAGCCGCAGGTGCCGCGCGATGGCGGCGTTGGAACGACCCTCGGCCATCTGTGCGAGTACCTCGCGTTCCCGGAGGGTGAGCCGGTCGAGCAGGTCAGTGTGCCGGCGCCGGG
>Ga0070668_100000666_pt1 | contig 23266 bp, 21 predicted proteins | sample KBSS43metaG_FD_64661 | JGI IMG/M metagenome (GOLD analysis project Ga0070668, IMG submission 64661) | Switchgrass rhizosphere microbial communities from Kellogg Biological Station, Michigan, USA - KBS S4-3 metaG | ecosystem: Host-associated > Plants > Roots > Rhizosphere > Soil ...
CGGCGAGCGCTCCGAGCCGCCGCCGCGCGCGAAGATCAGGAGCTGGCGGGTGAGTTTGGCCGCCCGTTCCGTGGCGGCGCGCATGGCGGCCAGCGGCGCCTTCAGGCGCGCCTCGTCGCCGGCCCGCAGCATCAGGATGTCGATATTGCCCTGGATCACCATCAGGAGGTTGTTGAAGTCGTGCGCCACGCCGCCGGTCAGCCGCCCCAGGGCGTCCATGCGGGTCGCCTGCTCGACCGCTGCAGCCTCGGCATGGCGTTGCCGAAGTTCGCGCAGCAGCAGCAGGATGAAAGCGACCGCCAGTGCGGCGGCGAACACGAAGCCGACCCCCAGCAGCACCAGCAACCGGTGTAGCGGCGTCTCGAACTGCCCCTTTGGCACGCCGATGTGCACGGACCAGCCGGACTGCGGCGACGTCCACCAGGCCGAGATCGTGTGCACATGGTCGAGGGTGTAACCCTCGTAGATGCCGTTCGGCCCGCGCCGGCGGGCGGCGAGCGCGCTGGGGCTGGCCATCCCGCCGACGAACCGGGCTTCGGCCTGGGAGCGGGCCACGACGCGGCCTTCCTGGTTGACGATGGTGATGATCCAGATGCGCTGCGGCTTCATGGCCGCGATCAGGGCGTGGAAGGCGTCCGGCCTTGCGACCACGGTGGCGACGTGGGTCAGCCGGCCCTCGCGGATCACCGGCGCGCGCACGGCGATTCCCCAGTTGCCGCCCTCGCCGCGGCGGAGGTCTCCGACCACGGCGCGGCGCGTGGCGATGACCTTGGCCAGGCTGCCCGGCTCCACGGCGCGACGTGTCGGTATGTCTCTCGCAGAGGCCAGCCAACGGCCCTCGGCATCCAGTAGGACGACGTTCAGCCAGGTCGGATGCCGCGCCTTCTCCCGGCGCGCCACCTCACGGAAGGTGGCCAGGTCGACCGGGCCGTCCAGAGCCGGCGAGGCCGCCAGCCCCTCCGCCTGATCGATCTCGCCGGCCAGCTCGCGGTCCACCGCGTCGGACAGCAGCCGGGCGTCGGAGAGGGCGCGGGCCTCGAGCTGCGCGCGTTGGGTGGAAAACGCCGTGTAGCTGCCGAACAGGGCGACCAGCATCAGCGGCGTCACGGCCGCGATCAGCAGCAGGGCCGCCGATCGGGCGGGACCGGAGCTCGAAGGTGTCAGCACTGCGGCCCGTCCTGGAGAGTCGGTGCTGATCTACCATGGCCATAGCCAAGGTCGAACAGGCCCGATCGCCGCATGGCGCCCGCCCAACTTGACATTCTCCTAGGCGCGTGCGCCCCTCCGCGCCTTTCGTTTCACCCCGAATTCCCGGCCCCCATGCACGCCTACCGCTCCCATACCTGTGGCGCGCTTCGCGCCGCCGACACCGGCAAGACCGTCCGCCTGTCGGGCTGGATCCACCGCAAGCGCGACCACGGGGGCCTGGTCTTTATCGACCTGCGCGACCACTACGGCCTGACGCAACTCGTACTCAGTCCCGGCACGCCCGGATTCGCGATGGTCGAGCGCCTGCGCGCCGAGAGCGTCATCCGCATTGACGGCGAGGTGGTGGCCCGCTCGGCCGACACCGTGAATCCCAACCTGCCCACCGGCGAGGTGGAGGTGCGCGTGACCGGCGGCGAGGTGCTGGGCGAGGCGGGCGAGCTGCCCCTGCCCGTGTTCGGCGAGCCCGATTACCCCGAAGACATCCGCCTGAAGAACCGCCACCTCGACCTGCGCCGCGAGACCCTGCACCGCAACATCGTGCTGCGTTCGAAGGTGATTCACTCGATCCGCACGCGCATGATCGGCCAGGGGTTCCTGGAGTACCAGACGCCGATCCTGACGGCCTCGTCGCCGGAGGGCGCGCGCGACTTCCTGGTGCCCTCGCGGCTGCACGCCGGGACCTTCTACGCGCTGCCGCAGGCTCCGCAGCAGTTCAAGCAACTGCTCATGGTCTCCGGCTTCGACCGCTACTTCCAGATCGCGCCCTGCTTCCGCGACGAGGACCTGCGGGCCGACCGCAGCCTGGAGTTCTACCAGCTCGACGTGGAGATGAGCTTCGTCACCCAGGAGGACGTGTTCGCCGCGATCGAGCCCCTGATGCACGGCCTGTTCGAGGAGTTCGGCCAGGGCAAGCCGGTGACGCCCTATCCGTTCCCGCGCATTCCCTACCGCGAGGCCATCGCCAAGTACGGCACCGACAAGCCGGACCTGCGCAACCCGCTGGTGATGCAAGATGTCTCCGACCCGTTCCGGGGCGGCGGCTTTGGCCTGTTCGCGCGGATCCTGGACGACAGCAAGAACGCCGTCTGGGCGATCCCCGCCCCGAAGGGCGGCTCGCGGGCCTTCTGCGACCGGATGAACTCCTGGGCGCAGGGGGAGGGCCAGCCCGGCCTGGGCTACATCTTCTGGAGCGAGGACCAGGGCGGCTGGGGCGGCCCGATCGCCAAGAACCTGGGCCCCGAGGCCACGGGCGCGGTGATGGGCCAGCTCGGGCTCGGCCAGGGCGACGCGGCCTTCTTCGTGGCCGGCGACCCCAAGGTGTTCGCCAAGTTCGCCGGCAATGCGCGCACCAAGGTGGGCGCCGACCTGAAGCTGGTCGACGAGGGCCGCTTCGAGTTCGTCTGGATCGTCGACTTCCCGATGTACGAGATGAATGAGGAGACCCACCAGGTCGACTTCTCGCACAACCCGTTCTCGATGCCCCAGGGCGAGTTGGAGGCCCTGAACACCAAGGATCCGCTGGAGGTCCTGGCCTACCAGTACGACATCGTCTGCAACGGCTACGAGCTCTGCTCCGGCGCCATCCGGAACCACCGTCCGGATCTGATGCTGCGGGCCTTCGAGATCGCCGGCTACGGTCCCGAGGTGGTCGAGGCGCAGTTCGGCGGCATGCTGAACGCCTTCCGCCACGGCGCGCCGCCGCACGGCGGCCTGGCGCCCGGCATCGACCGCATCGTCATGCTGCTGGCCGGCGAGACGGCGATCCGCGAGGTGATCGCCTTCCCGCTCAATCAGCAGGGCCAGGACCTGATGATGAACGCGCCCTCGGACGTCGCCGACAAGCAGTTGAAAGAGCTGCACATCCGGGTGGTTCCGCCGATCAAGGTTTAGGGAGGCGGGCGCCCATTCCGCTCTAGTCGGCCATCACCAGATGGCGCGGCGCCGGGGGGCTTTGGGGAGCCGGCGGCGGAACGGAGCGGCGCACGAAGAGGCGGATGCCGGAGCAGGCCCGCACGGTCAGGCGCCCCGGCGGCCTGGTGCGGGCGTCGGCGCAGGCTTCGTCGAGCTGGCCCTGGGTGAGGCCCCGGGCCCGGGAGAGGTCGGCGCCGGCGATCACCGCGCCGCCGAGGTCCGCGTCCCGGAAGTCGGCGCCGGCGAAGCTGGAGCCGGTGAGGATCGCCTGCCCCAGGTCCGCGCCCTGGAACGAGGCGCCGTCGAAGCGGCCGTTGGTCAGCACGGCCGCCTGCAGCCCGGCGTCGCGGAAGCTGGCGTTGCGGGCGTCGACGCCGGTGAACAGCGCGCCCAGAAGCTGGGCGCCGGCCAACTGCGTGCGACCCAGCACGGCGCGGGTGAAATTGCCGCCCTGCGCCTCGACGCCGGTGGCGTCAGCCCCGGAAAGGTTCGCCCCGGCCAGATTGGTCCCCCGAAGTTCCGCGCCGCGCAGGCGAGCGCCGGAGAGGTTCGCCCGGGCGAAATTCGCCCCCGCCATGCCGGTCTCGCTGAGGTCGGCGCGCGACAGGTCGGCGCGGGCGAAGTTGGAGCCGATGAACCGTGAGGTGCGCAGGTCCGAACCCACCAGGGCCGCACCGGCGAAATTGGCCCCGATGAACCGCGCCCCCACGAGCTTGCGCCCGGAGAGTTCGCAGCCCGCGCAGGCGCCGCCGAAGGAGACCATCCGCGCCACCTCCCGCTCGCCAGCCATGGCCATGTGCGGCGCAGCGGGCGCGAGCAGGGCGGCGAGGAACAGGAGGCGGGGAGCGAGCGTCATGCCATCCGGCGAAGCGAAGGTGTCGGCGGCCATCTGGCTCGCAACCCCCAGGCGACGCTACTTAATTCGCGGTAACGCAAGGCAAGTCAGGGCTTTGCGCGCCCTGGCGCGCAAGGCTTGCGCCTCAGCAGGGGTGGATGCGCAGCCCGGGGGGCAGCAGGGTGGCGCGGTCGCCGCAGGCGCGGTTGAGCTGGCCCTGGGTCAGGCCGCTGGCGCGGTCCATCTCGGCGCCGGAGAAGTTCACGCCGTCGAGAATAGCGCCGCGGAAATTGGCGGCCTGCAGATAGGCTCCGACGAAGGAGGCGTTGGTCAGGTTCGCACCGCTGAAGTCCGAGCCGGTGAAGACGCCGCCGTAAGCTTCCACGTCGCGCAGGTCCGCGCCCGCGAAGGTGGAGCGGTTCATCACCGTCAGGCTCAGGTCCGCCTGTCGAAGCCGCGCGCCGGAGAAGTTGCGCGCCCGCATCTGCAGACCGTTGAAGTCGGCCTGGAACAGGTTGCAGCCGGGGCAGCTGGCGCCCGCCCGGGCGCGGCTGACCTGGCCGGCGTTCTGCGCCTGAGCGGGAAGGGCGATGGCCAGCATCGCCACCAGGCCCAGCATCGACAGCGATCTCATATTGGAACGCGCCTCTTCAATTCGGATGTCGTCAGAGCGACAAGCAAGTTCGCGGCCATTCCGCCGATTCCGGAAAACTAGCGGTTAACGGTGAACAGGGCGTTGGCGCGGCGTCAGCCGGCGGCGTCTTCGTCCCGACGGCCCGCGCGCGTCCCGCAGGTCTCGCAGATCAGGCTCGCGCCCTTGCGCACCACCGCCACATCGCCGCATGCGGCGCAGACGTCGGCGGCCTCGACGCCCGTCCCGGCGCCGGTGCGGGGCAGCGGCAGGAACACCAGGTTGTCGGGCGCGGCGCCCCTCGAGAAGCCGCGGGAGATGAAGCGCGAGGCCGGCTGCGGCTCGGCGTCGGCCGCGCCGCGGCCCAGTCCGTCGGCGTTCAACGCCTCGGAGTCGGCGTTGGCGAGGTCGTCGCGGCCCAGGTAGGACACCCCCAGTTCGCGGAAGATGTAGTCGAGGATCGACGTCGCCGACTTCACCGAATCGTTGCCGGTGACCGGGCCCGCGGGTTCGAAGCGGGTGAAGACGAAGGCGTCGACGAATTCGTCCAGCGGCACGCCGTACTGCAGGCCGATGGAGATCGCGATGGCGAAGTTGTTCATCAGTGAACGGAAGGCGGCGCCTTCCTTGTGCATGTCGATGAAGATCTCGCCGAGCTCGCCGTCGTCATATTCGCCCGTGTGCAGATAGACCTTGTGACCGCCCACGGCCGCCTTCTGGATATAGCCCTTGCGACGGTCGGGCAGTTTGCGGCGGCTGCGCTCGCGCTCGACGATCCGTTCCACGACGCGCTCCGGCGGCGGCTCGCGGGCGGAGGTCTTGGGCTCGGGCGCCTTCGGCAGGTCGAGCCCGAGGTCGGCGGGCGGCGGCGCGCGGCGAAAGAGCACGCAGTTGGCGCCCCGCGCGAAGGCCTCGGCGAGGCGGCCCTCGGCGGCCTCGGGCGCAGCATCCCAGGGCAGGACGACCTCGGCGAGCGCGGGCGCGGCGAGCAGCGGCTGCAGGGCGGCCAGCATGGCGATATGGGGCCCGTCCCCGAGGTCCTGGCCGCTACGGAACAGGCGCCTCTGGACCGATGACAGGAACCCGGCGTCCGCGAGCGCGCCAGACCCCAGGGCGTAGGCTTCGGCGGCGGCGACCTCCTCAGGCGTGAAGCCGGCGAGCGCCAGGACGTCGAGGGCGGGGGCGGCGATATCCTCCGGCCCGGCGCCCAGCACGTCGCGGACGAAGCCTTCCCCCACCACCGCGGGCCGGAAGGCTTCGGCGAGCCGCGTCGCGAACGGCAGGGCCGACTCCGCGGCGGCGATCTCGTGATCCGTGAAGCCCCGGGCCTTCAGCGCCCGCCGCTCGACGCCGGGGGCGGCGTCCAGGCTGCGATGGCCGAGCAGATGCCGGCGCGCCGCCTCCACGTCCGCCCCGCAGGCGGCCAGGCCGCGCTCGGCCGCGGGCGACAGGACACGCAGCACCTCGCCGTCGGCGGTCTCTGCGACCGTCAGCGCCCCACGCCAGGGTTTCGCCGCAGGGTCCGCCCCGCCGAGGCGCAAGGCGATGTGCGGGTCGTCGAACACCGCCAACCCGCCCCGGAGCTGCGGGGCCGACCGCCGCATGGCCTCGGCCGCGCGCCGGTGGAGGTCCTGCGCCGCGTCGCGACCGGCGTCGGACTCGTAATCCAGCCCCTGCGCCACCAGCCAGTCGCCGAGCCCGGCCAGCGCCAGGAATCCCGGCTGCGGCCCGGCGGCGGCCAGCGCCTGGGCCGCCAGCGCGACCGCGGCCTCCAGGGCGGCGGCGTCGAACCCGTCGTCGCCCCAGAAGGCGGAGAGGTCGAGCGCCGCCCGCCGCGCGCCCAGGGCCTCACCCAGGCGCTGAGCCGCCTCGGACGTCGCGCACGCCGCCACCCGGCCGGTCTCCCACATGGCCTTCGCGAGCCCATCGCCGTCCCCGGAGGCGAGGACGATGGGCGAGGGTCCAGGCTGCGCCTCCGCCCACCAGGCGTTCTCGCCGGTCCGGGCGAGCGCGATCACGTCCAGAATCAGGACGTCCGGCGCCCCGGCGGCGCGGGCGGCCTCCGCGGCGCGGGCGAGGCTGGCGTTGCGGACCGGGTCCGCGCAGGCCTCCGCATCGCCTTCGCAGCGCAGGACGGCGTCCATCACCGCCTGCAGCCGCAGCGACAGGGCCTGGGCGGCGGCCGAGGCCGCGCGGCGCCCGCGTTCGCCGGCGACAAAGGCCGCCAGATCGCCCATCTCCACGGCGCGCGCCGCGGGCTCGACGATCGCCAGCACCCCGCGCAGCAGGGCGTCGGACAGGCCCATGCAGAAACGGGCGCGGGCGCGAATGTCGGGCAGGGCGGCGCGGGCGGCGAGGGTCTCGGCATAGGCCGCCACGGCGCGGGGAATGTCCGCTTCGCTCCCGGCCCAGTCGATCCAGGCCTCGGCCTGGGCGTTCGTCCAGTGCGCGGGCAGCACGGCCTGGACGGCGCCGCCGCCGATCTCCAGCGTGCGGCGCTCCAGCCTCAATCCCGCGGTCTCGCTCGCCATCGGCCGACTCCTGCAGCCCAAGGTTAGGGACCGCCCCTTTCGGGGGCAATAGATGTTGCGGCGGCGTGCAGTCGCGCCACAACATCTTGCTGCGGTCGCGCGGCTGGACGGTGAGCAGGCGCAGACCTATAGTCCGCCCGCTCCCGACCTCCTCGAAACCCCCGGCGCCCGTGATCAATCTGCTGAAATCGATCTTCACCTGGTGGAACGGGGCGACGCTCGGCGTCCGCTTCACCATCGGCAAGCACGGCCGGTTCATCGGCGAGGACGACCTGGGCAACCGCTATTACGAGGACCGGGATGACTCCCGATCCTATGACGTCGGGCGCAAGCGGCGCTGGGTGATCTACAGGGGTTACGCCGAGGCCTCCAAGGTGCCGGCCGAGTGGCACGGCTGGCTGCACTACACGTTCGACGAGCCGCCCACGGTGGCGCCCCTGCCGACCCGGATCTGGGAGAAGGAGCACCAGCCGAACCTCACCGGCACCATCCACGCGTGGCGCCCGCAGGGTTCGCTGGCCCGGGGCGGCGAGCGTCAGGCCGCCACCGGCGACTACGAGGCCTGGGTACCCTGACGAGGCGGCGTCCATGAGCCTAACGTTCCGTCCCCGCCGCCGCGCCCTTTACGCCGCTGGCGCGACCGGCGTCGCGCTGCTGATCGGCGCGGGGCTTGCGGGCGCCCAGCCGGGGCCGCCCGCCGCGTCGCCTCCGTCGCCGCCAGTCGTCGCTCCCCCGCCTTTACCGCCGGAAGCGCCGCCGCCGGAGGCCTCGGAGGAAGCTCCCCCGGCGATCGTGGCGCCGCCGGCGCCGATCGCCACACCGCAGGTGCAGGCCCAGGACGTGGCCCCTGCCGCCCCGCCTGCGGCCAAGGTGGCCGAGAAGCCCGCCGAAGCGCTCAAGCGCACCCGCGCCAATGTCGCCATCGTCCAGGCCCTGGACAAGGTGACCGCCGAGAGCATCCGGTTCGAGGCCGAGGTCGGCAAGCCGGTGCGCTACAAGACGCTGATCTTCACGGTGAAGGCCTGCGAGCGCGCGGCGCCGGACGAGGCGATGGACGATTCCATCGTCTACCTGACCATCGATTCACAGCCGCGGCCAGCGCCCGGCAAGCCCGCTCCGCCGCCCCGGCAGGCGTTCAAGGGCTGGATGTACGCCTCCTCGCCAGGGCTGAACCCCCTGGAGCACCCGGTCTATGACGCCTGGGTGATCACCTGCAAGGCGGCCGCGCCGGCGCTCATCCCGGCCTCGGCGCCCGCCGCCAAGCCCGTGGCGGCGCCCCGGCCGGCGGCCAAGCCTGCGCCGGCGCCGAAGCCCGCGCCGGCCCCGGTCGCGCCGCCGGCGGAGCCGCCCGCCCCGAAGGCCTGAAAATCGGCCTCCACGGCCAGGGCCCGCTTGAGCCGACGGCGATACTCCCGACGGGAGATCTCGCAGGCCCCGAACTGGCCCAGGTGCTCGGTGAGGAACTGTGTGTCCAGCAGTCGGTAGCCGCCGGCGATCAGCCGCGCCACGAGATGCACCAGGGCCACCTTGCTGGCGTCGCGGGCGCGGGAGAACATGCTCTCGCCGAAGAAGGCGCCCTTCAACGACACGCCGTAGAGGCCGCCCGCCAGCGCGCCGTCCTTCCAGCATTCGACGCTGTGGGCGAAGCCCATGGCGTGCAGCTCGCCGTAGAGCCGCTCGATCCCGGCGTTGATCCAGGTGTCCTCGTGGCCCTCGCGCGGGGCGGCGCAGGCGGCCACGACCTCGGCGAACGCCGTATCCGTGCGCACCTCGTACAGGCCGCTGCGCACCGTCCGGGCCAGCCGCCGCGAGACGTGGAAGCCGTCCAGCGGCAGGACCCCGCGCTGCTCCGGGTCGATGAGGAACAGCCGCTCGTCCTCGCGCGAATCGGCCATGGGGAAGACGCCGGTCGCGTAGCAGTTCAGGAGCTCGCGGGCGCCGAAGGTGTCCATGGCCACACGCCTATCCCGGTTCCGCGGCGATTTAAATCTGGCGCGGCGCGGCGGGCGCCCCACGCTGGACTTCGGCGCCGAAGCCGCCATTTTGAGCGGGTGGCGCAGGGTCGGTTCATCACGTTCGAAGGCGGGGAGGGGGCCGGCAAGTCCACCCAGTTGCGCCGGCTCGCCCAGCGCCTGGCCGGGTCGCGCGAAGTCGTGGCCACCCGCGAGCCCGGCGGCTCGCCCGGGGCGGAGAGCATCCGCAACCTGCTGGTGAACGGGGCGGCGGACCGCTGGTCGCCGGTGACCGAGACGCTTTTGATGTACGCCGCCCGGCGCGACCATGTGGAACGGGTGATCATGCCGGCCCTGGCGCGCGGCGCCTGGGTGATCTGCGACCGGTTCGCCGATTCCACCCGGGCCTATCAGGGCGCGGCGGGCGGGACGGACCCGGCGCTGATCGCGGCGTTGGAGACCCATGTGCTGGCTGGCGTGCGCCCGGACCTGACGCTGGTCTTCGACCTGCCGGTCGCCGAGGGGCTCGGCCGGGCCGGCGGCCGGGGCGAGGCGGAGAACCGCTTCGAGTCCAAGGGCCTGGCGTTCCATGGGCGGCTGCGCGAAGCCTTCCTGGCGATCGCCAGGGCGGAGCCCGACCGCTGCGCCGTGATCGACGCTGCGGGAACCGAGGCGGTCGTGGAGGCGGCGGTCTGGGCGGCCGTGCAGGCGAGGCTCGGCGCCGATGGCTGACGATGCGCCCATCCTCCATCCGCGCGAGACCTTCGAACTCCAGGGCCATGCGCAGGCCGAGGCGGCGTTCGAGGCCGCCCGCGCTCGCGGGCGGCTGCACCACGCCTGGCTGCTGGCGGGACCGGAAGGGGTGGGCAAGGCGACCTTCGCCTACCGCGCCGCCCGCCGCCTGCTGGGCGCGCCGCCGGACCCGGCGCATGGCGTGCTGGGCGCCGATCCCGCCCATCCGGTCAGCCGCCAGATGCTGGCCCGCTCGCACCCCGATCTCTTCGTGCTCGAACGCGTCGGCGAGGATGGCAAGCCGCGCAAGGTGATCCCGGTGGACGAGGCGCGGCGCCTGGGCGAGTTCTTCTCCAAGTCGCCGGCCAGCGCCCCGCACCGGGTGGCGATCGTCGACGCGGCCGACGACCTCAACGTCAACGCGGCCAACGCGATCCTGAAGACCCTGGAGGAGCCGCCGCCGCGTGGGGTGTTGCTGATGGTGTCCCATGCGCCGGGCCGCCTGCTCCCCACCATCCGCTCCCGCTGCCGCCGGCTGCTGTTCAGCCCCTTGCCGGAGGATGTCACCGCCGCTTTCGTGCAGGCGCGGCGCGAGCTGAGCGACGAGGACGCCCTGCGGCTGGCGCGCATGTCCGGCGGCGCGCCGGGACGCGCCCTGACCCTGGCCGCAGCCGGCGCCCTGGCCCTGGACGACGCCGCCCGCGAGATCCTGCGCCAGGCGCCGCAGGTGGACGAGGCGCTGGCGCTCTCCCTGGCCGACCGGTTCCGCGGCGGGGAGGGGATGGCGCAGTTCGCCCTGCTGTTCGAGCGTCTCGCCGAACGCGTTCATGGCCTGGCCACGGCCCGGGCGGCGGACGGCGCGGGGCGGCTTGATCGCTGGGCGCAGGCGTGGGAGACGCTGCAGCGCCTGCCGCGCGAGGCCGAGGCGCTCAACCTCGACCGCGCCGACGCCTTCTTCACCGCCCTCTCCGAGCTGCGTGAGGCGGCGCGCGCTTGAGCCTTCGACCGACCCGATGCTGATCGACAGCCACGTCAACCTGCACGCGCCGCAATTCGACGACGATCGCCAGGCGGTGATCGACCGCGCCCGGGCGGCGGGCGTGAAGCTGATGGTCAACATCAGCGACAAGGTCTCGCACTTCGACAAGGTCCGCGCCGTGGCCGACGCCGCCGACATCTGGTGCACCGCCGGCACGCATCCGCACGACGCCAAGGAGAACCCCGACCTTTCCGCCGGCGACCTGATCCGCCTCGCCGAGGACCCCCGCGTGGTGGGGATCGGCGAGACCGGGCTCGACTTCCACTACGACCTCAGCCCGCGCGACGTGCAGGCCAAGGTGTTCCACGCCCATGTGACCGCCGCGCGCGCCACCGGCCTGCCGCTGGTGGTGCACAGCCGCGAGGCCGACGCGGTGATGGGCGACATCCTGGAAGCGGAATACGCCGCAGGCCCCTTTCGCCTGCTCATGCACTGCTACACCAGCGGGGCGGAGCTGGCGGCCCGCGCCGCCGCGCTCGGGGCCTGGTTCTCGGTCTCCGGGATCGCCACCTTCAAGGCCGCCGAGGACGTCCGCGCGGTGATCGCCGACATGCCAGCCGGGCGGATCATCGTGGAGACCGACTGCCCCTACCTGGCCCCCGTCCCGCATCGCGGCCGCCGCAACGAGCCCGCCTATATTACGCACGTGCTGGCCAAGCTGGCCGAGATCCGCGGCTGGACGCCCGAAGAGGCGGAACAGCGGACCGAGGACGCCTTCTTCGCCCTGTTCGACCGGATTCCCCGGCCATGAGCGGCGTGCTGGAAATCACGGTGCTGGGCAGCGGCTCCTCCGGCGGGGTGCCGCGGGCCGACGGCGAATGGGGCGCGTGCGACCCCAGCGAGCCGAAGAACCTGCGCAGCCGCTGCTCCCTGCTGGTGCGCCGGCGGGGGGAGGGGGCCGACAAGGAGACCACCCTCATCGTCGACACCTCGCCCGACTTCCGCCTGCAGACCGCCTTCGCCGGCGTGAAGCGGCTGGACGCGGTGCTGCTCAGCCACGACCACGCCGACCAGATTCACGGCCTCGACGACGTGCGGGCCTTCTTCATCCGCCAGCGCGCCAAGATCCCCTGCCACATGGACGCGGCGACCACGGTCTCGGCCCTGCGCCGGTTCGGCTACATCTTCGAAGGGGAGTCGGGCTATCCGGCCATCTGCCGCGCCTTGCCCCTGCCGGGGCACGGCGAAGCCTGGAGCGTGGAGGGACCCTCCGGCGCGATTCCCGTGGTGACCTTCGACCAGGACCACGGCGCCATTCGCTCCGTGGGCTACCGGTTCGGCGGCGTGGCCTATTCCAGCGACGTGGTGGGCCTGACGGACGAGGCGTTCGAGGCGCTGCAGGACCTGGACGTCTGGATCGTCGACGCCTTGCGCTGGGCGCCGCACCCGACCCACGCGCACGTGGAGCGCACCCTGGAATGGATCGCGCGCGCCAAGCCGAAGCGGGCGATCCTGACCAACATGCACATCGACCTCGACTACAACGCGCTTGCGGCCTACCTGCCGGACGGCGTGGAGCCGGGATATGACGGACTTCGCTTCGAGCTTCAGCTCGGGCATGAGTTTCCCTGATGCCACAAAGACTTAAGTTGGGATTCCTGGCGTCGCGCAACGGCTCCAGCGCCCGGGCGGTGATCGCGGCCATCGAAGCGGGCCAGCTCGACGCGGAGGCCCGGCTGATGGTCAGCAACAACCGCGGCGCCGGCGCGCTGGCGCTCGCCGCGGAGCACGGCGTGCCGGCGATGTGCATTCCGACCCAGTCCGACCCGGAGGCCGCCGACATCAGCCTGCGCGACGCGCTGGAGGGCGCCGGCGTCGAGCTCGTGATCCTGTCCGGCTATCTGCGCCAGCTCGGGCCGCACACCCTGGCGCGCTACCGCAACCGGGTGCTGAACATCCATCCAGGACCGCTGCCGCAGTTCGGCGGTCACGGCATGTACGGACGCAAGGTGCACGAGGCCGTCATTGCGGCCGAAGCGCCCGAGAGCGGCGCCTGCATCCACGTCGTCGACGAGGAATACGACCACGGCCCGGTGCTCGCGCGGCTGGCAGTACCGGTCCGGCCCGGCGACACGCCGGCCGACCTGGAAGCGCGGGTGACAGCCGTGGAGCCGGGGTTCTTCGTCGAGACGCTGCGCCGGATCTCCGCGGGCGACCTGGCGCTGCCGGGCTGATGCCCGCGCCGACGATCCGCAGGGCCACGGCGGATGACGCCGCGACGCTGTCCGCGATCGGCGCACGCACCTTCATCGAGACCTTCGGCCATCTCTATCCGTCCGCCGACCTGGCGGCGTTCCTGGCCGACGCGCACGGAATGGCGCGGGCCCGGGCTGACCTGTCGGATTCCCGCATGGCCGTCTGGCTCGCGGAGGTTGGCGGCGATGCGGTCGGCTATGCGCTCGCTGGGCCATGCGGACTGCCACACGCCGACGTGACCGACCGGTGCGGCGAGCTCAAGCGGCTCTATCTGCTGAAGGCCTGGCAAGGCGGCGGCCTGGGCGGGCGGCTGTTCGAAGCCGTCGAATCCTGGCTGCAGGCGCAGGGCGCGGAAAACGTCTGGATCGGCGTCTGGTCCGAAAACTTCGGCGCGCAGCGGTTCTACGCCCGCCACGGCTACCGCAAGGTCGGCGAATATGATTTCCCGGTGGGGCGCACGCTGGACCGCGAATTCATACTTCGACGGCCCTGAATGATTAGCCATTATTTCTGATAATATTCCTTAGGCGAGAAACTGATGCTGGCCGGGCCGCCGGCGATTCCCCTGCTACGTTACGGCGGCGGCGGCTGCCTCTTCCAGTCGCCCTATGGCCTGTGCCAGGAAGGAACGCTCGCAGGGCCAAGGCGGGCGTAAGGCGAACAGGGAGGACGCATGAGCGAGGCAGGCGACTGGCGGCTTGAACCGCATGGGCTGGGCGAACTCCTGAGCCTCCAGGCCAAGGCCGAGCCGGAGCGGCCGGCGCTGACCTACGACGGCGAGACCCTGACCCGCGGCGAGCTCGACCGGCGAGCCAATCGGATGGCGCGCGCGCTGGCGGCGCTCGGGGTCGAGCCGGATGATTTCGTCTCGATCGTGCTGCCGAACGGCTTCATGCACCACATCCTGGCCTTCGCCATCTGGAAGCTGGGGGCGACCCCCCTGCCCCTGGCGGCCAAGCTCCCGGATATCGAGCTTCGCGCCATCGTCGAGCTGGCGAAACCCAAGCTGGTCGTCGGCCCCGATCCGGCGCGGTTGCCGGGTTTCAAGGTGATCCCGCAGATCACGCCGGATCCCGGCCTGTCGGATGCGCCGCTGCCGGAGAAGATCGCCAAGGCCTGGAAGGCGATCACCAGCGGCGGCTCCACCGGCCGGCCGAAGGTGATCGTCGACGCGGGCCCCTCGACCTCCGTCGTGATCCAGCCGGACCGCCTGCTGAAGATCGAGCCCGACGACGTCATGCTGCATCCGGCGCCGATCTATCACAACGCCACCTTCGCCCAGACCAACTGGGGTCTCTGCTGGGGCGCCCATGTGATCGAGGTCGGCAAGTTCGACGCCCTCGAATGGCTGAAGCTGGTGGAGCGCTACAAGGTCCGCTGGGCCTATCTGGTGCCCACGATGATGAGCCGGATCTGGAACCTGCCGGCGGAAGAGAAGGCGAAGTACGACCTTTCGTCCTTGCGCGTCGTCATCCACATGGCCGCGCCCTGCCCGCCGTGGCTGAAGCAGGCCTGGATCGACTGGCTGGGCCCCGAAAGGATCTGGGAGGTCTATGCTGGCACCGAGGCGCTGGGCGGCACGCTGCTGTCCGGCCAGGAGTGGCTGGACCACCCGGGCACCGTCGGCAAGCCGCGCGGCGAGACGAAGATCCTCGGCGAGGACGGCGTCGAACTGCCGGTCGGCGAGGTCGGCGAGATCTTCTTCCGCACGCCCGGCGGACCCGGTTCCACCTACCGTTACATCGGCGCGGAGATGCGCCAGAAGAACGGGTGGGAGACCTTGGGCGACATGGGCCGGCTGGACGCCGAGGGCTACCTGTACCTGGCCGACCGGCGCACCGACATGATCGTCACCGGCGGCGCCAACGTCTTCCCGGCCGAGATCGAATCCGCGCTGGAAGCGCACCCGGCGGTGGCCACCAGCGCCGTGGTGGGCCTGCCGCACGCCGATTTCGGACGCGTGCCGCACGCGATCATCAGCCTGCGGCCCGGCGCCCAGCCGCCGACGGCGGACTCGCTGGAGGCGTTCCTGGCCGAGCGGCTGGCGCGCTACAAGCTGCCCTACACCTTCGAGATCTCCGACGAGCCGCTGCGCGACGACGCCGGCAAGATGCGGCGCACGGCGCTGCGCGACGAACGCGAGGTGCGGGCCGCGGCGGGCGAGACGTTCCTGCCGCTGCGCGCCAGCCAGCGCGGGACGGCGTGAACTTCGACGACACGCCGGAGGAGGCGGCGCTGCGGCGGCGGGCGCGGGACTGGATCGACGCCAACGCGCCGCACGGCCTGCGCGACGAGCTGCTGAACGCGCCGCTGTTCTCGCTGGAGCTGAAGAGCGCCGAGCCGATCATGGCGGCCAAGGCCTGGCAAAAGCGGAAGCAGGCGGCGGGCTGGGCCTGCGGCCACTGGCCGGCGGCCTACGGCGGCCGGGACGCCACCCTGCTGCAGCGGGTGATCTGGGACCAGGAGGAAGGGGTCTACGGCAAGCTTTCGCAGCCCTTCTCGATCGGCGTCGGCATGGCGGCGCCGACCTTGATGGCCTACGCCGCCGAAGCGCAGAAGCGCGACCTGCTGCCGAAGATCGCCTCGGGGGAACACGTCTGGTGCCAGCTGTTCTCCGAGCCGGCGGCCGGCTCGGACCTGGCGGGCCTCGCCACCCGAGCCACGCCGGACGCCGACGGCTGGCGCATCAACGGCCAGAAGGTCTGGACCAGCTGGGCGCACCATGCCGACTGGGGCCTGCTGCTGGCGCGCACCGACCCCAAGGTCCCCAAGCACAAGGGGCTGACGATGTTCTTCATCGACATGCGCCAGCCCGGCGTCGAGGTGCGGCCGATCCGGCAGATGAACGACAAGCGGGTGTTCAACGAGGTCTATTTCACCGACGCCTGGGTCCCCGACCACCAGCGCCTGGGCGCCGTGGGCGGGGGCTGGCAGGCCTCGCTCACGACCCTGATGAACGAGCGGCTGTCGGCGTCGGGCGTGCCGACCGGTTTCGAGCAGCTGTTCGACCTGTGCCGCCGGCTCGAAGCCCCGGACGGTCCGCTCGTCGACGACCCGGCGGTGCGCTCGAAGCTTGCGGGTTGGGCGGTGACCGCCTCGGGACTGAAATACACCCTGTGCCGCGCGCTCACGAGCCTGTCGCGCGGCGAGACGCCCGGGCCCGAGAGCTCGGTGGGCAAGCTGGCCGCCGCCGTCACCCTGCAGTCGGTGACCCACTACGCCCTGGACCTGCTGGGCGAGCACGGCCAGGTCGGGAGCGCCGCGCCGGAGCATGGCGGCGGCTGGTTCCAGGCCATGGCGATGCGCTCGCCGGCGCTGCGGATCGAGGCCGGATCCGACGAGATCCTGCGCAACATCATCGCCGAACGGGTGCTGGGCCTGCCGGGCGAGCCCCGGGTGGACAAGGACGTGCCCTACGAGGCGATTCCGCAGCGCGGGCGGTGAGGCGCGGTTGCGCTCGCCGCGAGATTCGACGCAGGGTCTGGTCGCCCCGCGGGGCGGGAGCCGGTGATGCAGAGCGAGCGGCGATCGACCTGGACCCTGGCGGCGTGGGCCCTGCCCTGCCTGCCCATGGCCGGGCTCGGCCTGCCGCTGGTGGTCTATCTGCCGGAGTACTACTCCAGCGAGCTGGGCCTCAGCCTCGCCGCCGTGGGCGGCGCCTTCGCCATGGTGCGGTTCCTCGACATGGCTTTCGACCCCTTCATCGGCGGTGTGATGGACGCCACCCGCAGCCCGATCGGACGGTTCCGCCTGTGGTTCCTGATCAGCGTGCCGATCGTCTCCACCGCGGCCTATATGCTGTTCATGGCCAAGCCCGGCGTGACGGCAGGCTACCTGCTGCTGTGGCTGCTGGTGGTCTACGCCGGCACCTCGATCTCCACCCTCGCCCAGGTCGCCTGGGGCGCGGTGCTGTCGAGCGATTACGACCAGCGCTCGCGCATCTACGGCTGGTGGCAGGCCGGCAATGTGGTGGGCATCATCCTGGTGCTCACCCTGCCCGCCCTCCTGCCGATGGTCGGGATCAGGGCTCATGGCGTGGGCGTCGCGGCGATGGGCTGGTTCATCGTGATCCTGACCCCGCTCACCGTCGCCTTCGCGGCTTGGCGGGCGCCCGAACCGCAGGTCGCCGCGCCCGCGACGCGGGCGGGTCTGCGGGCCTATCTGGGCCTGTTTCGGCGCGCCAATGTCGTCCGCCTGCTGGTGGCGGACTTCCTGATCGGCGCGGGGCCGGGGATCACCGGGGCGCTGTTCTTCTTCTTCATGGAGCGGGTGAAGGGCTTCGACAAGGGCGAGGCGAGCCTCCTCCTGCTGGTCTACTTCCTGGGCGGCCTGGCCGGCGCGCCGCTCTGGACCCGCCTCGCCACCCGCTTCGGCAAGCACCAGACGCTGGCGGTCTCCAACCTGCTCTACGCCGCCACGACCCTTTGCGCCCTGTTGATCCCGCCCGGCAGCCTGGCCGTGGGGGCCCTGCTGATGTTCCTGATCGGCGTGCCCTTTGCGGCCGGGGCCTTCCTGCTGCGCGCCATGATGGCCGACGTGGGCGACGAGGAGCGGCTGGAGGGCGGCGTCGACCGGACCGGCCTGCTCTACGCCCTGCTCTCCGGCACGGTGAAGCTCGCCTCCGCGGCGGCGGTGGGGGTCGGATTCTGGGTTCTGCAGCAATTCAAGTTCGATCCCAGCGCGCGCGGCTCGTCGGAGGGGCTGGACGGCCTGAGCTGGCTGTTCGTGCTGGCGCCGGCAGGCCTGGCGTTGCTGGCCGCCTGGCTGGTGGCGAACTTCCCGTTGACCGCCGAGCGCCATGCCGATATCCGCCGCCGCCTCGCCGAGCGCGACCTGGCCGACGCGGCCGCCCACCCCGTCATGTCCGAAGAGATCCATGCCTACACCCAGCGCCCCGCCGAGTGACGCCCGCCCGATCGACCGGCTGATCGCCATCATGGCCCGGCTGCGCGACGCCGAGACCGGCTGTCCCTGGGACCGCGAGCAGACCTTCGCCACCGTCGCCCCCTATACCGTGGAGGAGGCCTATGAGGTGGCCGACGCCATCGAGCGGAACGATCTCGGCGACCTCAAGGAGGAGCTTGGCGATCTCCTGCTGCAGGTGGTGTTCCACGGGCGGATGGCCGAGGAGCTGGGCGCCTTCGACTTCGAGGACGTGGCCGCCGCGATCAGCGACAAGCTGGTCCGGCGGCATCCGCACGTCTTCGCTGGCGAAAGCTATCGGACGGTGGACGAACAGAACGCCGCGTGGGAGGCCGGCAAGGCGGTCGAGCGCGCCGGTAAAGGCGCGGCCGGGGTGCTGGACGACGTGCCCGTGGGGTTGCCGGCCCTGACCCGGGCGGTGAAGCTCTCCAAGCGGGCGGCCAAGGTCGGCTTCGTCTGGCCCACCGTCCACGAGGTGGTCGCCAAGCTGCACGAGGAGGTCGGCGAGCTGGAGGCCGAGATCGCCGCCGGCGACCTGGAGAACGCCCGCAAGGAGCTGGGCGACGTCCTCTTCGTGGTCGCCAACATCGCCCGCACCCTGGACGTGGACCCCGAGGACGCGCTCAGGGCCACCAACGCCAAGTTCGTGCGCCGATTCCACTACATCGAGGCGGCGCTGGCCCAACGCGGCCGGACGCCGGAACAGTCGGACCTGGCCGAGATGGACGCCCTCTGGGACCAGGCCAAGGCGGCGGAACGGGCCGGCGGTTAGGCCCGGTCCCAGACCAGCGGCAGGCGCTCGACGCCGAACACGCCGACCCCGTGCGTGACGGCCCGCTCGCCGGGCTTGATCCGGAACGGCGGCACGCGCTTCAGCCATTCTTCCACGGCGATGCGCAGCTCCCGCCGGGCCAGGTGCGAACCGACGCAGCGGTGTGGCCCGGCGGCGAAGGTGATGTGGCTGACCTTCTCCCGGTCGAAGTCGACCACGTCGGGATTGGGGAACTCGCGCTCGTCGCGGCCCGCGAGCATGGTCGCCAGGCTGACCACGTCGCCCTTCTTCATCTTCACCCCGTGGAATTCCACGTCGCGGGTGACCTCCCGGCCGCTGACGACGATCGGGTAGGCGCGCATCAGCTCCTCCAGCGCGTCCGGGATCAGCGCCGGGTTGTCGCGCAGCTTCTGCTGATCCTGCGGATGCTCCGCCAGGTGCTTGAACATGAAGCCCAGCATGTTGGCGACGGTGTCGAGGCCGGCCGAATAGAGCAGGAAGGCCACGCCCAACGCCTCGTCCGGCGTCAGTTTGCGGCCCTCGATCTCGGTGGTCGCCACGTAGCTGAGCAGGTCGTCGACCGGATCCGTGCGCCGTTCGGCGATCACCTTGCGCAGGTAGGCGACGATGGCGCGCGCGCCTTCCTGCCGCCCCTCGATCGTGCGGCTGTGCAGCAGCAGGTTTTCCCACTCGAGGAACTGGCTGGTGTGCTCCAGCGGCAGGCCGAACAGCTTCAGGAAGATCTGGACGGGGAACACCTCGCCGAAGTCCGACATGAACTCCGACTCGCCCTTGGCGAGGATGTCGTCGACCAGCTTGCGGGCCAGGGCCTCGATATCGTCCTCCAGCGCCCGCATCCGCGCGGGCGCGAAGATCGGGTTGAGCAGGATGCGCCAGGCGGCGTGGTTCGGCGGGTCGGCTTCCAGCGGCAGTAGCAGCCAGTCCTCGCCGATCAGCTGGGCGAAGTCGGCGTTGTGTCGGCTCGAGAACAGCTCGGCGTCCTGGTAGACCTCGCGGATAAGCTCGTGGCGGGTCATCACCCAGGCGCCCTCGCCACGGCGGATCCCCTGCCCCCAGACGATGTCCGGGCCCCCGCGCACGGCGTCGGCGGCCGCCTGCACCGAGTCGACGTCGGAGCCGGGGAGGGTCTCGTACTGGAAGCTCCGGACGAGCTCGCGGGGAACGTGGGCGGGAACCGCACCGGTCGCGTCGTCAGCCATCTGTCCTTACCTCCCAAGACCATGGCCGCCGGGGCGGCCACTTCCGGCTGCGCCGTCCAGCGGTGTCGAATGCTTCGACTTGCCCCTTCACATACAGCCTGTATGCGAAATGGGAAACACCGGCCATCCAGTTCAGCCCTCGATCGCCAGAAGTGTGTTGAGACTCGACTGGCTGGGGCTGCCGGCGTCGACGTTGAGGGTGGCCGCCGTGATCCAGCGGGCCTCCGGCCCGGCCAGGAACAGGGCCGCCCAGGCGACGTCCCAGGCCGAGCCTTCCACCCCCAGCAGCGTCGCGCGCCGGCGGATGTCACGGCGCACCGGATTGTCGGCGCCGCCCATCGGCGTGACCAGGTGCCCGGGGACGATGCAGTTGACGCGCACCCCGCTCGGCCCCGCCGTGTAGGCCATGTCGCGGGTCATCGCGATCACCCCGCCCTTGGAGGCCGCATAGGCGATCGTCCCGAACCCCTGTTGCGCGGCGATGGAGGCGACGTTGATCACCGCGCCCTTGCGGGCGGCCAGATGCGGCAGGGCGGCGCGGCTCAGCAGCATCACGCCCTTGAGGTTGACGTCGAGGGTCCGATCCCAGATGTCGTCGGTGATGGTGTTGATGTCGCCTGCCAGGGCGACCGCCGTATTGTTCATCAAGACGTCGAGCCCGCCGAACGCCTCCGCGGTCCGCCGCACCGCCTCGGCGCAGTCGGCGCCCGAGCGGACGTCCCCGGCGACCGACATGCAGCGTCCGCCGAGCTCGCGGATCAGCTGGGCGGTGTTCTCGGCCCGCTCCGGGTCGATGTCGAACAGCCCCACGGAGGCGCCCTGCGCGGCGAACAGCAACGCCGTGGCCGCCCCGGTGCCGAGGTGGGGCCCGGCGTGGCCCGCGCCGGAGATCAGCGCGCTCCGTCCCTCCAGGCGCGTCCCGGCCAGCGGCAGGTGCGCGCCGAACGTGGCGGCGATCCGCGCGTGAGGCTCCGATCCGAGCGATGTGTCGGTCATGGCTGCTCCCTCCCCTGCGATTCGTTCCGCCTTGGCGGCGCAGTCTCGCGCAATGAGGCCGTCGGGCTGAAGCGGCAATGCCCCGCGGACCATCTCTGCGCGCGTCTTGGAAATGTTCTGTCCATCAATCTCAATTGGGATTCAAATGGCGGGCGTCGCAACAACCGCTTCGAGGGAGGCGCGAATGGCCGATCCCGCCACGGCGCGGTCGAGGCAGATCGCCGGCCGCACGGTGTCGCCGATCGGGCTCGGCACGATGCTGATGACTCTTCCGCATCCGCCGCCGGGCGTCCACGAGGAGCCGATCGAGGAGACGCAGGCGATCCGCACGATCCACGCCGCGCTCGACGCCGGGGTGCGCCTGCTGGACACCGCCATCAACTATTGCATGCGCGAATCCGAGATGGGGCGGAACGAACGGCTGGTGGCCAAGGCGCTGGCCTCATGGTCGGGCGACGCCGAGGAGGTGCTGGTCGTCTGCAAGGGCGGCAACCGCCGCACCGACGAGAAGATGTTCGTGCACGACGCCAGTCCCAGGAACCTGCGCTGGTCCTGCGAGACGACGCTGAAGGCGTTGGGGGTGGAACGGCTGGGGGTCTACATGCTGCATGCCAAGGACCCTGCGACGCCGCTGGCCGAGTCCATCGGCGCCCTGGCGGATCTGCAAGCGGCGGGCAAGATCGAGCATGTGGCGGTCTCCAACCTCGGCCGGCGCGAACTCGCCGAGGCCCGGGCCATCGTTCCCATCGTGGCGGTGGAGAACCGCCTCGGACCGGGCGAGACCGCGGCCCTGAAGCTGGCGAAGTTCTGCGAGGGCGAAGGCATCGCCTTCCTGGCCTACAAGCCGATCATGGGCCAGGTCGGCGCGCCGCAACTCGCGAAATCACACCCGGCGCTCGCCGCCGTCGCCGCCGAACGGGGGGTGTCGCCGCAGAGAGTGGCGCTCGCCTGGTGCCTGGCCCAGGCCGGCAACGTCATTCCCATCCCGTCGGCCCGTCGCCCGGAGACCATCCTCGACAGCGTCCAGGCGGGCGGGCTCCACCTCACCGACACCGAGCTCGCCCGGATCGATGCGGACGTCCCGCACACCGCGGCCTGAGCGGCGGCCGACGCGCACCCGGACGATCACTTGGCCTGCGACACCCCACCCCGCTGATTTTGACACTGGCGCCCAGGAACCCGGCTGCTACGGCCACGTTGTCGAACCCAGATGTAGAGGGAGACGACTTATGGGACGGGGAATTCTGCTGTGGCTGCTCGGGGTGCCAATCCCGGTGATCATCATTCTCGCGCTGATCTGGCACTAGGGCGGGGACGGCTGACATGACTTTGGAAATCGATGTGGCGACGCCCATGGCGCCGCAATCGGCGGTCTCATGGCCGGCGGTGCTGGCCGGTGCGGCGGTCGCCGGGGCGACGAGTCTGGTTTTTCTGGCCCTGGGCACCGGCCTTGGCCTGGCCGTCGCGCCCCCGTGGGCGAGCGTGCATTCCGCCGCCGCCTTCACCCTCTACGGCGGCCTCTGGCTGATCGTCACCCAATGGGCGGCGTCGGGGGTCGGAGGCTATATCGCAGGCCGGTTGCGCACGCGCTGGACCGGCGTGCACACCCATGAGGTGTTTTTCCGCGACACCGCCCACGGCTTCCTGAGCTGGGCGGTGGCCACGGTCGGAGTTGCGGTCCTGGCCCTCTCGATGGCCGGTCTCGGCGGGACGGCGGCCGGGCCGGAGGCCGCGGTGCGTCGCGATGTGGACGTCATGTTCCACCGCGCCGGGGTAACGGCCGCACAGGTTTCCCCAGCCGAGCGCGGCGAGGCCGAACGCATCCTGCTGGCGGTGGGCGCCGGCGCCCCGCCGGCCGGCGACCGCGCGGCGCTGGCGGATCTTGTGGCGGCGGGCGGCGTCCCCGCGGCCGAGGCGCAGCGACGCGCCGACGTGGCCATCACCACGGTGCGGGAACGGGCCCAGGCGGCGCGCAAGGCCGCGGCGGGGACCGCCATCTTCACGGCGATCGCCATGCTGATCGGCGCGTTCATCGCCAGCGTCACCGCCGCCCTGGGCGGCCGCCTGCGGGACGAGCATCCGTAGGCAGGCGGCGTCCGAGGGTCGGGCTCAGTCCCGCAATTCCGCCTCTGGGAACATCTGCTCGAACTGGCCGAGCGCCTTGGGGCTGAGGCGCACCGAGAGCGTCACGCCGCCGTCGGGCAGCGTCGCGCGATCCATGACCCGGCCGTGCCGGTAGAGCCAGGCGATGGCGGCGCCGTCGCCGGGGGGCACGTGGGCGGCGACGGGCGGGGCCTCGTCGACGAGGGCGGCGACGGC
>Ga0070668_100000671_pt1 | contig 23208 bp, 15 predicted proteins | sample KBSS43metaG_FD_64661 | JGI IMG/M metagenome (GOLD analysis project Ga0070668, IMG submission 64661) | Switchgrass rhizosphere microbial communities from Kellogg Biological Station, Michigan, USA - KBS S4-3 metaG | ecosystem: Host-associated > Plants > Roots > Rhizosphere > Soil ...
GTCGGGATGAGTTACGGCTGGTGGACGGACAAGCACACCCGCCACCACAACAATCCCAACCACGACGATCTCGATCCGGACGTCCAGCCCGAGTTGCTCATCTGGGCCACCGAGTCAGCGTGGGGCCGGCGCGGGGTCAAAGGCTTCGTCAACCGTCACCAGGCCGGGCTCTTCTTCCCCCTGCTGACGCTGCTCAGCATCGACCTGCGGATCTCCAGCATCAAGGCGCTACGGCATCCCGGCATGAAGCGTCGCGGCCTGGAAGCGGGCCTGATGGCGCTGCATCTGGTCGCCTACGCGGCGGCTCTGCTGCTGGTGTTGTCCCCACTGCAGGCGCTGGTGTTCTTCGTCGTGCACCACGCGGTGTTCGGGGTGTACCTGGGGATGACCTTCGCGCCCAACCACAAGGGCATGCCGCACCCGACCGGCGACGAGGACTACCTGCGTAAGCAGGTGCTGACCTCCCGCAACGTCAAGGGTGGCCGGCTGACCGACGTGGCCCTCGGCGGACTGAACTATCAGATCGAGCATCACCTGTTCCCGGCGATGCCCACCCCGAATCTGCCCAAGGCGCAGCCCATCGTCAAGGAGTACTGCGAACAGGCGGGTGTCTCGTACGAGGAGACGGACCTGATCACCTCGTACCGCCAGGCCCTGCGTCACCTGCATGCCGTCGGAGCCCCGCTGCGGGCGGCACGACGCGGCCGGCGACTCGCCATCCGATCCCGTGGCGACGGGGCGAAGCCGGCCAAGGCCCCGACTGCCTGAGACACAACAGCGTGGCGACGTCGCGGCGCGGCCGAGATGGCCGGTTGAGGTCGGCCGGTCGCCGGTGCCGCCGAGCGCTGGACAGGGTCGGCCGTACCGGGCTCATCTGCCAGGTCAGATCGTTGTCAATGGATATCCAAACTGAGTCCGGCGGTGGACAGTGGGACTGAGCTGTTCGTCTTGTTCCTGACAGTTGGAGGTCCTTGGCATGGTCTGAGGGTAATTCCCCATGACTGGATCAATCTGACCTGTTCAGCACCATTGCCCTATCCGGCCGGGAAGCGCACGCTGTCGGCATGACACGCCCACGATTACGGAGCCGCGCAACAACCCGACGCCTGGCCTACATCGACGCCTACCCGTTCCCCACCAGCGTCCGCCTCCGATTCGCCGCCCAGCACGAGTCCCTGTCCACGGACAACCTCGACACCGTGCAAGCCGGGACGCGTCAGTGGTTCCGGCTCGCCGCCCGGCATCCCAAGGCGAAGCTCTCCATGCCGTCAATCCTCGTCGACGACATGTGGCACGAACTGGTCCTGCACACCCGCGACTACGCGGAGTTCTGCGAGGCCGCAATCGGACGCTTCCTGCACCACACACCCGAGTCGGCCATGAACGCGGACGCTGCCGCTGCCAACGGCACCGCGGGGCTCGCGTTGACCTACCGGCTCGCCCAGCAGGACGAAGGCGGCGAACCGGGGGGCCGGCTCCCGCTGCTGTTTCGGGTGGACCGGGAACTCGGCATCAGCGGCGGCCGCCGCTACCTGGCCGACTGCGGCGGCCGCGGGGAGTGCCACGAGCTGCCCGGCGTGCTGTGCCTGCAGCACATCGACGGTCCCGGACGACGGCACCGCATCCATCGCAGGCACGGCCCTTCCACACCGGACAAGGCCTCCGTCTATCCGGTCGGCAACAACAGCATGGGATGTGCAGGCGGCATCTGCAGCGGGGGAACCTAGGCGCTCGACGCCTTGAGGCCGTGCTGGGCTTGCTCCTGCCGCGCTCTGGTCCTGCTCACACGCTGCCGGGCCGCCCGACCGCGCGGAAGCGGGTCCTCGACCAGGACGCGAGGACGGCCGCCTCGGATCCCTGCGCGTCGTGGCGCCGGGCGAGGTCCGCCGATCGTAAGGCAGCGCCGTGGCGGCTCACGGTGTGCCCTCGGCTTCGGGCCGATGTCACCGCCTGGTCAACGGTAGTGCTCTCGGTGCGTCTGGCAGATCGCGGCGAGTTCCCCGGCGGAGGATCTTCACCGCCACGGGACGATCGTCGGGCGTCGCTGCCAGGCACACGTCGGTCATCCGGCCGGAGCCCAGGCGGGACCGCAACCGGTAACCGGCGACGCTGACCGGGTCGATCCGGCGCAGTGTCGAGGGGAGACGTCCGCCGGCAATGGACTGCCCGCCACCGGGACTGGGGCGACAAGGTGACCGTACGCCTGTCCGGCCGGTCCGACACCCGCCGAGGCAGGCCAATCGGCTTCCTTGTCATTTGTCGGGGATGCGCCGTCACCGATCTGCGCCGGTCGACAACCCACCGCGCAGGTAGAGCGCGCAATCTCGGGCAGCTTGAGATACCGTTTGGGCGGTGACGGTGATGCCTCATCGTCGCTCGCTGCTCCAGACCCTGGCGGCGCACCCGTTTCTCTAGGTGCCCTCTGGAGCAGCCGTGATCGTCGAGACCCGTCCAGCGCGGCTGATCCCGGGTCGTATCAGTGCCGGGCCGGCCGCGCCGGGCCATGCCTCGCGCTCGCCGGGAAGTGCAAGCATCGCGCGATGGCGGATCATCCGCCGCTCTATGCACCGGCCACGTATGTGCGGTGAGGTTCACGGTGAGCTGACCGCGGCCGGTGACGTCCTCGACGAGCGGCAGACCGCCGGGCAGCGGACTGCACGGGCTGGCGGCGTGCGACCACAGCACCGCATCGCGTGCATGGGCGGTCAGCGGTGACCGCCACAGATCGCAGCGAGCGGGTGCGGCCGCTTCAGTCTCCGTTCCTGGTCACCGCCAGCACCGACCGGCGCGGGGTGTCGGTGGGCATCACCGCTGACGCGAGCACCGCCGTCGTTGAGATGGCGGTGCATGGCCCGTGGTCGCAACACCTCGGCAGTCAAGTGGCCGCCGGTCTGCGACTGTGTATGGCAGGACCGTCCACGTCGATCATCATCGACCTGCACGACGTCGAAGACCCGCACGGGGTGAGCCAGTCATTTTGGGCGGCGGCCTGGCGGGCGGCCCGGCTCGCACCGACGCCCGTGCAGTTGACGTTGTGCCTGCCGACCACGACGACCTTGGACAAGCGGCTACGGCACATGCACGGACAGCGGCCAATGTTGTTCGCCACGATGCCCGAGTCCCGCATTGCGGCGGCCGGTCGGCTGTCGCGCGCCCCCCGGTTACAGGTCCGCCTCGCGCCATCACCGGCGTCCGTGCGGGCCGCGCGCGACCTCGTCGCCCAGGCGTGTCACACCTGGCACCTGCCCCAGGTGCACGACGCTGGACTGATCATGTCCGAGCTTGCCAGCAACGCCGTGGAACACGCTCGCACCAATTTCGTGGTCACCGTGTCAAGGAACGATACAAGGCTGTACCTGGCAGTTCGGGACGGTGCCATGAGTTTTCCACACCTGAGTGGGCCGGCGGCCAGCAGCCAGCAGGCTTCCCTCAACGAACGGGGGCGAGGCCTACAATTGGTCCACGCGACCGCGACCGCGTGGGGCGCCATGCCTACCCGCGGCGGCAAAGTCGTCTGGGCCATCGTCCCCTCGAACTCACAGCTGTAGCGATGCACTGAAACGCAAGACGAGCATCGCCTGGCCGGGATGGCCAGCCTCGCACCGTCGAGAGTGTACGGATCTGAGGCCATGAAAGGTGATCGTAGCGTCGCGATGTGATCTTGTTCGTCGGCTGGACTCACCAAGCAATGATTGGGCGCCATGACCAGGCCACGCCGTTCCGGCAGTGCGCCACCGGGTGCCGTGATCGGCTTCATCGGCCGGCCCGACCTGGCCCCCTTCTTGCTGTCCTTCGGGGTACCGACCCGGACCGGTAAGGAAGGCAGCCATGACGGCATCGACCGTGGCGGTGCTCGATCACCGCGAGGCAGGGCAACAGCGCATCGAGCCCGGACGGCTGGTGGTGGAGCATCTTCCGCAGCTCGCCCACCACGACGGCACCCCGCCGGATCTGGTGTTGCGCTGGGGGACGACGCCCGTGGACGCGGCCGTGGACGTCGTCGTGCACCTGCACGGCCACTCCGAGCGGGGCCGGGGCCTGAACCTGGTCCGCGACATCCTGCCGATCAGCGGCCTGGATCCAGCGGACCCCGGGCGTCCCGGCGTGCCCGGCCGGCGGACGCCGACGCTGCTCGTGCTGCCGAGGGGCCACTTCTTCGGCGGCCGGACCGGCCACGGCTACAGTTTTCCCGCGCTGCGCCGGCGAGGCGCGATCCCTGCCCTGGTCGACGATGCGCTGCGCAGGTTCACCACGGCGACCGGGGCGCGAGCCACCCTGGGGCGGCTGATCCTGACCGCCCACTCCGGTGGCGGGGGTGCGCTGATGGAAATCCTGAAAGAGCTGAATCCGGACGAGGTTCACGCGTACGACGCGCTGTACACCGACCCGGGTCCGCTGATCGACTGGGCCCGCGGGCGGATGGGCTCCGGTTCCGGGGCCATGCGGGTGCTGTTCCGCGAGGGCGAGGCCACCGCGGCGAACAGCGAACGGGTGGCGGCCGCGGTCGGGTCGGGCTCGGCCCGGTTCCGAGTGGAGCGCACCACGGTCGCGCACGGCGACATCGCGCGGGCGTACGGCTGGCGGCTGCTCGCCGATCCGGGCGCCGACCTTCCCGGCGTGCTGCCGGCCCGGCCCGGCGGCGCCGAGAACCGCGAGTTCGTGGCGCCGCCGTCGACGTTGTGCGCCTCCATCGCGGCGGTGGCCCAGGCGGAGTACCGGCGCTGGCGACCGGGCGGCGGTGCCCCGCTGACCGAGACGATGCCGGCCGCCAGCCCGATCCTGCGCGAGTACTACCGGGTCGCCGTCGGCCGGACCGTCACCGACGCCCAGTTGCAGAGCGTCGCCTGGCAGGCGGCGAACTACTGGAGTGCGGTCTTCGTCTCGTACGTGATCAAGCGAGCCGGGGCCGGGCCGACATTCCAGTACGACCCGGCGCACCAGACCTACATCCGGGCGGCCCGCCACAACCGGTTGACCGGCGACACCCGCAACCCGTTCTGGGCGTACCGGGCCACCGAGATAGCGCCGCGCGCCGGCGACGTGGTGTGCGCGTCGCGGGGGAAGACCCTGACGACCTACGACAACGTCGCCGACCCGGAGTTCCGGTCGACGCACTGCGACGTGGTCGCCGAGGTCCAGCCGGGCCGGATCAGGGTGATCGGCGGCAACGCCGGGCTGCCGGGTCACCCGCCGGACGCGGGCCTGTCGGTGAGCGACAAGTGGCTCACCACGTTGCCGGACGGCCGGCTGGACCTGACCGGCCGGGGGAGCCGGTTCTTCGCCGTGATCAGTTGCAGCGGCCGGCGGCCGGTGATCGGCCAGGCGGTCGGCTCCGAGGTTGCACCGCCGAAGGCTGCCGGCCCGCCGCCCTCCGGGGTGGAGGGACGCGCGGTGCGGGTGATGGAACTGCTCGTCGGCCGCTACGGCTATCCGGTCAACGGTGCGGCGGGCCTGGTGGGAAATCTGATCGCCGAGTCCGGCGTGATGCCGGACCGCATCGAGGGCAGCGCCGAGAGCACGCCGATGCGCGCGGCCGACTTCAGCGGCCAGATCCGGACCTTCACCCCCGACGAGGTACGCGACCGCGACTACGCCCGCCGTCTCGGGCCCAGGCTGCCCGGCGTCGGCATCGCGCAGTGGACCAGCCGGAACCGGCGGATCGGTCTTTTCCAGCACATCTATCAGGGGCGCCGGCTCGGATCCGCCATCCTGTCCGATCTCAAGGCACAGGTGGACTATCTGGTCGCGGAACTACGGCGCGACTTCGGCCAGGTCGACGCGACGCTGCGGGCCCCGCAGGTGACCGTGGACCAGGCCGCGGACGTCGTACTGCTGCGCTTCGAGATGCCGGCCGTCGTCGTGAACGGCAAGCCGGGTGACCCGGCAGTGCAACAGGTTCTGGCCCGCCGCCGGGCCCATGCGGCCCGCGCGCTGGCGGCATATCAGCGACGGCAGTGAATCGCGTGAGACATGCGTAAAGTCCCATTCCGGCCGCTTTGGATCGCATTACCGACGCATCCGGTCCGGCCGTTCCCCGCTGCTCCTACGATCTGTCCAGGCTTCTACGGAGGGACGCGCCGTGAACCCCTATTTCTTCGAAATCGTCTGCCGCGGTGGTGATCGCTATTCCTGGATCCTCGTCCGGGATCGCGACGGCCGGCGGCGCGTCCTGGCCCGGGCGCACCGCGACTACCGGTCGCCCCGCAAGGCCCGGCGGGCGGTGGAGGCGCTGAAGGAGGTCGTCGGCGCCGCCGACATCGTCATCGCCTTCGATCACTACCCGCTGCCGGTCGCCACCTTCGAGGTCGTGGCGGGGGTGCTTCCCCTGCGGATGGGCACCTTCGACGCCGACGCGGCCCCGACCCGGCGGCGGCGCCGGGTGGCGGCAAGCGGGCCGGCCTCGGCGCAGACCACCACCGAGCCCGGCCAGGCACCCGCCACCGGGGAGCCGCCGGAACCCGCCGCGGCGATCTCCGCCGCACCGGCGCCGGAAGAGCCGGCCGCCTCCCCGCGCAGGACGACCCGGGCGCCCCGGGCCACCGGGCGGAAGACGACCGAGCCGAGCCGGCGTACCCGTACCGCGACGGCTAAACAGAGCTGAGCGCGCGACGATGGCGCCGCCATCGGCGTCGGTTCCGCCGGTCGAGGCGTGGCTCGATGCCGCCGGAGTGCCGGACCGGACGGTCCGCTCGGTGCAGCGCGCCCTGACGGCCGCCGGCATCCGGCTGCGTCCGGGCGCGGCGGCCGGAGTTGTCATGGTCGGCCCGGCCGTCCCGGATGCCCTGGTACGGGTCCGGGAGCGCGCCGGTCCCGGCCGAATCCTCGTACTCTCGCCGGCGGACAGCTTGACCGGCGACGACTGCTGGGCGCTGCTGCGGGCCGGCGCGTCCGACGTGCTGGCCTGGACCGGTGCCGACGAGGTTGCCGAGCTGGTCTGCCAGCGGCTGCGCCGCTGGCAGACCGTTGACGAACTGCTCGACTGCCGCGCCGTCCGGGAATTCCTCATCGGCGAGAGCCCGGCCTGGCGGGCCGTGCTGCGCGACGCCGTCGAGGCGGGCCGGTTCACCAGTTCGGCGGTGCTGATCACCGGGGAGAGCGGCACCGGCAAGGAACGTCTCGCCCAGCTGATCCACGACCTGGACCCGCGGCCGGTCAAGCGGAAGCTGGTGATCCTGGATTGCAGCACAGTGGTCCCGTCGCTGTCCGGCAGCGAATTCTTCGGCCATGACAAGGGCGCGTTCACCGGGGCGGCCACCGCCCGCGAGGGCGCCTTCGAGCTGGCCGACGGCGGCACCCTGTTCCTCGACGAGGTGGGTGAGCTCCCGGTGACCCTGCAGGCCGAGCTGTTGCGAGTCGTCCAGGAGGGCACCTTCAAGCGGGTCGGCAGCAACGCGTGGCGCAAGAGCTCGTTCCGGCTGATCTGTGCCACCAACCGCGACCTGGCGGTGGAGCAGGCACGCGGCACGTTCCGCAACGACTTCTACTACCGGATCGCCGGCTGCAGCCTCCGGCTGCCCAGCCTGCGGGACCGGGCCACCGACATCATCCCGCTGTTCCGGCACTTCTTCCGCCAGGTGTACCCGGACCGCGAGCCGCCGGAGCTCTCCGACGCGGTGCGCGAGCTGCTCCTGCGCCGGCACTACCCGGGGAACGTGCGGGACCTGCGCAGCCTCGCGCTGCGGATCATCCACCGGCACGTCGGATCGGGCGCCGTCACCGTCGGCGACGTGCCGGAGCTGGAACGCCCGGCACCCGGCGCGGCCGCGCCCGGCGGGTGAGCCGCAGGAAGTTGCCGCCGAGCACCAGCGCCTCCGCGGCCGGCGGCAGCCGCAGCAGGCACACCTTGGCCAGCTCGGCACCCGGGTGCAGCCACGGGCCGTCCGAGCCGAACAGTACCTTCTCCGGTCCGGCCTCGCGGACGGCCCGCACCAGCAGGTCGAACCGGCGCACCCCCGAGGTGTCGGTGTAGACGTTGGGCCGTTCGGCGAGCACCGTGCACAGCGCCGTCTGCGCGGCCCAGTCGTCGGCGAAGCTGCCCAGATGGGGGATGACGAAGTCGACGTCCGGATACGCGCCGGCGAACAACTCCACCGAGCCGACCTCGCCGAGCACGTCGTACATCACCGGCAGCCGCAGCCGCCGCGCTGTCTCGCAGATCTCGCGGGTGAGCCGCGCGTCGTGCCGGTGCACCTTGATGCCGCAGAAGCCGAGCCCGTCCACCGCCCGGCGGACCATCGGCAGGATCCGGCCGCGGTCCCGTTCGGCGTGCACGAACGCGAAGCCGGTGAACCGACCGGGCCGGCCGGCGATGATCCGGCCGACCTCCTCGTTGGCGGTCAGGTAGTCGGTGTGGAACGCCGCCAGCAGGTTCGACCGGACGATGCCCGCTTCGTCGCACCGGCGCAGGTAGTCCGCCAGCGGGGCGTCGGTGTCCCACGGCCCGGTGAACCCGTCACCGGGCCCCGCGTGGCAGTGCGCGTCGATGATCGGCGTGCGCATCGGTCAGCCACGGTACGTGCGGTACGGCTGGCGCTTCGCATACCCGTTCATCGACGCGGCTGCGCGCCGGCCCACACCGTGCCCGGTCACCGCCCGGTGCGCGTGGCTGTACTGCTGGACCTCCCGCCGGAAGTAGCGGGCCCAGTTCGCCGCCTGGTCGGGGTTGCTGACCGAAGTCCACGCCCCGAACCGGATGCTGAGCATGAGCTGCTCGCCGGACAACGCGAGGTCGCGGTAGTGCAGGCTGGTGCTGTCCGACCAACCCTGCAACCGATTCATCCCGTCGACCGGATCCATCCAGCCCTCGGGAGAGTCGACCATGATCCGCGACGGCAGGAACTCCCGCATCTCCGGGCGGGCCAGGATCCACTGGCTCATCAGCATCTCGTGCCGGGCCGTCCACGGCAGGTCGCCGTACTGGTTGTGGGCGCCCTGGGTGAGCAGCAGGTGGGTCTCCTTCAGCGCGTTGAGCACGTCGAACCCGTTGGCGATCACCACCGTGTTGTCGTCGCGCTCGTAGAACTCCATGCACTCCGCGAGCAGAGCATGGAACGCGGCCATGAAGCGCGGCCGGGAGTCGGCCACCCGCAGGCCGGACCGCGACGGCAGCCCGTACAGGTGCAGGTATTCGTGCTCGCGCCGAATCTCGGTCAGCCGGTGCTGCTCGTCCTGCGCCCAGCCCCACAGGATGTTGCTGAGCGGGCGCAGCGGGTCGATGTCCAGGCCGGCCAGCGGATCACGACCGGGGTACACGGGCGCCCGGTTCTGGAATCGCCAGTTGATCGCGTTCATGGTCTGCACCAGGCCACTGCGCTCGATCCAGAACGACCAGATCAGCTCCAGGAAGCACGGATTGGTGAGTTTCTCCGCCAGGATCCCGTAACAGATGGCCGCGTCGTGGTCGTCGGTGCCGACGCCGATCACCGGTACGTCGCCCAGCTTGCGACGGATCAGCCCGAGGTACGGCAACACGTCCAGCTGGCCGCCGTGCCCGTCGGGTGTCTCCACCAGATACGCGCGGTACTGCGCCTCGAGGTCGCCGGCGGTGACCGCGCGGTTCAGCCGCGCGCTCTCCTCGGCCAGGTCGAGATTCCGGAAGTCGCCGTGGTCTGTCCCGCAATTGATCATGAGGAAGACCTCGGTCGCGGCCTTCAACAGCCGGTACTGGTCCACGTTCACGAACGGCAGGGCGAGCTGGCGGTCGGTCCGGCGCAGCCCGCGCCGGGTGTCCCGCGACCCGTTCCGCCGGCCGCCGAGCCGGTCGGCGCCGTCACACAGCACCCGGTCCATGAACCGGATGTAGTTGTCGAAGCCCAACGCGGTGGTGCTGTTGCGGATCGCCACCCACAGCCCCTCGTCGAAGGTGGGAGCGACGACCGCCCGCTTGAGGCTGACCGCGATCTCGTCGCCCGCCGCGAACGGCTTGGGCACCACCTGGAACGGGTCCGAGGTGCCCGCGAAGACGGCCGGGTTCCGGTCCGGGTCGTCCGGGTCGTCCGGAACGACCTCGGTGAGCCGGACGCCCACCGTCCACGAACCGACGGCCAGGCGGCCGGTGTCCAGCGTGGCGCGGATCGCGCCGCCCTCCGGGACGTCGACCGGGTCACCTGTCACCGTCGTCGCGCCCAGCAGCGCGATGTCGGCATCCGAGCGGGACAGCAGGACCGGCCCCTCGACGGTCCACTCGGCCTCGAACAGGCCGGCCTGGGGCGGCTCAGCGATCACCAGCACGATGCCGCCGGCGGTGGTCTGGGTCGGCTGGGTGGTGACGGTGACCCAGTTGTCGGTGTCCGAACGCCCGACGTGCACGGTGTTCGTCATGGGTTGTTCCTCCGATCAGATAACGTTGCGCAGGTGGTCGGGCCGGGACGTGCCGTCTGCCCAGATGGCGGGCTGGCCGACGAACATCGGTACGTCGGCCCGGGTCGCGGCCCGGGCGGTCGCGAGCGTGCTGGTGACGGCCCAGTCGGTGATCAGCCGGCGGAGTAGCCGGGCCTCCCGTTCCGGCGTGAGCAGGCCGCTCGCCCGGGCCTGTCCCAGGACGGCGAACGCCACCGTCGGCGGTGCCCGGTGCATCCCGTCCGGCTCGGCCCGCCACGCCGCGAACCGCCGTTGCAGCGCGTCCCGGCACACCTCGGGATTGCGCAGCACCGCGCCGAGCCGGTGCCCGCCGAGCGGGAACGGCCGATGGCCCACCAGCATCGTGACCAGGTCCGGGATGGTCGCCTCGAGGTCGGCGAGCGCCGCCGCCAGGCGCGGTGGGACGCCCTCGACCGGATACATTGCCCGCCAGACCGCGGCCAGCCGGCGCCACTGCGGATCCGGGTACAGGCGTTCGCCGATCGCGCAGCTGAGCAGCACGCGGATCCACGCGACCGGGTGCGGGTCGTGGTCGGATGGCCGGAAGACGACGCTCCGCGGCAGGCTGACCAGCGCGATCAGGCCGAGCGTCGAACCGATCCCGATGCGGCCGATGGACCAGAAGTCCGCGACGATCTCGGAGATCCACAGCTCCCATCGGCGCCAGGCGTCCGGCCGGCCACGCCCGCGGCGGGTCAGCCGTAGATGTGCCCGGAGCGATTCGACCAGCCCGAGCAGGGACGCCCCCTCATGCGCGGCCTCGTGCGCCAGCGTCGACGCGATGCCGTACCCGATCATGCGCTCCCGCGGGATCCGGATGATCGCCACCGGGTTGTCACCACCGCCTGGGAGCCGGGTCCGGGACCGGCGGATCGCCCCGCCAAGACTGGAGTGCAGGGCGCAAACCACCGGTGGGCCGTGCACATAGCCGCCGGGTAACCGCAACGCTTCGGCGGCGGCCACATCCAGGCCGGAGAGCAGGACGCCGTTGTCGCTCTCGCTCCGCTGGGTGATCACCTCGGAGAACAGATCGAAGGTGGACAGCGCGCCCTGGAAGTCCCGCCGGACGGCGCCGAACCGGCGCTGCTGCTCGGCAGCGGACGCGACCGCACCCGGGCCGTGCAGCCAGCGCAGATACTCGTCCGCGTGCCGCCGCACCGCGCTCCGGCCAGCGATCAGATGGTCCTCGATGCCGGCGAGCGCGGCCGGGGACAGCGCCGCCGCCGCGACGGCCGTCTCCTGCAGCACGAACGGCTTGACCGCGGAGAGCCTGGTCAGCAGCGCGCGGGTCTCGTGCTCGAGGAACCGGGTCGCAGACGGGTAGGTGGCCATGGTTCAGGCACCCAGCAAGATGATCTTGCCTCGGCGCCGCACCCAGCGTCCGCTGTGCCCGCCGTCTCCGTCCGAACCGTCCGCGCCGGGCCCGTCCGGGCTGTATTCGCCTTGGCTGTACTCGCCCTGGCCAAATTCGGGTTGGCCGTACTCGCCCCGGCCGTATTCGGGCTGGCCGTATTCGGGCTGGCCGTACTCGGGTTGGCCGTACTCGGGTTGGCCGTACTCGGGTTGGCCGTACTCGCCCTGGCCCCATTCAGGCTGGCCATATTCGGGTTGGCCGTACTCGCCCTGGCCGTATTCGGGCTGGCCGTACTCGCCCTGGCCGTACTCGGTCGCATCCCATTCGCCCTCCGCGGGCTGCCCGGCCGGCGGAGCCTCCGGCCCCGGTGCGGGATCGACCGGCATCGAGGGCGGCGCGGGGGCGCCGACCGGCACCGCTATCCAGCGGTAGCCGGGCTGCGGCGTTCCCGGAGGTTCGGGCGGGCCCGGCGGTGGGCCGGGAACCGGTGGGGGCGGGGGCTCGGCCCCAGGCGGCGGCGGATAGCCGTATCCGTATCCCCGGTAGTAGCGTGGACCGCGATAACCGCCGTAATAGCGCGGGCCCCGGTAACCGCCGTAATAGCGCGGGCCCCGATAGCCGGGAAGGGCGGGCCGGGGGTTTCCGTGGCGGGGCGCTCCGCCGCCGAAACCCGGTATCCGCGGCAGGCCCGGGATCCCCGGTGTGAGGGCCCGCCCGATGACCGGCAGTGCCCGGCTGGCGTGTTTGATCAGCGGCGTCACCGCCCGCACGGCGCTCTTGAACAGCGGCTTGGCGAGTCTGCTCGCGGCACGGATGATGCCGAGCTCACCTACCACCTCCGGAGGCGCACCCGGGGGTGCGGCGGCGACGTTCTGCGCGGCCGCGGCGGCGAGCCGCACGCTCCGCCGGGCCGCCTCGAAGACCTCCTGCTCCTGGCTCATCCCGGGCGTCTCCATTTCGAAGACCTCGCCCGGCGGGACGCCGCCGGCCCCCGGCACGGCGGTGCGCGCCACCGGCACCAGCGCCTCGACCAGGGCGTGGCCCTGCGGGGAGCTGGCGGCGCCGCGGACGCCCTGAAAGGCGCTGCCCACCGTATTCACGATCTTGGCGAGTACCTGCCGGAGTTCGTCCTCGCCGGACACCTCGAGCAGCCGGCCGGCGTACTCCGCCTCCTGCTGCGGCGTCAGCGCCGCCTCCTGATATCCGGCCTCGCCCAGGAACTCCTCGATCATGACTTCGAGGAACTGTTCCCCCTCCTCGCTCTCCTCCTCGCCCTCGAAGTACTCCCACTCGCTCTGCTTGCGGCCGCTGCCGATCAGGCCGCCGAGGACGGCCGGCAGCAGCTTGAGGCCCGCCGCGATCAGCGGGAGGAACTGCTCCTCGCCCTCATCCTCGAAGGCCTCGTCCGCAAAGGCCTCCCCGGTCGGTTGCGGCACCGCGCCCTGCGGTGCGGACGGGTCGTCGCCGTGGTCCATCCGGCGGCGTCGGCGCATCCGCCGCCGGCGGCGCGCCCATTGGCCCTGCTCATACTCGCCGGTCGAGGTAGCGGTCTCGAACATGGAAGTCTCCCGTCATAGCTTCTGGATGCGGGGTCTGCACACCGAGGAGAACTGCAAGAAAGGGGCCAGGCCCGCGAGGTCAGCGCAGCGCGGCGGAGGCGTAGCCGAGCCGGGCACGGTGTTTGGCGACGGTACGGCGGGCCATCGGGTGGCCCGCCGCGCGCAACAGATCGGCCAGTTGCTGGTCGGACAGCCGGCCCTGGCCGGCCGCGAGAAGCCTGCGCAGCTCCTCGTCGGCACCGCCGGCTGTGCCGAAGAACCGGGCCAGCGGCATCATCGTGCGGTCCGGGAGCAGCACATACTTGTCCGCCACCGCCCGGCTCACGGTGGACTCGTGCAGGTCGAGAGCCGCCGCGACCTCGGTGCGGGTCAACGGCCGCAGCCGCGCCGCGCCATCGGCCAGAAACGCCTGCTGCCGCTCGGCCACGTACTCGGCGATCCGGCGCAAGGTCTCCCAGCGGTCCCGCAGTTGGGCCAGGAAGCACCGCGCCTGCGACGCGCCGGGTCCGTCCCGGCGGACCCCGAGCCGGGTGGTGGCCGCCTCGACCAGATCCACCGCGTACGCCCCGGGAATCTCGGGATGCCGGCGGATCACCAGGTCGGGCACGACGTAGCGGGTCTGCGGCGGCGCCGTGCCGTGGAATGCCGGATACGGCCGGAGCCGGCGCCGGATCAGGTCGAGGACCCGGCGCACCTCGTCACGCTCGGCGCCGAGGGCGGTGGCGATCGCGCTGAGGTGCCCGCGGGCCAAGGCCGGCAGATGCCCGGTGATCACCCGCCGGGCGAGCCGGGCCTGGTCGCCCTCGAGGTGCAGCGCCTCGAACTGGAGCAGCAGGCATTCGGCGATGTTGCTCGCGCCGACCCCGGGCGGCCCGCAGCGGCGGATCACCGCCACCAGCCGGGTCACCACCCGCTCGGCGGCGCCGAGGTCACCGGCGAGCTGGGCACACGTACGGTCGAACAGGCCGTGCTGGTCCAGGCTGCCGATCAGGTAGTCCACGATCGCCGCGTCGGCCGCGCCGGTCTCCGCGCGGACGGCGTGCCGCAGCGCCTCGCAGTCCGACTGGACGTCCGGCATGTCGGCGGCCGGGTATCCGCCGTCGGTCGCTGCGGCGCCACGGCTCGCCGCCGTGCAGACCGGGCAGCGGGGCAACCAGGCCCCGCGGCAGACGGGGCACTCGCCGGGTTCGAGACGTTCCAGCTCGGTATTGGCGGACAACTCGTCGTCCACAACCGACTGCAGGGCCGCGTACGGCAGCATCAGCATCTCACCGAACGCGATCAGCGCCGGCGACACCTCGAGAGTGAGCCGAGGCGCCATGGTCAACTCGAATGTGAGGGACAACCCAGCCTCCCGGCTAACGGCCGGCGCCCGTACGGCGCCTCCTGTCCCCGTCCAGTCAGCATGATCCGGGCCAACTCGCCCGCGGCGGACGGCTCACGTCCCTGCTCCGACAGAGGAATGTCATAGCACTGGACAGCCGAAAACCCCTTCTTCGCGTACGGGCCGGCCCGGTCACCACCCGCATAACGCCGTCCTGCCTCGGCGGCCCGGCGGCTTGCCACACGACGCCGTCGCCGGCCGCCGGGCCGGCGGCGCGCAGTCGCGCGGCCCGCCGGACCGGTCAAGCAGCCGCTGGCCAGGATGCGCCGTTGCGAGGGATGTTGTCGTCCGTCAGCCTTCGCAGATCCGGTCCGGCGGCGCCTGTGGACGGATCAGGTACTGGTCGGTGGCGTTCCGGGCGCACGCGGAGGTGTGGTAGGAGGTGTGCCCGTCGCCGGTGCGGGTGAGCAGGGCGCTGCCGTGGACCTGCGCGGCGAGGCTGTGCGCCCAGCGGTACGGGTCCGAGGCGTCGTGCGCGGCGTGCACGAAAAGGGCCGGTACGCCACGCACGTCCAGCAGTCGCGGCGGGTTCGCCACCGGGACGGGCCAGCCGATGCACCGGTTGACCTGCCACGTCTCCGAGGCGCCCTGCAGGTGCGGGGCGAGCTGGCGGCCCATCTGGATGCGCTGGCGCATCTGGGCGTACGTGGTGACCTGCGGCACGTATTCCATGCAGCCGATCGCGAACCGGTCGAAGAAGCCGTCCAGGACCACGCCGGCGGGCGCCACGATGAACTCCGCGGCGTCCCCGTCGATGGCGCGGGCGAGGGCTGCGGAGAAGCCGGCCCAGGACGCGCCGGGCCCGAAGACCTTCTCCGCATCTTTGAAGCGCAGCCGGCCGACCGTGGCCATCCGGATGTCCTCGCCGGTCACCGGACGCAGCGCGCCCTGGACGGGGATGGGTTTGCGGTCCGCGCCGGCCACCAGCTGGTCGAAGACCGCGCCGATGTCCTGTCCGCGCAGCTTGCACGTCGGTGCGGTGTCGCACCAGCGGGCGAACCGGTCGAACGAGTCCTCGGCGGTCGTCATCTCGTCGGCGACTTGTTGCACCTCGGGCTGGCCGTGCTCGAGCGCGGCGTCCAGGACCATGGCACGGGTCCGCCGCGGGAACAGCTCGGCGTAGTTGGCCGCGAGCTGGGTGCCGTAGGAGATGCCCAGCCAGCTCACCTGATCGACGCCGAGCGCGACGCGCAGCGCCTCGTGATCCCGGGCCACGCTGACGGTGTCGGTGTGCGCCAAGAGCGCTCCGGTATTCCGCAGGCAGCCGAGCCCGACGTCCCGGTTGTGCCGGACCATGGCCTGGAACTCCCGCTCGGAGCGGGGGAAGACCGTGTCGGTCGGCGTGATCGCCGGCACGTCGCCGCATTTCACGTGGGTGCTGCCACCGGTGGTACGGGGATCCAGCCCGACGATGTCGAAGCGCGCCCGCAGAGTCGGCGAGAAGTACCAGTCGTCGCTCTCCACGACATAGTGCGCCTCGCCGTCACCCGGTCCGCCCGGGTTGAAGAACAGGGTGCCGATGCGGTGGGCCGGGTCGTCGGCCGGGCGCCGCGCCACGGCCACGGTGGTCTGCTCGCCGCTGGGCTTGGACCAGTCCACCGGGACCTGCAGGGTGCCGCACTGTTTGGTGGGGGCGTTCGGGCATGGTACCCAGTCCACACTGAACCTGGATGGCCGGGCGGTGGCGGCCTCTGCCGCCGCGCCGACGGGTGCGGCGGGGGCGAACGCGAAGGTGACGGCCGCGGCCAGCAGCCCGCTGAAGAGAAGGCGCTTTGGCAGAGGATGTCGCATGTCGGTGCTCCAGACGGGGGTCGTGGTGAGGCGCTGATCAGCGCGGGCCGGGCGTGGTGGCCGCGGGACGGCGCCTCCCGCGCGGTCCGCGGGTCAGAACCGGAAGGACGATCAAGGCGAGTCCGGCGCCCAGCAGCAGGCCGCCGGCCACGAACGCGATGACGGCGACGGTCCGCAGGAACGGCACCTTGGCGCCGGCGGCGACGTCGGCCTGGATACCCGCCGAGGAGTCGGTGTTCATGATGACCACGGCCCAGTCGCCTGAGGCGATCGGCCAGGTGAGGGTTTGCGGCCCGGCGCCCGCGCCGGTCGCCGTCCAGAACGTCTGCGTCGCGGGACCGGTGGCCGGTTGCCCACCCGCGTGTGGGGTGTACGTGACGTCGAACGGCCCGACCTCCAGGTCGCTGACTTCGACATGGTTGACGGCGTCGAGGTACGCGGTCACCTCTTTGGCCGGGCCGACACCGACGAACAGTGATGAGCCCGAGTCGACCGGCCGCACCTGGATGCGTACGTCGCCGAGTTGGCCTTCGCCGTAGACATCGGGTCCGGTCACGTCGACGTGCAGCGATGTCGCGGAGATCGCGTAGGTGTCGGTGGCGAAACGCCCTTGGCCGCTGGTCAGGAATCCGTCGCTGTCGCGTTGCTGGCTCGCCGCTACCGTCACCGCGCCCCCGGCGAATGAGGCGAGGCCGAACAGGGCCAGTACGGACCCGGCGACGATCAGGGCGGTGCGAGCTGTGCTCCAGGGGCGGCGTGCCGGCGAAACCGTCGGTGCCCTCGGTGCGGTCGGTGCGGCTGGGGTCGTGCTCATGATCGGCTCCTAACTCACGGGTGTTGGTGGTGCCTCCCAGGCTTGTCATCGCGGGCGGCGGAGTTAAGCCGGGCCAATTGCCGACCTGGGAGACGGTTTCTAGTGGTCGTCCGGCGGCCGGAGGACTCGCGAGTGCGGCATCGGCGCGGCAACACATGCCGCGGACGATCAACAGACACCGAATCGGCGGGCGCGGACCGGGCGTGGCGATCTGGAGCCGGGACACGGCAATGCCGATGAACCTCTCCGTCAGCGATATCCCGCTATCGGGGTCCAGAGCGACATCGACACCCTACGGCCGTTCCGCCGCATCGAACCGGTTCGGCCACCGATGGTCTTGTCGCCGAAGCGGTTCGATATGATCGGCTGACATCGATAGGCTGGGCGGGGGAAGACACACGTCCGGATCGCGGGTATGTGCTCACCTGACGGGTTCCGCACGCCGCTCGCCGCCAGGTCCTTTCCCCGCGGTCACGTGGTGATCGGCACCCGGAGCTGACTGACGGTGCGGTCGTGGCGGACGAGCCATGCACCGAGCGCTGCGACGGCCAACCCGATCGGTACGCCGTACGGCGGCATCCCGGCGTTGAAGCCGGCCACGCCGCCGACCGCGAGGGCGATCGAGATCCACATCGGGAAGACGCGGGCCCGCAGGCTCGCGAGTCCGAACAGCACCCACCCGACGGCGAACAACAGGTAGCTCAACAGGCCACCGGTCTGCAGGATGGCTGTTTTCTCGGCGGTGAAGGCCTGCGGCAGGACGTCGGCGAGCCAGGGACTGGCGAAGCCGTCGAACCACATGTCACCGCCCATGGTCATCGTGCCGACGATCGCGGCGAGGAATCCGATGAGGCCGAACGTGCCGGCGGCGCGTTGTTGCCGCTCGTAGACGGCGATCAGGCTGATCAGCAGCCCGCAAAACGCGAAGAAGTAGGCAGCGTTGAAGACGCGGTAGACGGGATTCTTCAGCATGCCGACCCGATCGTCGAAATCCATGAGCGCGAACAGAACGAGGTCGATCACGGCGCACGATCCGCCTGCTGACAGGGCGATGGGCCCGGCATGTCGGGACAACGAAGAATAGGACATGGGTCCTCCTTCGGCGCGGATCCGCGGGCCGGAACGGGGCGCGGTGCGTCCGATGCGGTGGCGACGTCACGCACGGCGTTCTGCGGCGTTACCGAAACGTCGGCTTGACCGCGTCCGTGACATGGGCGGACTGCTTGCCACCGGGGACCGGGGCGACAGCCTCACGCTACGCGCCCCACCGTCGAAACCCAATGCACAAAGTGCCCGCGTGGTCGCCGTCCGGATTCTGCGGCGCTCTCACAGGTCACGCCGCGAATCCACCGGTTCAGGGTCGGGCTTGGAGTCGGCGCGGGAAAGGTGTGGTTTCCCGGCGACCCCGTCCGCCAACCAGTGCCGCGCGCTGGTGCCGCGGCCGTGCCACCGCGACTCCCGGCGCACGGCCCGCCGCAGCTTGCGCGAACCGAGGCGGTAGAAGCGTCGTGCCCAGGGCGAGGAGGGCCGGGCCAGCCGGACGGCGCCGGCAAGAGCGACCGCCGGCGCGAGGATGCCGATCAGTCCCGTCCAGACCTTGCCCTTGGCCAGCGTGATGGTCACCAGAAGGGCGTTGAACAGCACGGTGAGAGTGATGTCCCACCGTCCCGCCCGCTGCTCGGGGGCGATGTCGTCGACACCGAACGGCGCGGCCCCCAGCACGAGCAGTCCCATGAGCGCGACGCCGAGGAACACCGCGTCCACCGAGCGGCGGCCCTCCTCGGTCCAGTAGACGTCGTCCAGGTGCAGGATCAGGGCGAACTCGTCGAGCACGAGCGCCGCGCCGACGCCGAACGCGGCCGCGGACACACTGCGCCACAGCAGGGCCGACGAGAACGGTGCGAATGACGCCACCCCCGCCACCGTCATCAGGGTGACGCCGAAGACGACGTGGTGGATGTGCAGGCCGCCCCGGCTGACGTTCCCCGGCCACCACGAGACGCCGGCGCGGATCATCCGCACGCTCAGCCGGATGACCAGGAACGTCAGGATGAAACCAAGAAACAGCAGGAACAGCGGTTGCTTGCCGGGCGCGAGGATGTGGTCGCGGTAGACGACCGGAAGCCAGTGCACGGCTAACCCGGACGGACGATGGGGAAGAGCACGGTCTCCCGGATGGACTTGCCGGTGAGCATCATGACCAGCCGGTCGATGCCCAGACCGAGGCCGCCGGAGGGAGGCATCGCGTACTCCAACGCCCGCAGGAAATCCTCGTCGAGCTCCATCGCCTCCGGGTCGCCGCCGGCGGCCAGCAGCGACTGCTCGGTGAGGCGGCGGCGCTGCTCGACCGGGTCGACCAGCTCGGAGTACGCCGTGCCGATCTCCGCACCGAAGCACACCAGGTCCCACCGCTCCGCGAGCCGCGGATCGTCGCGATGCGCGCGCGTCAACGGTGAGACCTCGGTCGGGAAGTCTCGGTAGAACGTCGGCTCGACGGTCCGTTCCTCGACCAGTGCCTCGTACATCTCCAGGACCAGCTGACCGGTTCCCCAGCCCGGCGCGTACGCGACGCCCACCCGGTCGCAATGCTTGCGCAACTGCTCGACGTCGGCGTCCGCGGTCACCTCTTCCCCCAGCACGGCGGAGATGGCGTCGTTGACGGTGACCGAGCGCCAGACGCCGCCGAAGTCGTACGCGGTGCCGTCGCGCACGACCGTGGTGCCGCCGAGGACCGACCGCAGCACCCGCTGGATCATCTCCTGGGTGAGCACCTGCATCTGGTCGTAGTCCCAGTACGCCGCGTACGCCTCCAGCATGGTGAATTCCGGGTTGTGGGTGGCGTCGGCTCCCTCGTTGCGGAAGTTGCGGTTCAGCTCGAACACCCGCTCGGCGCCGCCCACCATGAGCCGCTTCAGGTAGAGCTCCGGGGCGATGCGCAGGTAGAGACCCATGTCGTAGGCGTTGATGTGGGTGCGGAAGGGGCGCGCGTTGGCGCCGCCGTGCACGGCTTGCAGGATCGGCGTCTCGACCTCGAGGAATCCTCGCTCGTGCAGGTGGTCGCGCACCGCACGAACCGCCGCGGGGCGTAGGTGCAGCATCCGCCGGGCGTCCTCATTGGTGATCAGGTCCAGGTAACGCTGTCGCACCCGGGCCTCCGGATCGGTGAGCCCACGGTGCTTGTCCGGCAGGGGTCGCAGGCACTTGGCGGTGATCGACCACCGGTCGGCGAGCACGGACAGTTCGCCCCGGCGGGAGGTGATGATCTCCCCCTGCACGCCCACGTGGTCACCCAGATCGACATCCTGCCGCCAGGACCGCAGCGCCGCCTCGCCGACCCCGTCCAGCGCGATCATCACCTGCAGCTCCCCGGTGCCGTCCCGCAGGCTGGCGAAGCAGAGCTTTCCGGAGTCGCGGTAGAGCACCACCCGGCCGGCGACGCCGACCCGCTGCCCGGTCCGGGTGTCCGGCGGGCAGTCGCCGAAGCCGTCACGTACTTCGCTCATCGTCGTGGTGCGGGCAAAGCCGGCCGGGTACAGGTCGACGCCTCGGGCGCGGAGCCGGTCGTATTTGTCCCGCCGCACCCGCACCTGCTCCGGCAGGCCGGCGAGCTGGCGCGCCAGCGCCGCCGCCACCGGGTCGCGGCCGGGCGCGGCCGAGGCGGGCGCGGCGGCAGCCACGAGCGCCGCGACTTCGGTGCCGCCCGCGGTCGCCGCGACGAGCGGGTTCACCTGGTGCGTGGCCCGGCGACGGATCGTCAGGCGCAGCGGTGCCATGAATCCTTCCGCGACGGCCGACGCGACGGCGACCCGCGGCAGGTCGCCGCGGTCGGCGTAACACAGGTAGCGGGGCCACCACTGCGGTTGGTACTTGGCGTTCGCGCGATACAGCGACTCCAGCTGCCACCAGCGTGAGCCGAGCAGGAGCAGCCCCCGCCACAGCCGCAGCACCGGGCCGGCGCCGATGCGCTCACCCTCCTCGAACACCGCCCGGAACATCGCGAAGTTCAACGAGATTCGCTCGACGCCCAGCAGCGGCGCGTGCTGGATCAGCGACGTGACCATGAGCTCGTTGACGCCGTTGGCGGCCGTGCGGTCGCGTCGCATCAGATCCAGCGACAGGCCCTGGGTGCCCCACGGGGCGAACGACAGCAGTGCTCGGCGTACCCCCTCCGCGTCCCGACATTCGACCAGGACGCAGCCTCCGTCGGCCGGGTCACCCAACCGGGACAGCGCCATGGAGAAGCCGCGCTCCGTCTCGGTGTCGCGCCACCGATCGGCGTCGGCCACGACGGCTGCCATGTCCTCGCGCCCGATGTCGGCGTGGCGCCGGATCCGCACGGTGTGACCGGCCCGTTCCACCCGCTGCACGGCCTGGCGTACGACCCGCATCGCGGACCCGTCGAGACTGAAGCCCCGGACGTCGATGACCGCCTCGTCGCCGACTTCCAGCGCGCCCATTCCGGCCGCGACGTACGCCCTCGCCCCGGCCTCGCTGGCGCCCATGACCGCGGGGGCCCACCCGAAGTGCTTCGCCTCCGCCATCCAGGCATTGATCGCGCTCGCCCATCCCTCCGGAGCGCCGATCGGGTCACCGGCCGCGAGGCTCGCCCCGCCCACCACCCGATAGGCGATCGCCGCCCGGTTGTCCGGCGACCACATCGCCGTCTTGTCGCGGCGGGTGGCGAAGTAGCCGAGGGAGTCGTTCTCGCCGGACCGCGCCAGGTGCTCCCTGATCTGTGCCTCGTCATGCGGATCGAGCGAGCGGCGGGCCTGCACGGGCCGCAGCAGGACGGCAACCGCGGCCAGGAACGCGAGCCCGCCCAGCAGCCCGCAGACAAAGGTGACCCAGCGCGGTCCGCGCCCGACGATCCCGGTGATGTCCGGGTCACCCAGACCTCCGAGGACGTGGTTGATCGACCACGCCAGCCGTTCCGGCTGCGAGGCAAGAGTTCCAGGGGCCATCTGCAGCAGCGACCAACCGATCAGCACCCCGGCCGAAAGCATCAGCACGAGCGCACCAAGCGCTTTCCAGCTGTTGCCGCGTTCGATCCGGGCCGTGAACGCGGGCCGCGCCATGACGAGGAACACCACGACGGCACCGGCGACGAGCGCGGCCGGCACATAGGCCAACCGTCCACCCACCGCCTGCACCAGCGGATCCATCGCCGCCGGGAGGGCCAGCAGGAGGAACACCAGCCACCACGCCGCCCGTAGCCTTCGGCGGCACGCGGCGGCCAGCAACGCGAGGACGATGGCGTACGCCAGGTTGGGTGTCACGGTGATCGAGACGTACTCGACCGCGATGCGCGGCCAGGCCAGCGCGTGGCGCAAGATCGGAAACACGGTGACAAGCGCGGAGAACGCGGCGACGAATGCAAGGCATGACGCCAGCAGATCAGGTACCCGCTCCAGCCGGCGTCTATTGCCGCGGAACCTTGATGTTGCCGGGGCGCTGGGCGCCACCGCCACGGACGCTTTCATGCGCGCCTCCACGGGCCGCCACGCGGACGGATGCGCCGGCGCCCGGGCCCTACCTGGTGAATATCCACCGCGAACGCCGGGATGGGAACCGGCCGAGTGGAGAAACCTTCCAGTTGTGCTCCATTGTCGGCTGCGCCTCATCGCCGGAGGCTTGTCCCGCAGCGAGATCGCCGCGATGTTGGTGATCAGGCAGGAGACCGTCAACCTTCCTGTCCCGCATCCTCAGCAAGCTCGGCCTTCGCGACCGTGTGCGGGCGGTGGTCTATGCCTGCCGCTGGGGGCCCGGCGACCTGAGCCCGGCCCTCGGTGCCGTGATCAGCGCCGATCGTGCCCGACACCCGAAACGACGCGCCACGTCAGATGCCGGACTCCGGTTCGCCGACGGTCATGCCGACTCCTCGCGGTCGAGGTCGAGCAAGGCGTCGAACAACGACGCCGCGATGCCCCTGCCGACCAGCCGTTGCGCC
>Ga0070668_100000673_pt1 | contig 23190 bp, 21 predicted proteins | sample KBSS43metaG_FD_64661 | JGI IMG/M metagenome (GOLD analysis project Ga0070668, IMG submission 64661) | Switchgrass rhizosphere microbial communities from Kellogg Biological Station, Michigan, USA - KBS S4-3 metaG | ecosystem: Host-associated > Plants > Roots > Rhizosphere > Soil ...
TAGCTCTGCGTGACAAGGAGTTCCCAGATGTTTACGCGTGAGTAATATCGCTCGATCAACGGGCGGCGAGGCCGTCCAACAGGAGGGTCAGTTGCCGACGCCAGGCGTCCGGATAGGTCGACCGCTGCACGACGCCGGCGTTTGCTCTGGCCAGCAGGCCTATGTCGGCGCGGGTGAAGTCGGCGCGCAGCGCACCGGCCGCCTTTGCCCGCTCGATGACCTCGCTCGCGCCGCGCTGGGCGGTGGCCCGCAACGCGGCGAGCCGCTCGTCGTCGTCGAAACTCGAGTTGGCCAACAGCTCCGCGAGGCCCCGGTCGGTCGCCTGCATCTCGAAGAGCCGGGTCAGATAGCCGACGAAGGCGACCCACGGGTCCGGCTCCAGCAGGGCCTGTTCGGCAAGCGTCACATAGTCGGCGATCTGACCGGCGAAGACCTCGGCGATCAGATCGCGGCGGCTCGGAAACCGGCGGTAGAGGGTGGCGTTGCCGACCCCGGCGCGCCGGGCGATCTCGTCGAGCGACGCGTCCAGGCCATGTTCGCCGAAGACTTCCCGGGCCGCGGCGAGCAGGGCGGCCCGGTTGCGCTCCGCGTCTGCCCGGAGACGGTTTGTCATGGGTGACAGCGTACGACGGAGCGGGGATCCTTCCCCGGTTGGCCTCCCGCGACCCTACTGGGCGGTCAGGCCCGGGAAGTAGCGGTCGGCCGCGGTCAGGTCATACACCTGGCGTACCTCGGTGATCCGGCCGCCGGAGATGGCCAGAAACTCGATCATACGGGCAGTGCCGAACGGTGCCGCCAGATCGTAGACGAGCGCGGCGCCGTCCTCGGCGCGAGTCTGCCCGACCACCGTGACCGAGTCGGCGAAGACCGCGATCCGGTGCAGGGTCTGCACCAGTTCCTCCTCGTCGACCGGGGCGTCGAGATTCCATTCGATCTCGGCGTCGGGGGCGAGCAACTGCCGTACCGCGACCCGATCGTCGCTGGTCCACGAGTTGGTCCAGAAACCGGCCACGTCCATTGTGGTCTCCTAGCGGGCAACGCCGGCCGCGGGCCGGGCGGGCATCGGATCGGGGAACTGCCCGTGGCCGAGCAGGGCGGCGGTGGCCTGGGCCACGCGGTACGCCGCGAGCCCGTCGCCGTACGGATTTCCGCCCGCCGCCATGGCGTCCCGGCGGATCCGGCTGTCCAGCAGGTCGGCCACCTCGGCGGCGACGCTCGCCGGTTCCGGCTCGACCGGGCGCACACTGCCGGCGTGCAACGATTCGGCGTGCCCGGCCGGCACGCCCAGCAACAGCACGGGCGCGCCCGCCGCCAGGGCTTCCTCCGGCAGATCCGGGTCGTCGGTCACCACGACGTACGCCTCGGCGAGCAGCCGCGCCCGGTCGGCGCACGGCAACGTCTCCTCCGGCACGATCACCTCGAGGTCGGGATGGCGTGCGGTCAGCCCCCGCACGGACCGGCCGATCGACTCGCTCCGGTCCGTCGCGACGCTGATCACCACCGAGCGCCGAGCCTTCGCGGCCGCCGTGGGGCGCCGTGCCGCAAGGATCTGCGCCGCGTCGGCCACGGTGCTGCCGGTGAGCAGCACGTCGCCGGCCGGGACCCGCTCGTCCAGCAGGTTCATCGCGGTCAGCGGGGTGGCGGCCAGGTGCACGGTGGTGAACTGGGTCAGCAGCCGTCGATCGGCCTCCGAGCTGCCCGGCGCGGCCGTCAGATCGCCGGTACGGCGGCCGGCGTCCACCTGCATCACCGGGACCCGCCGCCAGAAGGCCGCCGACGCCCCCGCCAGGCTGTCCCACAGCACCACCGCGGCGGGCGTGCGCGAGGCCCACAGCAGGTCGAACCGCCGGACTGCTTCGCCCGCCGCGGCTGAGCCGGCCGACGGCTGCCGTGGGCCGGTGGGCAGGGTGATGTGCGGGGTGAGGCCGAACGCGGCGAACGTGCCGTCGACCACGTCTGGGTCCGGGCCGGCGGCCACCAGGATCGGCTGGAGCCGGCCCTGCTCGCGCATGGCGATCGCGACGGGGGCGAGCCGGAGGGCCTCGGCGCGGGAGCCACCGACGAGGTGGACTTCGGGCAGCGACATGGTTTCTTCTCCGGAAGCTACGCAGCGAGAGGGGGGTACCCGCGAGCCGGGGACGGGATTAGGACGTTAGGCAGTTACGGAACGTGATTCAAGGCTGTCGCCCTGGTCGCCGCGAGGATGTGGCCGAACGGCCTAACCCAGACATCCCAGGCACGCTATAAGCGGACAGAAGGGGGTGTTCCGCCGATGAATGCGGCGACTTCCGCTGGCGATCGCCTGGTTACTCTGCGTGCCTGTGAGGGCTTAGTCCGGTGGCTGATTGAGCAGCGACGGGTCGTCGCGCAGCAGGGCGGCCAGGCGGCGGGCCGCCATCTCGGTCTCCTCGGGCCGCTCGACCTTCAGCGGGATGGGCTTGGGCAGCGGGGTGGGCATGCCGCCGCGCTGCTCCTGCGGCTGAGCCTGGTGCGGGATGCGTTCGGTGGTGTGTCCGGCCGAGGGGAAGCGCGGGTCGCGGGGGAGGCGCACCGTCGGTTCGTTGTGGTCGGGCCGCGGCGGCGTCGTGTGGGCCGGTTGCCCCGACATGGGTTGGGCCGACATGGGTTGGGCCGAGGTCGGCCGGGCGGAGGTCGGCTGGCCGTACGGCGGCGGGGTCGATCGGGTCTGGGGCGGGACCTCGGGCCGCGGCGTGGGCGCGAACGGGTGCGGCGGATACTCCGGCTCGGTGTGCGTGGCGGCCATGCCCAGGTCGCGCATCCGCGCGCCCAGGTCACGGGAGGCCTCGCCGGGGCGCATGTCGGCGTAGCGCGGGTCGGCCGGGGCATCGAAACTGCCGTAGCGGCGCTCGGCCGTGTCGGGCTCGGCGTAATACCGCTCGTCGGCGGCCGGCGACGCATAGCCGAAGGACGCCGGGTCGAAGCGATCCGGATCGTCCCGGCCCGGCTGGTCGGCCGGCGCGGACTCCTCGGCCTCGACGTCGAAGTCGGCGTGCCGCGGTGCGGCGGCCTCCGGTTCGTCGGACCGGGCGGTGACCGCATTTTCGGCATTGACCTGCACCTGGCCATCGCCGAAGTAGAAGTGCAGCAGCAACGGATCGCCCGCGCCCTCGACGCCGACCGTCACGCCCAACTGGGGGTTGCGCGCCACGACGGCCGCGATGGCCTCGACCAACTCGGTCACGGCCGGCGGCGTACCGGTAGCCTCCCCGGCGGCACGGCGGCGCAGCTCATCACGGCGCGCAAGCTTGTCGAGCGCGTCGTCCAATCCGCCTCGCACGTCACCGTCCCTTCCGTAGCGGGTCGCCGGTTACAACTGTGCCCGGTCCGAGGCCGATTTGGGAACCTCGATCTGCGCGACCCCGCGCACACCTACGATTTCTGCCGGATGGCCTTGTCGAGTGCCTGGTCGAGCACGACGAGCAGGGCATCGCGCACCGACCCGCGGAAACGCGCGTCGAAGGCGAGGACGGGCACGTCCTCGCGGACGGCCAGCGCCCAGCGCACTTCATCCAGGGTGTATGCCATTTGCCCGTTGAAGGTGTTGACGCCGACCACGAACGGAAGGCCGGCTCGTTCGAAGTAGTCCACGGCCGGATAGCAGTCGTCGATCCGGCTGGTGTCCACCACCACGAGAGCGCCCAGGGCGCCCTTGATCAGGTCGTCCCACATGAACGCGAAACGGGACTGGCCCGGCGTGCCGAAGATGTACAGCTTCAGCGTCTGGTCGATGGTCAGCACGCCGAAGTCCATCGCGATGGTCGTTGTGGTCTTGCCGATGGCCTGCCCGGGATCGTCGATGCCCACGCCCGCCGAGGTCATCTCCGCCTCGGTGGTGAGCGGCGAGATCTCGGAGATGGCGCCCACGGTCGTGGTCTTGCCCACACCGAAGCCACCGGCCACGATGATCTTTACCGGGACCGGCGCCTTCTTCGGCCGGCCGTTGCCCACCCGGGCGGTGCCGACGACCCGGTCAGGTGATTGCTCGAAGTCCACGGATTACTCGCATGATGGTCTCAGGGTCGGGTGTTTCGCTGTCCAGCACGTGGACGTCGAGTTGGCCGGCGGCCCGCAGGTCGCCGACGAGGATGCGGGTGACGCCCAGGTGGAGCCGCAGCCGGGCGGAGATCTCCGCCACGGACACCGGCTCGCCGCAGAGGCCGATGATCGCCCGCATCTCTGGCGAGAGGCGCACCGGACCGGCGGCGGGGTTGATGCTCACTTGGGTTTCCATGCCGATGTCGGGATCGGCACCGTTGGTGCGCCCGGCCGTGATGACGAACGGGCGCAGCGTCGTGGCCTGCTCGTCGACCGGCGGCTCCTCGTCCCGGGGTACGGGGCGGTAACCGCCGGCCGGCTGCTGCGGGCCAGACATCAGGAAGGGTCGGACACTCGGCCGAGCCGGGTGTGCCGGGTCGTCGGGGTCCGCAGAGGTCATTGCTGCACGGCGTTCTTCAACTCGGCGATCAAGCGCGGGCTCAGCGCGCCACCGGCGCGGGTGGCGAACAGGGTCATTTCGTACGCCAGGGTGCCCAGGTTTGCCGAGCGGTCGGCGATCACACCGAGCACCGAGCCCGCACTGATCGCCGTGACCAGCAGGTATCCCTCGCCCATGTCGATGATGACCCGGTTCAGCGAACCCAGTCGATACCAGCTGGCGGCGCCGCCGGCCAGGCTGGTCAGGCCCGAGACGACCGCGGCCAGCCGCTCGGCGTTGGGCCGGTCCTTGATCGCGGACATCGCCATGAGCAGGCCGTCGGACGAGACCGCGATGGCTTCGATCACTCCCGCGGTGCCGGAAGTGAACGAATCCAGCAGCCAGTTGAAGGTCCTAGCCTCGGCGCTGAGCTGCGGTCCGTAATCGCGGCTGTTACCAGTGTCCGTGGGGTAGGGGGAAGTCATCGCGGTTGTCCCTCAGGTTGTGGCTGGGTTTCCTTCAGTGCGAGTGCGACTCCGTACTCGAACTGTTCCATCAATGCGCGCGCCGCCTCCGGATCCAACGGAGGCGTCGCAACCGGTCGAGGCGGGCTGTTCGGCTCGTCTCGCGGCAGAGTGGCACCCGGCACCCGCCGGGCAAGTGGGGCATGGCCGGCCGACGGCGGCGAGGACATGTCGATCTCGGAGGCGTCCCACTGAGCGCGGTTGACGCCGGCCTCGAACGCCTCGAACGCGGCTCGCGCCGCGGCCGCGTCGTCCTGCGACGGCGGGGCGGTCGGCAGCGGCGTACCGCCCTCGGCCGGCATCTGGCTGCCGGGCACCCGGCGGCGCAGCGGCGCGTTGGTGCCCGGCAGCGGCTGCTCCGGCGCGGTGCCGTGGCCGGCTTGGTCCTCGGTGCGCTGCCGCGGGATCGGCGGCGCCTCGACGGCGGGCACGGTCCAGGTCGGCTGCGGCGCCGGGGTGGGCGACTGGTTCCAGGCGCCCGGGCCCGCGGCCGGCAGTTCCGGCATGGCCGCCGGGATCCGCCCGGCGACCGGCGCACCCAGGTCGTGGGCCGGCTGCACGGCGAGCGGCTGTTGGTGGGCGGCCGGCTGCTGATGCGCGATGCCCGGCGGCAAGCCGGCCGGCTCCGGGTAGGGCGCCACCGCGGGCTGCTGGTAGGCGGCCGGTTGCTGGTAAGCCGCGGGCTGCTGGACGGCCGCCGGTTGCTGGTAGGCCGCGGGTTGCTGGTAGGCCGCGGGCTGCTGGTAGGCCGCGGGCTGCTGGTTGGCCGCGGGTTGCTGGTAGGCCGCGGGCTGCTGGAAAGCGGGGGGCTGCCGATAGGCCGACGGCGGTGTGTACACCGGCTCGGCGTCGTAGACCGGCTCGGCCTCGTACACCGGCTGGCCCGCGTGCTGGTCGCCGGTCGCGACCGGGGTCGCGTCGATGACCGGGCCGGCCGCCCTGGCCGGCGCGAACGCGTTCCACGTCCGCCCGGTCTCCAGGGTCTGGGTGGCCCGCTTGAGCACCACCGGGTCGAACGGCTGCTGGCTGCCGGGCACCGAGGCCCGGGCCGCGGAACCGGCGATGACCTGGGCGAACTCGGCGGTGTGGTGACTCGGCGTCGCCATCGACGGGAACGGCGGCACGGCCGGCGCGATGGTGCTCTCCACCCGGGAGATCAGGTGCGCCGGGGTCAGGTCGACCCAGACGGTCACGCCGCCGCCGGGAGTGTCGGTGAGGGTGACCTCGATGCCGTGCCGGCGGGCGAGCCGCCCGACCACGAAGAGGCCGAGCACCTCACTGGGAGCGAGGTCGAGGCGCTCCCGGCGGGTCAGCCGGGAGTTCTCCTCGGCCAGGCGCTCCGGCGGCATGCCGAGGCCCTGGTCGATGATCGCCAGGCGGGCGCCGCCGCGCAGTTCGCTCGCGCTGATCACCACGCGGGTGTGCGGCGGCGAGAACGAGGTGGCATTTTCCATCAGCTCGGCGAGCAGCAGGGTCAGGTCGGCCAGGATGGCCGGCACCACCACGATCTCCTCGGCCACGTCCACGTCGACCCGGGTGTAGTCCTCGATCTCACCGAGGGCGAGCCGGACGACGTCGGAGAGCGGCAGCGGGGCCATGTGCTCGTTCGCGCCGGCCCCACCGGAGAGCACGACGAGGCTGGACGCGTTTCGCCGCAGGCGGCTGGACATGTGGTCAAGCCGGTACAGATCGCCCAGGCGGTCGCTGTCGGTCTCGCGGCGCTCCAGGTTGTCGATCAACGCGAGCTGCCGGCCGACCAGGTTTTGGGTGCGGCGGCCGACGTGCGCGAACATCTGGGCGACGTTGCGGCGGCCGAGCACCTGGCGTTCCACCAGCCGGGCCGCGGTGGTCTGCACCCGGTCGAACGCCCGGGCCAGGTCGCCGATCTCGTCCTCGGCCTCGACATCGACCGGGTCGAGGCGGATCGGGCGGACCGACTCGGCGTCGTCGTCGGCGACCCGTTCCAGTTCGGCCTCGGCCTCGCGGGCGATCCGGTCGGCCGAGACGGTCAGGCGGCGCAGCGGCCGGGCGACCGCGCGGGCCATGAAGATGCTCAGCGCGACAACGATCAACAGCAGCAGGAGCGAGCCGCCACCGACCAGGAAGGCGTCGCGGAGGGCGGTGTTCCGGTTGTTCGTCACGATCGTGTCCACGTCGGCGGCGACCCGCTTCTCCACGAAGCCACCGAGCACGAGCACGGATCGCAGTGACGGGAACAGCGTCCGTACGTTCAGCAGCCCGACCGCCGCGTTCGGGTTGACCGCGGCCTGCACCAGGAAGTCGGCGCCGACCCGGGAGGAGAACGCGTCCTGCGCGCCGAGGTAGAGCTTGTACTGCGCGTCGGTGAAGAACGCCTGCGAGTTGGCGATCACCTGCTGCAGCTGCACCAGGGTGGAGTAGAACAGGCCGACCAGCCCGGCGTTCTTGGTGATGGTCGCCGCGGTGAGGTAGCCGGACGCCTGGCTGATCATGTCGTCGGTGCGCAGCGCCTGCTCCAGCGCGAAGAGCTGCCGGCCGACGCCGGTCTTGAGGTCGGCGGCGGAGGAGAGCGCGACCCCGTTGATGATCGGCGTGACGATGTTGGTGAACTCGGTGACGATGACATCCGGGCGGATTGCGCGGTTTAGCACGTTCTGCCGGGTGTTATCCAGCTTGGACGCATTGCGCAGGGCGCGTTGCAGAGCCTTCGAGACCTTCTGGTCGCCGTCGCTCACCTGGGCGACGGCCTCGGCCGACCGGGCGCTCTGCACGACCAGTTCCGACTCGTCGACCAGGCCGAAGAGGAAACCGACCGAGAGCAGGCGCTCCTCCTGGAGCTCCTGCACGGCGGTGCCGACCCGGGAGGCGAGCTGGACTGTGTCGGAGGTGTTTTGCGCATCGTTGGCGGCGGTGATCCGGTTGACGACGATGGGCACGCTGAGCGCCACCACGCCGAGCAGCGGGACGATCACCAGTAGGGCGAGTTTGCCCAGGATGCGGAACTTACCGAAGAGCACCGGACCGCTCCCGACTGGTGGGGTCGACCTCGCCGTTGACGGGCGCCTGGTCGTACGGGCTGTGGCCGAAACCACCCGGGCCGGGGCGGTTGAGGACCACGTCGCGGGTCGTCTCGCCAGGCATCGGCCGGGCCACCGGCTCGGGGTCGCGGCGCCGGACCAGGGCCGGCAGGAACACCGCGAGGAGTACGAGCAGCAACGCCGCCGCGGCGGCGCCGAGCGCCTCGAGGCGCCGGTAGTCGAGCTTGTCCATCCGCTCGGCGAGCAGACCTTCCATCTCCTTGAGCGACACGCCCGCGAGGCTCGCGAGCGCGGTCTGCAGGGTGGTCTGGGCGGTCGACATGGTGGCGGCGTTGGGGGTGCCGCCGGGGTTGGCGCCGCGGGTCATCGACTCGACGCCGCGCCGGAACGAGTCGAGCGTGGTGACCAGGCCGCCGCTGAGCGTGTCGCTGGTGGTGTCGTCGACCGCCGCCTGCAGGTTGTCGGTGAGCCGGTTCACCGACTCCTGCACGGCCAGCACCTCGTGGCCGAACTGGGCGGCGAGCCGGGTCCGGGTCGGGCCGGGGACGGCCTGCATGAGGTTGGCCAGGTCGCCCATGCGGCCGACCCGCACGACCGTGGTCGGCATGTCGACCGCGACGGCCTGCTGCAGGTTGGACACGTCGTTGGCCGGGTCGTGGTTGAGCTTGGAGCCGCGGCGCACCGCCACATACAGCGCCAGTGCGAGGTCGGTGGCCTGCACGTACGACTGGTAGATCGTGACCGGGTTGCCGGTGAGCTTGGTCAGCTTGCCGATCCGGTCCTGCAGGCCCGTCCAGCGCTGGGTGGTCTCCAGCTCCTTGCCGAGGCGGGCGTCCGTGTCGGCGACCTTGGCGACCGCGGTCTTCAGCGAGCCGGGCGGTTCGCTCACGCCCTGCAGGGCGGTGGACTGGGCCTCGGTCAGCGAACTGATCAGCGGGGTGAGCGCGGAAAGGTACTCGACGCCGTGCCGCTCCGACTCGGTGCGGTCGCGCTGGTCGGAATTTTCCTGCCAGACCCGGGTGAAAAGGACGCCCGCCGGAACAAGCACCAAAACCGTCGTAATCACCGCGAGCGCGGACTGTAAACGGGTTCGCCGGCTGTTCATTGCTTTCGTTCCTCCGCCATGCACACGCGATGAGCCGTTTGCAACGACTACTGTCGGTAGCCGGATGGGCGCACAGACCCGGGCCAATCTATCCGAGGATTCCTCAAGAAACCCCTTTCCAAGGGACGGAAATCTCTCGGCTGATCGGGGGATACAGAGCGCCGCCGCCGTGGTTGTAACGACCGTTCAGCTTTGCTGCGGAGCCACGTTACCCCTGCCCAAACCGGCTCCGAGGGCAGGAAGTCGCCGCCGCGATACTAACCGCAGAAGTGTCTTACCAAAAACCACAAGATCCACAATGGATGTTATCAATTCTTGGCATAATCGTGGACGGAGCGTAGTCGCATGATCGCTCTCTGGTGAAATTGTGGCGGAGAGTGAGCACGTGCACAGATTAACGGAGCCTTTCCCCGATCGCGTACCGGGGAAAGGCCCGAAGCGTCAGATACGGGAGAGAGCCTTACGAAGGGGGTCCAAACCGAGCGAACCAAGATTGAGGGCGTCGCGGTGGAAGGCCTTCAGATCGAAATCGGCGCCCTTACGCTTGCGCGTGTCCTCGCGGGCCTGCAGCCAGATCCGCTCACCGATCTTGTAGGACGGCGCCTGACCGGGCCACCCCAGGTAGCGCTTCCACTCGAACCGCAGAACCTCGTCGGCCATCCGGGTGTGCCCGCGCAGGAACTCCCAGCCCAGCTCCGGGGTCCACCGCTCGCCCGGGTGGAAGCCGAACGGGTTGTCCCGCGGGATCTCCAGCTCCAGGTGCATGCCGATGTCGACGATCACCCGGGCGGCACGCAGCGCCTGGCCGTCGAGCATGCCGAGCCGGTCGCCCGGATCGGCCAGGTAGCCCAGGTCGTCCATCAGCCGCTCGGCGTAGAGCGCCCAGCCCTCGCCGTGCCCGGAGCACCAGCACAGCAGGCGCTGCCAGCGGTTGAGCGTGTCGGCCCGGAGCAGCGTCTGGCTGATCTGCAGGTGGTGGCCGGGAACACCCTCGTGGTAGACGGTGGTCACCTCGCGCCAGGTGGAGAACTCGGTGATCCCCTCCGGCACCGCCCACCACATCCGGCCGGGCCGGCTGAAGTCCTCGCTCGGGCCGGTGTAGTAGATGCCGCCGTCGCTGGTCGGCGTGAGGCAGCACTCGATCTTGCGGGCCGGCGGCTCGATGTCGAAGTGCGTGCCGTTCAACTCGGCGATCGCCTTGTCGGCGAGCGCCTGCATCCAGTCGCGGAAGGCCTCCTTGCCCGGGATCCGGCGGGCCGGGTCGGCGTCGAGAGCCGCGACCGCCTCGTCGATCGACGCGCCGGAGCCGGCGATCGCCGCGGAGACGACCCGCATCTCCTGCTCCAGCCGGGCCAGCTCGGCGAAACCCCAGAGGTAGGTCTCCGCCAGGTCGACCTTGGCACCCAGGAAGTACTGCGAGGCCAGGGCGTACCGTTCCGGCCCGGCCGCCTCCTTTTCCCGGCCGCGCGGCGCGAGTTCCCGGCGGAGGAACTCGGCGAAGTCGGCGGTGGCCGCGGTGGCCGCGTCGGCGCCGCGGATCAGCTCGGCGGCGAGTGCGCCGTCCGCCTCGAGCCGGCTGGCCAGCCCGCGGAAGAAGTCGTCGCGATCCGGGTCGGTCCAGGCGTCACACTGCTCGGCGATGGCCAGCATCTGCGCCCGTGCGCTCACCCGGCCGGCCGCCGCCTCCTCGAGCAGCGTGCGCTTGTACTGCTCCAGGGCGCCGGGGAAGGCGTTGAGCCGGGCCGCGATGTTGGCAACCGCCTCCTCTCCCTCGGTGGCCATCACGTCGAACACGCCGCGCAGCCCGTGCAGGCCACTGGCGATGACGCTCATCTCGCTGGCCGAGTAGCCGGCGTCGTAGCGGGCCAGCTCCAGGCCGAGCCGCTCCAGCATGGCGTCCTTGGCCACCTGCTCGGACTCGTGCTCCGGTTCGATCACGTCGAGCTCGTTGATGGTGCGCCGGGTCAGCTCGGCCTGGGCGGCGAAACCCTCCGGTGAAAGATCGTCGGTCTGGCCGTCGTGGCCGGCGATGCCGACGTAGGTAGCGCCGGTCGGGCTGAGCGTGGCCCATTCATCGACGTAACGATCGGCGAGGTCATCAATTTGTCCCACGGGGCGACCCTACGGGACCGGGCGCCCCGGCGGCTTCCCGTTTCACTTGTGCCCGGCGGTCCACTCCAGCAGGCGATCCATCGGCCAGGAATTGACCACCCGATCCGCCGGCACGCCGCACAGTGCCGCCCGCTCGCAGCCGAACCGCAGCCAGTCCAACTGGCCGGGGGCGTGCGCGTCGGTGTCGATGCTGAACAGGCAGCCGGCCTCGACCGCGACGGTGAGCATCCGCTTCGGCGGGTCCAGCCGGTCCGGCCGCGAGTTGATCTCGATGGCCTTGCCGTGTTCGAGGCAGGCGGCGATCACCTTGTCCAGGTCGAACGTGCTGGGCGGCCGGGTACGCCCGGCCCGGTGCCCCTTGTCGCCGGCGCCGGCCGCGGCCACCTTCCGTCCGGTCATGTGGCCGAGGATGTCCAGGTGCGGGTTGGCGATCGCGGCCAGCATCCGCCGGGTCATCCGGGGTGACTCGTCGCGCAGCTTGCTGTGCACCGAGCCGACCACCACGTCGAGCCGGGCCAGCAGCTCCTCCTCCTGGTCGAGCGAGCCGTCGTCGAGGATGTCCACCTCGATGCCGGTGAGGATGCGGAAGCCCTCGGGCAGCGCGTCGTTGAGCCGGGCCACATGGTCGAGCTGTCGGCGCAACCGGGCCGGGGTGAGCCCGCGGGCCACCGTGAGCCGCGGCGAGTGATCCGTGAGCACCAGGTACTCGTGCCCGAGCTCGACCGCGGCGAGGGCCATCTCCTCGATCGGAGATCCGCCGTCGGACCAGTCCGAGTGGGTGTGGCAGTCGCCGCGCAGCGCCGCCCGGATCTCCTGGGCGGCGCCGGCCAGGTCGGTGCCCGCGGTGGACGCCATCCGGCGCAGGTAGACCGGCTCCTCGCCGGCCAGCGACTCGGCGACGCACCGGGCGGTGACCTCGCCCACCCCGGAGAGCTCGGCGAGCGTGCCGGCCGCGGCCCGCGCGGCCAGCTCGTCGGCGGGCAGGGCGGCGACCGTCGCGGCGGCCGACCGGAAGGCGCGAACCCGGTAGGTGGCCTCGTTCGCCCGCTCCAGCAGGAAGGCGATGCGCCGCAGGTCGGCGACCGGGTCACGAGGTGCCATGGGGCACAGCGTAGGGGATCGGGCGTTACGCTCGCCCGCATGCGGACGATCGACTGGGTGGACGACGCCGTTGAGATCATCGACCAGACGGCGCTCCCGGGTGAGCTGCGCACATTGCGGCTTCGGACGGTCCCGGAGCTGGTCGCCGCGATCCGGTCGCTCGCCGTCCGGGGCGCGCCGGCCCTGGGCGTGGCCGGAGCGTTCGGCGTGGCCCTGGCCGCCCGGGCGCACGCCGACGACCCGGCGGCGCTGGCCGCGGCGGTCGAGCTGGTCGAGCACGCCCGCCCGACCGCGGTGAACCTGGCCCGGGGCGCCCGGCGCGCGGCCGGGCTGCTGCCGCGCGGCCCGGCGGCGGTGCTGGCCGAGGCCTGCGCGATCCGCGACGAGGAGATCGCCGCGTCGACCGCGATGGCCGCGCGCGGTGCGGATCTCCTGGTCGAGCTGTGCGGGGAGCGGCCGCGGCTGCTCACCCATTGCAACACCGGCGGGCTCGCGGCGGTCACCCTGGGCACGGCGCTCGGCGTCGTCCACGAGCTGCACCGGCGCGGTGCGCTCGCCGGGGTGGTCGCGAGCGAGACCCGGCCGCTGCTGCAGGGCGCCCGGCTCACCTCGTGGGAGCTGTCCCGGTGGGGGATCGAGCACCGGGTGGCGGTCGACTCGGCCGGTCCCTTCCTGATGGCCCGCGGCGAGGTGGACGCGGTGATCCTCGGTGCCGACCGGATCTGCGCGAACGGCGACGTGATCAACAAGGTCGGCAGTTACGCGCACGCGCTCGGCGCCCGGCGGGCCGGCCTGCCCTTCGTCGTGGTGGCGCCGGAGTCCACGGTGGATCTCGACACCCCCCAGGGCGCCGCCGTGCCGATCGAGGACCGCGGGTCGGCCGAGATCACGCCGTGGGCCGAGGCGGTCAACCCGGCCTTCGACGTGACCCCGCACGACCTGGTCACCGCGATCGTCACGGACCGGCGGGTGGTCCGCCTCGACCGCGGCGAAAAGATCTAGGCCGACGGCGTCGGGGCTTCAGCCCAGGCCGTCTCCGGCCGCCGCCGATCAGCGGGCTTCCGGCCGCAACGCGAGCACGGTCGACCGGTCCGCGGCCACCCCGGTCACCCATCCGCCGTCCCGGCCGAGCGCCAGCAGCTCCGCAGCCCCGGCCGGCAGGTCGGTCGCCGGCCCGGGTGCCGCCGGCCAGTTTCGCCGCAGGTCGCCGGCCGCCGCCACGAGCGGGGTCAGCGACCATACGGGATCGGTCTCCACCGCCACCCGCATCCGCTCCAGATCGTCGATGAGCCGGCGCAGGGCGTTGCTCACCTCGGCCGCGTTCCCGCCGCACATCGCCACGATCAGCTCGGCGCGGGTCGCCGCGACGCGGGTGCCGTCCCGGAACGAGCCCGCGGCCAGCGTCCCGGCGAGCGGATCGCCGGCCAACTGCCCGGCCAGCGCGGCGGCGAACAGATGCGGCACGTGGCTGATCTCGGCGACCGCCCGGTCGTGCTGGTCCGCGGTCGCCGGCACCACCCGCGCCCCCAGCGCGGTGTACAGCGCGGCCAGGGCGAGCCAGTCGGTCAGACCGGTCTCGTCCGGTTCCAGGCAGAGCACCCACGCGCAGCCCTCGAACAGCCCGGGATCGGCCGCCGCGAAGCCCGAGGTCTCCTTGCCGGCCATCGGGTGCCCGCCGACGAACCGCCGCAGCCCGTGTTTGGCGGCCAGGTCACGCACCGGGCGCTTGACCGAGGTGACGTCGGTGATCAGCCCGCCGAACCCGGCGAGCTCGTCGAGGACCGACGGCAAACCCGGCAACGGTACGGCGAGCACGACGAGTTCCGCCCCGGCGACGGCGTCCGGCAGCGACCCGGGGACGGTGAAGCCCGCCCGGGCCGCCGCCTCGCGGGTGCCCGCGTCGGCGTCGAAACCGGTCACCCGGTGGCCGGCCGCGGCGAGGGCGCGCAGCAACGACCCGCCGATCAGCCCGAGCCCGACGACCGCCACATCCACGTCGAGGAACTCTGCCACACCCACCAAGATCAGCCGTTCGGTCAGGTCGCCATCACCCGTCTCAGCCGCGAGTTTGGTCCGTTTTGCGGCCGATGTCGAGGAGATCATCGCCATTACGGTTAGAGGGTGACTTACCGGGGGAAAACACTCAGTTCGGCATTCGCCGCCGCGGCGGGCCTCGTCCTCGCTTCTGCCGCGCCGGCCCAGGCCCAGTCGTCCGACGCCATGCCGAGCTTCAACGGAACGGTGCTGACCGTCGCGTACCAGGGCGACATCGCGTACGTCGGCGGCGACTTCACCGCGGCGATCGTCAACGGCAAGCCGGTGGCCCGCGCCCACCTCGCCGCGATCGACGCCCGTACCGGCGCCCTGCTGCCCTGGCAGCCGGCCGCCAACGGCCGGGTCAAGTCCCTCGTGGTCAACGGCTCCGCGATCTACCTGGCCGGCGACTTCACCATGGTCGGCGGGCAGAAGCGGGACAGCCTGGCCCGCGTGCACGCCGGCACCGGAGCCGTGTCGAGCACCTTCAGGCACTCGATCAGCGGGCGGCCGCTGGCCATCGCCGCCGGCTCCGGCCGGCTCTACCTCGGCGGCACGATCAGCGCGGTCGACGGGCAACCGCGCGGCCGGCTCGCCGCCTTCGACCTGCGCACCGGCGCGCTCGACACCCGGTGGCAGCCGACCGCCGACGACCAGGTCGAGGTGGTCACGGCGGGTGGCGGACGGGTCTACGCGGGCGGCAAGTTCCACCGGATCAACAGCGTCGCCGGGTACGACCGGCTGGTCGCGCTCGATCCGGCGAGCGCCGCGATCGTGCCCGGATTCCGGCCCCGGCCGCCGGTCATCACGTACGCCATCGCGGTGACCGCCGACGGCGTGTACTCCGCGCACGGCGGCCAGGGCGGCCGGATCAGCGCCTACACCTCGGCCGGCGCGCTGCGCTGGTCGGCGACCTTCGACGGTGACGCGCAGGCGGTGACGGTGCTCGGCGACACCGTCTATGCCGGCGGGCATTTCGACCGGGCGTGCAGCACCGCGCGTACCGGCGTGCAGGGCAGTTGCGTCGACGGCTCGGACAACCGGATCAAGCTGGCCGCCCTCTCCACGGCCGACGGTCACCTGCTCGACTGGACCGCCGATGCGAACGGGGTCGAGGGCGTCCTCGCGCTGGCCAGCAACTCGTCGCTCGGCGCGGTCGCCATGGGCGGCGCCTTCACCACGGTCGAGGGACGCCCGCAGAAGCGCTTCGCCCAGTTCAGTTGAGGCTCCCCCATCGGGGGCGGGGGCATGGGGCCGCATCTCTTCGGACGAGGGTGCGGCCCCGTGCGTCGGTCGTCAGGCCTTGCAGTTGTGCGAGCGTTTCCAGGCGGCGACCGTCGCGACCGGGCTTTTCTGGCCCTTCTTGCGCCACGAGTCGAGGAAGCCGGCCGGCCAGATCACACCCCGCCGCACCTTCCAGTCGCCGACCTTGGCGCACGGCGGCGAGACGCCGTAGTGCAGGTGGCAGACGTTGTTGGCGTTGCCGGTGTGGCCCACCTTGCCGAGTGACTGCCCGGCGGTGACCCGGACGCCGGCCCGGATGCCGGCGGTCACCTTGCTCAGGTGCGACCCGTAATAGCGCACGCCGTCGTCGCCGAGGATCGACACGAACAGGCCGCCGTTGTACGGCCCGTCGGGTGACCCCTTCACATACACGTCCTTGAGGCTGATCTCGAGGACGACGCCGCTGGTCGTGGCGACCACCGGCTCGCCGCAGTCGGCGAAGATGTCGGTCGCCGGATACTTCGCGTGGGTGGGGTGGTAGGCGACGTTCGACGCCTTGACCGGGAAGACGTATTTCACCGTCTTGGCCACGTTGACGGCGGCGGAGGCCGGCGGCGCCGGCGTGGTCGCCGGGGCGCTCGGCTCCGGGCGGGCGGGCGCGTCGCTGGCCGGCGTGGCGGGCGGCGCGGCCGTGGCGCCGCTCTCGGCGGGCGCGACGAACTGCGGGGTCACCGCCGCCGAGGGGGCACCGGCGTCGCCGCCTCCGCAACCGGCGAGGCAGACGGCCGCGACGGTCAGACCGGAGAGGGTACGGAGCAATCGCACCGAGCCATCCTGGCAGAAGTCGCCCGGTCCTGCCGACCTGCGGTGGCTAGGCTGGCAGCCGAGGCCGGGCGACATCGGGAGGGGCCATGACCGACGGGTACGGCGTGTGGCGCGCGGCCGGGCCGTCCCCGCACCCGCAGCAGCCGACCCCGCCGATGCGGCCGCCGTCCGGGCTCTTCCCAGGCCAGCCGCCGCGACCCAGCTATCGCGAGCCGCATCCGGTGCGCGCCGGGCAGCTGCTCGCCGGGCTCGGGTCCGGGGTGCTCTGGTTCGCACTGTTCGGCAGCCTCGGCCGCGACCTCGCCACGTACGCGTGGTGGACGATCGTGGCGGCCGTCACGGCGTGGCTGGTCGCCCTCGTGCTGAGCGTGCTGGGCGACCGGGGGGTCGCGGTCGGCGTCGCGCTGGCCGGCGGGCTCGGGTTGTCGATAGCCATGGGTTTCGTCGGCGGGCGGTGGATCACCACGTACGACTGGCCGTTGTGGTGATTGTCCGATCATGACCGGGTTGTCGGCGACCGGATGTGCCCTCCTCGTCGCGGTCCGCACTGGGCCTTGACGAACGTCCCGCGGGTCGGCGACCCTCGGCTCCATGGCCCCCTCACCGCCTCGGCTCGACCCCGATCGTCGCCGTCGCCGTCTGGAGTTGTTGGCGGCTCTCGCCCACGCGAAGTCGGCCCGCGAATCGGCTCAACCGCGACGGCTGCGCGGGGCTCGCCTCCGTGAGCTCATCGCCCTTCGTCGCCGCCTGGTGAACTGAGTTATCCCCGTTAGGGGCGTGGCGCGCGGCGCCCGCCGTTCTTCCCGCTACCGTCACTCGCTGAAGACAAAAGTCGCGTGGGGGGAAATCTTGTCGACTTTCGCTGCCGCCGTCGCACGAGGAAAGAACGGGTGGACGGCGTCCGAGCTGGACCTGACCGGCCTCGCCGACATCGACGAGGTGGTGGACGCGCTACGGGACGTGGAGCCGGACGCCGACCTGGCACTGCTCTTCGTCGAGAGCGACGACCAGTACCTGGCCATCCTGCGCCTGGACGAGGGCGAGGACCTGCGCGTCTTCGGCTCCGACTCGGCGTTCGCCGAGGAGTCCCGGATCGGCGCCATGCTGCTCGGCGAGATCGAGGCGCCGGCGCTGGAGATCGATGAACTGACCGCCGGGGCGGACGAGGACGAGACCGACCGGCCGGCGGCCGATCCGGACGCCGACCCGGTCGGCGACGCGGATCTGCTCGCCGACCTGGGGGTCAGCGCGCACCGGCTGCTCGGCCTCTGCGGGCAGGAGGGCATGCTCCCGTCCGACGTCACCGCCGAGATCTGCCAGCGGATCGGCTTCGGTGACGAGGTCGAGGAGTTGCGCGAGGCATGAGCCTTCAGGCCGGTCAGCGGCGGTAACGGGGCGGGTGACCGGGTGAGTCTCGCGGTGTCGGCGCGACACGAGAAGTGGATGCGCCGGGCGATCGAGGTGGCCTCGGCGTTCCCGGACGACGTGCCGGTCGGCGCGGTGGTCTTCGACGCCGGCGGCAACGAGTTGGCCGCGGCCGGCAACGAGCGGGAGGCGACCGGCGACCCGACGGCGCACGCCGAGATCCTCGCGCTGCGCCGGGCGGCCGTGCTGACCGGCAGCTGGCGGCTCGAAGGCTGCACCCTGGTGGTCACCCTGGAGCCCTGCACGATGTGTGCCGGGGCGCTGGTCCTGGCGCGGGTGTCGGCGCTGGTCTTCGGTGCCTGGGAGCCGAAGACCGGTGCGGTCGGCTCGCTCTGGGACGTGGTGCGGGACCGGCGGCTCAACCACCGGCCCGAGGTCTACTCGTCGGTGCTCGAGGACGAGTGTGCGGCGCTGTTGCGAGACTTCTTCCGCTGAGCGCAACCTGGGTGCGGTTGCCGGCCTGCCCGCGTACGGGGCAAGGGGCCGCGGCGCCACGAAGCGTGACGCCGCGGCAGTGGGGTCAGGCGGCGCCCGCGATCGCGGTCTCCAGACCGATCCGCACCATGTCGCCGAAGCCCTGCTCGCGCTGGGCCGAATCCATCTTGTCGCCGGTCTTGATGTGGTCGCTGACGGTGAGAATGGTCAGCGCCTTGGCGCCGTAGCGGGCGGCGATGGTGTAGATCGCCGCGGACTCCATCTCGACCGCCAATACGCCGTAGTCGGCCAGCGTGTCGTAGAGGTCGGGGCGATCGGTGTAGAAGGCGTCCGCGGCCAGGATCGGACCGACCCGGATCGCCGTGCCGTGCCGGCCGGCCACGTCGACCGCGGTGCGCAGCAGGTCGAAGTCGGCCACCGGGGCGTAGTCGATCAGGCCGTCGAAGCGGGTCCGGTTCATGTTGGAGTCGGTGGCCGAGCCGATCGCCGCGATCACGTCACCCAGCCGGAGGTCCATGGCCAGCGCGCCGCACGAGCCGATCCGGATGACCGACTTCACGCCGTACTCGTTGATCAGCTCGTGGGTGTAGATCGACGCCGACGGCATGCCCATGCCGGAGCCCTGCACCGAGACCCGGACGCCCTGGTAGGTGCCGGTGAAGCCGAGCATCCCGCGGACCTCGGTGTAGCACTTGGCGTCCTGGAGGAACGTCTCGGCGATCCATTTCGCCCGCATCGGGTCACCGGGCAGGAGTACCCGCTCGGCGATGTCCCCCGGCTGTGCGCCGATGTGCACGCTCATGCTTCGTCCCCTTCTCGCTCGCTCATGCCGCCGATCCTGCCAGGTCAGAGCGGGATGCTCGGCCCCGGCCGGGTAATCGCCGACCCGGCGGCGGGCGGCCGCGGGCGTCCGGTAACCTACTTCGCGGTGGTGTGTCCGAGCGGCCTAAGGAGCACGCCTCGAAAGCGTGTGAGGGTGCAAGCCCTCCAAGGGTTCAAATCCCTTCACCACCGCCTCCCGCCCGGCGGCTCCCTCGCGGAGCCGCCGGGTTTTTCACGTGCTTGCGGCGAATGCGCCCGAATTGTCGTTGCTCTCTGCATGCACGAGTTCGCATTGCCGTCGCTGAATGCCGGGCGCAACCCCGATCTTGCCGACCGCTACTCTTCGTCGCGAACGGCTGACATTTCGTGGGCGTCGGCGCGCCCGTGTCATTCTGTGGCCGGTGGCGCCCGATGATCTTCAAAACTTACGCTGCGTGCGCAAAGATCCGTCCGCCGTACGCGTGAGCTGGGCATCCACCGTTCGGCTGTTCTCCATGATCAGGTGTCGTACACGTAACGAACCCGTTTCGGCCTTGACGCCGGGCCGTGGTAGGCACTTTTGGTGACGCTCAGTGAGCGGAAGAGAACCGCCCTAATAGGTCGCTCTCGCGCAAGTCGCCGGGCAGAAATCCACCGGATCAGGCAATACGCTCCGACCGGCCGGTGAGAAATTTTCACAAGATTGCCTTACGCCAATGGGCGGGAGTCTGTCCTAGATTTGACATGTGAGAGTTGAGCATCACTGGTGGAATGGCGACGTCCGTCTCGCACGCAGGGACGTCTACATCCGCACCGACGGCATGCGCTGGGAAGTGGAAGCTCAGATGGGCGGACCCGAGGGCAAGTCGAAGGTGCAAACCTGTCCAGGGCAGGCCTCGGCCATGATCCTGGCGGACGCGTGGAAGGGTTCACGCTGGCAGTGGCGCAAGCTGTAAGGAGCGCCAGGAGCCGGGCTGTGCCGCACGCTTGACACCATCGGCCAGCCGAACTTTCCGATCAGGGCCGGACCCGGCAGGGTCCGGCCCTGATCCGTCTGGGGCCGCACTTCTTGTCCGATGGCAATCACCCGCAAGATCTAGCCTGGGTTGTCGTCGAACTGTCAGGAAGCGATCCCCATGCAGACCACAGTCACCGATCACCGCTCCGACGTTGCCGTGCTGCATCTCAAGGGCGAACTCGACGCCGACACCGCGAGCCAGCTCCACGCGACGCTGGCCGAGCTGGTGGAGCGGCCGGTGCCGCGGATCGTCGTCGACCTCACCGAGCTGAAGTTCTGCGACTCGGTCGGGCTGAGCGCCTTCATCACGAGCAAACAGATCATCACGGCGCGCGGCGGGTGGCTCAGTTTCGCCGGCGCCAACCCGTTCCTGCTCCGGTTGCTGGAGACGGTCGGGCTGAGCCGATATTTCGCGATCTTCCCCGAGGTGGACGACGCGATCGCGGCCGCCCAGCTCTGATCCGCCGCGGTGGACCTTCCCCTATGGACGATCTAGGGTCGTACCGTGGGCGACCCGCGGGTGGAAGAAACCCTTCCCGAGCTGTTCACCGCGGCCGATCGGACCGCGCGCCGGTGGCAGACCCGCTATCTCCAGGCCACCTCGGCGGGCCTGCTGGCGGCGCTCGTCGCGGCGATCGGCAGCGCCATCTCGGTCGACCTGACCGAGGCCCTCGACCTCGGCGGCCTGATCTCCGCCGCCGGCTTCCTGACCGCCGCCGTACTCACCGGCTACCTCTATTTCCGTAAGCCGGACCAGGCCTGGTACGAAAGCCGCGCCGTGGCCGAGTCGATCAAGTCGATGTCCTGGCAGTACGCCGTGCGCGGCGGGATCTTCACCCGGGACAACCGGACCGACGCGACCGAGTTCGGCAATCGCGCGCGAAAGATGGTGCGCCGGATGCGGCCCGCCGGGGTGGCGCTGACCGGCGACAACGATCGGGTGACCGACGAGATGACCGCGGTCCGGGACAGCACGCTCGCCGAACGCCGCAAGATCTACCTGACCCAGCGGCTCGAGGATCAGAACCGGTATTACCTGCGCAACGCCGAGGAAAGCCGGATCCGCGCCGCCCGCTGGTTCGGCGTGGCCATCCTCTGCCAGGCCGCCGGCCTGATCCTGGCCTGGCTCAAGGTCACCAACCGGGTCGACGCGGACCTGCTGGGCATCGCCGCGACCGCTGCGGCCGGGGCGCTCGCCTGGGTGCAGACCCGGGACAGCCAGAACCTGGCCGAGTCGTACCGGGTGGCGGCCAATGAGCTGGCCGACATCCTGGGCGAGGCCCGGTCGCACCCCGACACCCTCACCGACGAGGAGTGGGGCCGCTTCGTCCGGGACGGGGAGCAGTCGATCTCGCGGGAGCACATGCTGTGGCTGGCCCGGCGGGAGCCCGGCCTGGCCCCGGACGACAAATAGCCGGACCCGTCCGGGTCCGGCTATCCGCGCGTCGTGGCGGAGGATACGAGATTCGAACTCGTGAGGGTGTTAACCCAACACGCTTTCCAAGCGTGCGCCCTAGGCCTCTAGGCGAATCCTCCGTCGGACAGAATACAGACTCGCCGTGAGCCGCGATCCCGGGAGGGGGCGGTCGGTCGCGCGTGGCGCCGGGTAGGCTGTTGGGCAGCCCCTCGTGCGGCGTGTATCTCGTGAACCTCCCCAGGGCCGGAAGGCAGCAAGGATAAGCGGGCTCTGACGGGTGCACGGGGGGTCTCTTCGTTTCCACCCTTCTGCGCCGCCGCACCGGCTTGGTTCTTGTCATACCCCCGACGGACAATGGCGCGGGTCGTCGAGGAGGGGCAGAGCAGCAGTGGCACTCGCGCTTTACCGCAAGTATCGGCCGCGCACGTTCGCCGAGGTCATCGGGCAGGAGCACGTCACCGAGCCGCTGTCGCAGGCGCTGCGTAGCGGCCGGCTCCACCACGCCTATCTCTTCTCCGGGCCGCGCGGCTGCGGCAAGACGTCCAGCGCGCGCATCCTGGCCCGCTCGCTCAACTGTGAGCAGGGCCCCACGCCCGAGCCGTGCGGGGTCTGCGCGTCCTGCCGTTCGCTGGCCAACGACGGCGCCGGGTCGATCGACGTCATCGAGATCGACGCGGCCAGCCACGGTGGCGTTGACGACGCCCGCGACCTGCGCGAAAAGGCGTTCTTCGCGCCGGCGAGCAGCCGCTACAAGATCTATGTGATCGACGAGGCGCACATGGTCTCGTCGGCCGGCTTCAACGCGCTGCTCAAGCTCGTCGAGGAGCCGCCCGACTACGTGAAGTTCATCTTCGCCACGACCGAGCCGGAAAAGGTGCTCGGTACGATCCGGTCGCGCACCCACCACTACCCCTTCCGGCTGATCCCGCCCGCGGTGCTGCGGCCCTACCTGCAGCAGCTCACCGAGGCCGAGGGCATCCCGGTCGAACCGGCGGTCTTCCCGCTGGTGGTGCGGGCCGGGGGCGGCAGCGCGCGAGACACGCTGTCGGTGCTCGACCAGCTGATCGCCGGCGCCGGGCCCGACGGGGTCGGCTATGCCCGGGCGGTCGCCCTGCTCGGCGTCACCGACGTGGCGCTGATCGACGAGATGTGCGACGCGATCGCGGCCGGCGACGGCGCGGCGGCCTATTCGACGATCGATCGGGTGGCCGAGGCCGGCCACGACGCCCGCCGGTTCGCCTCCGACCTGCTCGAGCGGTTCCGCGACCTGATCGTTCTGCAGCAGGTCCCCGACGCGGTGGCCAAGGGCCTGATCGACGGCCCGGCCGACCAGCTCGAGGCGATGAGCGCCCAGGCGTCCCGGATGGGCCCGGCTACGCTGTCGCGCTGCGCCGACATCGTGCACAACGGCCTGGTCGAGATGCGCGGCACGACCGCGCCCCGGCTGCTGCTCGAGCTGGTCACGGCGCGCATGCTGCTGCCGGGTGCCGAGGATTCGACGGGGGCGCTGCTCCAGCGGTTGGAGCGGATGGAGCGGCGGCTCACGCTCACCACCGATGAGGTACGCACGGAGCCGGCCGCCGCTGTTCAGGACGCACCGCCGGCGGCAACGGGGGGCGGCATTGCTGCTGCTCGCGCCGCTCTGGCCGCCGCCGGTCGCCGGTCGCCGGTTTCCGCGCCCGGCTCGGCCCGGCCGGTGTCGGCAGCTGGTGGCAGC
>Ga0070668_100000676_pt1 | contig 23177 bp, 22 predicted proteins | sample KBSS43metaG_FD_64661 | JGI IMG/M metagenome (GOLD analysis project Ga0070668, IMG submission 64661) | Switchgrass rhizosphere microbial communities from Kellogg Biological Station, Michigan, USA - KBS S4-3 metaG | ecosystem: Host-associated > Plants > Roots > Rhizosphere > Soil ...
CGTTCGCGCCGCCCCGCCGACCCCCACCCCCTGGACCTGGCTGAACGCGCGACCCCTGCGAGGACTGCGGGCCAGTGGGCGGAGGAACGAAGCGAACAGAGTCACTGCCGTGCTGAGAATCGTCAAGACGGTACGTCCGGCCCCCGGCCGCCTGTCAACCGGCGGTCCCGCGCTTGGGCGTGTCGCGTTCCTCGGCGTGTCATGTGACGTACCCGTTCGGGTTACAGCCCGTTCAACAACCCCACCGCGGCGTCCCGATGATCATTGGCGAGCAGGCCGGCGGCGGCGAGGACGTACCGCGAGTCCACCACCGTACGGGCGGCGGCCGGCGCGGCCCAGCCGCCGGCCGTGTCGGCGAGCACCGCGTCCAGGACATACCGGCCGCCACCGTGCCGAAGCACCCCGCCGGAGCCGACCACGAGGCGTACGTCACGCAGATCACGCCCGCCGGTGCGGGGCTGTCCAGGACCGGACGAGTGACCGCGGGCGTGCCGCCGCAGCGCCACCGTGGCGGCCGCCGCGGCTAACGCACGGTCATCCGCCGGGTGACCGGAATCCGGCAGTGCCAACTTCTCGGCCGCGGCCGCCGCCCGGGTCCCCGGCGCCCCCACCGCGACCCCCAGATCGCCCTCCACGGTCCGCGACCGCCACAGGGTGCCCGCCACCTCCCGGCGCGGCCCCCACTCGCTCTCCGCGTCCGGCAGCAGGGCCGAATACACGTCCGTGGTCGCCCCGCCCACGTCGACCACGAGCACCCCGGCACCGGTCAGGTCGGCGAGCAGTTCCACCCCGGCGAGCACCGCGTCCGGGGTGGCGGCGCGCACCAGCGACGCGAACCGCCGGCCGCGCGACAGCCGCTTGCCGCCGATCACGTGCCGCAGGAACACCGACCGGATCGCGGCGCGCGCCGGGCCGGGGTCGAGCACCCCGATCCGGGGCAGCACGTTGCCGGTGACGGTCACCGGCACCCGCCGTTCGGTCAGCAGCGCGGCCGCCGCGGGCCGCACCTCGGCGTTGCCGGCCAGCACCACCGGCACCCGCGTTCGGGCGGTGCCCAGCCGCCGCGCGTTGTGCAGCAGCACCTCGCCGTCGCCGCCGTCGGTGCCGCCGACCAGCAGGATCACGTCCGGCCGGGCGGCCCGCAGCGCGGCCACCGCCGCACCGTCCAGCGGACCGGCCGCGACATGCACCACCTGCGCCCCGGCGGACAGCCCGACCCGGTGTCCGGCCTCCGCGGTGACCAGTGACTCGTAGCCGACCACGGCCAGCCGCAGACCGCCGCCGGCCGACGAGCACACGTACAGCGAATCGCCCCCGCCGACCTCCGCGACCGCCTGATCCAAACCGGTCAGCACGTCGGTCGATGCGGTCGTCGGCACCTCCGCCCGCCGGACCAGCCGGCCCGCGTCGAGGTCGATCAGGGCGGCCTTCGTGTACGTGGACCCGACGTCGACGCAGACCGCGGTCGTCAAGGTTTCGGCGGCACGACCACCGTGCCCGTGGCGGTCACCGCCACGATCGGCGACTCCAGCACGGCGGCCGCCGACCCGCCGCTGCCCCGGCACACGACCCGCGACTCGAACGCGATCTTGCGGGACCGGGTGCCCATGTGCACCACCGTGCCGGTGATCTCCAGCACGTCGCCGGCCTGCACCGGCGCCTTGAACTGCACGTCGTCGTACGAGGCGAACAGCCCCTCGTCGCCGTCCAGCTGGATGCACACCTCGGTGGCCACGTCGCCGAACAGGCCCAGCGAGTAGGCGCCGTCAACGAGGTTACCGGCGTAGTGGGCGTGCGCGTACGGCACGTACCGGCGATGGGTGACAGTGATCATGCGGGACTCCCGGCGAGGGCATGGACAAGGTACGAGGCGACCTCGCGCGGGGTGGTGCCCCGCCCGAAGATCCGGTCGACGCCGAGTTCGGCGGTCATCAGTTCGTCGAAGCGCGGCCCACCGACGATCAACAACGGACGTTTGCCCGCCGGCATCGCCTCCCGGAACGCCGCCGACATGGCCCGGGTGTTCAGCAGGTGCGCGTCGCGCTGGGTGACCACCTGCGACACCAGCACCGCGTCGGCCTTGCGCTCGCGGGCCGTCTCCACCAGGTCCGGCACCGACACCTGGGCGCCCATGTTCGTCACCGACAGCTCCCGGTACGACTCCAGGCCCTTCTCCCCCGCGACCCCCTTGACGTTGAGGATGGCGTCGATGCCCACGGTGTGCGCGTCGGTGCCGATGCAGGCGCCGACCACGTTGAGCCGCCGCCGCACCCGCCGCTTGATCACCGCGTTGATCTCCTTGGCCGACAGCAGCGGGTAGTCGCGCTCGACGACCTGCACCTGATCGGTGTCCACCAGGTGGGTGACCCGGCCGTACACGACGAAGAACGTGAACCCGTCGCCCATCTGCTTGGCGTGCACCAGCATGGCCGGATCCATGCCCATCTTCGCGGCCAGCTGCAGCGCGGCCCCCTCGGCCCGCTTGTCGTGCGGGACGGGCAGCGTGAACGACAGCTGCACCATCCCGTCGCCGGTGGTGTCCCCGTAGGGGCGGACGATCGTCATGCTTCGAGGGCCTCCGTGACGGGGTTGTAGTACGACGCTTCCAGGCGGGCGACCCCGTCCAGGCCCTTGCCGCGGTCGGCCGGCCGCTTCATGATCCCGAAGGTGCCGTCGGCGATCGCGGTCAGCAGCGTGTCGTCGACGATCTTTTCGAGCAGCTCGACCGCCTCGCCGAGGACCTGGTGGGCGCGCTGCCGGATGAACCCGCCCGGCGCCGGCACGAAGTCCTCGTGCAGGTTGCCGGCGCCGTTCAGCACGTACCGCACGTTCTGCAGCGCGATGTCCCGGTCGGACAGCCACGGCGTCACGACCGCCTCGGTCATCATCCCGACCAGCAGGATGCCCTGCCCGGTCAGCGCGCCGGCCAGGTTGAAGAACCCGTCCAGCAGGTTGCCGCGGAACACGTCGCCGGTCATGTGCTTGGTCGGCGGCATCCACTTCAGCGGCGCGTCCGGGAACAGCTCGCGGGCCAGCAGCGCGTGCGCGAGTTCGAGCCGGAACGACTCCGGCAGATCCGGGTTGATCTCGAACGCGTGGCCCAGCCCGAGCTGCCAGTCGGCCAGCCCGGCCTCGTGCGCGAAGAACTCGTTGAGCAGCTGCGACACCGTCACCGTGTGCGCCGCCTCGACCGCGTCCGCGGTGGTCAGGTAGTTGTCCTCGCCGGTGTTGATGATGATCCCGGCGCGGGCGTGCACCTGCCGGCTGAACCGCTGGTCGACGAACGTGCGGATCGGGTTGATGTCGCGGAACAGGATCCCGTACATCGAGTCGTTCAGCATCATGTCGAGCCGTTCCAGCCCGGCCAGCGCGGCGATCTCCGGCATGCACAGCCCGGACGCGTAGTTGGTCAGCCGCACGTACCGGCCCAGCTCCTTGGACGTCTCGTCCAGCGCGGCCCGCATCAGCCGGAAGTTCTCCTGCGTCGCGTACGTGCCGGCGAACCCCTCCCGGGTCGCGCCCTCCGGCACGTAGTCGAGCAGCGACTGCCCGGTCGACCGGATCACCGCGATCACGTCGGCGCCGGCCCGGGCCGCGGCCTGCGCCTGCGGGATGTCCTCGTGGATGTCGCCGGTCGCCACGATCAGATAGATCCACGGCCGCTGCGGCGGATCACCCCACCGTTTGATCAGCCGTTCCCGCTCGGCGCGCCGCCGGTCCACGATCTTGAGGCCGTCGCCGGTCGCCCTTTTCGCCAGCCGCCGGGCCGCGGCCACGTCCGCCTTCTTCTCCGGTACGGCGAAGCGCACCGAACCCGCCGCGGCCTTCTGCGCGAGCACCGTGACGTCCTCGACCCCGGTGGTCCGCATCGCGTGGAACACCGGCACTGCCACCCCGTGCCCCAGCCCGACGTCCGCGCACACCGCGTCGACCAGCCGATTGACCCAGGGGATGCCGTCCGCGTCGGCGCCGCGCACCCCGGCCAGGCGCAGCACCGCCCGCTCCACCGACACCGTCGTGTGCGACCGCGCCAGGTCGACGACGGGCTGCCCCGCCCGCGCGGCCAGCCGCCGCGCCTTGCGGACCACCCGCGGGTCCAGTCCCAGCTTCCCGCCCATGCTCACCCTTCGAAGATCGTCTCGCCGTGCAGCACCGTGCGCCGGCACACCGGCCGGGCCGGCGCCACCCCTTCGGCGTCCGGCAACAGCACCGGCAGCCCACCCTGCACCCCGTCCAACCTCCCCGCCGCCACCCTTGACCGGACTGAAGACTGCCCACCAGGGGTATCCCACACCGCGAAGGTCGCCGACGCCCCCGGAACCAGCACCCCCGTGCCGTCCACCCCGGCCGCCCGCCACCCGCCCCGGGTGGACGCGGCGAACGCGGCCCGCACGCTCATCCGGTACGCCGGGTTGCGCGGCGCCGCCGCGGCCACCACCGCCGACCACGGGTCCAGCGGCGTCACCGGCGAATCCGAGCCGAACGCCAGCAGCACCCCGGTCGCGTGCATCTGCCCGATCGGGTTGGACACCAGCGCCCGCTCGGCGCCGAGCCGCTGCGCGTACATCCGGTCGGTGCCGCCCCACAGCGCATCGAACACCGGCTGCACCGACGCGATCACCCCGAACTCCACCATCCGGGCAATCATCGCCTTGTCGGCCAGCTCCACGTGCTCGATCCGGTGCCCGCCGGCGCGCACCTCGTCCACGCCCACCGACTTGGCCGCGATCGCGAAGCCGTCGAGGACCGTCTCGATCGCCGCGTCGCCGATCGCGTGGAACCCGCCCTGCACCCCCACCCGCATGCAGTCGAGGAGGTGCTCGGCGGCCTGCTCGGCGGTCACGAACGCCTCGCCGCAGCCGCCCGCGCCGTCGTGGTACGGGTGCCGCACCGACGCCGTACGGGAGCCGAGCGCACCATCCGCGTACAGGTCACCGGCCGCACCGACGGCACCCAGGTCTCTCGCCTTGGCCGCCGCGAAGAGCTCACCCCAGTAGCCGAACACCTGCGGCAGCCCCTGCCCGGACAACGCCAGCACCGACGTGAGGTCGTCCTCGCTGGACGTGCCCGGGCCGGCGCACTCGTGCACCGCCGCGATCCCCATCGACGCCGCCCGCGCCAGGGCGGTGCGCTGCGCGGCCGTCCGCTGCTGCGGCGTGAGCGAGCCGAGCGCGACCGCCCGGGCCGCGTGGTGCGCCTGCTCCCGCACCCAGCCGGACGGGTCGAACCCGGCCACGCCCTCCGCCGCGCTCAGCAGCGCCGTGGAGATCAACGCCGAATGCGCCGACGCCTGCGACAGGTAGACCGGCCGGCCCCCGGCCGCCGCGGACAGCTGCTCCGCCGACGGCGGAACCTGCGCGGCCCACGTCGACTCGTCCCAGCCCTGCCCGTGCACCACGCCGCCGGCCGGCCGGGTCGCCGCGAACGCCGACACCGCCGCCAGCAGTTCGGCGGCCGACCGGGTGCCGGACAGGTCGAGGCCGTCGAACGCCAGCCCGGTGTCGGTGGCGTGCACGTGCGCGTCCACGAACGCCGGCGTCACCAGGGCCTGCGCGAGATCGACCGTACGGTCCGCGGCCGGCGCGTCGGCGGCGGCGCCCAGCCAGGCGATCTTGCCGGCCCGCACCAGCATGGCCGTGGCCCGGGGCTCGGCGGCGGAGTAGAAGCGGCCGTTGGTGTAGAGAACCGAGGGGTGTTCCGTCATGCCCGTCAGTGTCCCGCGAGGCGCGCCTCGAACAGCGCGCGGACCGCCGGGACGCGGCGCACGAGATCCACCGCGAAGTCCGCGTGACCCGGCAGGTAGCCGTTGCCGATGAGCATCGTCACATCCGCGGCGAGCCCCTCCGCCCCCAGCGCCGCCGCCGCGAAGCTGGTCGCCATCGAGAAGAAGATCACCGTGCCGCCCGCCGCGGTGGACAGGATCGCGCCGTGCTCGCAGCCGGGCACGTCCACGCACACCACGGTCACCGTGGCCGGCCCGCCGAGCGCCTCGGTGACCGCCGCCGACACCTCGACCGGGTTGCGCGCGTCGGCCACCGCGACCGCGTCGGCCACTCCGGCGCGGTGCAGCGCGTCGCGCTCCGCCTCGGAGACCACGATCCCCGCCGTACGGGCGCCGGCCAGCCGCGCCGCGGCCAGCGCCAGCGAACCGCTCTTGCCGGCCCCACCGAGCACCGCCACCCGCACGTCGTCGCGGTAGCCGCGCACCACCCGGTCGGTCAGCGCCGGCGCCCCGCACACGTCGTAGACCGCGAGCGCCAACGACGGCGCCAGATCATCCGGCAGCACCCCGACCACCGAGCGGCCGAACAGGATCGCCGTGCCCTCGGCCGGCACCTGCTCGCTGCGGCCGTCCCACCGGGTCAGCCCGTCGGTGATCGACAACGGGGTCAGGGTCAGCGACACCAGGGTCGCGACCCGGTCGCCCACCTTGACCGCGAGCGGCGACGACGGCCCGACCTCGTCGACCACCCCGATCAGCATCCCACCCGAACCGGTGACCGGATTGTGCATCTTGCCCCGGGTACCGATGATCTCCAGGACCTCGGCCCGCACCGCGCCGCCGTCCCCGCCGTGCTTCTCCGACAGCTGCCGGAAGCTCGCCGCGTCGAGATTGAGCCGCTCCACCCGGATGCGCACCTCGTCGACGCCGATCTCCGGCCGCGCGTCCAGCCGCCAGGCCGCCTGCGGCAGCACCCCGGCCGGCTCCAGCACCCGCGCCAGGCCCACAGAAATCGTCATCGACACCATCCTCAACAGGAACCACACACCTTGATCCGAGGGTTTACCGTAAATCCTCCGGGCACATGGTTTCTAGACCGCAAATCATCCAGTACGTTAGACCGGTCCGCCAGTCGATCACAGGAGGCACCGTGGTTCAGCCCGCCGGCCAGCCGTACGAATACCAGCGCCGCCCGCTGACCGAGCCCGACTGGACCCGATTCCCCGGCTGGCGCGACGTCACCGCCGCGCAGTGGGAGTCCGCGCAGTGGCAGCGGGTCAACTGCGTCAAGAACGTCAAGCAGCTGCGCGCCGTCCTCGGCGACCTGGTCGACGAGCGCTTCTACACCGACCTCGAGACCGACCAGCAGCGCCTGGCCACCATGTCGATGCTGCTGCCGCCGCAGATGGTCAACACGATGGTCCCCGACCGGGTGCCGGACACCGAGTCGTTCTACGCCGACCCGATCCGCCGCTACATGCTCCCGGTCGCCACCGACCGCCACCTCGACTGGCCGTCGCACCCGCACGCCACCCGCGACTCGCTGCACGAGCACGACATGTGGGTCGCCGAGGGCCTCACCCACCGCTACCCCACCAAGGTGCTCGCCGAGCTGCTGTCCACCTGCCCGCAGTACTGCGGGCACTGCACCCGGATGGACCTGGTCGGCAACAGCACCCCCACGGTCGACAAGCTGCGGCTGACCCTCAAGCCCGTCGACCGGTACTCGGCACACCTCGACTACCTGCGCGCCCACCCGGGCGTACGCGACGTGGTGGTCTCCGGCGGCGACGTGGCGAACGTGCCGTGGAAGCAGCTCGAGGCGTACCTCATGGGTCTGCTCTCGGTGCCCACCGTCCGCGACATCCGCCTCGCCACCAAGGCGCTCATGGGCCTGCCCCAGCACTGGCTGCAGGACGACGTGGTCGAGGGCCTGCACCGGGTCGCCATCACCGCGTCCCGCCGCGGCGTCAACCTGGCCGTGCACACCCACGTCAACCACGTCAACTCGCTGACCCCGCTGGTCGCCCGCGCCGCCCAGACGCTGCTCGAGGTGGGCGTGCGCGACGTGCGCAACCAGGGCGTGCTCATGCGCGGCGTCAACGCGACCACCGGCGACCTGCTCGACCTGTGCTTCGCGCTGCAGGGCGAGGCCGGCATCCTGCCGTACTACTTCTACATGTGCGACATGATCCCCAACGCCGAGCACTGGCGGGTTCCGGTCTGGCACGCCCAGCAGCTGCAGCACGACATGATGGGCTACCTGCCCGGTTACGCCACCCCGCGGATCGTCTGCGACGTGCCGTTCGTCGGCAAGCGCTGGGTGCACATGCTCACCGACTACGACCGGGAGCACGGCATCTCGTACTGGACCAAGAACTACCGCACCTCGATCGAGAAGGACGACACGGAGGCGCTGTCCAAGCAGTACGCCTACTACGACCCGATCGACACGCTGCCCGAGTCCGGCCAGGACTGGTGGCGCAAGCAGCAGGCCGAGGCATGACAAACGGCCCCCGGGATCATCCCGGGGGCCGTTCCCGATCTGCGGGCCGGCTCGGAGGCGGCCGAGCCGGCCCGCGCCAACCGCTTCCTCAGCCTCAGCTGAAGGCGTCGCGGACGTTCTTGCCGGCGTCCTTCACGTGCTCGCCGGCCTTCTTGGCCTGGGCGGCGCTCTCCTGCGCCTGCCCCTCGACCACCAGGCTCTCGTTGTCGGTGGCGCGGCCGACGGCCTGCTTCGCCTTGCCGGTCAGCTCTTCGCTCTCGTTCTTGACCTTGTCAGTGAAGCTCATCGTCAACCCTCCGTGGTTTCGCCTTTCGAGGAAGGGGTGCCCGAAGGGCTCCTTATCCAAACAAAACACACCCCGTACGGCGTCCTAGGATACTGGTACGGAAGGGTTGCCGGCCGCGGCTTGAGATCGACATCTACGATCCAGCGCACCCGGAACGGAAGGTCGGTGATGCGCCGGTGGCGCCGACGCGGAGGCAACTCCTGACCCACGGCGCGACCGCCGCGGGCGCCCTGGTGCTGGGCAGTGCGGGGACCCTCGCCGGCACCCGGTGGGCCGAAAAGGGCGAGATCCCACCGGCCGCCGCACCGGGCGCGCTGCTGGACGACGCGAGCCGGCTCAACCCCACGGCGGTCCGCGGCGTGCTGTTCGCCGGCTCCTCCGCCGACGACACCGTGCGCACCCTGACCCCGCTGCTGCGCCGCATCGCCGCCGGCGACGACCCGGCGCTGGCCGTCGCGGGCGTGCGGCACTCCATGGGCGGGCAGAGCATGCTCACGGGCGGCTGGGTGCTCGACACCCGGCCGATGAACCAGATCGCCGTGGACCGGGCGGCCGGCGTGGTCCGGGTCGGCGCGGGCACCACCTGGCGCGAGCTCATCCCGGTCCTGAACGCCGCCGGCCTCTCCCCCAAGGTCATGCAGTCGAACCACGACTTCTCCGTCGGCGGCTCGCTCAGCGTCAACTGCCACGGCTGGCACGCCGCGCACCCGCCGATCGCCGGCACGGTCCGCCGCCTGCGCCTGCTCACCGCCGCGGGCGAGGTGCTGACCTGCTCCCCCACCGAGAACGCGGAGTTGTTCGGACTGGTGCTCGGCGGCTACGGCCTGTTCGGCGTGATCCTCGAGGCGGACCTCGAGGCGTGGCCGAACGCGATCTACACGCCGCACTTCGCCACCATGCCGACCAGCGACTACGCCGCCGCGTTCGCCCGGACGGTCTACGCACCGGGCGCCACCACCGAGATGGCGTACGGGCGGCTCTCGGTCGACCCGCGCACCTTCCTCGCCGAGGCCATCCTGGTCCGGTTCACCCCGCAACCCGGCACCGCCGGCACGGTGCTCCCGCTGTCCAAGCCGGCCGACCCGCAACTGCAGCGCGCGGTGTTCCGCAACTCCGCCGGCAGCGCCGTGGGCAAGATGCTGCGCTGGACGCTGGAACGGGAGGCCGCGCCCTGGCTGGCCGGCCCGCTGAGCCGCACCAGCATCCAGAACGAACCCGCCACGGTCTTCGCCGACCGCTCCGAGGAGACGTGCGACATCCTGCACGAATACTTCATCCCGCAGCGGCGGCTGTGGGAGTTCGTCCAGCACGCCCGGGACATCATCGAGCCCAGCGGCCTCGACCTGCTCAACGTGACCGTGCGCGACGTCCGCCGGGACACCCGCAGCGCGCTCGCCTACGCCCGCGAGGACATGTTCGGGCTGGTCATGAACTTCCGGCAGGAGCGCACCGAGCAGGCCGACAAGCGCATGCGCGAGCTGACCCGCACCCTGATCGACGCGGCCGCCGAGGCGGGCGGCACGTTCTACCTGCCGTACCGCCTGCACGCCACCGGCGAGCAGGTGCGCCGGGCGTACCCCGGCTGGAACGCGGCGATGGCGGCAAAGTCCCGGCTGGACCCGCGGCTGGTCTTCCGCAACGCCCTGTTCGACGCCTACCGCACCTGACGGCCGGTCAGTCCTCGAACGGCAGGGTGATGCCGATGTCGCCGAGCGGCGCGTAGATCCCCGGATAGCGGGTCAGGACATCCACCTCGCAGCGCAGCGCGAGCCACGCCGCGGCGGCCGGCTCGTAGGCGCCGACCCGTTGGCGCACGCCGGCCAGCATCGGCCAGTCGTCGAAGTCGTCGGTGATCACCTGGACGGCGGGATGGTTGGTCAGGATGGTGAGCCACGGCCCGCCGTCCATGGTGTCGGCGGCGGCCTGGACGAGACAGGGCAGCGGCACGAGCACGGCGCCGTCCTCCGAGTCGACCATGGCGATCATCTCGCCGACGGCGATCGAGCCACGCACGAACCCGGTCACGGCGGACGTGTCGAGCACCAGGCGGATGGTCCGGGGCTGCGGCCCGTCGGTCACGCGGCGGTGCGGAGCCGCTCGAGCAGCGCGGCCCGGGCGTCGGCGTTGCGGCGGCCGGCGGCGGCGGCGAGCTTGGTGCGCGCCTGGTCCAACCCCTGCGGGGTCACCGGGCGGCCGTTTTCCTCGAGGAGCTCGGCGAAGCGCTTGTCGATGCCGTGTGCCATGCCGCCAGGATACGCGGCGGCCGCCCGGCACTCCATCGCCGATCGTGTCGCCCGCACCGCCCGTAGGGCATCCTAGGAGGCTAGGCTTGAGAGCCGGGCTCAGGGAGCCGCGTCGGCGGGTGCGGGGGTCAGGCGGGGCGGGCGGTTCTCGTACGGCGTGGAGAGGACCACCGTCGTCCGGGTCGTGACGTTCGCGGCCGTGCGGATCTCCTGGAGCAGGCGTTCCAGGTCGGCGGGGCTGGCCACCCGGACCAGCAGCAGGTAGAAGTCCTCGCCCGCCACCGAGTAGCACGAGTCGATCTCGGCGAGGTGGGCCAGCCGTTCCGGCGCGTCGTCCGGCTGCGACGGGTCGAACGGGCGGATCGCCACGAACGCGGTCAACGGCAACTGCAGCGCCTCGTACGACACCTTGGCCGTGTAACCCGCGATCACCCCGCGTTGTTCGAGCCGCCGGACCCGCTGGTGCACCGCGGAGACGCTCAGGCCCACCCGTTCGGCCAGATCGGTGTACGACAGGCGGCCGTCCACGGTGAGGGCGCCCACGATCGCCCGGTCGATCTCTTCCACGGGCGTCACCCTACCGAACGGGTGATCAGGCGATGGTGAGCGAGCGGCTGATCACCAGGCGCTGGATCTGGTTGGTGCCCTCGACGATCTGCAGCACCTTGGCCTCACGGAACCAGCGCTCCGCCGGGTGGTCCGAAACGTAGCCGGCCCCGCCCAGCACCTGCACCGCGTCGGTGGTCACCCGCATGGCCACGTCGGTGGCGAACAGCTTGGCCTTCGCCGCCTCCACCGAGAACGGCCGGCCGGCGTCCTTGAGCCGCGCGGCGGACAGCAGCAGCGCCCGCGCCGCCGACACCTGGGTGGCCATGTCGGCGAGCATGAAGCCGACACCTTGGAACGCCGCGATCGGCTTGCCGAACTGGGTGCGCTCCCCCGCGTACGCCGCGGCGTAGTCGAGCGCCGCCTGGGCCAGCCCGACCGCGCACGCCGCGATCCCGAGCCGGCCCGCGTCGAGGGCCGCCATCGCGATGCCGAAGCCGCCGCCCTCGGGGCCGACCAGGCGGTCGCCGGTGAGCCGGGCGCCGTCGAACACCACCTGCGCGGGCGCCGACGACCGCAGGCCCATGGTGCGTTCCGGTTTCTGCGGGTGCAGGCCGGGGGTGCCGGCGTCGGCCAGCAGGCACGAGATGCCGCGGGCGCCGGCCCCGCCCGTACGGCAGAAGATGTTGTAGAAGTCCGCGTGGCCGGCATGCGTGATCCAGGCCTTGGTGCCGCTGACCACCCAGTCGTGGCCGTCGCGCACGGCGCGGGTGGCGAGATTTGCCGCGTCGGAGCCACCCTGCGGTTCGGACAGGCAGTAGGCGCCCAGCAGCTCGCCGCCGAGCATGTCGGGCAGCATCTTGCGCTGGCGTTCGGTGCCGTGCGCATACACCGGGTAGCAGGCGAGCGTGTGCACGCTGACCGCCTCGGCGATCGCCAGCCAGCTGCCCGCGAGGATCTCCAGGACCTGCAGATACACCTCGTACGGCTGGCCGGCGCCGCCGTCGGCCTCCGGATACGGCAGGCCGAGCAGGCCGGACCGGCCGATCGTGCGGATCACCTCGCGCGGGAACTCGCCGCGGGCCTCGAAGTCGGCGGCCCTCGGCGCGAGCTCGCCGGCGGCCAGCTCGCGGGTCAGGTCGAGCAGCTCGTAGGCCTCGGGGGTGGGAAGAATCCGGTCAACCGTCGTCACATCGGTTAGCTTAACGTTCGTTCGGGAGGCCGGGCACTAAGGTGGCATGGTGACCGCTCAGCCGCTGCTCGCAGTCGACGCCCCCAGCCTGTATTTCCGCGCCTTCCACGGCATCCCGGAGAAGGCCGCGCAGACCGCCGCCGGCGAGCCGGTCAACGCGATCCGCGGGTTCCTCGACATGCTCGCCCAGCTGATCCGCACCCGCCGCCCCGACCGCCTGGTGTGCGCGCTGGACGCCAGCTGGCGGCCCGCCTGGCGGGTGGCGCTGGTGCCGTCGTACAAGCAGCACCGGGTCGCGTACGGCGACGTCGAGGTGGTGCCCGCCGCCCTGGAACGGCAGATCCCGGTGCTGCTCGAGGTGCTGGCCGCGGTCGGCATCCCGGCGTTCGGCGTCGACGGATATGAGGCCGACGACGTCCTCGGCACGCTCGCCGCCACCCAGCCCGCCCCGGTCGAGGTGGTCTCCGGCGACCGCGACCTGTTCCAGCTGGTCGACGACGACCGCGGCACCCGGCTGCTGTATTGCGGGCGCGGCGTGGCCAAACTGGAGGATGCCGACAACGCCCTGGTCGAGGCCAAGTACGGCGTCCCCGCCCGGTGGTATGCCGACTTCGCGGCCATGCGCGGCGACCCGAGCGACGGCCTGCCCGGCGTGCCCGGCGTCGGCGAGAAGACGGCGGCCCGCCTGGTCACCCGGTACGGCGGCGTCGAGCAGATCCTGGCCGCGCTGGACGATCCGGCGGCGGGCTTCGCCTCGGGCGTACGCACGAAGCTGGACGCGGCCCGCGACTACCTGGCCAAGGCCCTGCCGGTCTGCAAGGTCGCCCTGGACGTCAAGCTGCCCGCCTTCGACCCGGCCCTGCCGCACGCCCCGGAGGACCCGGACGCCCTGCTCGCCCTGGCCGAACGCTGGAACCTGGCCGGCTCGGCCCGCCGGCTGGTCGACGCGCTCGCCCTGCCCGCATAGGGGTCAGGCCGGCGTACTGGCCGTCCTGCGCGGCGCCCTGCTGGACCTGCTGGCGACCGGCGACGCCGAACGCACCACCGCGGCCGTCCACCACCGCCTGGCCACCACCCCCGGCTGGGCGCCGTCCCTGCGGGACAGCGCCCGGACACGACGATCGACATGATTGCCCGATGGGGATGACAAGGTGGAGTGCCGACGTCCGGGTGTTTGTGGGGATCGTGTTCGCGCTGCCGTGGGCGCTGTGGGTGGTCGAGCAGGTCACCGGCGTGCGGGTGCTCTTCTTCGCGGCGATGCTGTCGGTCGCGGTTGCCACCTGGGTGGCGGCCCGCTACGTGTGGCGGCCGGCGCACCTCGCCGAGGCGACCGCGCTGGTTCCGGTGCGCCCGATCCGGCGGACGGCCGGGTACTGCGTGCTCGCCGCCGTCCTGTTCGTCGCGATGTCGGCGCTGGCCGTCGCCCTCAATGCGGTGACCGGGCTCTATCCGGCCGATCTGGACGGATTCTCCGCGCTGCGCGACGTCTACGGCCCGGAGACCGCCGGCCAGGCCGGCGTCCCGTGGGGGCTGATCGGGCAGGCGTTCGCCGCCAACCTGGCGCAGTTCGCGTTGATCCTGCCGCTGGCGTTCTGCGAGGAATGGGGCTGGCGCGGCTATCTGCTCAACCGGCTGCGCGACCGGATGGGCACCTGGCCGGCACTGGTCCTGATCGGCGTGATCTGCGGGGCGTGGCATCTGCCGTTCTATGTCGGTCCGTGGTTCTCGATGAGTGGGGACGCGCTGCGGTCCCTGCTGCCGTTCACGATCTTCTGTGTGTTCTTCGGAATGGTGCTCGGGTGGCTGCGGCTGGCCGCCGGGTCGATCTGGCCGGCGGTGGTGGGCCATGCGGTCAACAACACCGTCGTTTTCGGGTTCGTGCAGGTGGTGGTCGCGGACAAGGCCGCCGAACCGAGGATCGACGGCTGGCTGACCGGGCTCAGCGGCTGGCAGGGCTGGCTGATCATGCTGGTTCCGGTCGCGGTGCTCGCCGTCCGTACCCGAACGTCTCGGGAGGCCGCCGGCCGGAAATCTGCTTGACCGGCGTGATGGGCTGGCACTCATGATCAACCTATCCGCCGGGCTGTCGGCCACCGCCCTCGACGCCATCGCCGGTCTGGAGCGCCGCGTGGTCGCGGCCGACGGCGGCCGGCTGAAGCTGGAATGGGACGCGCTGCGCCGCCGCTCCGGCCGGGACGTCGAGGACGTCCTGTGCTGGGACGGCGAGCGGCTGCTCGGGTTCCTCGGCATCTACCTGCACGGCGCGCCCACCATCGAGCTGGCCGGCATGGTCGATCCGGCCGCGCGGCGGCGCGGCATCGGCACCGCGCTGCTCGACGCCGGGCTGCGGGTCTGCGAGCAGCGCGAGCACGCCGCGGTGCTGCTGGTGGTGCCGCGGACCTCGGTCGCGGGACGGGCGCTGGCGCAGCGGCGGGGCGGCACCCTCGACCACAGCGAGCATGCCCTCCAGCTGCTCGGCGCGCCCGCCGCCGTACCCGCCGATCCCCGCATCACCGTCCGCGCCGCCGGACCCGCCGACCAGCAGGCCGTACGGGAGATTCTGCGCTCGGCATTCGGCTCGGAGCCCACGGCGACGCCCGCCGACCTCGCGGACACTCTCGTGGTCGAGCGGGACGGCCGGCCGATCGGCACCGCCCGGCTGATTCCCGAGGACGGCGGCGCCGGCATCTACGGCTTCGCGATCCACCCGGACCAGCAAGGCCGCGGCATCGGGCGGGACGTGCTGCACCGCCTGTGCCAGCAGGCCCGCGCCGCCGGCGCGGCCGCCGTCCGCCTGGAGGTCGCCACCGACAACGACCGGGCGCTGAACCTCTACACCTCCCTCGGCTTCCGGCCGGTGATCACCGAGGACTACTACGCGCTGCCCGCCCGCCGACCGTCCGAACTCGTCTGATCGGGCGGTTCTCGGGATATTCACTGGCGGGCCGCGCCGCGGCGGGGCAGGGTCTAGACGTGCTGGAGAATCCCGTGTGGGCCGCCCTGACCGGGCCGCAGGCCTGCTTCGCCGAGGCGTCCGGTGACGCCGCCCGTTACTCGTCCGACATCTCGCCGTTCTGCGCGGTCGCCGACCTAGACGACCCGGCCGCCTGGCGCGACCTGGCCACGCTGACCCGGGAGGCGTTCCTCACCGGCCCGGCCATCACGCCGCCGGCCGGCTGGGAGCCGGTGATCGTGGCGTCCGGGTCGCAGATGGTCGGCCACGGCATGACCGGGGTGCACGATCCGGAGGCGGTGGTGCTCACCGAGACCGACGTGCCGGAGATCCTCGACCTGGTGGAGCGCGCTCAGCCGGGCCCGTTCCGCAAGCGCACCATCGAGCTGGGCCGCTACCTCGGCATCCGGCACGAGGGCCGGCTGGTGGCGATGGCCGGCGAACGGTTCCGGCTGCCGGGCTGGACCGAGGTGAGCGCGGTCTGCACCGACCCCGAGTTCCGCGGCCGGGGCCTGGCGGCGCGGCTCACCATGGCCGTGGCGGCCGGCATCCTGGAGCGCGGCGACCTGCCGTTCCTGCATGTGGAGGGCACGAACGCCGGGGCGATCCGGCTGTATGAGCGGCTCGGCTTCGAGATCAGTCACGACGTGGTGTTCGCGTCGTACCGGCACGTCGGCTGACACCCTCCAAGACGTTGACATACATCGATGGCTGCGGGAGCGTCGAAGGATGCGCCCGCTGCTCATCGTCCTCGTCGTCGGCGCCGTGCTCGGCCTGGCCACCGCCATGCCGGCCGGCGCGGCCCCAGCCGACTCGCCCACCGCACCCGGCGACCTGCGGGTCACCGCGGTCACCTCGCGCTCGGTCACGCTCGCCTGGACCGCCTCGTCGCCCGGCTGCTGCCCGATCGAGGGCTACGACGTCACGATCAACGAGGCGTTCAACGACGCGCTGCGGATCGAGCGGACCGGCGACGTCACCGCCGTCACGCTCACCTCCGGCATCCGGCCCACCGGCCAGTACGGCTTCCGGGTGGCGGCCCGGGACGTCGACGGCCACCGCTCCGCCTCGTCGAACGCGATCACCGTCGTCACCCCGCGCGCCGACACCGGCGACACCACCCCGCCGTCGGCACCCACCGGCCTGCGGGCCGAGGCCACCCCGGCCGGCACGACGGCCACCTGGTCGCCGTCGGCCGACGACGTGGCGGTCACCGGCTACGACCTGTACCGGTTCGACGGCCTCTACATCTCCACGCTGATCGCCACGGTCACCGCGACCACGCACACGTTCCCGCCGGTCACCCCGCGGGACATGCTCTACGTGCGGGCCCGCGACGCGGCCGGCAACCTGTCCGCGGCGTCCAACCTGGTCACCGTACTGACCCCGACCCCGACGCCCACCCCGTCCTGCCGGGTGAGCCACCGGGTCACCGCCCGGTGGAGCGGCGGGTTCGTGGCCGGCGTGACGGTCGCCAGCGACGCCGCGGTGGACGGCTGGGTGCTCACCCTGCGGTACGGCGGCGACCAGCGGATCACGGCGGCCTGGAACGCGACGGTGAGCCAGTCCGGCGCGGTGGTCACGCTGACCGGCGCCCCCTGGAACCGGGCCGTCCCGGCCGGCGGGAGCGCGTCGGCCGGCCTGCTGGGCGGCTGGACCACCGGCCCCGAGCAGCCGGTCGAGGCCACCCTCAACGGCGCGCGATGCACGGTCGGCTGAATCCTCGCCGGCCGTGGTGCGGAGCCCGCCTCCGCGCCGCCGAAGGCCTTCGCCGCGCTGCCGACGGCCTTCGCCGCGCCGGCTGCGGCAGTGGGAGGATGGGCAGGTGCGGAGGCGTTTTGCGGCGATTCTGGTGATCTTGGTCGCGGCCGGGTGCGCGGCGCCGGCGCGCGGCGAGGCGTCGGCCCGGCCGCGGGTGATCGTGCAGGGCCTGGCCAACCCGTTCGAGATCCTCTACGGGCCGGACGGCAAGCTCTGGGCGACCGAGAAGACCGGGCGGCGGGTGCTGCGCATCGACCCGGCCAGCGGCGCGGTCGCGGTGGCCGGCACGATCGCCGAGGCGACCAGCACCCCGCGCGGCCAGGACGGCCTGCTCGGGATGGCGTTGCGGCTGCCCGACGTCTACCTCGCCTACAGCTACGGCGAACGAGTCAAGATCGCCCGGTACGCGTACGACGCCGCCACCGGCCGGTTGGGCGCCCGCACCGACCTGGTCACCGGCCTGCCGTCGAGCCCCGACCACGCCGCGGGACGCCTGCTGATCGGCCCGGACGACAAGCTGTACTACACGATCGGCGACCAGGGGAACAACCAGTACGGCCGGGCCTGCCGGCCGAACAACGCGCAGGACCCGCGGATCCTCGAGGGCAAGGTGCTGCGGATCAACCTGGACGGGACGGTGCCGGCCGACAATCCGCTCGCCGGGTATGTGTACTCGTACGGTCACCGCAACCCGCAGGGCCTGGTCTTCGCCCGCGGCCGGCTCTACTCGTCGGAGCAGGGCCCGAAGACCGACGACGAGATCAACTGGATCCGGCCGGGCCGCGACTACGGCTGGCCGCGGGTGGCCGGGTATGCGGACGGCAAGGCGTACGCGTACGTGAACTGGTCCGCCTCCACGGCCTGTCGGCAGTACAGCGACTTCGCCGTCCCGCCCTCCGTGCCGGTGCAGCCGGAGGCCGAGGTGCCGCACTTCGCGCCGCCGCTGCGGACCTTCTACACGGTGGCCGACGGCTTCGACTTCCGGGACCGGCGCTGCGCGGCCGACTACAACATCTGCTGGCCGACCCTCGCCCCGGCGAACCTCGACTTCTATCCGTACGCGGCGATCCCCGGCTGGCACGACTCGCTGCTGATGGCGTCGCTCAAGGGCGGTGCCGTCTACCGGATGCCGCTGTCCGCCGACGGCACGGCGGTCGGTGCCGCGGTCGCCGAGCTGCGCACGGTGAACCGCTACCGGGACACCGCGATCAACCCCGACGGGCGCGGCATCTATGTGGCCACCGACGCGGCCGGCTCGACCCGCGGGGCGGACGGCCGGCCCACCGACCGCCTCGCCAACCCCGGCGCGATCCTCGAGTTCCGCTACCCGTTCTGACGCCGGACGTCACTTGCGGGAGGCCTTCTTGTTGGCCTTCTGGATCGCGTCCACCAGTTCGGCCTTCGTCATCCTCGACCGGCCCGGGATGTCCAGCCGGCGGGCGACATCCAGCAGATGGTCCTTGCTGGCGTTGGCGTCGACCCCGCCGGCCGTGCTCGCCCTGGTGCCGCGCCCGCCGGCCGCCTTCTTGTCACTCGGGCCCTTCTCGGCCTTCGGCTCCCAGTGGTCGCCGACCTTCTCGAAGGAATGCTTGACGGCGGCGAACGCGGTGCGATGCGCGCGCTCGCCGTCGCCGTACTGCTCGGCCGCGGAGTCGTGCGCCTCGGCGTACGTGTCCTGGGCCTTCTTCGGGGAACGCCGCAGCGTTCCGGGCATGTCCTCGCGTGCTGGCATAGACCTCAGGTTTCCCGGCGGCCGGGGTGGCAAACCGTGCGTTCCGTCCCCCGGCGGCACCCATGCCCGGCGGCGGCCGGACCGCGGTGGCAGATTTGGCGGCATGGACTATCGCCGGACGTTCCGCACCGCCGCCGTCTCCTTCGTCGACCTGGTGTCCCGGCTGCCCGCCGACCGGTGGGACGGCCCGGGCCTGGGCGACTGGACCCTGCGCGAGCTGATCGGCCATGCCGCCGGCTCGGCGTTGCGGCAGATCCCGGCCGTGCTCGCGGCGCCGGCCGGCACCCCCGCCGTACGCTCCGCGGTGCCCGGCGCGGCGGACCGGCCCGCCGTGCCCGCCGTCGGCTCCCCGGAGGGCTACTTCGCGCTCGCCCGGACGGTCCCGGTCGACCTGTACGCCGCCGCGCAGGCGGCCTCCGCCCGGGACGCCCGGGAAACCGCCCGGCTCCTCGGCGACGACCCGGCCACCACGGTGGGCGAACTCGCCGCCCGCGCCACCCAGGCCCTCGCCGCCGCCGCCGACGAGGACGTGGTGATCACCCCGGCGGGCGCCATGCGGGTCCGCGACTGGATCCCGACCCGCACCTTCGAGCTGGTCGTGCACGGGCTGGACGCGGCGGCGGCCGGCGGGGTGGCCGCCGACTTCCCGGCCGACGCCGTCACCGAGGCGACCACGCTGGCCGCCCGGATCGCCGCCGCGGTCGGCGACGGGCCCACCGTGCTGCGCGCCGTGACCGGCCGGGAACCGCTGCCGGACACGTTCTCGGTGGTGTGAACGCCGGAAGTCCGGCCCCTGACAACAGCCCGCAACCTTGGTACGGCACGCTGCGTACATGGACCTTCGGAACGGGATCGGGCTGCGGCCGCTGGGCACCACACCGGCCGACTTCGAGCAGGACCTGCTGAGCAACCTCTACTACCGGCGTGGCACCACCGTCGAGTCGGCGAGCGCGCAGGACGCGTACGAGACTCTCGCCCTCACCGTGCGGGACCGGCTCGCGGAACGCCGCGCCCGCACGGCCGCGGCGCACTACGCCACGAACCCGCGGTGGGTCTACTACCTGTCCGCGGAATACCTGTTCGGCCCGCAGCTGGAACAGAACCTGCTCTACTCGCGCACCGGCGAGTTCGCGGCGACCGCGCTCAAGGCGCTCGGCTTCACCGCCGACGAGGTCGCCGGGCTGGACATCGAGCCCGGCCTCGGCAACGGCGGCCTGGGCCGGCTCGCCGCCTGCCTGCTCGACGCGATGGCCACCCTCGACATCCCGGCGGTCGGCTACGGCATCCGGTACGACCTGGGCATCTTCCGGCAGGCGTTCGAGGGCGGCGGACAGCTGGAGAAACCGGACGACTGGGCGTTCCAGGGCCATCCGTGGGAGTTCCCGGCGCCCGACGACCGGCAGGCGGTCGGCTTCTACGGCCACACGGCCGAGGTGGGCGGGCGGACCCGGTGGTTCCCCGGCGAGATCGTGCTCGGCGAGCCCAGCCACATGCTGGTGCCCGGCTACGGCACCGAGACGGTCAACATCGTCCGGCTGTGGCGGGCGCACGCCAGCGAGGCGTCGTTCGACCTGAGCCGGTTCGCCGCCGGGCAGTACGCCGAGGCGGTGCAGGACGCGGTGCGCGCCGAGAACATCAGCAAGGTGCTCTACCCGGACGACAGCACCGAGCTGGGCCGCGAGCTGCGCCTCAAGCAGCAGTACTTCCTGGTCTCCTGCTCGCTGCGGGACATTCTGCGGCGGTTCCGGTTCCGCAACACCGACTGGGACGCGTTCGCCGACAAGACGGTGATCCAGCTCAACGACACCCACCCGGTGCTCGCGGTGCCCGAGCTGATGCGGCTGCTCGTCGACGAGTACGGGCTGGACTGGGACCGGGCGTGGTCGATCACCCGGCGCACCTTCGCGTACACCTGCCACACCCTGCTGCCCGAGGCGCTGGAGACCTGGCCGGTGCCGATGATGGAACGCCTGCTCCCCCGGCACCTGGAGATCATCTACCTGATCAACCATCACCTGCTGCGGGAGGTGGAGCTGCGCTTCCCCGGCGATGTCGACCGGATCCGCCGCATGTCGCTGATCCAGGAGGAACCGGACCGGCGGGTACGGATGGCGCATCTGGCCGTGGCCGGCACCCGCGCCGTGAACGGGGTCGCCGAGCTGCACACCCGGCTGCTCACCGAGACCACGCTGCGCGACTTCGCCGAGCTGTGGCCGGAGAAGTTCCGCAACGTCACCAACGGGGTCTCGCCCCGGCGCTTCCTGCGGCTGGCCAACCCCCGGCTGGCCGACCTGATCACCGAGGCGCTCGGCGACGACCAGTGGCTCACCGACCTGGACCGGCTGGACGGGCTGACCGGCCTGGCCGACGACGCGTCGTTCCGGGAACGGTGGCGGGCGGTGAAGCGGGCCAACAAGGTCGCGCTCGGCCTCGGCGACCCGGACGCGCTGACCGACGTCATGGTCAAGCGCTTCCACGAGTACAAGCGGCAGCAGCTCAAGCTGCTGCACGTGATCACCATGTACCACCGGATCAAAAACCTGTCCGGGTACGCACCGGCGCCGCGCACAGTGCTGTTCGGCGGCAAGGCGGCGCCCGCCTACCACGCGGCCAAGTCGATCATCCGGCTGATCAACGCGGTCGCCGCCACCATCGCCGACGACCCGGCCGTCACGCCGTACCTGCGGGTGGTCTTCCCGGCCAACTACAACATCACGCTGGCCGAGCGGATCATCCCGGCCGCGGACCTCAGCGAACAGATCTCGATGGCCGGCAAGGAGGCCTCCGGCACCGGCAACATGAAGCTGGCACTGAACGGCGCACTCACGATCGGCACGCTGGACGGCGCGAACATCGAGATCCGCGACCGGGTCGGCGCGGAAAACTTCTTCTTGTTCGGCCTGGACGCCCCGGCCGCCGCCGCGCTGGCCGCCGGCGGCTACCGCCCACGCGACCACTACGAGTCCGACGGCGAACTGCGGGCCGCGCTGGACGCGATCGCCGCCGGAAAGTTCGGCGGCGTCGGCCAGGAGGTGGCCGCGTCGCTGCTGGAGAGGGACGAGTATCTGACGCTAGCCGACTACCGCTCCTACGTAGACTGCCAGGAGGCGGTCGAGGCGGCCTGGCGCGACCCGGAACACTGGACCAGAATGTCGGTGCTGAACACCGCCCGCACCGGTTTCTTCTCGGCAGACCGCACGGTGGCCGACTACGTCGACCGAATCTGGGAGGTATCCCCGGTCCGCGTCGATCAGTGAGCCATTTCCCTCCTGAGCATGCAGGCCAGGCTTTGGCAGCCCAGGCGCGCGATATTACCGAGCGGAAAACGCGCGCCTGGCAAATCCCGCCGCCGATATACGATTCCAGCGAATCATGCATACGATCCCGCATTCCCCATCATCGACGCATGACCAACCGCCGCCGCTATCGCCAAGCCAACCGAAAGACCATCCCTCCCGTTCCCATTCCATTCCTGGGGGTTATCTACCTCAGCCACTGAATGATGACCCGCACGGACCCGGCGGCGTAGGACGGCACCAAGTGTCACCGCAACCACCACCTCACCGCGACCCAGGAACTTCAAGAAGGTCCTACCCGCAGCCGCCACACGCGGCCCACCCGGCTGCAGGGCCGCGCCGTCGCCGACGATCGAGCCCCTCGCCGCCGTGCCCGGTTCGCTCGATCCAGCACCACCGCCGGGTGGTCGAGGATGTTGCGGTGTCGGCGGGTTGGGCACCGGGCCAGCGGGTTGCGGTTCACGGCGAAGCCGGTGCTGGTGCACCCGCCGTGCTGAGCGGGGAGGCCCGCGCCCCTGGACGGCTGTATCTGGCGTGGCCGCACCCCGCCGAGCCGCAGCATCCGGCGCAGCCGCGACGGGAGGATGCGGGCCAGCCGTTCGTGAGGCCGCAGCCTGGGTCGCGTCCGCCCGCCACGTCGCAGGTCGCGGGGATGGTGTTTGAGCGATGAGGTGTGCGGGGAGCGGGGGCGGGTGCTTGCCGGCCGGGTGGCGGGCCGTGGGGACGGGCGCCAGGCCGGGTGGTGTCTGCGAGATCCGGGCCTGTCGGGTGGTTGCCGGGCCGGGGCGGCGGGCCGTGGGGATGGTGACTGTGCGGGTGGTGTCTGCGAGGTCCGGGCCTGTCGGGTGGTTGCCGGGCCGGGGCGGCAGGTCGCCGGGACGGCGCCAGGCCGGGTGGTGTCTGCGAGATCCGGGCCTGTCGGGTGGTTGCCGGGCCGGGG
>Ga0070668_100000684_pt1 | contig 23084 bp, 22 predicted proteins | sample KBSS43metaG_FD_64661 | JGI IMG/M metagenome (GOLD analysis project Ga0070668, IMG submission 64661) | Switchgrass rhizosphere microbial communities from Kellogg Biological Station, Michigan, USA - KBS S4-3 metaG | ecosystem: Host-associated > Plants > Roots > Rhizosphere > Soil ...
GCGCACTTCTATGGACGGGCGCTCAAACTCCAAGGGAACGAAGAGAATGAACGCTGACGTTCAGGCGACCAACCGCAAGGCCGAACTGCTCTCCGACACCGTCGAGCATGTGGCGATCGACCAGTACGACGCCCGGCCGGTGATCGACGCCATGCGCAAGATGAGCTTCACCAGCCGGGACACCGCCCGGGCGGCCGACATCCTGTCCATGGCCATCGAGGACAAGGGCTGCTCCACCTGGCTGACGCTCGCCGGCTCTACCAGCGCCGGCGGCTGCATGCACATCTACCGCGACATGGTGAAGTACGGGATGATCGACGTGGTGGTCTCCACCGGCGCCTCGATCGTCGACATGGATTTCTTCGAGGCCCTGGGCTTCAAGCACTACCAGGCGCAATCCAACGTCGACGACCGCGACCTGCGGGCCCTCTACATCGACCGCATCTATGACACCTACATCGACGAGGAGGAGCTGCAGAGCTGCGACGCGACGATCAAGGACCTCTGCGACGCGCTCGAACCGCGCCCCTATTCCAGCCGCGAGTTCATCCATGAGATGGGCCGCTGGCTGGCCGATGGGAACGCCAAGAAGCCCGGTTCGCTGATCGAGACCGCTTACCTCGAGGGCGTGCCGATCTTCTGCCCGGCCTTCACCGACTCGTCGGCCGGCTTCGGCCTGGTCAAGCACCAGGTGGAGCGGATGAAGGCCAAGCAGCCCTATCTGACCATCGACAGCGTCGCCGACTTCCGCGAGCTCACCGACATCAAGATCGCGGCGGGGACCACCGGCCTGTTCATGGTGGGCGGCGGCGTGCCGAAGAACTTCGCCCAGGACACCGTGGTCTGCGCGGAGATCCTCGGCGTGGAGGCGGAGATGCACAAATACGCCGTGCAGATCACCGTCGCCGACGTGCGCGACGGCGCCTGCTCGTCCTCGACGCTCAAGGAGGCCTGCTCCTGGGGCAAGGTGGACGTGACCTGGGAGCAGATGGTGTTCGCCGAGGCCACCACGGTGGTGCCGCTGATCGCCTCCGACGCCTGGCACCGCGCCGGCTGGAAGAGCCGCGAGAAGCCCCGCTGGGCGAGGCTGTTCGCGAAGTGAGGGCTTAGGGGGAAAGGCCCCTCCTGGACGGGAGGGGCCCTTTCTTCAGGGCGCAAACAGCCTTCGGCCGGGCGCCGGCTCCGCCCGTTCAGCTCCAGTCGATCACCAGGTTCTCAACGCCGAACACGAAGCCGCCGAACGTGACCGGCGTCGTGCCCTCCTTGATGCGGAACGGCGGAATGAGCCGGAAGACCTCGGTGAGCGCGATGATCAGCTCGCGCCGCGCCAGGTGGGAGCCGACGCAACGGTGCGGCCCGTAGGAAAACGCCACGTGCCGGTTGTCCTCGCGGGCGAAGTCGATCTTGTCGGGGTCGGCGAATTCGTCCGGGTCGCGGCTCGACACCATCGTCGGGCAGGCCACCAGGTCGCCCTTCCTGATCGGCGCGCCGTTGAAGACGACGTCCTTGGTCGCGGTGCGGATCGGGGTGATCGTCGCAAAGGCGCGCAGCATCTCCTCGACGGCGTTGGGAATCCGCTCGGGATGCTCGCGCAGCTCCTGCTGGGCCTGCGGGTTGCGCGCGAGATAGTAGAGGTCGAGCCCGATCGCGGCCGCCACGGTGTCGAGGCCGCCGACGAACACCAGCACCGAGATGGCCCGCACCTCCTGGTCGGTGAGCTTGCGCCCCTCGACGTCGGTGGTGACCAGGTACGACATGAAGTCGTCGGTCGGCTGGGCGCGGCGCTTGGCGGCCAGGTCGTCGAGGAAGGCCAGCACCTTGCGCGCGCTGCGGGTCCGGTCTTCCGGCGTCCGGTGCAGCATGTCGGTGGCCCAGCCGACGAATTCGGTCAGACGGTCGTCGGGGATCCCCAGCAGCGACAGGAAGACGCTGACGGCGAGCGGGAAGGCGAACTCGTTCATCACCTCGCAGGTGGTCCCGCGCGCCTTGCAGGCTTCGATCAGCGAGATCGCCTTCTGCCGCACGAACGGCTCCACCACCGCCAGCTTCTTGGGCGCGAACAGCGGATTGATCAGCGCCCGGTACTTGCCGTGCTCCGGCGGATCGATCTCCAGCGGGATCACCGGCCAGTCTTCGCCGATGCCTGCCGAGAAGATCTTGCGGAAGCTGGAGAAGGTCTCGCCGTCCTGCAGGATGCGCCGCTGGTCCTCCGTCTTGGTGACGTACCAGGCGCCGTCGCCGTTGCGGGTCGACTGCGGCACATAGAAGATCGACCGGCCGCCGTCCTTGTGCAGCCTGGAGGCCGCGGCGTGGGGATCGCCGAACGGCGTCGGCGTCATTTCGGGAGACTTGAACAGATTGAAAGTGCCGATCATCTCCGGCGGCACATGATCCGGAACCGTGGGTGCGGCAGCCGTCATCGCGTCCTCCCTGTGCGTTCGCGATCCGTTGGGAGGCCTCGGCGCAGAGGTCGATGCCGAGCCTCGATCGACATGGTATGCGACACTTGTCCAAGTCGTACAACACTTGTTGCATCACATCGGAGTGGTTTTTCATGTCTGCGCCTGGGGATCCCGCGGAGCGCCGGGCGAGCGTGATCCGGCAAGCCGCGGAGCTGATCGTCGAGGGCGGCCTGCCGGCCGTCACGGTGCGCAATATCGCCCGGCGGCTGGGGTGCAGCACCACGGTCGTCAGCCACTATTTCCACGACAAGGACGAGGTGCTGGTCGAGACCTACCGGTACGTCAACGCCCAGGCGGCGGCGCTGCGGAACGAGGCGCTGTCGGCCCTGTCGCCGAGCCCGGTGCGCGCGGTCGAGGAGTTGCTTCCCATCGGGGAGCCGCAGCGCCGGCACTGGACGGCGTGGATGCATTGCTGGACCGCCGCCCTCTACAGCCCGGCGCTTGCGGCCGAGCATACGCTGGGGCTGCAGCGCACGTTCGATCGCATGTACGCCTATCTGCTGAGCCTCGACATGCCGCGCGATCGCGCGCGCGACGGCGCCCAGACCATCTGCAACGCGCTCTACGGCATCGCCATGCAGGCCATCTTCGATCGCGAACGCTGGAGCGAAGGTCGGCAGCGCGCCGAGTTCCGCCGCGCCACCGCCTACGCCCTCGGCTCCGCCGACGCGCACGGATGATCTGGCGCCGCGCCGGTAGGAAGAGCCGCGAGAGGCCCTCCGGGGCGAAGCTGCCCGCGAAGTAGGGGTTCAGGGCGGCGCGTCCTGGCGGCGCCCGGTCCTGGCGTCGTCAGGGAGCGTCAGACCGGTTGGGGCGTCCCGTAGACCGGCTTGCGCTTCTCCATGAAGGCGTCGCGCCCTTCCGCCCACTCCGCGGTGTGCGCGCACAGGCGCTGGTTGCGGTTCTCGATCGCCATCGCGCCCTGCAGGCTGCCTGCATCGATCGCCGCCCACAGCCCCTCCTTGGTGAGCCGCAGGCCGAGCGGCGAGGCGAACAGCATGTCGTCGATCAGCGGCTGGGCCGCCGCCTCCAGCTCGGCGTCGGGCACGACCCGCGACACCAGCCCCATGGCCAGCGCCCGCGGCGCCTCGATGAACTGGCCGGTCAGCATCAGCTCCGCAGCCAGCGACGCGCCCACCAGCCGCGGCAGGAAATAGCTTACCCCCATGTCGCAGGCCGACAGCCCCACCCGGATGAAGGCGGCGTTCATCCGCGCGCTCTCGCCGGCGATGCGGATGTCGGAGGCCAGGGCGAAGGCGAACCCGCCGCCGCAGGCCGGCCCCTGCACCAGGGCGATGATCGGCTGCGGGCAGCGGCGCATCTTGACGTAGATGTCGGCGATGGCGCCCTGCACGGCGTAGCCGCCGCCGAACGGGTAGCCGCGCGACCCGGCCGCATCGGCGTCAGGCTGTTTCAGGTCGGCGCCGGCGCAGAACGCCCGCCCCGCGCCGCGCATCACCACGATCCGTACCTCCGGCGTGTTGAACAGGCGGTCGAAGTAACCGCCGAGCTCCTCCGTCATCTTGGCGTTGATGGCGTTCAGAGATTGCGGCCGGTTCAAGGTGAGCCAGTCCACCTCCCCGCGATGCTCGACTCTGATCGTCTCAAGCTCGGTGATCCGTCCCATGGTTTCCTCCTGTCGCCGCCTGATGCTCACTCGAGGGCCATGATCCATCGGCGTCGCGGACTCTGGCAATTGGCGTCCAGGCCTGAACGCAAAGTTCCGGGATTCCCAGCCGCAAGCGGACCTTCGCAAGGTCATGGTCGCTTCCGAAGCCACGGCTGGTCGCCTGCGGAGACCCGGCGACGCCGCCGTTACGACCGTCCGGCGATTGAACGGCGGCGCGGCGTCTGCGACACCGGGGGCGGTCCCGGCGGAGGCGTCGAACGATGGGTGCGAGACTTGGCCTGACGGCGGCGGCGGCCCTAGCGGTCCTGGCGGCTACGTCGGCGCCGGCCCAGCCGGCCGGCGGCTACCTGGCGGACAGCCTGCCTGACACGACCGCCATCCTGCCGCCGGCGCCGGTGGCGGGGAGCACGCGCTATGAGGCCGACCGCACCCTGTTCCAGGAGACGCGCCGGCTGCAGGACGGCCCGCGCTGGAAGATGGCGCAGGGCGACGTCGACCAGAAGCTCATCCTGAAGGACCTCGCCTGCGCGCTCGGCGTGGAGCTGACGGGGCAGAACGCGCCCAGGACCACCGCCCTGACCGCCAGGGTCGCCCGCGACGTCAGCCGCGCCACCACCCTTCCCAAGGACGTCTACAAGCGCAAGCGGCCCTACCTGATCGACGAGGGGCCGATCTGCACGCCCAAGGATCCCGGCCTGGCCGCCAGCCCCGACTATCCCTCCGGCCACACCACCTGGGGCTGGACGATCGGGCTGATCCTGGCCGAGCTGGCGCCGGACCGGGCGACGCCGATCCTGGTCCGCGCGCGGGCCTATGGCGAAAGCCGGCTGGTCTGCGGCGTGCACAATCTGAGCGCGGTGGAGGCCGGGCGCACCAACGGCTCGATCGTGGTGGCCGCCCTGCACGGCCGCAAGGCGTTCCGCGACGACCTGGAGGCCGCCCGCAAGGAAGTGGCCAGGGCCCGCCAGGCCGGACCCGCCCCCGACCCCGCCGCCTGCGCCGCCGAGGCCGCGCTCTCGGCGTCGCCCTACTGAAAGCTGCGCGTCCGGGGTCGAGCCTCAGATCCCCGCGTACCACTCGTAGCCGCGGTCCTCCCAGAAACCGCCCTTGCCGCGCCCGATGGCGGCGAAGTCCTCCACCGCCTCCAGCCGCATGAGGTACTTGGCGTGCTTGTAGCCGAGCTGGCGCTCCACCCGCAGGCGCAAGGGCGCCCCGTGCGCCACCTTCAGCGGCGCCCCGTTCATGTCGTAGGCCAGGATCGTCTGCGGGTGGTAGGCGTCCACCAGGTCGATGCTCTCGTAATAGCGGCCGGTTCCGTCGAGGGTCTGCTCCAGGCTATCGGCGCAGTGCAGGACGATGTAGCGCGCCTGCGGCTTCAGGCCGGCCTGGTCCAGCAGCGGGCCCAGCCGCGCGCCAGTCCATTTGCCGATGCTCGACCAGCCCTCCACGCAGTCGTGGCGGGTGATCTGGGTGCGGCCGGGCAGGCCCCGCAGGGCGTCCAGGCTGAGCGACAGCGGCCGCTCCACCAGGCCGTCCACCACCAGCCGCCAGTCGGCGAAGCCGCCGGCCGCCAGGGCGCGATAGTCCTCGTCGCTCGGATTGATCGAGCCGTTGGCCCGGAAGTCGGGCGAGATGTCGGCCTCGCCGAACTCGCGGGCCAGGGCGGTGCGGTTCTGCAGCGCCCGCTGGGCCCGCAGGCTGAGGCCCTCGGCCTTGGCCAGCGTCGACTGCACGCCGGCGTTCCCGTTCAGCTTGTCGCAGGCGGCCAGCCACAGGGTCGCCAGGCTGGCGCCTGTGGCCTTCAGCCAGCCGCGGCGATCGGTTTGCGCGCTCATCGGCCGGCTCCTTCCACCTCGATGGCGTAGCGCCCGGTGATCATCGAGCGGACGTTGTTCCACAGCCCCGACAGCACCACCATCGCCAGGTGCGCCAGGATGAAGAGGACGATCAGGGAGGCCGAGATGAAATGGATCGTCCGCGCCGACTGCCGCCCGCCGAACAGGTCCAGCATCCAGGGCGCCACGGCGTTGAAGCCCGGCGACATGGTCAGGCCCGTCCCCACCATCAGCGGCAGCAGCACCAGGATCACGCCCAGATAGGCCCCCTTCTGCAGGACGTTGTAGCGGCGCGCCTCCTCGCCCTTGGGGAACTTCAGCTGCACATGCGTGACGATCTCATGCAGCACGTGGCGGGGTGAGAGCTGGTCCCTGCGCGGCCACAGGTCACGCCTCAGGTGGCCGCCGAAGATCGCGAAGAGCAGGTAGACAAGGCCGTTGGCCACGAACAGCCAGGCGAAGAAGAAGTGCCACCGCCGCCCGTCCGCCAGCGAGCGGGAGGTCGGGATGGTCGCCCAGGCCGGAAACCCCCGCGCCTCCTCCCGGCCCGCCTTGCCGGAGTAGCCCAGCACGCCGGTGGTCTCGACCCGGTGTCCGGCGAGGCTGGTGACGCCGACGATCTGCTTGCCCTTGACCGCGGCGGTCATCGCCAGCCAGGGCTCGGCGAAGGTGGACTTGGCGCCCCAGTAGAGCGCCGGGTGGGCGTTGAAGATCTGCAGTCCGCTGAGCAGCAGGAAGCTGATGGCCACGACGTTCAGCCAGTGGGTGACCCGTGTGACCAGGCCGTGGCGATAGACCAGCACCTTGACTGGCTTCGGGGGCTTTTCGGACATCTTGCGACACCTCCCGCGCGGCGAAGCTGCCACAAGCTCGTTACGGAGGCGAGGGGCTCGCGGATGCGGCGGCGATTTCCCGAGATTGCCGCTCCTGGCGCAAGACTTCATAAGGCCCGCCACAGGGATGTGCGGGGGGTGGGCGTGAGCGACTTGGGCGTCGAGGTCTGGAGCGGCAGCGTCGCCACCTGGGAATGCGACCGGATGGGGCATCTCAACGTGCGTTTCTACGTCGCCCGCGCCATGGAGGCGCTGGCGGGCCTGGCCGCGGAACTCGGCATGCCGCGCGCCTTCTCGCCGGCCGCAGAGTCGACGCTCGTTGTCCGCGAGCAGCATATCCGGTTCCTGCGCGAGGCGCGGCCGGGCGCGCTGCTGCGGATCACCGGCGCGGTGGTCGAGATGGGCGAGACCGACGCACGCCTGCTGCTGCTGATGCGCCACGAGAACGGCGACATCGCCGCCAGCTTCCAGACAGTGGTGAGCCACGTGACCGCCCGGGAGCTGAGGCCCTTCCCCTGGCCGGAGCGGGCGCGGGCGCGCGCTGCGGCGCTGTCGGCGACGATCCCACCGCGGGCCGAGGCGCGCAGCATCAGCCTGGCGCCCGCGACGATCACGGCGAGCCTGGAGCGCGCCCGCGCGCTCGGCCTGACGCGCATCTCGGCGGGCGCGATCCTGCCGCAGGACTGCGACGCCTTCGGCCGCATGCGCGCCGAGATCTTCATGAGCCGCGTCTCCGACGGCGTGCCGCGCCTGTCCGTCGATGCGCCGGGCGCCGCCGCCCTGGGCGGCGCGGCGCTGGAATACCGGCTGATCCACCTGGCCTGGCCGCGCGCGGGCGACCGGGTCCAGATGTGGTCCGGCGTCGCTGCGGCGGACGAGCGGACGCGGCGGCTGATCCACTGGTTCCTCGATCCCGAGTCCGGCCAGCCCTGGGGCGTCGCCGACGCCACGGCCGCCAGCTTCGACCTGGAGACGCGCAAGCTCGCCGTGCTGGGGCCGGAGGCGCTCGAGGCCGTGCGCCAGCGGGTGGCGCCGGGGCTGACGCTGTAGCGCCTCAGACCGTCGCGGCGAGCAGGGCGTCGGCCACCAGCCCGGGCCGCTCCATGGGCAGGAAGTGGCTCGCGCCCGCGATCTTCGCAACTTGGATGTGGTCGGCCGCCGCCAGGTCGGCCAGCGGCGCAAGGTTGGCGGTCGAGCCGTGCTCGGCCTGGAAGATCTGGATCGGCCTTCGCACCTTGGCGAAGGCGCCCCAGGAATCGTGCGCCTGGGCCACGTAGTTGGAGATCTCCCAGGCCTTGCTGCAGGCGAGCTCGAACCCGCCGTCCGCGCGCGGTTTCAGGCCCGCCTCCACGTAGTCGGCGAGCATGGCGGGGGTCCAGCGCGCGAAGGCGCCCTTTCCCGTGTAGGCGTCGATGGCCGCCTGGCGCGACGGAAACAGGTCGCGGCGGCGCTGGGTGTCGGCGACGAGCGGCGACTGGGGACGCCCGCCGGCGGCGGCCTGCGCGCGGGCCTCCGGGGTCATCAGCACAGGCTCGAACAACACCAGGGCGCGGACCCGTTCCGGCGCGCCGCTGGCGGCCAGCAGGCTGGTCGTCGCGCCCATCGAATGGCCGGCCAGGACCACGTCGCGGGCGTCGAGCTCCTCTATCAGCGCCAACAGGTCCCCGCCGAAGTCGTCCCAGCTCGACCGGCCCTCGATGACGATCGGAAGGTCCGTGGCGCCATGGCCGCGCAGGTCGTAGGCCAGGATGCGCAACCGGTCGGCCAGGGGCTGGAAGATCGTCCGGTAAGTGCGCGCGTTGAAGCCGTTGGCGTGCGAGAAGATGACGTCGAAGGGCCGGTCGGCGGGGCCGAACTCCAGGGCGGCCAGCGATCCGCCGCGATCCGGCAATTCGATGCGGCGCGCGCGCGGCTCTGCTTTGGTGGGGTCCGCCGTCGTCGCGCCGTCCATGGGAATCCTCCTGGGCCGCGCCCATATAGCCGCGGAACAGGCTGGAGGAACCCTGAGGATGCGGCTCGCCACGATCGGATATGAAGGTGACGTCCAGTCCGACGTCATCGCCCGGCTGACGTCCGCGGGCGTCGAGGTGCTGGTGGACGTGCGCGCGGTGGCCTCGTCGCGCCGGGCCGGCTTCTCCAAGAGCCTGCTGGCCGCCAGCCTGGCCGAAGCCGGCATCGACTATGTGCACCTGCGCGAGCTCGGCACGCCGAAGCCTGGACGGGACGCCGCGCGCAAGGGCCGGATCGCCGAGATGCGGGCGATCTTCGAGGACCACTTGGCCGAGCCCGCCGCCCAGCTGCAGCTGGCCCAGGCGACCGAGATCGCCCGGGAGCGCAAGGCGGCGCTGCTCTGCTACGAGGCCGACGCGGCCGGGTGCCACCGGGCGGTGGTGGCCGAGCGCATCCGCGAAGCGCTCGGATGCGAGGTGGTGAACCTCTAGGCTTCCATCTCCGCGCCGACGAGGCGGCAGCCGTCGAGCCTGGCGCCCGTGAGATCGGCTTCCAGCAACCGAGCGCGCGTGGCGTCGGCGCCGCGCAGGTCCGCCCCGCGCAGGCACGCTTGGCTGAGGTCCGCGCGCATCACGCGGCCGGGGCCGATCGCCAGCGGCCCCAGGTTGGCGCCGCGCAGGATGGCGCGGGTGAGCTGCGCCCCGGCGAGCCGCGCGCCGCGCAGGTCCGCGTTCGCCAGGTTCGCCCCGCGCAGGTCTGCGCGCGACAGGTCCGCGCCCTGCAGTTGCACGCCTTCCAGATCCATGCCGAAGAAGATGGAGTCCGGGGCCGCGAGCCCGCTCAGCCGCCGGCCCTTGAGCGTCCGCAGGGGCCGGAAGTCCACCTGTTCGGCCCGCAGCGGCGCGCCGGACGCCCCATGGGAATCGCAGAGCGCCTCGTGGCCGTCGACGAGGTCGTCCAGCGGCAGGTCGTCGATGTAGAAGATCGGCGGCGGGGCCTTCAGCACCTCGGAAAGGTCCACGCCCTGCAGGCCCGCGTCGGCCAGGTTCACCCCGGCGATAACCGTGCGGCGCATCCGGGCGCCGGAGAAGTCCGCTCCGGCCACATCGGCGCCGGTCATGTCGGCGCCGTCCAGGATCGCCTTCGCCAGGCGCGCGCCCGCCAGCATGGAGCCCGCCAGGTTGGCGTCGCGCAGGTCCGCCGGCGCCATGCCCGAACCGCCGAGCCGCGCCCCGCTGAGATTCGCGCCGACGGCCACCGCATGGCCGATCCCGCTCGACGGCCCGTCGGGGCGCAGGATCCGGAAGCCGTCCGTGTCGTGCCGCGCGATCTGCCCCTCGCGAAGGTCGCTGCCCGCCAGGTTCGCCCCGGCCAGGTTGGCGCCGCGCAGGCATGCGCCTCGCAGGTCGGCGCGGGAGAGGTCGGCTTCGCGCAGATCCACGTCGCGCAGGTCGGCGCCGAACAGCACCGCGCCCGCGAGCTTCGCCCGCCGCAGCAGCGCGCCCTGCAGGCGCGCGCCGGTCAGGTCGGCCTGCGACAGGTCGAGCCGGTCGAGAACGGCGTAGGTCAGGTCGGCGTAGGGCAGCCGCAGGCGCTGGCCGCCGGGCGCGCCGGCCAGGTGCGTCCTATGGGCCTCGATCACCGTGCGCAGGGCGATCGGGTCGAGGTCCTTGGTGACGGTCGATGGCTTGGGGGGCGTTGACACGTGGGAGTCTCGCTCTCGGCCGACCATGCGGTCGGCGGCTTAAGGAAGCCTTGCGAGCGACGGCTCAGAGCATGCCTTTGCGGCGGAACCACCAGTAGGGCAGCAGGCCCGAGGCCAGCATGGCCAGGATCGCCATCGGATAGCCCAGCGGCCAGTCCAGTTCCGGCATGTGGTGGAAGTTCATGCCCCAGACCGAGGCGCACAGGGTGGGCGGCAGGAACACCACCGCCACCACCGAGAAGAACTTGATGATGCCGTTCTGCTGGATGTTGATCAGCCCCAGCGCCGCGTCCAGCAGGAAGGCGACGTTGCCCGACAGGAAGCCAGCGTGCTCGGTCAGCGACTGCACGTCGCGTTGCAGGGCGCGCAGGTGCTGCTTGCACTCGCGCGCGCCCTCGACCTCGGGGGCCAGGGCCGCGAAGCTCAGCATTCGGGCCAGGGTGGTCAGGCTGGTGCGGGCCTTGGCCGTCAGCGACTGCGAGCCGGCCAGCGCCGTCAGCAGGGGGCGGAAGCTTTCCGCCGCGGGCCGCTCGAAGATCTCCCGCGACGAGGTCTCCACCTCCTGCGCCGCGGTTTCCAGAATGGCGGCGAGCCGCTCCACCACGGCGTCCATCAGGCCGAGCAGCGCCTCGCCGCCGGACGTGACGGCTGGCGGCTGCTCCGTGCGTCCGACGAAGACCGTGAAGGCCCGCGGGGCGGCGTAGCGGATGGTGACCAGCACGCCGCGGACCAGGACGAAGGTGACCGGAACCTCCTGCGGCCAGTCGTCGGCGCGGCGCGACAGCAGGGTGGCGGTCATGAAGGTGGCGCCGCCCTCCTGATAGAGGCGGCTGGAGGGCTCGATGGCGGCCATCTCCTCGCGGGTCGGCAGGCCGACGCCCAGCGCCTGCTCGACGGCCAGTTCCTCTTCGCGCGTGGGGTTCTCGAGGTCCGCCCACACGGCGTCGGGGGGCAGGCTCCAGCCCGGGCCGGGCGTCTGGTCCACGAGGCCCGGGGCGTCGCGGCGGAGCACTCTCAGCATTCAGGCCTCCCGTCGCCGCCCGCCCTCTTGGGGCGGCCGGGCAGGAGCGTCAACGGTCGGCGGGCTTGTCCGTCGACTTGGTGAGGACCACCTTCTCGGTCGCCTTCGGCGAGATGGCGACCTCCAGCAGGGCCGCCAGGCGGTCGGTGGAGTCGGCGGCCTGGCTCAGCATCTGCAGCGGCCCTGCGCCCGGACGGGCCGCGGCGGCCACCTGGCTGGCGGCCGACTGAGCCATGGTGGCTGCGGACTGCGCCATGGCGATGGCGGTGTTCTCGGCCACCATCATGCCGGACCCGGCGCTCCGGTTGGCGTTGGCGTCCTGGTAGATGAAGCCGTAGGTCGGATAGGTCGAGCCGCCCAGGTCGCGCACCGGGTCGTACCAGACCTTGACGCTCGACCAGTCGCCCTGGGGCGAGACGTCGATCACCGTGACGTCCTGCTCGATCTGCCCGCGCGTGCCGTCGATCCGCGACCAGTTGGCATGTGAGATCTGGATCACCCGCTCGGTGATCACCTGCTTCACCACGGCCACGTGGCCGAGTTTCATCTTGCCGTAGGGCTTGAAGCAGAGGACGGCGCCGGCCTTGGGCTGGAAGCCGGTCTCGTAGCGGCCCGCGGCCTGTCGCCACCAGGTCCAGGCGTCGCCGAAGATCTGGATGCCCGAGGCCAGGCGCGCGAAGGGAACGCACTGCCAATAGGGATCAGCGACGGCCCCGCCGAGTGTCGGCAATAGACTCAGAACGGCCGCGACGGCCACGGAACCGATGACGGTCCTCGTCCGCTTCAGCATGTTTGAGGTGCTCCCCGGCCCGAACTCGCGAATAGGGATAACATCCCAGGCGATGATGAAAAGTGCGTTTAGGCGCGTGCGGCCTTAGGTCGCCGTGCGCCCCAGGCCTCAGAGAGCAGTTTCATGCGTCCCCGGGCTGGCTTCTCGATGAGATGATAAGAGGCGGCGGACAGAGGAATCACGCTTAACAAGACAACTAACCACAGCCCTAGCGGCAGGCGCTCGTCGTTGATCTGCAAAAGCTTGGCTGTTGCATTCACGGAGACGATCATCCAGGGCACGCAGATCATGTAGACCGAGTAGCTAATCTCGCCCAGATAGACCAGGGGCGCGGCTGTGAAGAGGTTTGAGCCGGTCTGGGCGAGGCGCCCCAGGAACAGGATCACAATTCCGAGACCGACGACGATCAGGGCGTCCGGCGCGCCCAGAGCGACCGTGGCGCACGCCAGGGCGGTGGAAAGCGCAACGCCTGCGAGCGCGGCGCGGCGGCTACGGGCCGGCCGGGCGCGCCACAGGGCGTGCAGGGCGCAGCCGTAGGCGAAGCACGGGACGATGCGCAGCGCGCCCCAGGCGATGGTGGCCCGGGTCAGCGGAAACCCGGCGACCTGTTCGAAGGCGGCGTAGAGCCCGATCATGAAGCCGACCGCAAGCGCGACGGCGACCAGCGGACGGCGCTTCAGGCGCAGCACGGCCCAGGCGAACAGCGGGAAGGTCAGATAGGCGAACCACTCGGCGGAGATCGACCAGGAGGGGTGGTTCCAGGCGGCGGTGTCGGCGAAGCCCCAGGCGTGCACCAGGAAGAGGTTGGCCGGCAGCGAGCTCCAGGAAAGGATGTGGCTGTCGACGGTGAAGCCCGTCGCCGTGGCGGCGCCGGCCAGCAGCCCGATGCCGACCAGGGTCGCCAGGTGCAGGGGATAGACCCGCGCCAGCCGGTTCCACAGGAAGCTGCCGTAGCAGAAGCGCTCGGTCTCCACGCTGGTCCGGTAGACGTGACAGAGGATGAAGCCGGAGAGGATGAAGAACAGCTCCACCCCCAGGTAGCCCTTCTGCACGAACATCGGCGTCCCGGCGACGTCCAGCTTCGGCCAGTAGTGGAACAGGACCACCCAGAAGGCCGCGAAGAATCGCAGGCCGGTGAGCTGGCGGATATGCTGGCCGTCGGTCATCGCCCCGATCCCGTCCCGTGCTGGCGCCGGTTGTGGCGCGTCGCGGCCCGGGCTGCAAACCGCGGGCCGCCGTGCGCGAGAAGCTTGTACCCCAGCCCTGCTTTCCGGGGTCTGAACCGCACCGTGAACACGGGCGCCCTTCAGTTCGAACGTCCTGGCTCCCACCTGCATTTGCGCTAGAAGCCCCTGTTCACGAATCCGGAGACGGTCGTTCCCTCATGGAAAACATAATGGACCTCCTCGCCAGCCCGGCGGCCTGGGCGGCGCTGATCACCCTCGTGGTCATGGAGGTGGTGCTGGGGATCGACAACCTGGTGTTCGTCTCGATCCTCTCCAACCGCCTGCCGCCGGAGCAGCGCAGCCGCGCGCGGCGAATCGGCATCTCGCTGGCGCTGATCATGCGCCTGGCGCTCCTGTCGACGCTGGCCTTCATCGTCGGCCTGACGACCCCGGTGTTCACCCTGCCGTTCGAGGCGCCTGCGGGCGCGCACGGCGACGCGGTGTTCGACCTGGCCTTCTCCTGGCGCGATCTGATCCTCATCGCCGGCGGCCTGTTCCTGGTCTGGAAGGCCACCAGCGAGATCCATCACACCGTCGACCCGCAGCCGACGCACGATCTGCTCGACAAGAAGGCGCCGGCGTCGATGAACTTCAGCGCGGCCATCGTCCAGATCCTGTTCCTGGACATCGTCTTCTCGATCGATTCGATCCTGACCGCCGTAGGCATGACCGAGCACCTGCCGATCATGGTGGTGGCGGTGGTGATCGCGGTGGGCCTGATGCTGGTGGCGGCCGACCCGCTGGCCGAGTTCATCAACAAGAACCCCAGCGTGGTGATGCTGGCCCTGGGCTTCCTGCTGATGATCGGGGCGACGCTGATCGCTGACGGCTTCGGCGTGCATGTGCCCAAGGGCTACATCTACGCGGCCATGGCCTTCTCCGGCGCGGTGGAGGGACTCAACATGGCGGCGCGGGGCGCACGCCAGCGGCGCGAGGCGCTGGCGAAGGACCATCCGGACAAAGACGTCCACTAATTTAGGGCTTTACGTATCCGCCGACGGCGGGGCATCTCCGCCCGCGACCGTCGGCGCCGAGCAGCCGCAATGAATCAGGGCGGTCATCGCGCGAGGAAACGTCGCTGACCGAACCTGCGACCCATTCGGACGAGGACCGCCGCCTCACCTTCATCTCGGTGATGACCGTCTTCCTGCTCAGCGCCATGAGCCAGACGATCATCGGCACGGCCATGCCCCGGATCGTCGCGGAGCTCTCGGGACTGCACCTCTACGCCTGGGCGACCACGGCCTATCTGCTCACCTCGACGGTGTCGGTGCCGATCTGGGGAAAGCTCGGCGACATCCATGGGCGCAAGACCGTGCTGCTGGTCGGGATCAGCATCTTCCTGGCCGGCTCGTGGCTGGCCGGCCTGTCGGGCGAGTTCGGGCGGCTGCCCCTGCTGGGCGGCGGCATGACCCAGCTGATCATCTTCCGCGCCTTCCAGGGCCTGGGCGGCGGGGCGCTGTTCACCACCACCTTCGCCATCATCGCCGACCTCTACCCCCCGCGGGAACGGGCCAAGCTTTCCGGCGTCACCGGCTCGCTGTTCGGCCTTTCCAGCGTCGTGGGGCCGGTGGTGGGCGGGTTCTTCACCGACCACGGCTCGGTGACGTTGTTCGGCCACTTCATCGAGGGCTGGCGGTGGGTGTTCTACGTCAACGTCCCCTTCGCCCTGGTGGGCGTGTTCATGATCATGGCCAAGATGCCGAAGACGCCGGTCCGCGGCGGGGCGTCGATCGACTACCTCGGGGCGTTGTTGATCGTCGCCGCCTTCGTGCCCCTGCTGCTGGCCATCACCTGGGGCGGCCATGACCGTCCCTGGGGCTCGCCGCTGATCGTCGGCCTGTTCGCCGTGGCCGTGGCCTCGCTGGTCGCCTTCGTGTTCGTGGAGCGGGGGGTATGGGATCCGATCCTGCCGCTGGACCTGTTCCGCAACCGCACCTTCACCACGTCGAACTGCGCCTCCTTCATCTATTCGATGGCCTTCATGGGGGTGACCTCCTTCCTGCCCCTCTACATGCAGGTGGGCCAGGGCGTGCCCGCCACCCGCAGCGGCCTGACCATGCTGGCGATGATGGGTGGCCTCGTCGTCTCTTCGGCGGTGAACGGGCAGCTCGTCACCCGCACCGGCCTGTTCAAGCCGTTCATGATCGTGGGCGGAGTGCTGCTGATCCTGGGCGTCGTGCTCCTGACCTTCATCGGGCCCGACACCTCGTCCCTGGACCTGGCCTGGCGCCTGGCCATCGTCGGCGTGGGCCTGGGGCCCGGCCAGAGCATGTTCAGCCTGGCGGTGCAGAACGCCGTGCCGCCGCACCAGCTGGGCGTGGCCACCTCCTCCAGCCAGTTCGTGCGCCAGCTCGGCTCGACCATCGGCGTGGCCCTGTTCGGCGCCCTGATCACCGCGTCGCTGTCGAGCGAGCTGGACAGGATGTCGCCCAAGGAGCCTGCGGCCGCCGTGCGCCACCTGGACCTCAGCGACCTGCAGCAGATGGCCCTGGCGCGCAGCGCCCATCCCGGCGCCGTGGCGCCGGCCGCCGACGCCGCGATGGAGCGGATGGTGCGCCAGAGCTTCTCGGTCGCCATCGTCCGTAGCCTGATCTTCGGCGCGCTGATTCTCGCCGTGGGCTTCGTGATCATGCTGTTCATCCCCGCGGCCCCGCTGCACGGGCGGGCGACGTCGGCGGCGGCCGCGCCTGAACCGACGACCGCCCCGGAGGCCTAGAGAAAGCTGTAGGGGTCGACGTCGATGGCGACGCGGATGGCGCCGGGCGGCTTCACCCGGGCGCGCCAGGCGGCCATGTAGGCGGAAAGGTCCACGCCGCGGTCGGCGCGGACCAGGAAGCGCTTGCGCCTGCGCCCTCGCACCAGGCCGAGCGGCGCGTCCGCGGGGCCATAGACCACGACCCCCGGGCTGTTCGGCGCGGCCTGGGCCATCGTCCGGGCGAAGAGCTCGAGGGCGGCGGCGTCGGGCCCGGAGACCACCACCGCCGCCAGCCGCCCGAACGGGGGCAGGCCCGCCGCCTCGCGCTCGGCCATCTCGGCCGCCACGAAGGCGTCGCGGTCCTGGGCGGCCAGGGCCTGCATCACTAGGTGGTCCGGCGCCCAGGTCTGCAGCAGGGCGCGGCCCGGCCGGTCCTTGCGCCCGGCCCGCCCCGTCGCCTGCGCCAGCAGCTGGAACGTGCGTTCGGCGGCCCGCAGGTCCCCGCCCCGCAGGCCGAGGTCCGCGTCCACCACGCCCACCAGGGTCAGGTTCGGAAAGTTGTGGCCCTTGGCCGCCGCCTGGGTCGCCACCAGGATGTCGATCTCGCCGACCTCCATCGAGGTGATCAGCCGCTTGGCCTCGCGGGCGTCGAAGGCGGTGTCGGAGGAGAAGACGCCGATCCGCGCCTGCGGGAACAGGGCGCGGGCCTCCTCCTCCACCCGTTCCACCCCCGGGCCGATGGAGATCAGGCTGTCCTTCGCCCCGCAGTGCGGGCAGGCCTCCGGCTTGGCCATGGAGAATCCGGTCAGGTGGCAGACCAGCCGGCCGGTGTAGCGGTGCTCCACCAGCCAGGAGTCGGTGTCCGGGGCGCAGAGCCGCTCGCCGCAGGCCTTGCAGAGCACCATCGGCGCGTAGCCCCGGCGGTTGAGGAACAGCAGGACCTGCTCCCCCCGTCCCAAGGTTTCCGCCATGGCCTCGACGAGGGGCTGCGACAGCCAGCGGCCGGCCTGGGGCGGTGTTTCGCGCAGGTCGATGAGGCGGATGTCGGGCAGCCGCGCCACGCCGTGGCGGGCCGACAGACGCAGCCAGCGGTAGCGGCCGGTCTCGGCGTTGCGCAAGGTTTCCAGCGACGGCGTGGCCGAGGCCAACACCACGACGGCGGCCTCGATCTTGCCGCGGGCCACCGCCAGGTCGCGAGCCTGATAGATGAAGCCCTCCTCCTGCTTGTAGGAGGCGTCGTGCTCCTCGTCGACGACGATGAGCCGCAGCTTGCGGTAGGGCAGGAACAGCGCCGAGCGTGCGCCCACGACGATGCGGCAGCGGCCGGCGGCGACCGCCTCCCAGACCCGCCTGCGCTCGGGCGGGGCGACGTCGGAATGCCATTCGCCGGGGCTGGCGCCGAAGCGGTCGGCGATGCGGGCGATCACCGCCTGGGTCAGGGCGATCTCCGGCAGCATCACCAGCACCTGGGCGTCGGGGTCGGCGGCCAGGGCCGCGGCGGCGGCCTCCAGATAGACCTCGGTCTTGCCGGAGCCGGTGACCCCGTCCAGCAGCGCCACCTGGAAGCCGCCCTGCGCCAGCATGGATGTCAGCACGGCGGCGGCGGCGGCCTGGCTGGGGTTCAGCACGGCGCCGGGGCGGGACAGGTCCGGCTCGGGGAAACTCGGCGCGATCTGCCGCAGCCGCACGGCGAGGACGCCCTCGTCCAGCAGCGCCTTGACCACGCCCCCCGATACGCCGGCGCGGCGGGCCAGCTCGGCGGGCGTGCCGCCGTCCGCCGCAGCCTGCAGCACCCGGGCGCGGGCCGGCGTCAGGCGGGCCGGGGCGAGGCCCGTCGCCTCCACCACCCGCTCGGGCCTGGCCTTGGGCGCCCGGGCGCCGCGCAGGGCGATCGCCAGCGCCTGCCCCGGCGCGTCGACGGAATAGCGCGCCGCCCACTGCACGAACTCCAGGGCGGTCGCCGTCATGGCCGGCTCGTCCAGCCGGCCCGCCACCGGCTTCAGCGGCCGGTTGCCGCCCGCCCCGTCGCGCAGCGCCGTCACCACCCCACGCACCAGCCGCGGGCCCAGGGGCGCCGCCACCAGATCGCCCACCGCAAGCTCCATATCCTCCGGCTCGGCGTAATCGAACGCCTCGGGAAGCGGCAGCGGCAGCAGCACGGAAGCGATGCGGGTCAACGCGGCCTCGCTCGGTGGCGCGTGGGCCGCGCAACCGCTACAAGGCCGCCCATCGACGTTGGCGAGGCCCTTGGAATGCAACTCTTTCTCGACACCACCGACACGGCCGTTCTCAAGGATCTGGCCGCCACGGGCCTGGTCGACGGGGTGACCACCAATCCGACGCTGATCGCCAAGTCGGGTCGTCCCATGCTGGAGGTCATCGCCGAGATTTGCGGTCTCGTCGAGGGGCCGGTGAGCGCCGAGGTGGCGGCCACGGGAGCGCAGGGGATGCTGGCGGAGGGGCGCAAGCTGGCGGCGGTCGCCTCCAACGTCGTGGTCAAGGTTCCGCTGACCCGCGACGGGCTGATCGCCACCGCCCAGTTCGCCCGGGAGGGGATACAGACCAACGTCACCCTCTGCTTCTCCGCGGCCCAGGCCCTGCTGGCCGCCAAGGCCGGCGCCAGCTACATCAGCCCCTTCATCGGCCGCCTGGACGACCACGGCGCCGACGGCATGGCGGTGATCGGGGAGATCCGGGCGATCTACGACACCTACGGCTTCGACACCGAGATTCTGGCCGCCTCGATCCGCAACCCCGCGCACGTGACCGCCGCCGCCCTGGCCGGGGCCGACTGCGCGACCATTCCGCCCAGCGTGTTCCTCGACCTCTTCAAGCACCCGTTAACCGAAAAGGGGCTTGAACAATTCCTCAGCGACTGGGCGAAGACGGGCCAGTCGATCCTCTAGAGGGGCGGGGGCCGGATGGACGCGACGTGGGCGAGGGCGGAGGGTTCGACGCTGGAGCCGGAGACGGTGCGGCGGTTCCTGGCGGAGAACCCTGATTTCCTGCTCGGCGATCCGGCCCTGCTGGCCGAGCTCGGCCTGCGGGCCGCGCCCAATGTGATCGACTTCGGCCCGGCGGCCCTGGCGCGGGTCCATGCCGCCCACCAGCAGGAGTCCTCGGCGCGCCGCTATCTCGAGGCCACGGCGCGGGACAACTTCGCCGCCCAGGCCCAGACCCACGGGGCGGTGGTGGACCTGCTGGAGGCCCGCAACCATGCCGACCTGGCGCGGCGGGTGGACGAGCTGGCGCAGCTGCGGTTCGGGCTGGTGGCGGGCGTCGTGGCCCTGGAAGGCCCGGAGCGCACGCCCGCCGGCTGGCGGATGCTGGTGGAAGGCCAGGTGGACCTGATCCTCGGCGGCTCCCAGCGGCTCGACGCCATGGGTTTCCAGCCGACCGCGCTCGGCCTGTTCGGCGCCCGCGCCGCGGACGTCCGGTCCACCGCCCTGGTGCGCATGGCGATCTGGGAGCCGGCGCGGCAGGGGCTGCTGGCCTTCGGCTCGGCCGACCCGGAGGGCTTCACCGAGGACATGGGCCACGAGCTGGTTTCGTTCCTGGCCCGGGTGGTGGAGCGGACCGCCGAACGATGGCCGGTCCTCTGACCGAGGCCCCGCGCACCGGCCGCCAGGCGATCCTGGCGTGGCTGGAGCATCTGGCGCATGAGCGGCGGGCTTCGCCGCGGACCCTGGAGGCCTACGGCTTCGCGGCGCACCGCTATCTGGATTTCCTTGAACGCCATCGCGGCGAAACCCTCGGGCTGGCCGACTTCTCCGGCGTCGCGGCGGGGGAGGTGCGGGCCTGGCTTGCGCACCTGCGCGGCGGCGAACGGCCGCTGTCGCCGCGCTCCATGTCGCAGGCGCTGTCGGCGGTGCGCACGTTCCACCGCTACCTGGACCTGAGGCTGGACACGCCGAACGCCGCCCTCGGCCTGGTGCGCGGCCCCAAGGTGCGGCCCGGCGCGCCGCGGCCGGTGACCGAGGACCAGGCCATCGGCATGATCGCCGAGCCGGGCCTCGATCCCGACCGCGAGGACTGGGAGGCGGCGCGCGACGCGGCGGTGCTGACCCTGCTCTACGGCTGCGGCCTGCGGATCTCCGAGGCGCTGTCGCTGAAGCGCAGCGACGCGCCGCTCGGGGATCAGGTGCGGATCGTCGGCAAGGGCTCCAAGATGCGGATCGTCCCGGTGTTGCCGGCGGTGCGCGAGGCCATCGACGACTACCTTGCCCAGGCGCCCTTCGCGCTCGAGGCTGGGGAGGCGCTGTTCCGGGCCAAGCGCGGAGGACCCTTGAGTCCCCGCCACGTGCAGGCGACGGTGCAGGCCCTGCGCGGCCGCCTGGGCCTGCCCGACAGCGCCACGCCGCACGCCCTGCGCCACTCGTTCGCGACCCACCTGCTGGGGGCCGGCGCGGACCTGCGCTCGATCCAGGAGCTGCTGGGGCATGCGTCGCTGTCCACCACCCAGCGCTACACCCAGGTGGACGCCGCGGCCCTGCTCAGCGCCTACGCCAAGGCGCACCCGCACGCCTGAGCGCCGCTATTCCGCCCCGGCTGGCGGCGCCCGGCCGTCGCCTTCCACGTCGTAGCGGACGGTGGAGGAGACCGCGCAGCCATCGACGCTGCGCAGGACGGTGAGGGTGAGATTGGCCTTGGGCAGGTCGCCCAGCCGGCGCATCACGACCGGACCTGATCGCTGGGGCGTCGAAACCCGCGGAACTCCCTTGGTCGGAACCAGGCGCAGCCCCAGCGGCGGGCACGCGGCGGCGCGGGGACTCACGAAGGCCGACCGCCGATCCGGGACGGCGAAGCGGTCCCCGAGGGCTGCAGGCGCCAGGCCGGCGGCGAGGACGAGGGCGACCATGCTCATGAGAGCCTCCCGGGGATGATTGCAGAATCGTAATCCCGCCGGCGGCCCGTCGAAAGTTAACTCGCCGACAGGTCGCGCATCAGGCGCAGCCAGGCGACGCCGGCCGGGGGGTCGCGGCCCTCCTCCACGAGGCGGAACCCTTCGCGGGCGTAGAAGGCCCGCGCTCGGCGGTTGGCGGCCTGCACCTTCAGCGACACCGGACCATCGGCGATGGCCAGGACATGGTCCAGCAGCGCCTTGCCGACGCCACGGCCGCGTTCGGTCACATAGAGGGAATGGAGGAAGTTGCCGGGCCGGTAGAAGGCCGCCACGCCCACCAGGCGTGCGCCTACACGGGCGGCGTAGACTTCCTCGTCGCGGGCGGCCCGCAGGAAGTCGCGGGCCTGATGGGTCTCGGGATCGGTCCAGGTGAAGGTCTCCCGCAGCACCCGCTCATACAGGGCCGCGCAGGCGGCGAGGTCGGCGCGCGCCGTGACGCGACCGATGGCGAGCGCCGCCGTCAAGCCTGCATGGTCCATCCTTCAACTCCCATGGCGGCCTGGCGCAGGGCTTCCGAGCGCGTGGGGTGCGGATGGCAGGTCCGGGCGACGTCTTCGCTGGCGGCCTTGAACTCCATGGCCACGCAGTATTCGCCGATCATCTCGCTGACCTGCGGGCCGATCATGTGGACGCCCAGCACCTCGTCGGTGGCCGCGTCGGCCAGCACCTTCACGAAGCCCTCGGTCTCATGGTTGATCTTGGCGCGGCTGTTGGCGCTGAAGGGGAACTTGCCGGCCTTGTAGACGCGACCCTGCGCCTTCAGTTCCTCCTCGGTCTGGCCGACCCAGGCCACCTCCGGCGACGTGTAGACCACCGAGGGGATGACGCCATAGCTCACGTGGCCCGCCTTGCCGGCTATGGTCTCGATGCAGGCCACCGCCTCCTCCTCGGCCTTGTGCGCCAGCATGGGGCCGTGGGTCACGTCGCCGATGGCCCAGACGCCGGGGGCGGAGGTCTTCCAGTGGTCGGTATCGATGAAGCCGCGCTTGTCGGGCGCGACGCCGACGCTTTCCAGGCCGAGACCCTCCGTGAACGGACGGCGACCGATCGCCAGCAGGACGTAGTCGGCCTTCAGCGTCTCGGCTGCGCCGCCGGCGACGGGTTCGAAGGTGAGCTCGACCTCCGACTTGCCGGCCTTGGCGCCGGTGACCTTGGAGGAGAGCCGGAAGGCCATCCCCTGCTTGGTCAGCGCCCGCTGGAAGGTCTTGGCGGTCTCGGCGTCCATGCCGGGCGTGATCCGGTCCAGGAACTCCACGACGGTGACCTCGGCGCCCAGTCGCCGCCACACCGAGCCCAGCTCCAGGCCGATGATCCCGGCGCCGATCACCACCAGCCTCTTGGGGACGTCGGGCAGGGACAGGGCGCCGGTCGAATCGACGATCCGCTTCTGGTCGACAGCGACCCCGGCCAGGGGCGCGGGCTCGGAGCCGGTGGCGATGACGATGTTCTTCGCCTCGTGGGTCTCGACGGCCCCGTCGGCGCCGGTCACCTCGACCTTGCCCGGGCCGGCGAGCTTGCCGGTTCCCTTCAGCCAGTCGACCTTGTTCTTGCGGAACAGGAACTCGATCCCCTTGGTGAGGGCTGCGACCGACTCGGCCTTCTGCTTCATCATCTGGGGCAGGTTGAGCTTGGGCGAGACGTCGATGCCCAGCTCGGCGAAGTGGTTCGCCGCGGCGTCATAGAGCTCCGAGGCGTGCAGCAGCGCCTTCGACGGCATGCAGCCGACATTGAGGCAGGTGCCGCCCAGCGTCGCGCCGCGCTCGACCACCGCCGCCTTCAGCCCGAGCTGTCCCGCGCGGATGCCGGCGTTGTAGCCGCCCGGGCCGCCTCCGATGATGACGACGTCGTATTGGGCCATGGAGCTCTCGATCTTTGGTCCGGAAAGGTGGAGCTGGGATACAGAACCTTCGCTTGCGAGGCGAGGGTTGGCGTTGCCCCCGATCGCCTATTTCGCGCGACACGGCCGTCAATCGCGGCCCGGTCGAGATTCAACCGACGGTCCAATCCAGCACGTTCAGAGCGTCGACACGC
>Ga0070668_100000685_pt1 | contig 23052 bp, 20 predicted proteins | sample KBSS43metaG_FD_64661 | JGI IMG/M metagenome (GOLD analysis project Ga0070668, IMG submission 64661) | Switchgrass rhizosphere microbial communities from Kellogg Biological Station, Michigan, USA - KBS S4-3 metaG | ecosystem: Host-associated > Plants > Roots > Rhizosphere > Soil ...
CAACCGCACCAACCCCTCGGCAGCCACCATGGCCGCCCTTGCCAACTTCTTCCGTATCAAGCCGGCCTACTTCACCGACGACGAGTACTACGAGAAGCTCGACAAGGAATTGACCTGGCTCGCGAATATGCGCGACGAGGGTGTTCGCCGTATTGCGGCGCGCACGGTCGGCCTGTCCGTAGAGGCTCAGCAGGACATTGTTCACAAGGTCGACGAGCTGCGTCGCCAGGAGCATCTGGACGATTAGCCCGCCGCACTCCGCAACGCGGCGTCCGGCGAATTTGCGGGCTCAGGTCCGCTAGACCCTCCCCTTCTTGGAGAGTGCCAGCTGGCGATATTGCTGTGCGATTTCGAGGATCCATTCGCGATCCGCATATGACGTGGGCTGGCGCAACCAGCCAAGTCCGGGAAAGCTTGCGCGCTTGTCCTCAGGTGCGCCTTCTCGCCCGTCGAAGATCCACTGCGCGATCGTCCGCGCCTGTTCTCGCGGCGGTACCGGTGGCGACTCGAGTTCCGACGCGTCGTCCACCTCATCGAGATCACGCGTCGTCCGCGCGCCGGTCGCGTCGACGGTTCGCCTCCTCGCGGCATCTGCGGCGGTGGCCTCCAGAAACAGTGCGTCGGAGATAAGCGACATTCGTTCGGCGACCCGGAACACCAGCGGGCCGCGGGGGCGTACGCCGATCCCGACGTCGGGATGTCGTCGTCCGAGCTCGGTCAGCAACGGCTGAATAGTGCGCAGCTCGTAGCGTGCGCCGAACCAATCCTCGATGCTGGGCAGCAAGGACCCTGCGGCGACGATCAGCATCGCGCAGCCCAGCAGGGTGGCGGCAGCCCCGACGCCGACGAGCTCGGTGTTACCCACCGCCCGCAGCAGGAAGAACGCGGACGCGAGCACGATCAGCACGATGCCGAGCGTGAAGATGAACAGCGCACGGCCGCGACGGGTGCGGTTGGAGTGACGCATGCCTGCCCACGACACGAGCGTCAGCGCCAACAACACGTAGAGCAGCGACAGCAGCCACGGCAACCTTCCGTCGCTGGAGCCTAGGTTGCGCTTGAGGTATTCCTCGGGCGCCATCTCGGGTTGCTGGCCCGCGGCGAAGAAGATGACCAAGCTCACGACCGCGGTAACCGCGGCAACGCCGTACTGCGCGATAGCAATTTTGCGACTGGTGGAAGGCGACCGCTCCGACGCCACCGTCGTGATCATCACGCAGCTGCCCGCAGCGCAGGCGATCAATGCGACCTGGGACAGCCCCATCGCAATGTTCGGCCAGTGCAGCACGGTGTCGATCAGCAGCGTCAGTGGCTGCCAATTCAGCGCGGCCACCAAACCGAGGTTGCCGAGTGCGAGGATCATCGCGGTGCTCACCATCGATTGCTTGTTGACGAGGGCCCAGCCGATACGCAAACCGGTAGCCAATCCGAGCAGACCGGCGATCACCCAGATGATCAACCAAATGCCTCTCCGAGTCGGACCTGAACGATCGAGGAGCGATCCGACGGCAGCCGACCAAGGCGGTAGATGAGCAGTGCAGCGAAGTCTTCGGCCTCCTGCTCGGCGTCCTCACCGGCGGGACCCATGCAGCCGGTCCGCTGGTTGAGCATGTAGCCGATCAGGTCGGAGCTCGCCATCTCTGTGTTTTGACGGGCTGCCTGGACGACAGGTATCCCCTCGTGGCCGAGCACGAGGTGCCCGAGCTCGTGGGCCAGAGTGCGATCCCAGGCGGGTAGGCCCTTCTGGATCAAAAAGACGTCACGGTCGGCGTGTTGGCGCCACTGCCCGCACACACCGGGAGGCAGATCGGCCATCTTGAGTTCGATCGGCCGGTTGCGATCCTCGCTCACGGCATCGACGAGGCGGGGCAATGACACTTCCCCGCGTCGAGGGGCCAGATCGAGCACCGCACTGACGGCGCGGGTGACGCGGCGACTGGCAGGCATACAACCCCCTTTCGACGGATCCACTATGCGCTGTCCGCCCCCTCAAGGGCGGGCAGTTTGTCAGTTCACAAACCGTGCGGCACCGTTTGTATGTACCGCATGGCCCGCCTTCGCCTGGCGATATCCAACTAGTCCCCCGGCGCCGGTGAGTACTAGCATGCCCGCTACGCCGGGCACTGCCAAGGCCGCTACCTGGGATAACCCGGCATTCCGCAAATATTCGGTGTAACCGATCCGGAACGAGGACGGCGGCAGCTTTACGTTGCTGCCGACGTGGGCCGGTAACGGTTCGCGACCTGCGGGCGGCTCGGCTGTGACGCCGCGCGGTGCCGACGGCAACGACGGCGCCCTGGGTGCCGGGGCCCCACCGCCGCCTCCCAGCCCAAGGCCCGAAGGCGCGACGATAACCGGCAGAGTGATCGGCTGCACCGGCAGTTGTGCGGCCGCGGCGCCGACGCCCGGGACGGCGTCGAGCACAGATGGTTCCGCGGCAGGCGGGAGCTGTACCTCCGCCGGCGGTCGTGGAATGCCGGGCGGCACCTCGATGGCACCCCCGCCGCCTCCGCCGCCACCAACGCTGCCACTACCACCTGGTGGGGGCAGCCCGAGCCCACCGCGCGTCGTGGTTGTCGACGGACTGGTCGTCGTCGACGGACTGGTCGTCGTCGACGGACTGGTCGTCGTCGACGGACTGGTCGTCGTCGTCACATAAGTCGTCGTCACAGCAGTCGTCGGCGGCGGCTCGCTGGTCGACTCATAGGTCGTCGATGGCGACGGTTCCGGTGTTGGTGTTGGTGTTGGCGTCGTCGGCTTCGTCGTTCGTGCCGGCTTCGTCGGCTCACTTGACTCCGAGCTCCCACCACAGTGTCGGGCGTTTCCGTTGCGCTTGCCGTTGCCGCAGTTGCCGTTACTCGGATTTCCGCCGTTGCCGGGCTTGCCGGTTTCGGTGTCGGGCTTTTCGTCCGTCTTCGTCGCAGGGCTGCCGCTGCCGTCGGGATCGGTCTTCGGCCCCTTGCCTGGATCCTCCCTCGAGTGATCGCCGGGAACATTGGGCGCGGGGTCGGCGAGGGCCAAGGCTCCGCCCAGGCCACACAGGAATAGGCCGGACGCCACGACGCAGGCGGACGCGGCGCCAAGCACACGCGAACCCACGTCGTATCCATCCTTCAAGGCGTCACCAGCCAACTAGTCATAGAGTCCGATAATTCTGGCACAAACCAGCCCGAACGGTTTGCTGTGGATTTGAATCTACTCGGGGCCGAGACACACCGATACCGCAGACAATCCGGAAGATAGTGTTGGGCTGCAGCTGCTATGTCATGAATCGTCGACGAGATGACCCGGAGGCCGGCCGGATGAGCCTGTTCAAGCGCAAAAGCCGTGCCACCCGCCGCGCCGAGGCCCGAGCCATCAAAGCCAAGGCCAAACTCGAGGCCAAGCTCGCTGCGAAGAACGAGGCCCGTCGCATCAAGACGCAGCATCAAGCCGAAACCAGGGCCCTCAAGTCGCAACTCAAGGCGCAGCGCGACAGCGACAAGGCCGCACTCAAGGTTGCTCAGACCCAGCTGAAGGCGGCACGTGAAGGAAAGTTGTTCTCCCCTACGCGGATTCGACGCGTGCTCACCGTGAGCCGACTGCTCGCACCGGTCGTGGTGCCGCTCGTCTATCGCGCCGCCATCGCCGCGCGCGGCTTCCTAGACGAACGCAAGGCCGACCGACTCGGCGTCCCGCTCAGCCAGCTCGGTCAGTTCTCCGGCCACGGGGCGCAACTGTCGGCGCGGGTCGCGGGAGCCGAGCAGTCGCTGCGCCTGGTCGCAGAGAAGAAGCCGAAGGACGCCGAGACCAAGCAGTTCGTGGCCGCGATCACCGAGCGGCTCAGTGACCTCTCGGCCGCGGTCACGGCCGCCGAGAACATGCCGACATCGCGCCGGCGCGCCGCGCACGCGGCGATCGCCGAGCAGCTCGACGCCGTCGATGCCGACTTGATGGCCCGGTTGGGGCTGGTCTGACCAACGTGTCCACCGCCGGCCCCACAGCGCGCCTCCGTGGCACGGCCGCGGGGCTGCTGACTGCGGCGCTAGCGGTGGCCGCCCACTCGGTGGGCAGCGGGGCGCCCCCGACTGGTGCGGTCGTCGCTCAACTGGCTGTGCTGGCGGCGACGGTCGGTGCGCTCGCCGCGACCATCGCTCGCGCCTCCGACGCCAGGATCCTGCTCGGCCTGCTCGCGGCAGGGCAGGCGTGCGGTCACCTAGTTCTCAGCGTCGTCGGGCACAGCCACCCGGCGGCCGCAGCGCCGCCTGCCTCGGCGATGCTGGCCGCGCATGTGGTGGCGGTCGGTGCAGGCGCGCTTCTGATCGCCGCGAGCGATCACCTCTGCCGAGCCATATCCCGTGCGGTTCGCGCCGCAGTCCGGATCGTCGCCACGCCCGTCGCCGTCGCACCCGTTGTACTGGTCGGCGAGGCCGATCAGCCGCTGCGGTCGGCACTTCTGCTCGCCGCGTCGGTGTCGCACCGGGGTCCGCCGGTCAGCCTGCATCGCTGACCGACATCCCAACGACACCAGAAAGCCACAATCGAATGCGATTCAATACCCGGGCGTGTTCGCGCGCCCTCATCACCGCTGCCGCCACCGCGGCGGCGATGTCCGTCGGTCTGCTGGCCGGCGCCGCGCCTGCGTGGGCTCATGTCCACGCCGACGCGGACAACCCCACCCCCGGCTCCTACTCGGTAGTCACCTTCAGAGTGCCCAACGAGTCTGAGAAGGGCGCCCTTACAACACAATTGAGCGTCGTCCTGCCCAACGTGGCGTCCGCAAGCACGGAGGCGATGCCAGGCTGGACCGCCCAGCTGGATCGAGATGCCGCCGCGGGCACGGTCCGTTCTGTCACGTGGACAGCTGCACCCGGAACCGGCATCGCGGCGGACCAGTTCGCACTGTTCCGTATCTCGGTGCAGCTGCCCGACACTCCGACGGTCAGCCTGCCCGCCACGCAGACGTATTCGGACGGGACGATCGTGAAGTGGGATCAACCGACGCCGCCCGGCGGAGCTGAACCCGAGCACCCGGCGCCGGAGATCGCTCTCACTGGTGCCAAGGCCGATGCCGGCGACGACCATCCGATGCCGGTGGCGCAAACGGCGGTCGCGCAAGCCGCGGCTCAGCCTGCGGCTGACAACACGGCGCGCTGGCTCGCGGGCAGCGCTCTGGCGGTCGCCGCCATTGCGGTGGTGACCGCCCTACTGGTGCGACGGCGAGCATGAATCGCGTTATCGCGACGCTGGTCCTGGCCATCTCGCTCGCCGCGGCGGCGGTGGCCGGGGCCGGCGTTGCGTCCGCGCACGCGGTCCGCGTCGCAACCGACCCCGTCGAGAACACCGAATTGAACCAGGGGCCGCAGAAAGTCAGCGCGACGTTCAACGAGGCGCTGCAACCCCAGTTCGCCGCAATGACGGTCGTCGGCCCCGACGGCAACCTGTGGTCGACGGGCGACCCGCGGGTGGACGGCGCCGTCGTCAGCGTCGGCGTGCGACCGCTGGGCCCGTCCGGCACCTACACGGTGAATTACCGGGTGACGTCGGCGGACGGCCACGTGGTCTCAGGGTCGTGGTCGTTCAAGCTCACGGTGTCCGGCACGGGCACGCCCGGTCCGTCGGCGTCTGCGACGACCCCCTCGAGTGACGGCATTCCGGTCTGGCCGTTCTTCGTCGCTGCCGGACTGATCGTGACCGCCGGCGCGGTTTGGGCGGTGCGACGGCAGAGGTGACCCGGCAACGGGCGGTGGCCGGTGCAGCACTGGTCGTCGCGGTATCCGCGGCGGTCGCATGGGCGCTGGCGTGGCAGCAGAATTCGCTGGCGGCGACGCTGGTCCGCGCGGCGGCCGACGTCTTGGCTGTCGTTGCGTTGGGCCTGACAGCGGTGCCGATGCTCGACATCGACCGCTACCGCGGTGAGCTGATCCGCCGCGCCACCGTCCCGTTGACTATCGCAGGCGCCCTCTGGCTGGTCGCCGAGCTGCTCCGGTTGGTCGTGGAGGCTGCGCAGGCCGCAGCGATTCCGATGTCCCGGCTGGGTGTCGACACCGCTGCCGAGTTCGCCCTGCACACTGCGCCCGGACGGTCAGGCCTGTTCAGCGCGGCAGCCGCGGGGTTGGTGTGTCTGGTCGTCATGGCTGCGCCGCGTACGGCGTCGACGAACGTTGCGGTCGCGGGTCTCGCAGCGGCCGGCGTGGCGGCGCGGCCACTCACCGGCCATCTCTCCGATAGCGCACTAGGTGGCACGGCCGTCGCTGTGCACAGCCTGGCGGCCGCCCTGTGGTGCGGCGCACTGGCCGCGCTCGTGCTCACCGTTGAGCACCGCGGCCAGTGGGCCCGTGTGTTGCCGAGGTTCTCGCAGCTGTCACTGGCGTGCGTGGCCGCACTGCTGGTGGGCGGTGTGGTCGGGGCGGTCATGACGCTCGGCTCGCCGAGTGCGCTGTATGCGACGGGGTACGGCCGGCTGTTGTCGGCGAAGGTCGTAGTCACGGTGCTGCTCGTCGCGTTGGCGTACCGCAACCGGACGATGTGGCTGCCCGCCGCACGATCGCACCGGGCCACGGCGCTGGTGTCACGGTCACGGGCACTGTTCGAACTGGCGCTCATGGCCGTCGCGCTCACGCTGGCGGCCGCACTGGCCGTGACCGGTTAGCCGCCATTTCCGGCCTGGCATGATGGGAGCCACTGCCGGGTAGACGAAACAGGCGCAAAGGAGCAGCCAAATGGCAGACCAGCAGGATCGACCCGACGAGAAGGCTGACGCCGCAGCACCGGCAGCCGAGCCGGCGTCGTCCGCGCCAAGCCCCGATCAGGTCCCGCCTGCCGAACCCCCCGCACCGCCTGCCAAGGCGGCGAAGAAGGCGCCCGCCAACGCGGCTAAGAAAGCACCGGCCAAGGCCGCTAAGAAGACACCGGCGAAGAAGGCACCCGCCAAGAAGGCCCCAGCGAAGAAGGCACCGCCGAAGACCGCCGCGGCCCCGAGACTGGCCGACACCAACGGCGATCTCACGTCGGCCGCGAAAGAGGCTGCGGCGCATGCGAAATCCACTGTCGCGAGCGCGCCCAACCCCGTCTCTGGTCCTGCTCCAGTGCCGTTGATCGGACCCGAGCCGTCACGACTGCCGATCGTCGCCGCCATCGCCGCCGGTGTGCTGGCGATAATCGTCGTGCTTCTTGCCCGCAGGCACTCAGACGACTGATGAAATCGGCTTGACCCTGACGCGACGTCAGCGTCCGATAGTGGCGGCCGACGAACAGTTCACCCGCTACTGCGACGACGTCGACCCGGGGACGGCGCAGTTCCTGCACGACATCGTGGTCGCGAAGTTACGCTGAGGCTCCTGTAACCCGCGATCAGCGAGGTTTGGGGGGCCATGGCTGGGAATCCACCATCAGGCACGGTGACGTTCTTGCTCACCGATCTCGAGGGGTCCACCCGCATGTGGGAGCAGGATCCCGAGGCGATGAAGGCCGCGATGGTTCGCCACGACGAAATCCTCGAGAAGACGTTCGCGGAGACCCGCGGATTCGTGTTCTCTCGGATGGGTGACGGGATGGCGGCTGCGTTCGCGACGGCACGGGACGCCATCACCGCGGCGGCGGCGATCCAGCAAGCGCTCGCGTCGGAGCCCTGGCGCACCGTGCGCCCATTGCGGGCCCGCATCGGCCTGCACACCGACGAGGCCGTGATCGTCGATGACACCGGCTACGCCAGCCTGCCGATCAATCGGTGCGCACGCTTGATGACAGCGGCCCATGGCGGACAGACCGTCGTATCCGGCGCCACAGAGATGCTGATGCGCGGTCAGCGCCCTGACGGTATGGAGCTCGTCGATCTTGGCGAACACCGGCTGCGTGATCTCGGCCAGCCCACTCGCATTTTCGAGCTCGTCGGCGACGGCGCCCGTGAGAAATTCCCACCGCTGCGGACTTTGGATTCCTTCCCGGGAAACCTTCCCGCACAGGTCAGTTCGTTCATCGGGCGCAAGGATGACGTGGCACGGGTAGCGCGAGCACTCGATACGTCACGGGTCGTGACCGTCACCGGCGTCGGCGGAGTCGGCAAGACCCGCTTGGCATTACAGGTCGCCGCCGACGTGCTGCCACACTACCGTGACGGGGCTTGGCTGGTGGAACTCGCATCTGTTCGTGACGTGGCAGGGGTGGTGGGCGCCGTCGCGGAGATGTTCCGCTTCACCGGCCGCAGTGGGCAATCGCTCGAGGACTCCCTGCTCGAGATGTTGGCTCAGAAGCAGACGCTGCTGGTGGTGGACAACTGCGAGCATGTGCTCGGCTCGGTGGCCCGGCTCGTGAGCGCCATAGAGCGGAAGTGCCCCGGCATCGTGGTGCTCGCCACCAGTCGGGAAGGACTGGCGATCGACGGCGAACAGCTTCTTGCACTTCCTCCCCTGGAGGCCGGTGGGCCAGGCGAAGACATCGAGCGACTGATACACGCCGACGCGATCAGCCTGTTTGTGGAGCGAGCACGGCAAGTCAAGGCGGATTTCGCGTTGAACGACAACAACTCTCGCGCGGTCGTCGATATCTGCCAGCGCCTCGACGGCGTCCCACTCGCCATCGAACTTGCGGCGGCGCGGGTGATGGCGTTGAGTCCGGCCGAACTGCTGCGTCGGCTCGACCGCCGATTCCAGGTGCTTTCCGGCGGACGCCGAAGCGCGATCGAGCGGCACGCCACGTTACGGGCCGCGATCGACTGGTCCTACGACCTGCTGGACAGTGCCGAGCAGCGACTGCTGGCTCGCCTTGCGGTGTTCTCGGGTGGCTGCACACTCGAGGCCATCGAGGAGGTCTGCAGCGGCGATCCTGTCGAGCGGGACGCGGTCATGGATCTGGTCGCCGGTCTGGTTGCCCGCTCACTCGTGGTCGCGGAAGACAGCGATCTGGGCACGCGGTATCGAATGCTGGAGACCATTCGCCAATATGGGGAGGAGCGCCTCGCTGCTTCCGGCGAGACGGATGCGGTGCTGCTACGGCACGCCGCGTTCTACGCACAATTCTCTGCTCGTGCTGCCGAAAAGACCTACGGGCCAGACCAACTCGTCTGGGCACGACAAATCAAGCTCGAGCGAGACAACTTTCTCGCTGCCCTGGCGAATGCCGTCGATTCCGGCGACGCTTCAGTGGCCGTTGAGTTGGTGGCGAGCTATCCCATCCAATCGAGGGCCGAGGGACCAACCGGCGAGCTACTCGTTGTAGATGTGGCGCCTGTACTCGGCATGCCCGGAGCATCCGCACAGCCGGGATATCCCTCCGCGCTGGTGGTGGCAGCCTATAAGGCGCAGTCGATCGGCGACTGGCAGCGCGTCGACGAGCTATGCCAGCAGGCGCTGGAGGCTGGGGAAAGACTCGGCGCGTTTCACGGCCCGAGGATTGAGATGGAAACCTGTAGTTTGCAGGCGCAAAACTCGCTGGCGGCCGGCGCCTATGCCGATGCGGTTTCGGCGTACGCACGAGCCGCCGAACTGGCCAACGGCGATGGGTATCCCGGCCTGGCGGCAATCTTTTTGGCCTACAAGGTCAGTTGTGCGCTTCTCGGGGGCACCGCGGCCGAGGAAATGGAGCCGACGGTAGAGGAATCTGTCACGTTGGCGCGACGCTCCGGGATGCCCGGCGCCATGGTCATCAGCCTCAACTCACTGGCGATGACGCTAGCCGAGCGTGATCCCAATCGGGCCAAAGCAGTTCTCCGCGAGAGCATTGAACTCGCTAGCTCGCCCGGCCAAGAAGTGGCGACGGGTTTCCTCACCGCCTCCCTGGTCGCCACGAGGCTCGGTGACTGGAACGTCGCGCTAGCACTTGCAGCTCGGACCATGGTGCTGTGGCGCTGGGTCAGGACAGTGATGGCCGCCGCACCCAGTCTGGGCGTATGTGCGCGGGCGCTCGCTGAAGATCGGCCCGAAGTGGCCGGGGTCTTGCGTGGTGCGGCCTACGCCGCCTACCGGCGCGGGAGCACTGGACAATCCTCGCCAGACAAGGAACGAGGCAATCCCAGCGTCAACTATCTTCTCCAGGCGTTGCGCGAGGCAGGCGACATCATCACCGCTGCACTTGGTGAGGAGCGCCGGCAGCGCCTGCGTACCGAAGGCGCGGCACTGACGATGGACGAAGCCGTGTCATACGCACTGGCCAACATCGACGCCGAGCTACTTACCGGCCCCATCCCACTGACGCGGGCCTAGAACGATGACCGCGCAGCCGCCGTCGGGCACCGTGACCTTCCTCCTCACTGACCTCGAGGGCTCCACCCGGATGTGGGAGCAGGATCCCATTGCGATGAAGGCGACGTCGACTACTACGGTCAAACGGTTCCCGAAGGCAGCGTCATGATGATGCTCATCGCCTCGGCCTGCCGCGACCATCGCCAGTACCCGCCGGACGGCGACGCCTTCGCCATTCACCGCGAGCAGCGCCAGCATCTCGCGTTCGGTGTCGGCATCCACTACTGCCTGGGCGCGTCGCTCGCTCGTCTAGAGGGATCCATCGCCCTCGAAGAGATCCTCAAGCGATTTCCAGAATGGGACGTCGACCTTGACAGTGCGCGTTGGTCGTCGGCGTCTGCGGCCCGGGGCTGGGAAACCATGCCCGCATTGCTCCCTCGCTAGCATCGAGCGGTGACCGTAGCACCCCGCCTCACCGCTGACCTCGTCGACGAAATCGGCCCCGACGTCCGCAGCTGCGATCTGCAGTTCGGCCAATACGGCGGCAGGTCGCAGTTCGCGGGGCCGATCGCGACGGTGCGGTGTTTCCAGGACAACGCGCTACTGAAATCGGTGCTGTCCGAGCCCGGCGACGGCGGGGTGCTGGTGATCGACGGCGACGGCTCGCTGCACAGCGCGCTGGTCGGCGACCTCATCGCGGGTCTGGGCGTCGAGAACGGCTGGGCCGGTCTGATCATCAACGGCGCGGTACGCGACGTCGCGACACTGCGCACACTGGAGCTCGGCATCAAGGCGCTCGGCACCAATCCGCGCAAGAGCACCAAGACCGGCGACGGCCAGCGCGACGTCGCCGTCGAGTTCGGCGGAGTCGTGTTCGTCCCAGGCGAGATCGCCTACAGCGATGACGACGGCATTGTCGTCGTCGCCGCAGGCTGAGCGATTAGGCCGAAACTGCCTCCACCGCACGGTGTTTGGTGAACTGCAGCGCTTTGTCGTCCACCTTGCCGTGCCGAATGAGCCGCAGATCCAGCAGATAGTTCTGCTTGAGCCGCCACGGGGCGACGTGACCGGCCTTCGGCAGGTAGTCGAGCGCGCGCAGCACGTAACCAGGGGTGAAGTCCATCAGGGGCCGCTCGTCGACGGAGTTGCCCGGATGCTGCGGCTCGACGGTGTCAAAGCCGTTGGCGTCCATGTAATTCAGCACACGGCAGACGAACTCCGACACCAGGTCGGCCTTCAGCGTCCACGACGCGTTGGTGTAGCCGATCGTGAAGGCCATGTTCGGCATGTGCGTCAACATCATGCCCTTGTAGGCCATGGTGTCGTGCACGTCGACCGGCAAGCCATTGCGAGAGATCGCCGCGCCGCCGAACAGCTGCATGTTCAGACCCGTTGCGGTGACGATGATGTCGGCCTGCAGCTGCTCACCTGAGATCAGCTTGATGCCGGTCTTGGTGAAGCGCTCGATCGTATCGGTGACGACGTCGGCGTTGCCCTTCTTGATGGTCTTGAACAGGTCGCCGTTGGGCGCCAGGCACAGCCGCTCGTCCCACGGGTTGTAGCGCGGGCCGAAGTGCTTCTCGACGTCATAGCCCTCGGGCAACCGCCGCTCGGCCATGGTCATCAGCGTCTTGCGCATGAACTTCGGGAACCGCCGCGCGATCCGGTACTGCGCCGACTGGAACAGGATGCTCTTCCACCGGTTGACGACATACGCAGGCTTCGCAGGCAGCGTGTTGTTCATCCTGACACTGAACGGGTCGACGTCGGGCAGCGAGCCGATGTACGTCGGCGAACGCTGCAGCATCGTCACGTGTCCGGCGCCCGAATTGGCAAGGGCCGGAATCAACGTCACCGCGGTCGCGCCACTGCCGATGACAACGATCTTCTTGCCCTCGTAGTCGAGGTCCTCCGGCCAGTGCTGCGGATGGATGATCGTGCCCTCGAAGTCGTCGGAACCGGCGAACTCCGGCGAGTAGCCCCGGTCGTAGTTGTAGTAGCCGCTGCACGCGAACAGGAACGAGGCCTTGATCTCGACCTCCTCGCCGTCGCGCTCGACGCGCAGGGTCCACCGATTCTCGGCGTCGGACCAGTCGGCGCCGGCCACCTTGTGCCCGTACCGGATGTGCTTGTCGATGCCGTACTCGGCGACCGTCTCCTTCAGGTAGGCCATGATCGACGGACCGTCGGCGATGGCCTTCTCAGACGTCCACGGCTTGAAGCGGAAGCCGAGCGTGAACATGTCGGAGTCCGAGCGGATGCCCGGGTACTTGAACAGGTCCCAGGTACCGCCGAGGTTGTCCCGGCGCTCCAGGATCACATAGCTCTTGCCGGGGCAGCGGTCCTGGAGATGCCAGGCGGCACTGATGCCGGAGATGCCGGCTCCGACGACGACAACGTCGACAAATTCGGTCATGTTGTAAAGTTATCAACACTGTGTCGAGTGAGTCAACGATGTGTTGAGAAACTCGACATGACGTAAAGTAGTGCCCCGTGACCACCGTCAGCCAGCCGCGCGCCGCCCGCGGTCGCCGCGCCGCCCGCCCGTCGGGCGACGATCGTGAGCTGGCGATTCTCTCCACGCTGGAGCGGCTGCTGGAGGACCGGCCTTTCGCCGAGATCTCGGTCGACGACCTCGCAAGGGGCGCCGGCATCTCCCGTCCGACCTTCTACTTCTATTTCCCGTCAAAGGACGCGGTGCTGCTGACGCTGTTCGAGCGAGTATTGGCCCAGGCTGACGCCACGTTCGAGGGTCGGGACGACTACACCGTCGATCCCGCCGAGGTATGGCGCGACGGTATCTACGCCTTCTTCGAACCCCTGCGAACCCACCTCGCCGTTGCTCTCGCCGGTGTGGCGGCCACCGTAACCAACGCCGAGATCCGCGAGCTCTGGTCGACGTTCATGCAGAAGTGGGTCGATCGCACAGCCGCGGTCATCACCGCCGAACGGGCCCGCGGGGCGGCGCCGGAAACCGTGCCGGCTCAGGACCTGGCCGCCGCGCTGAATCTGATGAACGAGCGGACCATGTTCGCCTCGTACACGGCCCAGAAACCGGCCATCGCCGAAGACGCGGCGCTCGACACCGTCGTGCACATCTGGATTACCAGCATCTACGGCGAGACCCGCTGACTCGTCGGACCTCGATGCGAACATATATTCGTGTCCAGGGCCGCGGCAGGTTCCTATTCGGCGGCTCAGCCGCCGACCATCCTCCACGCCGACCTCGATTCCTTTTACGCCTCGGTCGAGCAGCGCGACGATCCCGCGCTGCGTCGAAAGCCGGTGATCGTCGGCGGCGGCGTCGTGCTCGCGGCCAGTTACGAAGCGAAGGCCTACGGGGTGCGCACGGCGATGGGGGGACGCCAGGCCCGCGCGTTGTGTCCGCACGCGATCGTGGTGCCGCCGCGGATGTCGGCGTATTCCGAGGCCAGCGACAGGGTGTTCGAGGTGTTCCATGACACCACACCCGTGGTCGAACCGCTGTCGGTGGACGAGGCCTTCCTCGATGTGTCGGGCCTGTGGCGGGTGTCGGGCACCCCGGTTGAGATCGCTGCCCGGCTGCGCGCGCAGGTCCGCGACCGCGTCGGGCTGCCCATCACCGTCGGCATCGCGCGGACAAAGTTCCTGGCCAAGGTCGCCAGCCAGGAGGCCAAGCCTGACGGGCTGCTGCTGGTGCCGCCGGATCGTGAACTCGCATTCCTGCACCCGCTGCCCGTCCGCAGGCTCTGGGGCGTCGGTGTGAAGACGGCCGAGAAGCTGCACGCGCACGGTATCGAGACGGTGTCGGACGTAGCCGAGCTCAGCGAGTCGACGCTCGGGTCGCTGGTCGGCGCTGCGATGGGCCGTCAGCTATTCGCGTTGTCGCGCAACATCGACCGCCGCCGTGTGGTGACGGGGGTGCGGCGCCGATCGGTCGGGGCGCAGCGGGCCCTTGGCCGGGCAGGCAACACGATGACGGCCACGGAGGTCGACGCCGTCGTCGTCAATCTCGTCGATCGAATCACCCGGCGGATGCGCAAGGCGGGCCGTACCGGTCGAACGGTGGTGTTGCGCTTGCGGTTTGACGACTTCGGCCGAGCCACCAGGTCGCACACGATGCCGCGGGCCACGGCTTCGACGGACGTCATCCTCGCTACCGCACGCGGCCTGGTTGCCGCGGCCACACCGCTGATCGCCGAGCGCGGCCTGACGCTGGTCGGGTTCGCCGTCGCCAACATCGACAGGGAAGGCGCGCAGCAGCTGGAGCTGCCGTTCGAGGAACACGCGGACACCACCGCGATCGATGAGGCGGTCGACAAAGTGCGGCAGCGCTACGGCAATACCGCGTTGACCCGCGGCGTGCTGCTGGGACGCGACCCAGGCCTCGAAATGCCGCACCTGCCCGACTAATTCGTCGTCCACTCCAGCAGCTTTTCCGCGGACCATGTGTTGACGATCCGATCGACGGGCACTCCGGCATCCAACGCACGCTGCGCGCCATACCCGAGGAACTCCAGCTGACCAGGCGCGTGCGAGTCGGTGTCGATGGAGAACAGACAGCCGATCTCCAGCGCAAGATTGAGCAAGCGGGTGGGCGGATCCCGCCGTTCCGGACGCGAGTTGATCTCGACGGCGGTACCGGCATCGCGGCATGCGGTGAAGACCTTCTCCGCGTCGAACTTGGATTCCGGCCGGATGCCCCGGCCACCCGTAACGAGCCGTCCCGTGCAATGGCCGAGCACATCCGCGTGAGGATTGTTGACCGCCTTGATCATTCGGCGCGTCATCGACGGTGCGTCCATCGATAGCTTGGAGTGGACGCTGGCCACCACGACGTCCAGGCGCTCGAGTAGTTCGGCTTCCTGGTCCAGCGAGCCGTCCTCGAGAATGTCGACCTCGATGCCGGTCAGGATCCGCATCGGCGCAACGGTCTCGCGCAGTTCGTCGATCACCTCGAGTTGCTTGCGTAGGCGCTCGGGAGAAAGGCCGTTGGCCACCTTCAGGCGGGGCGAGTGATCGGTCAGCGCACAATACTCGTGGCCCAATTCCCTTGCCGCGAGCATCATCTCCTCGATCGGAGCCGAGCCGTCCGACCAGTTCGAGTGCACGTGAAGGTCGCCCTTGAGCGCGGCCCGGACGTCACCACCGCCGAGATCATTTGCCGCTTTCCGCAATTCGACCAGCGCGTCGGGTTCACGCCCGGCCCACGCCTGCGCGATCACCTTCGCGGTCTTGGGTCCGATGCCGGGCAGCGACTGCCAGCTGTTGGTTGCGCCGTGCCTTTCGCGATCTGCCTCGGAGAGCCCCTCCACGATGTCGGCGGCGTTGCGGTAGGCCATCACGCGGCGCGGGTCCTCGCGCGCCCTGTCCTTGTAGTACGCAATCTGGCGCAGGGCGATGACGGGGTCCATACGGTCCAGTCTGCGCTTAGCGTCGCGCCGGGTCGCGTCCCGTCAGCCCAATGACCCGGTCCAGTGTGGGCGCGTCGTCGGCGACAGGCACCGCTGGCCCGAACAGTCCCTCAACCGGACCCTCGGCGGCGATCGCGGTCACGTGCGGCAGCACCGCGTCCAGCGTGGCCGGGTCGACGTTGTAGTCCTGTCCGGACGCGGCGGCCAGGTCCCAGCCGTGGATCACCACCTCCGTCAGGGCGACAATGCCGGCCATCTCGCCGGGGAAGTCAACACCGCCGGCACGCGACATGCCCTCCCACGCTGCCGGCTCACCCCACGCTCGCGCCAGCTCAGCCAGTCGCCTTGGGTATGCGGTGCGCCAGTCGTCGTCCAGCGGTGCTCCCTCGACCGGCGGGGTGTCCGTGAGCTCGCCGAACTCCTTTTTGGCGGCCGCGGTGAATGCCAGCGTCAGGCCACCCACATGCCCGACGAGGTCTCTCAGGCTCAGCTTCTGGCACGGCGTCCGGCCGTTGAGCTGCGCGTCGGTCACATTCATCAACACTTCGGCGGTCCGTTGGCATGCGGGCGTCAAATCGATCATGTCTGTACTGACCTGGCCGGCGACAGGAATTAATCAGCTTTCAGGACTAGTTTGGAAACACGTGAGATTCGCATTCAAGACATCCCCGCAGAACACCACGTGGTCCGACATGCTGGCCGTCTGGCAGGCGGCCGACGATATCGACGTCTTCGAGTCCGGCTGGACCTTCGATCACTTCTATCCGATCTTCTCCGACTCGTCCGGCCCTTGTCTCGAAGGGTGGACGACCCTGACCGCGCTGGCGCAGGCCACGAAGCGGCTACGCCTCGGCACGCTCGTCACCGGAGTCCACTACCGCCATCCCGCGGTGCTCGCCAACATGGCTGCGGCGCTGGACATCATCTCCAACGGCCGACTCGAACTCGGCATCGGCGCGGGCTGGAACGAAGAGGAGTCAGGTGCCTACGGCATCGAACTCGGAAGCATCAAAGAGCGCTTCGACCGGTTTGAGGAAGCCTGCGAGGTGCTGACCAGCCTGTTGAGCAAGGACACCACCACCTTTGACGGCAAGTTCTATCAACTCAAGGACGCGCGCAACGAGCCGAAGGGCCCGCAGAAGCCGCACCCGCCGATATGCATCGGAGGCAGCGGTGAGAAGCGCACGCTGCGCATCACCGCGAAGTACGCCCAGCACTGGAACTTCGTGGGCGGTGCGCCGGAGGAGTTCGCACGCAAGCGAGACGTGCTCGCCTCGCACTGTGCGGACATCGGGCGCGATCCCAAGGAGATCATGTTGTCCTCGCACATCCGGCTGAGCCCGGATCACCACAATCCGGATACCAAGATCGATTTCGGTCACGCGATCGAGGAGGCCGCCGCGCTCGGCAAGGAAGGCCTGGATCTGGCGATCGTGTACCTGCCGACGCCGCACACCCCGACGGTCCTGGAACCGCTCGCCGAGGCGATCAGGGATTCCGGCCTGCTCACCAGCAAAGACATTGGGCGATAACGATAATATAACGGTTAGGCAAACGTAAGGTCACATCTCGGCTGTTCGACGTAACCAGCCGGGCCGGAATTAGCTAGAAGCCATAACGAAGTAGCTCGGCCGGCGTGATCAGGCGTTCGGCTTTGGCGGGGAATTCACGGCTCTTGACCGGGTGACGGAACCATGACCAGGCGATTCGACTCACCCGAGACCGAGTTAGCGGGTTGAGGTACACGGTGCTCACTCCTGCGAAATAGCAATAGCTGAACCGGGGGCCTACGTTACCGCAGAACCCTCATGAAGTCATTAGATACCTATTACCTGGCAAACTGAACTAGGCACGCCGAACAATAATCTGATGTTTTTGGAGTGACTGATGTGACTAATGTGACGTCACACAGGGTCGCACCCGCCTGCCGGGTTTTGGCGATCGGATCACGTCAACGTGGGTGACCGGCAGGTGGTGGAGATGGCCGATCACCCCGTCATTCAACTGCGTGTCGCAGCTGTTTGTCCCCAACGCAAGCGGGCCCAATTTAACGCACGAGCTAGCGTTGCGGCACGGCGGTGGGCTTGATCGGCGCAGGAAGGGCGGTATGGCCCATGAGATACCGGTCCACACCAGCGGCGGCCGCGCGGCCCTCGGCGATTGCCCAGACGATCAGCGACTGCCCGCGGCCCATGTCACCCCCGACGAAGACGCCGGGTACATTCGTCGCGAAATCAGCGTCGCGCGCGACGTTGCCGCGCTCGTTGATTTCGACGCCGAGATCGGTCAGCAGGCCTTCACGCTCGGGGCCGACGAAGCCCATCGCCAGCAGCACCAGGTCGGCTTCCAACTCGAAATCGGAGCCCTCGATCTTTTCGAACTTGCCCGCGTTCATTTTGACCTCGTGACCACGCAGGCCCGTGACGCGACCGTCCTCGCCTGCGAAGTCCTCGGTGTTGACCGAATAGACGCGCTCGCCGCCTTCCTCGTGCGCCGAGGACACCCTGAACATCAGCGGGTAGACCGGCCATGGGGTGGACTCCGCACGCGTCTCCGGCGGCCTGGGCATGATCTCGAACTGGTGCACGCTGGCGGCGCCCTGCCGGTGCACGGTGCCGAGGCAGTCCGCGCCGGTGTCGCCGCCACCGATGATGATGACCTTCTTGCCCTTCGCGTGGATCGGCGGCAGACCATCCTCGTCGGCCACCGGGTCGCCGTTCTGCACCCGGTTGGCCCAGGGCAGGAACTCCATCGCCTGATGAATGCCGTCGAGCTCGCGGCCCGGGATCGGCAGATCGCGCCACGCGGTCGCGCCGCCGGCCAGCACCACCGCGTCGAACTCCGATCGGAGCTGGGCGGCGGTGATGTCGACGCCGACGTTCACACCCGCGCGGAATTGGGTGCCCTCGGCCTCCATCTGCGCCAGCCGCCGGTCGATGTGGCGCTTTTCCATCTTGAACTCGGGGATGCCGTAGCGCAGCAGGCCGCCGATGCGGTCGTCGCGCTCGAACACCGTGACGGTGTGGCCTGCGCGGGTCAGCTGTTGAGCTGCGGCCAGACCTGCGGGCCCGGATCCGACGACGGCGACGGTCTTGCCGGTCCGCTTGTCGGGCGGTAACGCAACGACCCAGCCCCGGTCGAAGGCGTTGTCGATGATCTCGACCTCGACCTGCTTGATGGTCACCGGATCCTGGTTGATGCCGAGCACGCACGAGCCCTCACACGGCGCCGGGCACAGCCGACCGGTGAACTCCGGGAAGTTGTTGGTGGCGTGCAGCCGTTCGATCGCATCGCGCCAACGGTCGGTGCGCACCAGGTCATTCCACTCAGGGATGAGGTTTCCGAGTGGACACCCGTTGTGACAGAACGGGATACCGCAGTCCATGCACCGCGCCGCCTGATCGCGCAGCACGTCGTGGGAGAAGTCCTCGTACACCTCTTTCCAGTCGAGCAAACGCAGCGGGACCGGCCGCCGTTGCGGGGTCTCGCGCTTTGTGTACTTGAGGAAGCCCTTGGGATCAGCCATTGGCAGCCGCCATGATCGCCTCGTCGACATCTGAGCCGGTGCGTTCGGCCTCCGCAATCGCCACGAGCACCCGCTTGAAGTCGCGCGGCATCACCTTCACAAAATTCTTCAGCTCGTTCTCCCACTCGGACAGGATGCGTTGTCCCACTGCCGAATCCGTCGCATCGACGTGGGCCTGGACCATTCCGCGGAGCCAGTCGATGTCGTCCTCGTCCATCTCATCTAGGTCGACCATCTCCGCGTTGAGGTTCTCACCCAGTGCGTCCGCGGGGTCGTACACATACGCAACGCCGCCCGACATGCCCGCCGCGAAGTTACGTCCGGTGGGCCCGAGGATGACGACCTTGCCGCCAGTCATGTATTCACAGCCGTGGTCGCCGACACCTTCGACGACCGCGTGCGCGCCGGAGTTGCGGACCGCGAACCGCTCGCCCACCACACCGCGCAGGAACACCTGGCCGCTGGTGGCGCCGAACAGGATCACATTGCCTGCGATGATGTTCTTCTCGGCGACGTAGTCCGCCGGCGCATCGTCCGATGGGCGCACCACGATGCGGCCGCCCGAAAGGCCCTTGCCGACATAGTCGTTGGCGTCGCCGTACACGCGAAGGGTGATGCCCTTCGGCACGAACGCGCCGAAGCTGTTGCCCGCCGACCCGTCGAACGTGATGTCGATGGTGCCGTCGGGAAGTCCCTGCCCACCATAGGCTTTCGTCAGCTCGTGGCCGAGCATCGTGCCCACGGTGCGGTTGGTGTTCGCGATCGCGGCGGCGAACCTCACCGGCGTTCCCGAATCGAGAGCCTCCCGGCTCATCACGATCAGCTGCTGATCCAGCGCCTTGTCCAGGCCGTGGTCCTGACGCGAGCTGCAGTACAGGTCCTGGTTCATGAACGCCGACTCGGGCTCGTACAGCACCGGCGACAGGTCCAGCTTGTAGGCCTTCCAGTGCTCCGCGGCCCTCGTGGTGTCCAGCGAGCCGACCTGGCCGACCATGTCGTTGACGGTCCGGAAGCCCAACTGGGCCATCACTTCCCGGACTTCCTCGGCGATGAACATGAAGAAGTTTTCGACGAACTCCGGTTTGCCGGTGAACCGCTGCCGCAGCACCGGATTCTGGGTGGCGACGCCGACCGGGCAGGTGTCGAGGTGGCACACCCGCATCATGATGCAGCCGGACACCACCAGGGGCGCTGTCGCGAACCCGAACTCCTCCGCGCCGAGCAACGCGGCGATCACGACGTCACGGCCGGTTTTGAGCTGGCCGTCGACCTGAACGACGATCCGGTCGCGTAATCCGTTGAGCAGCAGCGTCTGCTGCGTCTCGGCCAGGCCAAGCTCCCACGGCGCACCCGCGTGCTTCTGCGACGTCAGCGGCGTCGCACCGGTGCCTCCGTCGTGGCCTGAGATCAGCACCACGTCAGCGTGTGCCTTCGACACACCCGCGGCGACCGTGCCGACGCCGTTCTCGCTGACCAGCTTGACGTGCACACGTGCCTGAGGGTTGGCGTTCTTAAGGTCGTGGATCAGCTGCGCCAGATCCTCGATCGAGTAGATGTCGTGGTGCGGCGGCGGAGAGATCAGGCCGACACCCGGTGTGGAGTGCCGCACCTCGGCCACCCACGGATACACCTTGTTACCCGGAAGCTGGCCGCCCTCACCGGGTTTCGCACCCTGAGCCATCTTGATCTGGATGTCTGTGCAGTTGGTCAGGTAGTGGCTGGTGACACCGAACCGCGCCGACGCCACCTGCTTGATCGCGCTGCGCCGCCAGTCGCCGTTCTCGTCGCGGTCGAAGCGGTTGACGTGCTCGCCGCCCTCACCCGAATTCGACCGCCCGCCAAGGCGGTTCATCGCGATTGCCAGCGTCTCATGCGCCTCGGCGGAGATCGAGCCGTAGCTCATCGCACCGGTCGAGAAGCGCTTGACGATCTCGCTGGCCGGCTCCACCTCGTCCAACGGCACCGGCGGGCGAACGCCGTCCTTGAACTTCAGCAGGCCGCGCAGCGACGCCATCTTCTCGCTCTGGTCGTCGACCAGCTTGGTGTACTCCTTGAAGATCGAGTACTGCCCGGTGCGCGTCGAGTGCTGCAGCTTGAACACCGTGTCCGGGTTGAACAGGTGGTACTCACCCTCACGGCGCCACTGATACTCGCCGCCGACCTCTAGCTCGCGGTGCGCCCACTCGTCGGGTCGGTCAAGGTACGCGAGCGAGTGACGGGTGGCGACGTCATCGGCGATGTCATCGAGTTCGATGCCGCCGACGGGGCACGTCAGCCCGGTGAAGTACTCGTCGAGCAGCTGCTGGCTGATGCCGATCGCCTGGAACAGCTGGGCGCCGGTATAGGAGGCCAGCGTGGAGATGCCCATCTTCGACATCACCTTCAGCACGCCCTTGCCTGCCGCCTTGACGTAGTTTGCCTTCGCCTTGTCGCTTGTGATGCCGGTGATCACGCCGCGGTCGACCATGTCCTCGATCGACTCGAACGCCATGTACGGGTTGATCGCGGCGGCGCCGAAGCCCACCAGGCATGCCATGTGGTGGACCTCGCGGGCGTCACCCGCCTCCACGACCAGGCCGACCTGGGTGCGGGTTCGGTCGCGAACAAGGTGGTGGTGCACGGCCGAAACGCTCAGCAGCGACGGGATGGGCGCCATCGACTCGTCTGATTCGCGGTCGGACAGCACGATGATGCGCGCGCCGTCGCGGATGGCGGCCGACACCTTCGCCCGCACATTGTCGAGCGCCTCCTTGAGGCCCTGCCCGCCGCGGTTGACCGGGTACAGACAGCGAATCACCGCGGCGCGCATGCCGTGCTTGTGGCCGCGGATCTCGTGATCGGGATCGACGCAGATCAGCTTCGAGAGCTCGGCGTTGCGCAGGATCGGCTGTGTCAACACGATCTGTCGACACGAGTCGGCGTTTGGGTTGAGCAGGTCGCCCTCGGGCCCGACGGTGCCCTGCAGGCTGGTCACCACCTCTTCGCGAATGGCGTCCAGCGGCGGGTTGGTGACCTGGGCGAACAACTGCTGGAAGTAGTCGTAGAGCATCCGCGGCCGCTGTGACAGCACGGCGACCGGGGTGTCGGTGCCCATGGAGCCGAGCGGTTCGGCGCCGGTGCGCGCCATGGGCGCCACCAACAAGTTGAGCTCCTCGTAGGTGTAGCCGAAGATCTGCTGCCGCAACACAACCCGGTGATGCGGCATCCGGACGTAGTCGCCGGGCGGCAGGTCATCGAGCTTGAACAGGCCTGCGTCGAGCCACTGCTGGTAGGGAACCCCAGCTGCGAGTTCGGACTTTATTTCTTCGTCGGACACGATGCGGCCCTTGGAGGTATCGACCAGGAACATCCGGCCGGGCTGCAGCCGCATCTTCTTCACCACGGTGGATGGATCGAGGTTGAGCACGCCGGCCTCGGACGCCATCACCACCAGACCGTCGGCACTGACCCAAATGCGTGACGGGCGAAGGCCGTTGCGGTCCAGCACCGCGCCGATCACGGTGCCGTCGGTGAACGTCATGGACGCCGGGCCGTCCCAAGGCTCCATCAACGACGCGTGGTACTCGTAGAACGCCCGGCGCGCCGGGTCCATCGACTCGTTGCGCTCCCATGCCTCGGGGATCATCATCAGCACGGCGTGCGGCAGGCTGCGGCCCCCGAGGTGCAGCAGTTCGAGCACCTCGTCGAAGCGCGCGGTGTCCGAGGCGCCCGGCGTGCAGACCGGGATGATCTTGTCGAGGCTCTTGCCCTTGTCGCGGCTCGCCGCGGACCCGGACCCGAACACGTCGGTGCTGATCAACGCTTCGCGCGCCCGCATCCAGTTCTCGTTGCCGGTGACGGTGTTGATCTCGCCGTTGTGGGCGATCCGCCGGAATGGGTGGGCCAGCGGCCACGACGGGAACGTGTTCGTCGAGAACCGCGAGTGCACGATGCCCAGCGCGCTGGTGAGCCGATCGTCTTGCAGGTCAAGGTAAAA
>Ga0070668_100000687_pt1 | contig 23027 bp, 19 predicted proteins | sample KBSS43metaG_FD_64661 | JGI IMG/M metagenome (GOLD analysis project Ga0070668, IMG submission 64661) | Switchgrass rhizosphere microbial communities from Kellogg Biological Station, Michigan, USA - KBS S4-3 metaG | ecosystem: Host-associated > Plants > Roots > Rhizosphere > Soil ...
TGACGACGACGAGGCCGACGACGACGAGGCCGACGACGACGAACCGGTTGACGTCGCCGACGCCGACGTTGACGACGACGAGGCCGACGACGACGAGGTTGACGACGAACCGGTTGGCGTCGCCGACACCGATGACGTCGAGGGCGACGAGCCGGCCGATGTTGTCGATGAGGACGACCGGCCGGTCGCGGTGGCCGACACCGACCTCAACACCGACGCGGGCGACGCTGGCGAGGAGAAGGCGGGCGGCGACGAGTTCGTCGTCGACGCGTCCGCTGAGCCGAAGCGGCCGCAGGGGTGAGTGACGCGCTGGCGGACGGCTACGACCTGGTCATCTTTGACCTGGACGGCGTCGTCTACCTGATCGACAAGCCGATCGCGGGTGCGGCCGAGGCGGTGGAGCGGCTGCGGGCGGGGGACACCCCGGTGGCGTACGCGACCAACAACGCCTCCCGCCGCGCCGGCGACGTCGCCGCGCTGCTGACCGGCATGGGTGTGCCGGCCGCGCCCGCCGAGGTGCTCACCTCGGCGGGCGCGGCCGCGGCCCTGCTCGCCGAGAAGCTGCCGGCCGGCTCGCCCGTGCTGGTGGTCGGCGCCGACGCGCTGCGCGACGAGGTGCGCGACGCCGGGCTGACGCCGGTGGACCGCGCCGAGGATGAGCCGGCCGCGGTCGTACAGGGCTATGGGCCCGAGGTCGGCTGGCGCATCCTCGCCGAGGCGGCGCTCGCGGTGCGCGCGGGCGCGACCTGGATGGCGACCAACACCGACCGGACGTTGCCCAGCCCGCGCGGCCCGCTGCCCGGCAACGGCTCGCTGGTTGCGGTGCTGCGGACCGCGCTCGACCGGGAACCCGACCTGGTGGTCGGCAAGCCGGAGCCGGCGCTGTTCACCACGGCCGCCGCGCTGTCCGGCGCCCGGCGCCCGCTCACCGTCGGCGACCGGCTGGACACCGACATTCAGGGCGCGGTGCGGGCCGGCATGGACAGCCTGCTCGTGCTCACCGGCGTGAGCGGCCCCGCCGAACTGCTCGCCGCGCCGCCGGAGCGGCGGCCCCGCTTCGTCGCGGCCGACCTGTCCGGGCTGTTCCGCCCCGCCGCCGAGGCCGAGCTGCCGCTTGCGGGCGGCGCGGAGGCCGGCGGCTGGCGGGTCACCCGGGACGGCGACAAGGCCACGCTCGCCGGCGCCGGCGACCCGGTCGTGGCGCTGCGGCTGCTCTGCGGCGTCACGTGGGACGGTGTGCCGGTGACCGGCCTGCGCGCCGACTCCGCCGAGGCCCGCGAGCTCTTCGCGAGCTGGGGCTTGTAGCGCGAGGTCCGAAAGCCGCCAGCACCGGCGGACGGCGGCGGGCAGCCTGGAGTCTCGATCATCTCGGGAGGCTCCACGATGCACGTCGTACCCGGTCTGAAGGTTCTCTACTTCGGCACGCCGGTCGTCCTGATCAGCTCGGTCAACCCGGACGGCAGCGCCAACCTCGCGCCGATGTCGTCCGCCTGGTGGCTGGGGCAGTCGGCGATGCTCGGGATGGGCGACCGCAGCCAGACCGCGGCCAATCTGCGCCGGCACGGCGAGTGCGTGCTCAACCTGCCGTCGTCGGCGATGGCCGGCGCGGTCGACCGGATCGCGCTCACCACCGGCCGGCCCGAGGTGAGCCCCGGCAAACGGGCGCAGGGCTATCGGCACGTGGCGGACAAGTTCGCGCTGGGCGGGTTCACCCGGCAGCCGTCCGAGTTGGTCGGGCCGCCGCGGGTGGCGGAATGCCCGATCCAGCTGGAGTGCCGGGTCACCGACGTCCGCCCGTTCGGCGGGCCGGACGGGCGGGCCTCCGGGTTCGAGGTTGAGGTGCTCCGCGCGTACGTGGCCGAAGACCTCGTCGTGCCCGGCACCGCGCACATCGACCCGCTGCGCTGGGATCCGCTGATCATGAAGTTCACCGAGTTTTTCGGTGGCGGCGTCAACGTGCACGGCTCGCGGTTGGCGGCCGGCTGGCAGATGCCCGCCCTCAGATCATGATGTCGAACCGGCCGACCGTCTGGGCGAGGCGCTGGGCGCTGCGCTGTACGCCGGCCCGGTCGGCGGCGATCACGTTCGGATCGGCGCCCGCGGCGAGATGCCCGGACAGCCGGGCGTGGGCCGCGCTGGCGTCCGCCCACGCGGTGTAGGTGCTCCATCCCGTCGACGCACTGACGCTGAGATTCATGGCAGCTGCTCCCTTCGAGTTTGGCGAGCCTCCCATCGGCAGGCCTTAGCCGTTCTGAGGATTTTTTCGGGAGCGTTTCCCGCCCGCGCGCCGAGCCGTCCCGGCTAGCGTTCACTCTCTAGCAGTTGCAACGTCCGCGCTCGTTTCGTTGCGTTAAATTCAGGGATCGTGCAACGATTGCGGAGGATCTAGCTGGGCAAACATTGAATACATGCAACAGAGCGGTTGTCGAGATTTGGAATGCAACGTAGCGTTTCCTGTATCAGAAACAACGACGCATGGGAGCGCACGATGCCGAACTTCGCCACCCCCACCCCGATCACCACCGTCCTGGACATCCCGGCCGGGCGCGTCCAGATCATCGCCGCCGACCGCGCCGACACCACGGTCGAGGTCCTGCCCGCGGACGCCGCGAAGAGCCGCGACGTGAAACTGGCGCAACTGACCACGGTCGCCTTCCGGGACGGCGTCCTGCGGATCGAGGGGCCGACCACGAACCAGTACTTCGGCCCTTCCGGATCCGTCGACGTGACGATCCGGCTGCCCGCCGGTTCTCGCCTCCAGGCGAAGGCGGCCAGCGCCGAGTTCCGTACCGTCGGCCGGCTCGGCGAAGTCGTCGTCGAGGGCGCACACGGCAACGCCAAGATCGATGAGGCCGCGAGCGTCCACCTCACCGCCGCGGCCGGAGACGTCACGGTCGGCCGCCTCACCGGCCCCGCCGAGATCAGCACCGCCAAGGGCGACATCCGCATCACCGAGGCCGTCCGCGGCACGGTCGTGCTGCGCACCCAGGCCGGCGACGTGTCGATCGGCGCCGCCACCGGCGTCTCGGCCTCGCTGGATGCCGGCACCTCCTACGGCCGGATCGAGAACGCCCTCATGAACACCGCCGGCGCCGCCGCCGAACTCGCCATCCACGCCACCACCAGCTACGGCGACATCACCGCCCGCAGTCTCTGACGACGGGGAGACAGACGATGAACAACGAGAACGGTTTCACCAAGCCGGGCCTGGACCGGCTGCGCCAAGTGCTGGCCGGGCATGTGCGGTCCGGGCGGATTCCCGGGCTGGTCGCCCTGTTCAGCCGGGGTGCGGAGACGCATGTCGAGGCGCTCGGCACGATGCACCACGACGGTGGTGGCCCGATGCGCCGGGACACGATCTTCCGGATGGCCTCGACCTCGAAGCCGGTGTCGGTGGCGGCGACGATGGTCCTGCTGGACGAGTGCCGGCTGCGGCTGGACGACCCGATCGACAGATGGCTGCCGGAGCTTGCCGACCGCCGGGTGCTCAAGCGGTTCGACGGCCCGCTCGACGAGACTGTTCCCGCCCGGCGGCCGATCACCGTACGGGACCTGTTGACCTCCACCTTCGGGCTCGGCCTGGATTTCACCGCGCTCGGCACCCCGATCATGAACGCGGTCTTCGAGCAGGGCCTCACCCCGAATCTGCCGGAGCCGATGCCGGAGCCCGACGAATGGCTGCGCCGCCTGGGCACGCTGCCGTTGAGCCACCAGCCGGGTGAGCGCTGGCAGTATCACCTCAGCAACGACCTGCTCGGGGTGCTCGTCGCCCGGGTGACCGGCCAGCCGTTCGAGGCGTTCCTGCGGGAACGCATCTTCGACCCCCTCGGCATGAAGGACACCGGGTTCCACGTACCGGCCGACAAGATCGACCGGCTGCCGACCCTGTACGCCCCCGACCCGCAGACCGGCGAGTTCCACGTGTGGGACGAGCCCACGGGCGGACGCTGGAGCCGGCCGCCGGCGTTCCCGGGCGGCGGTGGTGGGCTGGTCTCCACCGCCGACGACTACCACGCCTACTTCCGGATGCTGCTCAACCAGGGCATGCACGGCGGCGTACGGATCCTGTCCCGGCCCGCCGTGCTGCTGATGACCACCAACCGCCTCATGCCCGAACAGCAGGCCGCCCGCACGGCACTGGCCCTGGACAACGTCCACATCTCCTTCGGCCAGGGGCAGCATGGCGGCTGGGGCTTCGGCATGGCGGTGCGCACCTACCGCGGCGACTACGCTCCGATCGGCCAGTACGGTTGGGACGGCGGCAGCGGCACCTCCACCTACGCCGATCCGGACCACCAGCTCACCGGCATCCTGCTCACCCAGGTCGGCACGTCCGCACCGAACTCGGCACACGCCTTCCACGACTTCTGGACCACCCTCTACCAGGCAATCGACGACTGACAGTGCGCCGGACCGGACCGCCAGAGGGATCGCACCCGCAGGCGGTCCGGCCGTTCGCGGCACTGGCGGAGGACTGCCCGGGCCGGACCGGATCGCTTGAGGGATCTCGCCCGCAGGCGGTCCGGCCGTCGCGGCACCGGCGGAGGACTACCCGGGCTGGACCGGATCGCTTGAGGGATCTCGCCCGCGGGCGGTCCGGCTGTCGCGGCACCGGCGGAGGACGACCCGGGCTGGACCGGATCGCTTGAGGGTTCTCGTCCGCGGGCTGTCGCGGCACCCAAGCACGTAGCCACTGGTTCTGTGCGCAACTCGCCGGCCCGTTCTGCGCACACCGACGCGGGCAGCCCCTGGTGTGTGACACCTCTCGCCACCCAGCGAGCCGATAACCCCACGCGAAAACCGGTGTGGGACGCAACGCCGTCCAGCGCGCCCGCGCGACCCACACCCGAGGCTTGATCAGGTAGGTGTGGGACATTTCGGTGTTTCCGGCAGTTGCGGGGAGTTCTCTGGTCGGATCCTTTGAGCCGGTAGTCGCCGCGCGGAAAACCGGTGCGGAACGCAACGCCGTCCAGCGCGCCTGCACGCCACGCCCCGTGCCCGCGGTTTGATCGGGTGGGTGTGGGGCGTTTCGGTGTGTGCGGTGAGGTCTTTGGCCGGACGAAGGTTTGGCGGGGGAATGGCTGCGCGGGCGCCGGGGTATCAGAGGAGCTTGCGGAGCTTCAGCAGGTCGAAGGGGTTTGCCTTGACGGATATCTGCCGGGAGGCGATCGCCCGGGTCACGTCGAGGCGGCCGGCGACCAGTTCCAGCAGGTTGTCGCTGGTGGTGCTCAGGGCGATCTTGGCGGCGGGGTCGTCGCCGTCGGTGATGTCGAGGAGGCGGCCGCCGCTCAGCCGGCAGTGGAACGCCGTCTGGAGGTCGGTCACCCGGCATGCCAGGGTGCGGTCGAAGTCGAGTTTGCCGCGGGTCTCCGCGTTTTCGTCCAGCCGGTCGGCCAGGTCGTGCAAGGCTTTCCGGCACTCGTCCACGGTGGCCATCGGGACCCCTTCCTCGCGACACCTGGCCGCGTACCGCACCGTAGCGTACGGACTCGCCGGACACGCCCGGTAGCGTGACACCCGACGAGCCGCGAGAGGAGCGGAATCATGCCGGACGCATGGCGTGCCTATCTGGAGATGGCGCTGGGGCTGACCGAGGCGCCGCGCAAGCGCGCCCAGAAGGTGGTCGGTGATCTGACCAATCGCGGCGGGGCCACGGCTGCGCAGCTGCAGGGCCTCGTTGACGACCTGGTGTCGGCCGGCCTGGCCAATCGGGAGGCGCTGACCAACATCGTGCGGCACGAGGTCGACCGGGCGCTCGGCGTCGTCGGTCTGGCGACGGCCGAGGAGGTGGTCGAGCTGACCGCGCGGGTACGCGACCTCGAGCGCCAGCTCCGGCAGGCGCGCGCCGTCGCGGCCGAGGGTGGCACCGCCGCCCAGCCCGGCACCGGCGGCGCTCGGGTGGAGCAGCCCGCGCCACTGCCGCGCAAGGTGGCGAAGAAAGCGGTGGCCAAGAAGGCCGTGAAGGCCACGCCCAACGCGATGCCGGCCGCCGGCACCGAGCCCGCGGCGCCACCGGCCAACACGGCCCGCGCCGCCACCACGGACAGCGCGGCGAAGAAGGCCGCCCCGCCCGCCAAGGCTGCTCCCGCTAAGACTGCTCCCGCTAAGGCTGGTGCGGCAGCAAAGGCTGGTGCGGCCGCTAAGGCTGCGCCCGCTAAGGCTGCGCCCGCTAAGGCTGCGCCCGCTAAGGCTGCGCCCGCTAAGGCTGCGACGAAGGCGGCACCTGCGAAGGCGGCAGCGGAGGCGGCAGCGGTGGAAGCGGCGACGAAGGCCGCGCCGGCCAGGAAGACTGCGGCGAAGAAGACGGTGGCCAAGAAGGCGGTGGCGAAGAAGGCCGCGCCGGCGCCGGCCGAGCCCGCCGGCCCGCCCGGCACCGCGGAAGCACCCACCGCGCCGGTGAAGGCCGCCGCCGCGGCGACCGAGCTGCCGCCCGTGACGGCGTCCCAGGCGCCACCCGTGACCGAGCCCGAGGCGCCACCGGTGGCCGAGCCCGAGGCGTCGCCGGTGGCCGAGTCTGCGGCGTCGCCGGTGGCCGAGCCCGCGGCGACGCCCGCTGATGACGCCAGGGCGGTCGACTCCACGGAGGCCGGCCTGGTCGACCGTGGCGAGGCCGGGCTGGCCCCGGTGACCGGCGACGCGGCGACGCGGCCGGCACGGAAGGCGTCCGCCAAGAAGGCGGCGCCGGCGAGGAAGACCGCGGCCAAGAAGGCCGCGCCGCAGAACCCGGAGGCGTGAGCCGTGAGTGATCCGCAGACGCCCCGTCCGGGCCCGCCGCCCGGCGGCTTCCGCCCCGGACCGTCGCCCGGCGGCTTCCGGCCGGGACCGCCCGCCGCGGGGTCGGCGGCGGCCGGCGGCTATCGGCCCGGGCCGGCGCCCGGCCCGGGTCCGGCGGTGCCCGGAGGTTACCGGCCCGGGCCGCCGCCGCCCACCCCGAACCCGGACCATCCCGCGGGCTACCAGCCGGGGCCCGCGGGCGAGGATCGGGTCGTGACCGAGACCGGGCATCCGGCCGTCGACGCGGTGCTGCGGTCCCTCGCGAACGCCGCGCGGCTCGCCCCCGCCGAACAGATCGCCGAGTACGAGGCCGCGCACCAGGTGCTCCAGGAGACGCTGGCCAGCATCGACGGCTGAGGCCGCCGGCCCAGGAGAGGTTTCGATGGCACGTCGTGCCCGTCTTGACGCCGAGCTGGTCCGCCGGAAACTGGCGCGGTCGCGGGAACAGGCCGCGGCGCTGGTGGCGGCCGGCCGGGTGCAGGTGAGGGGGACCGTGGCCCACAAGGTCGCGGCCATGATCGACCCGGCCGATCCGGTGCTGGTGACCGGCGCGGACCCGGCCACCGAGTACGTGTCCCGCGGCGGCCACAAGCTGGCCGGGGCGCTCGCCGCGTTCGAGCCGCGAGGGCTCGCCGTGCGCGGGCAACGCTGCCTGGACGCCGGGGCGTCCACCGGCGGCTTCACCGACGTCCTGCTGCGGGCCGGCGCCCGGCAGGTCGTCGCGGTCGACGTCGGCTACGGGCAGCTCGCCTGGCCGATCCGCACCGACGAGCGGGTGGTCGTGCTGGAACGTACCAACGTGCGTTCGCTGACCCCCGAGATGATCGACGGGACCGTCGATCTGACCGTGGCCGACCTGTCCTTCATCTCGCTGCGGCTGGTGCTGCCCGCGCTCGCCGCCTGCACCGCGCCCGGCGGGGATCTCGCGCTGATGGTCAAGCCGCAGTTCGAGGTCGGCAAGGAGCGGGTCGGCGCGGGCGGCGTGGTCCGGGACTGGCGACTGCGCGCCGAGGCCGTCCTGGATGTCGCCGCGGCCGCCGCCACGTTGGGGCTGGGTGTCGCGGGAGTGACCGCGAGCCCGCTGCCGGGCCCGAGCGGGAACGTCGAGTTCTTCGCCTGGTTCCGCCGCGACGCGCCGGCCGCCGACCGTACGCAGATCGAAGCTGTGGTCGCCGCCGGGCCACTGACGGAGGTAGTTTCTGGCGGGCCGGAGCAGCCGGCGGCTGCCGCCCCCATGGAGGAGACATGACGCGCTCGGCCCTGATGGTCACGCACACCGGGCGCCGGTCGAGCACACAGCATGCCCGCGCGGTGGCGCGGGACCTGCTGGCGGCCGACTTCGAGGTGCGGGTGATCGCCTCGGAGGTGGCCGATCTCGACCTGCCGCCCGAGGTGACCGCGGTGGAGGGTCCGGACGCCGCCGAGGGCGCCGAGATCGTGCTGGCACTCGGCGGGGACGGCACGTTCCTGCGCGCCGCCGAGCTGGCCCGGCCGGTCAAGGCGCCGCTGCTGGGCATCAACCTCGGCAAGGTCGGCTTCCTCGCCGAGGCCGAGATCGACCACCTCGACCAGGCGGTGCACGACATCGTCGCCGGTGCGTACAAGGTGGACGAGCGGCTCACCCTGGACGTGCGGGCCGAGTATGACGGCCGGCTGATCGCCGATTCCTGGGCGCTCAACGAGGTCAGTGTCGAGAAAGGGCAGCGGGCGCAGATGCTCGAACTGCTGGTCGACGTGGACGGCCGGCCGCTGGCCCGGTACGGCTGCGACGGCGTGGTGTGCGCGACGCCGACCGGTTCGACGGCGTACGCGTTCTCGGCCGGCGGCCCGGTGGTCTGGCCCGAGGTGGAGGCGCTGCTGCTGGTGCCGATCAGCGCGCACGCCCTGTTCAGCAAGCCGCTCGTCACGGCGCCGACGTCATCGTTCGTGCTCACCGTCGATCCGTACACGTCGTTCGCGGTGATGTGCTGCGACGGCCGCCGCACCTGGGACCTTCCGCCGGGTGCCCGGGTCACGGTCGAGCGTGGGGAGTTGCCGGTACGGGTGGTGCGGCTCGCGCCGCGGCCGTTCACCGATGTGCTGGTCGCGAAGTTCGCCCTCCCGGTCGAGGGATGGCGCGGAAATCGGCGTTGACCACTGGGGTTCTCGCCGGGGTCTTCCGCCGGGGGCAAGCACTGCGCTGGGCGATTGTCGGTGGGTACCGATACTGTTCGCCCTGTGTTGGAGGAGTTGCGGATCACCGGGCTCGGCGTCATCGACGACACGACGCTGAGGCTGACGTCGGGTATGAACGTCATCACCGGTGAGACCGGTGCCGGAAAGACCATGGTGGTGACCGGTCTGGGGCTGCTGTTCGGCGGCCGGGCCGACGCGGGCCGGGTGCGTGCCGACCCGGGCCGGGCGGTGGTCGAGGGGCGGCTGCGGCTGACCGGCCGGCTGGCCGACGCGGTCCACGCCCGGATCACCGAGGCCGGCGCCGAGGTCGACGACGACGGGACGGTGCTGCTCAGCCGCACGGTGACGATCGAGGGCCGGTCCCGGGCGCACGTCGGCGGCCGCAGCATGCCGGTGGCCATGCTGACCGAGCTCGGCGAGCAGGTGCTGGCCGTGCACGGCCAGTCCGACCAGCTGCGGCTGCTGCGCCCGGCCGAGCAGCGCGCCGCGCTCGACCGGTTCGCCGGCGCTGAGCACGAAAAGCTGCTGGCGACCTATCGCGAGGCGTTCGGCCGCTGGCGGCAGGTGGTCGACGACCTGGCCGACCGGCGCCGCAACGCCCGCGCCCGCTCGCAGGAGGCCGACCTGCTCAAGCTCGGCCTCGACGAGATCAGCCGGGTCGATCCGCAGCCGGGGGAGGACGACGAGCTCCGCGCCGAGGTGCAGCGGCTCGAGCACGCCGAGGGGCTGCGGGTCGCCGCGACCCTGGCGGCGCAGGCGCTGGCCGGCGGGGTCGAGGTCACCGACGACGCGCCCGACGCGACGCAGCTGCTCGGCACCGCCCGCCGCACGCTGGAGGCGCAGGCGTCCGTCGACCCGTCGCTTGGCGAGCTGGCCGGCCGCATCGAGGAGGCGGCCACCCTGGTCGGCGACGTCTCCGCCGAGCTTTCCGCCTATCTGGGTACGCTCGACGCCGATCCGGCGCGGCTGGAGCAGATCTACGAGCGGCGCGCGGCGCTGCGCGGCCTCACCCGCAAGTACGCCGACGACGTCGAGGGCGTGATCGCCTGGGCCGACCACGCGCGCAGCCGGCTGGCCGCACTCGACTCCTCCGACGAGCTGCTGGAGGAGCTCGACAAGGAACGTCAGCGGCTGGCCGCGCAGGTCGCCGAGCTGGCCGGCCGGCTCACCGCGGCCCGGGTCGAGGCGGCCGGCCGGTTCTCCGAGGCGGTCAGCGTCGAGCTGACCGGCCTGGCCATGCCGCATTCCCGGGTCGAGGTCGCGGTGCTGCCCCGCACGGCGGGCCGCGACGAGCCCACGGTCAGCGCCGGCGAGCAGGAGATCAGCGCCGGCCCGGATGGGGCCGACGAGGTCGAGCTGCGGCTGCACGCCCACCCGGGTGCGCCGTCGCTGCCGCTGCAGAAGGGCGCGTCCGGCGGCGAGTTGTCCCGGGTGATGCTGGCCATCGAGGTGGTCTTCGCCGGCGCGGGTGGTCCGCCGACGCTGGTCTTCGACGAGGTGGACGCGGGCGTGGGCGGTCAGGCCGCGGTCGAGATCGGCCGCCGGCTGGCCCGGCTCGCGCGCACCCACCAGGTGCTGGTGGTGACCCACCTGCCGCAGGTGGCCGCGTTCGCCGACCGGCACCTGGTGGTGGCCAAGGACACCGGCGGCGCGATCACCACGAGCGGCGTGCGGATCGTCGAGGAGACCGACCGGGCCCGCGAGCTGTCCCGGATGCTGGCCGGGCTGCCCGATTCCGACCTGGGCATCGCGCATGCCGAGGAGCTGCTGGCGGTCGCGGGGCGAGAGAAGAGGGCTTGATCGCGGCAGCGGGAGCCGGCTTCCTCACGGTCGGGGAGGGCCTCCGTACCGCTGGGGAGCGGGTTGGCTGACGGCCGGGGCGGAGGCGGCTTGCTCGTGGCCGGGAGACGGCAGTTCGCCTGCGACAGCGGTGGTGGCTCGATCGCGGCTGCCGGGACGGGCGCCGATCACGGCCGGGGGAGGGCCTGATTGCAGGCCTGCTCGGCGGGCCGTGAGAATGTCCTGATCAGGGGCGGTCATGGCATCATGGCCGGCAGGAACTAGCGGGGCGCTTTGCCCCTTTTGTGGGTGAGATCGCGCATGTCGCGTGCCAGGCGCGTGATCCGGCATGTCAGGATGGCCGTGATGCGACTTCCCACCTTGCGCCGCACCCGCAGCAGCGCCGACCCGGACGCGATCACCGGCATCGCGCGGCTCGATCGGCGCACCAAGCGCCTGACCGGCCGGCTGCGGCCCGGTGAGATCGCCGTGATCGATCACGTGGACATCGACCGGGTGGCCGCCGACGCGCTGGTCGCGGTCGGCGTCGCGGCCGTGCTCAACGCGAAGCCGTCGATCTCCGGGCGGTATCCCAACCTCGGTCCCGAGGTGCTGATCAAGAACGGCGTCGTGCTGATCGACGACCTCGGCGAGGAGGTTTTCGAGCGGCTGCACGAGGGCGCCCGGATCAGCATCGAGGGCGACGTGGTGCTGCTCGACGGCGAGCCGGTGGCCAGCGGCGTACGGCAGGACGCCGACACCGTCGCCGCCTCGATGGCCGACGCCCGCGAGGGCCTGTCCGTGCAGCTCGAGGCGTTCGCCGCGAACACGATGGACTATCTGCGCCAGGAACGCGACCTGCTGCTGGACGGCGTCGGCGTGCCCGACGTGCAGACCCGCATCGCCGGCCGGCATGCGCTGATCGTGGTCCGCGGCTACGACTACAAGGACGACCTCGACGTCCTGCGCCCGTACATCCATGAGTACAAGCCGGTGCTGATCGGGGTGGACGGCGGCGCGGACGCGCTGGTGGAGAACGGCTACACCCCCGACATGATCATCGGGGACATGGACTCGGTCACCGACGACGTGCTCCGGTGCGGCGCCGAGGTGATCGTGCATGCTTACCCGGACGGGCGGGCGCCCGGCCTGGAGCGGGTGCACAAGCTCGACGTGGCGGCGCTGACCTTCCCGGCCGCGGCCACCAGCGAAGACCTTGCCATGCTGCTCGCCGACGACAAGGGTGCCACCCTGATCGTCGCGGTCGGTACGCACGCCAACCTGGTCGAGTTCCTGGACAAGGGCCGCGGCGGGATGGCCTCGACCTTCCTGACCCGGCTCAAGGTCGGCGGCAAGCTGGTCGACGCCAAGGGCGTGAGCCGGCTCTACCGGCAGAACATCTCCGGCTCGGCGGTGCTGCTGCTGGTGCTCTCCGCGGTCGCCGCGATGGCCTCCGCCGTGGCGGTGTCCACCATCGGCAAGGCGTACCTCACGGTGGTTTCCGAGTGGTGGGACAATCTGGTCTTCCAGCTGGGACAGCTCTTCTGAGGAATCTCGGGGCCTCATCGTGATCAACTTTCGGTACCACGTGGTGTCGCTCACCGCGGTCTTCCTCGCCCTGGCCATCGGCCTGGTCGTGGGTACGGCCGCGCTCAACGGGCCGGTGGCCGACCGGCTCGAGGCGCGGGTCTCCGCGCTGAGCAAGGACAACAGCAACAAGCGCGACCAGATCACGCAGTATCGCGAGGAGGTCGACCGCAGCCAGGACTTCGCCCGCGAGATCGCCCCGACCGTGCTCGGCGGCCGGCTCGCCGGCCGCAAGCTCGCGGTGCTCGTGCTGCCGAACACGTCCGAGTACGCCGATCGGGTGATCGAGATGCTGACCACGGCCGGTGCCACGATCACCGCCAAGATCACGGTCAACGACAAGTTCTTCGACCCGAACATCCAGTTCGAGCTGCTCGACCTGGCCGGCAAGGCGCAGCGGCCCACCATCCCGCTCGACGGGCTGCCGCAGAACAGCGACGGTGTCGAGACGGCCAGCGCCCAGCTCGCGCTCGCCCTGCTCCAGCGGACCGGCACGAGCCAGGCGAGCGCCGGCGACGTGACCACGGTGCTCACCGCGTACTCGAAGCAGGGCTACATCGCGGCCGACGACAAGGCGACCGGCGGTGCCGACGCCACCGTGATCATTTCCGGGGCCCCGGCGGTGGACAAGGACGCGGCAAAGAAGAGCCAGTCCGCGGTCATGCTGGCCGACCAGTTCAAGCGGAGGCGGCCGCTGGTGATCGCCGGGACCGGGGTGGGCGACGGCAACCTGATCTCCGCGGTCCGCGGCGACCCGAGCCTGGTCAAGGAGATCTCCACGGTGGACAACGCGAGCACCGTGGACGGCCAGGTGGCTGCCGCGTTGACCTGCATCGAGCGGTTCACGCAAAACAAGATCGGCCAGTACGGGCTGGCCGCCGGCAGCTCCGGGCTGGTGCCCAAGGCCGCGCAGTAGCGGCCCGGTATCTAGACTTTCCTGCCATGGCCACTGGAGTCTTCCGGTCGTTCGGCGCCGGAGCGACCGTCGCGCGCGCGGCCCTCGCCTGGATCCGCCGCGACCCGCACGCGGACCGCCTGCATCGCACAAACTTCCACGGCCGCACGGTCACCCTCGCCGGCGGCCCGGCGCTCGCCGCCGGGGCGACCGCCGGGGCCGCGCTCGGCGCGCCCACCGGGCGGGCCACCGCCGCGGCGATCACGGCCGGCGCGCTGGCCGGCGCGGTCGGCTTCTACGACGACATCGTCGGCAACCGCCCGGAGCAAAAGCCGGCGAAGGGCTTCGCCGGCCACCTCGGCGCGCTGCGCGAGGGCCGGGTCACCAGTGGCCTCGTCAAGATCGTCGGGGTGGGCGCGGCCGGGCTCGCGGCGAGCGCGCTGGTCGGCAGCCGCCACGAGGGCGGCCTGCGGCGCACCACCGACGTGCTGCTCGGCGCCGGGGTGATCGCCGGCCTCGCCAACCTGGTCAACCTGCTCGACCTGCGCCCCGGCCGGGCGATCAAGGCGAGCGCGATCATCGCGGCGCCGCTGGCGCTCGGCCGCGGCGGCGGGATCGCGGCCGGCCCGGCCGGCGCGGCCGCCGCCCTGCTGCAGGCCGACCTCGACGAAGAAATCATGCTCGGCGACGCGGGCGCGAACGCGCTGGGCGCCCTGCTCGGCGTCGCGCTGACCGCCCGCACCGGCACGGCCGGCCGCGCCGCCGCTCTGGCCGCGCTGGCCGCCCTGACCGCGGCCAGCGAGCGGGTCAGCTTCACCCAGGTCATCCAGGACACGCCGTGGCTGCGCCGGATCGACGAACTGGGCCGCCGCCCGTCCCAGGCGTGACCGACCGCGACGAGGTGGACCACAACAACACCGGTTCGGGCGGGCACACCACCTCGCCTACCGGGGCCGAGCAGGGTGCCGCGGTCGAAGGGCACGCCGGGCCGGGTCGTGGGGTGGATCGGGGTGGCGGGCTGGCGGCGTCGGCCGTATCGCGTGGTGGAGCGGGGCAGGGCGCCGGGCCGGAAGGGGCGGGCGCGCCGGACGGTGGGGGCGTGCGGACTGCGACGAAGGTTGCTGGGGCCGCTGCGCTGATCACGATCCTCACGGTGGTGTCGCGGATCGCTGGGTTTGGGCGGACCTTTGTCTTTCTGCGCACCGTCGGCAGCGACGGTCTCGGCAACATCTACAACGCGGCCAACACGATTCCGAACATCGTCTTCGAGCTGGTCGCCGGGGGTGCGCTGGCCAGCCTCGTGGTGCCGCTGCTGGCCGGGGCGGTGGCGCGCGGTGACCGCGATCGGGTGAACGCGATCGCCTCGGCGCTGCTCACCTGGGTGTTGGTGCTGCTCGTCCCGCTCGCGGTGCTGGTCGCGCTGCTCGCCGGGCCGATCGCCGACCTGCTGCCGGGAGTGGGGGCGGCGCATGCCGAGACGGCGGCGAGCATGCTGCGGGTGTTCGCGCCGCAACTGCCGCTCTACGGCATCGGCATCGTGCTCACCGGCGTGCTGCAGGCCCACCACCGGTTCGCCTGGCCGGTGATCGCGCCGCTGCTTTCCAGCGTGACCGTGATGGGCGCCTATCTGACCTACGCGACGGTCGACGGGGCCAAGAGCGACTTCGCCGGCCTGACGCCGGCCGGTGAGCTGATCCTGTCGGTCGGCACCACGCTCGGCGTGGCGGTGCTTGCTCTCTGCCTGCTGATTCCGCTGCGGCGCCTGCGTCTGCGGCTGCGGCCGACGTTGCGCTTCCCCGGCGACGAGGGCCGGCAGGCGATCCGGCTCGGCTGGGCCGGGGCGGTGACGATCGGCTCCCAGCAGGTCATGGTCGTCGTCGTGGTCGGTCTTGCGGTGAGTGGCGCGCTGACCCTGTACAACGCGGCGCAGACCGTCTTCCTGCTGCCCTGGGCGGTGCTCGCCGTGCCGCTCGCCACCGCGGTGTATCCGTCGCTGTCGGCTGCGGCGAGTCACGGGGACGAGGTGGCGTACCGTGCGGCGCTGTCGGCGACGGCACGTTCGGTGATGCTGCTGGCCGGTCTCGGTGCCGCCGCCTTGATCGCCCTGGCCGGCCCGGTGGCCTATCTGATCGACGCGGCGCCCGCCTCCTCCGGCATTGTGGGCTTCGCCCCCGGGCTCTTCGGCTACGCCCTGTTTGCCCTGCTCTCCCGCGCGCTCTATGCGCGGGGTGCGACGCGGGCGGCGGCCTTCTCCACCGCGACGGGCTGGCTCGTCGCGGCGGTCGCCGCGCTCGCCCTGGCCGGCATCGGCGACGACCGCCAGGTGCTCGGGCTCGGCCTGGCGAACACGGCAGGCATGTCGGTGATCGGGCTGCTGCTGATCGTCGCGGTGCGCCGGCACGCCGGCCCGGCGGCGCTGGCCGGGCTGGGCCGGGCGAGCGCCGTCGGTATCGTGGCGGCGGGAGTGGCCGGGCTCGCCGGCTGGGGCACGGTGGCCGGAATCGGGCGGCTGTTCGGCGCCACCCCGACCGTCGTGGGGAGCCTGGCGCAGGGCATGCTGGGCGGGCTCGTCGTGCTGCTGGTCTTCGGGGCGGCGGCCTGGCTGCTGGACCGGCGCGACGTGAGTCCCCTGGTGGCCACGTTGGGGCGCAGGCTGAGACGCCGGGGCCCTGCCCGTCCGCCGGCCGGTCGCGGCGACGAGGCGGGTCACGCCGGTCTGCTGGCCGGTCGCGGTGGGGAGGAACGTCACGCCGTTCCGCCGGACGGTCGCGGCGGGGAGGAAGGTCACGCCGGTCTGCCGGTCGGACGCGACGAGGTGGGTCTTGTCAGCCCTCCGGCGGGTCGTGGCGGGGAGCAGGGTCACGCCGGTCCGCTGGCGGGTCGCGGCGAGGAGGTGGGTCCTGCCGCCCCGTCGGCGGGTCGTGGCGGGGACGAAGGTCACGCCGGTCTGCCGGCCGGAAGCGGTGACCAGGAGGGACAGGCCGGCGCGCCGGACGCCCGCTGAGACCAAGGTGTCGGGCCGCAGCCGGAGGAGCCCGGGAGCCGGCCGGAGGAACAGGGAGCGGGCCGGAGAGGCTGGACCCGGTCGGAGAGGCTGGGGGCGGTCGAGGAAGCTGGGGCCGGTGGGTGAGGCTGGGGGCGGTCGGGGAAGCTGGAGCCGGTCGGGAGAACGAGAGGGCGGCCCTGGGGCCGCGACTGCGAGCGGAACGGAGAGGATGGCGTGGGCGACGAGGCTCGCACCGACGACGGGTGGCGCGGATCGGTGGCGCTGGTGCTGGCGTCCAGCACCGGCGGGATCGGGCAGCACGCCGCCTCGCTCGCGCGGGGCCTGCTGGCGGCCGGCTGCGAGGTGCTGGTGTGTGGCCCAGCCGAGACCGACGAGCTGTTCGGGTTCGCGGCGGCGGGTGCGGCCTTCGCCCCGGTGGAGATCCCGGCCAACCCGGGCGCCCAGGACGCCGGCGCGATCCGGCAGCTGCGCGGCGCGCTGACCGGGCGGCCGGTCGACGTCGTGCACGCCCACGGCCTGCGGGCCGGCTTTGTCGCGGGGCTCACCCGGCCGGGCGTGCCGCTGGTCGTCACCTGGCACAACGCGGTGCTCACCAAGGGTCTGCGCGGGCAGGCATCCCAGCTGGTCGAGCGGATCGTGGCGCGTAACGCCGCGCTCACCCTGGGCGCCTCCGAGGATCTGGTCGCCCGGGCCGCCGCGCTCGGCGCGCGCAGCGCCCGGCTCGGCGCGGTCGCCGCCCCGGTCCTGGCCCCGCCGAAGCGCAGCCGCGCCGCGGTCCGCGCCGAGTTCCGGCTGCGGCCGGAGACGCCGCTGATCGTCACGGTCGGCCGGCTGCACCCGCAGAAGCGATACGACCTGCTGGTCGACGCGTCCGCCCGGTGGCGGCAGCTGCAGCCGGCCCCGGTGGTCGTGGTGGCCGGCTCCGGGCCCAGCTACATGTCGCTGGCCCAGCGCGTCTCCGAGCGGCGCGCCCCGGTCTCGCTGCTCGGTCGCCGCTCCGACGTGCCCGACCTGCTGGCCGGCGCCGACCTGGCCGTGGTGACCAGCGACTGGGAGGCCCGGCAGCTGTTCGCCCAGGAGGCCCTCATGTCCGGGGTGCCGCTGGTGACCACCGCGGTGGGCGGGCTGCCCGGCCTGGTCGACGACGCCGCGGTGCTGATCCCGCCGGGCGACGTGGACGCGCTCGACAAGGCGGTCCGGGACCTGCTGGCCGATCCGGACAAGCGGGCCGATTATGCCGCCCGCGGCCCGGTGCGGGCCGCCACCTGGCCCACCGAGAGCGACACGGTCGCGGACGTGCGCGCGGCGTACGCGGAAGTGACGGCCCGCGGGTGAGAGCACTCGACCGGATCCGCCGGGTCCGCCGGGTGCCGACGGCTGCCGGCCGGGTCCGCCGGGTGCCGACGGCCGCCGGCCGGCCCGCCGGGGGCTGGCTGCCCTACCTGCTGGTGCTGGTCGCCGCCGCGGCCAGCATCGCCGGGCTCGCGGTCCGCCCGGCAGGCGGCGCGCCGCACACCACCGTGGACTACGTGATCGTGGCCGGGGCGGCGGGCCTGCGCTGGGAGGACCTCGACCCGCAGCGCACTCCGGCGCTCTGGCAGGAGGCAACCCGCGGCTCGATCGGATGGCTGTCGGTGCGTTCGGCGATGCGGGTGACCTGCCCGTCCGACGGCTGGCTCACGCTCGGCGCCGGCAACTATGCCGGCTGGCCCCGGCGGACCGAAAGCGGCCGGTGCGAGCCGGCCGCCCCCGCCCTCACCCAACCCGACGCGATCGGTGCCAACCTCACCGACCAGCGCACGGTCGTGCGCGACAACCAGGACAAGATGCCGTACGGGGCGGTGCCGGGCGCGCTCGCCGAGTCGCTGCGCTGCTCGGTCGCGGTCGGCCCGGGCGCGGCGATCGCGGCGGCCCGGCCGTTCGGGCGGGTCGACAAGTACCGTGCTCAGCTGCCCGCCGACCCCGCTTCGCTGCTGTCCGAGTGTGTGCTCAGTGTCATCGACCTGGGCACGGTCGACGGTACCGGCGCGCGGCGGCAGGCCCAGGTGGCCGCGGCCGACGCGGTCCTGGCCCGGGTGGTCGCGGCCCGGCCGCAACGCTCGCTGCTGCTGGTCGCCGGGGTCTCGGACACCGACCGCTCGTCCCGGCTGCACCTGGCGATCGCCGAGGGCGAGGGCTGGAACGGCGGCTGGCTCACCTCGGCGGGCACCGGCCGCGACGGCTACCTGCAGCTGACCGACCTGGCCCCGACCGTGCTGGCGGCGCTCGGCAAGACCCCGCCGGAGAAGCTTTTCGCCGGGCAGGCCGCAACCGTGGTGCCCGGCCGGCCGGCCGCGCTGGCCGACGCGGTGCTCGGCGAGCACAACGCCGACCAGCGGGCCGGCGCGCAGCACGGGGTCGCGGAGATCTTCTTCACCGTGCTGGCGATCCTTCAGTTCGTGCTCTACCTGCTGGTCGTGCCGGTGATGATCCGGGCCCGCCGGCATGCCGGCCCGACCGGCCCGGCGTTGCCGCCGCAGCGCCTGGTCGCCGCGGTCGAGCTGGCGCTGATCGCGGGCGCGCTGGCGATCCCGGCGGCGCTGCTCGCCGACGCCTCACCCTGGTGGCGGGCCGCCCACCCGGCCTGGGTGTTCGGCCTGGTCACCTTTGCGCTGATCGGGGCCGGGACGGCGGCGGTGCGGTTCGCGCCGCGCTATCGCCGCACGCTGTGGCCGATCGGGGCGGTGGCCGCCGTGGGCGTGGCGGTGGTCGGCATGGACCTGCTGACCGGCGCGAAGCTGCAGCTCAACGGCGTGGCCGGCTATTCGGCGATCCAGGGTGCGCGGTATGCCGGCGTGGGCGGGGTCGGTCTCGGCATCTTCGTGGCCGGCCTGCTCGTGGTGGCCGGCTGTTTCGCCCAGCTGATCGCCAAGCCGTGGCGGCCGGTGGTCGTGGTGCTGCTCGGCGGCGCCGGCGTGGTGATCGTCGGCAGCCCGTACCTGGGGGCCGATCCGGTCGGCGCGATCGCGGTGACCGCCGGGGTCTGCGTGGCCGCGGCCATCAGCACCGGCGGCTGGCTCACCTTCCCGCGCTTCGCCTGGGCCGCGCTCGCCGGGATCGCGGTCACCATCGGTTACGCCGTGGTGGACCTGCGCCGGCCCGAGCTGGAGCAGGGCAGCGTCGGCCGGTTTCTCACCGAGCTGGCCAACGGCACGGCCGGGCCGGCCATGCAGCGGGCCGCCACGGCCAACGGGCAGACCCTGCTGGAGAGCCCGCTGACCGTCCTGGCCCTGCTCGGCGCGCTGATGCTGGCGTTCTGCCAGTATTCGCCGTGGGGCGGGCTCAACCGGGTCTTCGGCCTGCACCCGGCGTTGCGGGCGGCCGGCGCCGGGATCACCGTGGCGGTGCTGATCGCGGGTGTGCTGGGCGGCACGGCGTTGTCCGTGGCCGGGGCCGCCGCCGCGGCCGTGGTGCCGACCGCGGTGCTCACCGCGCTGCGGGTGCTGCTGCACGCCGCCGACCGCACCCGGCCCGAGGGGGAAACGGACGGACCGGGCGGACCCACCCTGCGCAAATCCGACGAAGATCCCGTAGCGGCCCGCTGACACGCGCGACGACCGGCCCGAACGGCCGTTCGGCGGCATTGGTGTTACGGTGGACTCCCGTGGATGGGGCCCTGCCCCGGTCTGCAGTCAAAGTTACAGACGACCACGGGAGCGGGCGTTGGCCTCATCAGTGCGCGAGACGCGGCACATCTTTGTCACCGGGGGCGTCGCCTCCTCGCTGGGCAAGGGCCTCACCGCCTCGAGCCTCGGCAATCTGCTGACCGCGCGCGGCTTGCGGGTCGTCATGCAAAAGCTCGATCCGTACCTGAATGTCGATCCGGGTACGATGAACCCGTTCCAGCACGGTGAGGTGTTCGTCACCGAGGACGGCGCCGAGACCGACCTCGACGTGGGTCACTACGAGCGCTTCCTCGACCGGTCGCTGGCCGGCAAGGCGAACGTGACGACCGGCCAGGTCTATTCGGCGGTCATCGCCAAGGAGCGCCGCGGTGAGTATCTCGGCGACACCGTGCAGGTCATCCCGCACGTGACCAACGAGATCAAGGAACGCATCTTCGCGATGGCCGAGCCGGACGAGTCCGGCCGGGCGCCCGATGTCGTGATCACCGAGGTCGGCGGCACGGTCGGCGACATGGAGTCGCTGCCGTTCCTCGAGGCCATCCGGCAGGTGCGCCACGAGGTCGGCCGGGACCATGTGTTCTACCTGCACGTCTCGCTCGTGCCCTACCTCGCGCCGTCCGGCGAGCTGAAGACCAAGCCGACCCAGCACTCGGTGGCCGCGCTGCGCAACATCGGTATCCAGCCGGACGCGCTGGTCTGCCGCAGCGACCGGGAGATCCCCGAGAAGCTCAAGCACAAGCTGGCGCTCTACTGCGACGTCGACCGGGAGGCCGTGGTGGCGGCGCCGGACGCGCCGAGCATCTACGACATCCCCAAGGTGCTGCACCGCGAGGGCCTGGACGCGTACGTCGTACGGCGGCTGGGTCTTTCGTTCCGGGACGTGAACTGGAAGACCTGGGACGATCTGCTGCACCGGGTGCACCACCCGAAGCGGACCATCACGATCGCGCTGGTCGGCAAGTATGTGGATCTGCCCGACGCGTACCTGTCGGTGAGCGAGGCGATCCGCGCCGCCGGTTTCGCCAACAACGTCAAGGTGCAGCTGCGTTGGGTGCCGAGCGACGACTGCGAGACGGCGTCGGGCGCGGCGGTGGCCCTGAAGGGCGTCGACGGCATCGTCATCCCGGGCGGGTTCGGCGTCCGCGGCATCGAAGGCAAGATCAACACTTCGAGGTACGCGCGGGAGAACCTCATCCCGATCCTCGGCATCTGCCTGGGCCTGCAGTGCATGACCATCGACGCGGCGCGCAACCTGGCCGGGCTGGCCGGGGCCAACTCCCTCGAATTCGACGAGACCGCGCCGTACCCGGTCATCTCCACCATGGCCGACCAGCAGGACATCGTGGCCGGCAAGGGCGACCTGGGCGGCACCATGCGGCTCGGCGCCTACCCGGCGGCGCTGCGCGAGGGCTCGGTCGTCGCCCAGGTGTACGGCAGCACCGAGATCTCCGAGCGGCACCGGCACCGCTACGAGGTCAACAACGACTACCGGGAGAAGCTCGCGCAGGCCGGCCTGGTCTTCTCCGGCACCTCGCCGGACGGCCGCCTGGTCGAGTTCATCGAGCTCGACCGCGACACCCACCCGTACTTCGTGGCCACCCAGGCGCACCCCGAGCTCAAGAGCCGCCCGACCCGGGCGCACCCGCTCTTCGACGGGCTGGTCAAGGCCGCCATCGAGTACGCGGCGGCCGACGAGCTCCCGGTCGACCCCACATGACGGCCTTCACGCACGAGACCGTCTCGCGCACCGAGCGGTACTCGGGGCCGATCTTCACGGTCTTCAGCGACCAGGTCACCATGTCCGGCGGCAACACCGCGGGCCGCGACGTGGTGACCGCCAAGGGCGCGGTCGGCGTGGTCGCGCTCGACGACGTGGACCGGGTGGTGCTGATCCGGCAGTACCGGCATGCCGTCGGCGAGCGGCTCTGGGAGCTGCCGGCCGGCCTGCGCGACGTGGCCGGCGAGGAACCGGTCCGCACCGCGGTGCGCGAGCTGGCCGAGGAGGCCGACCTGTGGGCCGGCCGCTACGACCTGCTCATCGACCTGCACACGTCGCCCGGCTTCACCGACGAGTCGATCCGGATCTTCCTGGCCCGCGACCTCACCCCGGTCCCGGCCGGCGAGCGGCACCGGCGCACCGACGAGGAGGCCGACCTGGAGATCGTCTGGTTCGACCTGGACGAGGCGGTCGCCATGGTGTTCCGCGGCGAGATCACCAACGCGGCGGCGGCCGGCGGGCTGCTGGCCGCGGCCCGCGCCCGCGACGAGGGCTGGGCGACCCTGCGCCCGGCGTGAGGTACGGCGTGCGCGGGCACGCCGTACCCCGGGGATCTCAGCTCTTCGTGATTTTGACGTTGTCCACGGCGGCCTCCACCAGCGAGGCCGTCGACGCGTCGGCCGCCTCCACCTGCAGGCGGATCGTCTGCCCGGCGTAGGCGGACAGGTTGGCCGTGGCGGTCGTCCAGGCGGCGGCCCGGTCGGTCGCCGCGCCCGGCTGGGTGAAGACCGTCGTGGTGGTGCCGCCCGAGACGACCCCGACGCGGAAGTAGTCGGCGCTGCTCGAGTTGTTCAGGTGCGCGAGATACCAGGAGAAGCTCAGCGTCAGCGTGCCGGCCGGCAGGGTGATCGCCGGTGACACCAGCGTGGTGGTGCCGCCGTCCACGTCGTTCGCGCCCGCGCTCGCCCCGGCCGCCGCGCCGGTGACCAGGTCGAACGTGCCGCCCGCGGCATCGCCGAGCTGGGTGGCGACGCCGGAGCTGGTGGCCGCCGGGTCGCCGCGCTCGAACCGGCCCGCGGTCGCGGTGTCGGCGGTGCCCGCGGTCCAGCCGGTCGCCGTCTCGAAGTCGTCCGACCAGACCGTCGTGCCGGTCGGCGGAGTGTTGCCCTCGGCGGACAGCGTCCAGACCGCGTACGCGATGGCGTCGCTGTTGCGGTCGAGCGCGATGTCGTTGAGGTTCGAGATCGTGTCGCAGGAGCTGTGGTAACAGGGGTCGAAGGTGCTCGCCGTGCCGCCCCAGAGCTGCACCTGGGCGGCGGTCTTGCGGCCCTCCGCGCCGGTGAAGATGCCGCCCGCCGGGATGCCGGCGGAGATGAACGGACCGTAGTCGCTGCGCCCGTCGAAGTCGGTGCCCCGGGTGGGCACGCC
>Ga0070668_100000690_pt1 | contig 23000 bp, 22 predicted proteins | sample KBSS43metaG_FD_64661 | JGI IMG/M metagenome (GOLD analysis project Ga0070668, IMG submission 64661) | Switchgrass rhizosphere microbial communities from Kellogg Biological Station, Michigan, USA - KBS S4-3 metaG | ecosystem: Host-associated > Plants > Roots > Rhizosphere > Soil ...
CAGCTGCAGCTGACGATCGCCGATTTCCTGGTCGAGATCCACGATACGCATCATCCGATCGGGAGCGGGCTCTACTACACCGAGCAGAAAGCCGCCGCGAAACGACGGACGAGCGATTTCCTCGACAACCGTTTGCCGAAATACCTGGGCTATTTCGAGCAGGTGCTGGCGCGCAATCGCGCTCGCGGCGGATGGATGGTCGGCAACGGGCTGACTTACGTTGACCTGTCGATGGCGCAAGTCGTCGCTGGCGTTCGCTACGCGTTTCCCTTGGCAAGCCGCCCGGCACTGCGTGGCTGTCCGCGCCTGCGCTCGCTGCACGAGCGCGTATTCGCGCGACCGCGGATCAAGCGCTACGTCGCGTCGCCGCGACGGATTGCGTTCAACAACGACGATATCTTCCGCCGCTACCGCGAGCTCGACCGCCGCTGAATCGCAAGTGAGCGGGCGCCCACCACCGCCCGGCCGACGTCCCGCTGACACCGAAATCAGCGTCCGCCTACGCGGGAAACGGAGGCCGCCTACCTCGCCGACCGCAGCAACTCGCGATGATCGACATCGACTGCGCGTGCGCGCATGCGGAGCGAGGGGACGATGAAGCGATTTGTGATCATGGGGGCCTTGCGCGACTTGTCGCTGGGCGTTTTGGCGGCTGCCGCCGCATGGCTGGTCCTCACCTCCACTTCGGCATGGTCGCAAGACACCAAGGACGTCGCGCCACCGGCGACACCCGTCGCCCCCGCCGCCGCCGCTCGTGACGCGCCTGCGCAAAAGATCGTACCCGCGCGCGACGAGACCGCCAAGGCGGCTTTCACCAAGCTCGACGTCGGGCAGCGCGGATTTGTCACGATCGAGGACGTCGCGGCGCTCGACGGATTCGGCGCCGCATTCTCGCGCGCCGACCAGAATCGCGACGGCCGCCTCAACGCCTCCGAATTCGACATGGCGTGGGGACTGTACATCGGCACCCTGCGCTGATTACGCGGCGCTGTCCGTGCGCGATTCGCATTTCAGGATCGCGGCGGGCGCGCGGCGAAGCAGGCGCAGCCGGTATCGAACTGACCGCGGCGATCACCCGCCGTCCGCGTAACGCAGCGATGGCCCGCTCGCAAATTCGGGCGGGCCTGTCATCGTGCTGGAGGTCGTACGACTACCCGTGACATCGTGATCGCGCTGGTCAGCGTTGCCGTGACGGTAGCGGTGGTTCTGCTCGTCCTGAACCTCAAGACCGGCGAGAAAAAGATCGACACGGCGATCCCTCGCCTGTACGACACATCCGATCCGCAGTTTGCTCGGGCGATGGGCGCACTGCTCGGCCCGGCTATCGCCGACGGCAACCGCGTCGATACGCTGCTGAATGGCGACGAAATCTTCCCGCCGATGCTCGCCGCCATCCGCGACGCGAAAAAGACGATCACGTTCGAGAGCTACATCTACTGGTCGGGCGACATCGGCAGACAGTTCGCCGACGCGCTGGCCGAACGCGCGCGCGCCGGGGTCAAGGTCCATCTGCTTCTCGACTGGCTGGGCAGCAGCAAGCTCGACCCCGCGCAGCTGGCGCTGATGGAAGACGCGGGCGTCAATGTGAGGAAATTTCACAAGCCGGCCTGGTATCACCTCGCGCACATGAACAACCGCACGCACCGCAAGGTGCTGGTGGTCGACGGAAAAGTCGGCTTCACCGGAGGCGTCGGCATTGCGGACCAGTGGAGCGGTCACGCGCAGGATCCGGACCACTGGCGCGACACCCATTATCGCGTCGAGGGTCCGGTCGTTGCCCAGATGCAGTCGGTCTTCCTCGACAACTGGGTGAAGGTCACCGGCGACGTGAAGCACGGCGACGACTATTTCCCGGTGCTGTCCCCGCGGGGCAACAGCAGGGCGCAGATGTTCAGCAGCTCGCCGCAGGGTGGGAGCGAGAGCATGCACCTCATGTACCTGCTCGCGATCACCGCCGCGACGCGCTCGATCCAGCTGTCGAGCGCGTACTTCGTTCCCGACGCCCTGACGCTGAAGGCGCTGGCTGCGGCGGCCAAGCGCGGCGTCCGAGTGCAGATCATCACGCCGGGTGAGCACATGGACGCCGAAACGGTGCGCCGCGCCTCGCGCGCGCGCTGGGGCGAGCTACTGGAGGCGGGGATCGAAATCGCCGAATACCAGCCGACGATGTTCCACTGCAAGGTGATGGTCGTCGACGATCTATGGGTTTCAGTCGGGTCGACCAACTTCGACACGCGGTCGTTCGCGCTCAACGACGAGGCGAACCTGAATGTGCTGGACGCGGAGTTCGCCCGCCGGCAGGTGGCCGACTTCGAGCGCGATTTCAAGCAATCGAAGCGCGTGACGCTCGAGGCATGGAAAGCACGGCCACTCGCCGAGAAGCTGTGGGAGCATGCCGCGGCGCTGCTTCGGATGCAGTTGTAGCAGTGGTGCTGCGGTCACACGACACGCCGCCTGGTCTTGGCTAGCCTGCCCTGCTACTTCGGCCCTTCCTGGATCGCCGCGACCTTGACGTCGACCTTGCGGCACGTCGCGTCGAGACAGACGCCGTTTACCCAGACTTGCCCGTTGCCGAACATGACGCCCTGCGCGTTCACCATCAGCTCGTCGTACTTTTGATCGGTGACGATGCCGGCGATCGCCGGGGTGATGATCCGGTCGTAGTTGCGGACGAATTCCTGCGCGTTGGCGATCGTGACCGGCTTGCCGCCGATCGCGACCCGGATCGGGAAGCGGACGAGCTTCGCCGCGCTGGCCGAGTCGCCATAGGCAACCGCCGTCTGGAACGAGCGAATCACCTGCTCGTACCGGCTGTGATCGCCGTGCAGTCTGTCGATCGCCTGGTTGACCGATTTTTCCTGCGCAGCCAAGGTTGCGCCGAAGCTCGTCAGCAGCAGGCCGATCACCGCCACGATCGCTCGCGGCCGCGCAAAGCGCTGAGGTCCACGTCGTTTCGTCATCGGTAGTCTCGTCGCTACGTCGTTGGCGCAAGCGTACCACCGGCGGACGCATTCCGGCACGCACCGTTATCGCGCGTCACGGAGCCTTGCCGTTCGGCGCGAGGCGCCCGTCGACGCCTACCCGCTATGGCGGAACCGGCCGAATCGGTCGACACTACGTGTCTCGTCCATGAGTATCGCGACTCAGCCCCAGATCTGGATTGCCGCCGGCGTGCGCACGCCGTTCGCGAAAGTCGATGGGCCGCTCGCCGGGTTTGACGCGATAGGCCTTTCAGTGCCGGTCGTCCGGCACATGATCGGCGAGTTGCGCGGGGCGACGCCCGACTTCGCGGTCTGGGGCGCTGTCGTCCCGAACCTGACCTGGAGCAACATCGCGCGCGAAGTCCTGATGGACGCCGGCGTGGCGCCGACGATCCCGGCGTTCTCGACGGTAATGGCGTGCTCGACCAGCATGATTGCCGCGATCGCCGCCGCAGGCATGCTCGACGGCGCCAGCCGCAACCTCGCGCTCGTTGGCGGCGCCGAATGCCTGAGCCGCATCCAGCTGGGACTCGGACAGGTATTTTCCGACTGGATCCGCAGGTTCGCCCAGGCACGGACCCTCGGTCACAAGTTGTCGCACGTCGGAGCGTTGAAGCTTCGCGATATCCGTCTCTACATCCCGGCGGTCGCCAATCGCACGACCGGGATGAGCATGGGCGAGCATACGGAAATCACCGCCAAGGACTGGCAGATCGGGCGTGCCGAGCAGGACCAGATCGCGCTGGACAGCCACCAGCGTGCCGTCGTCGCCTGGGAGCGCGGTTTCTTCGACGACCTGGTGATCCCCGTCGGCGACGTGCGTCGCGACACGATTCCGCGCGCCGACACGTCGCTCGAAAAACTGGCCAAGCTGCAGCCGGCGTTCGATCGCAGCAGCGGCCACGGCACGCTGACGGCGGGCAACTCGTCGCCGCTGACCGATGGTGCGGCAGGGTTGTGGGTCGCGACGCAGGAAGGCCTGCAGAAATTGCCGGCCGGCATCGCTCGCGCGAAGTTGGTCGACTGGGAGATCACGGCGATCGACCTGCGCCACGAGGGCCTGCTGATGGCGCCGGCGTACGGCATCCCCCGGCTGCTCGCCCGCCACGGCCTCGCGTATTCGGATATCGACCTGTGGGAGATCCACGAAGCGTTCGCTGCGCAGGTTCTCGCCCACATCAAGGCGCTGCAGACGCCGCAGTTCCTGCGCGAGAAAGCGGGCGTCGAGAAGCCGCCCGGCGCGTTTCCGCGTGACCGCATCAATCCGAATGGCGGTAGCATTGCGCTCGGACATCCGTTCGGCGCCACCGGCGCGCGCATCCTGAGCCAGGCGGTCAAGGAACTCGCGGCCCGCGCGCCGGGTCAACGGGCGATCGTCAGCATCTGCGCCGATGGCGGCCAGGGCAGCGTCGTGCTGCTGGAGTCCGCGTAACCATCGTCCACCTCGTCCCAGAGACACATGAAGACGAATTCGCTGCTGCAGCCCGACCCCGCGACCGATCACATCACCGGGCCGGCGTCGGCCGCGGTCACGCTGATCGAATACGGCGATTTCGAATGTCCGTTCTGCGCGCAGGCGTATCCGGTCACCACGATGCTGATCAAGCATTTTGCCGCCGACCTCCGCTTCGTGTACCGGCATTTTCCGCAAGTGGCCGTGCACCCGCATGCCGAACTCGCGGCGGAAGCGGCCGAAGCCGCCGGTGCCCAGGGCAAATTCTGGCCGTACCACGACCTGCTGTTCGAGAATCGCGAGCATCTGGCACAGAAGCACTTGCGCGAGTACGCGCAGCAGTGCGGTATCGACATCGAGCGGTTCGATTACGAGCTCGCCGATCACGTCTATCGGCAGCGTGTGCACGAGCATGCCGAAGGCGGCCGCAAGCTGGATGTGCGTACCACGCCGGCGTTCTACGTCAACGGCCGGTACACTGACGTGTCGTTCGGTATCCAGCACCTGCACGACGTCGTCGCGCGGGAGATCGGCCGCAAGCGGTAGGGTGCCAACGCCGGTCGCGCGTGAAACCGGACGACAGCGCCGATGGCGCGGTTCGCTGCAACCCGGATGCGGCGACCCGCCCACACGATCAGCGCGCCGGGATGTTTCCAGGTCGCTAATCGACATGCATTCGGCTGCATCTTCAAACGCGATCTCGGCGAGCGCGAGCCCATCACGCGTAATCGAGCGTTGACCATCGAGATGATCGTGCGTTTCGTCTTTGCACGCGCGCCGCGTTAAGGCCCGCGCTGCAGCAAGAGCGGCGCTACGCGCTGTACGCGCGCTAGCTGGCTGAACCGCAGGGCCCGAACCGGTCGACGGTGAGATGTCGGCCCGCGTCCTACCCCCGAATGCGAGGTCCGCCTACAGCGCGCCGGGGACCGAACCGATAGCTGGCGCCCCCCGCCGTCGCGACAATGGTCGGACGAAAGGGGCAACTCGAGCGTTCGAGGAGGTCCACATGAAGCGACTCCTGTTCATCGGCGCAATGCGCGACGGCTCGCTTGGCTTGCTGGCGGCGATGGCCGCGTGGCTGTTGCTCACGTCCACCGACGTCTGGCCGCAGACGTCCGCAGACATGGCGACCAAGGTCGCCAACGTGTCGCCGGCGGCCGCGGCGCGGCTCGCGCCGGCGCAGCGGATCATCCCGGACCGCGCCGACAACGCCGAGGCGGCGTTCGACAAGCTCGACCTGATGCACCGCGGGTTCGTGACCTTGGTCGACGTCGCGTCGCTGGAAGGCTTCGACGGCGTGTTCTTCCGCGCCGACGCAAACCAGGACGGCCGACTCGACGTCATGGAGTTCGACCGGGCCTGGCAGCTCTATACGGTCGCGCCTCAGCTGAAACCGTTCTACGCACTCGACAGGCCGTAGGCCTCAATAGGCGTCGGTAGCGGCGAGCAGCATCCGCATTTCGTGCAGTTCCTCGGGGCTCATCGAGCCGCTTCGTGATCGCCAGCTGGCGATGCGGCGCGTGAAGTCCTCATCATACAGATAGCCCACGCGCCACTCGGGGAACCACGGTTCCTCGTCCGGCATGTCGAGGAAGGGTTCCACCGAATGATGGCGTGGATCGGACCGGATCCGCTCCCAGCATGCGTCGACGCGCTCCGGGGTGCCCTCGATCACCTGGACGAAATCGCCGCCGGTGAAGACGAGGACGCCTCCGATGCCGTCCCGCTCGTTGTTGATGCGCGACTTGCTGATGATTCGAGGCACTTCCGACACCGCCAGGTCGGGGCGCGGAATGCTCGCAAAGACAATGCGGCGGATCATGCGGCACTCTCCCCTGCAGCCCGCCGCGGGTCGCAGCGGGACAGAGGGCCGCACTGTAGGCGGTGTCCGACGGCGTGCCTTGCACGGCCGTCCAACCACCTTCAAGCAGGGCTACGTCACTTCGGCAGGAAAGCGATGCGGGACGTGATTCAGCGACAACCGGCGCATGCCTGCGCCGAGGAACGCGATCATCCGCTCGACGTCCTCGATGCGGAACCCCTTCGGGACACACGTTCCGCCGGTCTTGCCGCAACGGTGCAGGAGAACGGTATCGAGCATCCTGCGTACGTAACGGAACCCGGAATCGAGATCGTCCTTGCTGATGCCCGGCAGCGTCACATGCAGCGCCGCGCGGAATTCGGCGAGCACTTCGCCGAAGTGCCGCTGGTGCCAGGCTTCGCCTTCGGGTGCGTCCGCGACACGCGCGACGACGCACAGATAGTTCCGCCACCGCGCGTCGTCGCCGCGATCGACGCCATCGAACGGCGCCCAGTATGCGCGCACGATGTCCTCGACCATGACCGAACGCTTCGAGCGCGCCGCCAGCAGTTCCCTTCGCCACTCGTCGGCAAGGCGCGAAGCGCGCCGGGCCAGCGTTTCTTCGAACAGTAGCTCCTTGCTGCCGAAGTGATAGTTGACGAGCGCGACGTGCACACCCGCGTGTCCGGCGAGATTGCGATGTGACGGCGAGTTGAATCCGTGCCCGGCCAGCAGCGCTTCCGCGGCGTCCAGCAGCCGCTCGCGGGTCGCATCGCCCCGGCGCAATGAAACAGCGGTGGTAGCCATGTCCAGGTCCCCTGGTTCAAGTTTGGCGCCGTCGCGCCCCATGCCGCGCGTCAACCGTTCGGGTCCGCCGGCTCAGTGTCGCGCGCGCGAGACCGGCCGGTTTCCTCTGCACGCTCCATGTCACGTTCTTCGTCTTTCGACCTCGGCGCAGCGTCGCGGGCCTCGCGTTCGACGTCGGACGTCTCCAGGTGCTTTCTCAATCCATCGTTGTACGCGCGGGTCGCCTTGTAGTTGCCTTCACCGAATTCGCTCTCGGGCGCCGAGGCTTCCTTCGGCGGCTCCTTCTGCGTATCGGGCTCCTTGATCATCGGCTTCGGCGGCATCGACTTCGTGCCGGCCGGATTCTTGGTCTGGTCTGTCTGCTTGGAAGGGGTCGGTTTCATTGCGTCCTCGATCGAAACGGTAAGGGGAATCCCCCGCCCGAATCGTCGCCTGCACCCGTCCCGGGTCCCATCGGCCCGTACCCGATCCGCGTGTAGGACCGACGCCGACACAAGTCGGCGATGCCTGCCGCGCTTCCCGATCAGCCAGGCAGTTCGGCCACGCGCCCGCCGGCCGCCGCGGCATCGGCGAAATCGTGTGTGACCAGCAGCATCGGCAACCCGCGCTGCGCCGCGTGCTCGAAGACAAAGCGACGAAACTCGTCGCGAAGCTTTGCGTCGAGCTTGTTGAACGGTTCGTCGAGCAGCAGTGCGCTGGGTTCGGCCAGCAGTGTCCGCATCAGCGACACCCGGGCGCGCTGGCCGCCGGAAAGCGTGTGAGGGTCGCGGTCACCGAAGCCGGCGAGGTCGGCCTCGACGAGCGCCTGCTCGATGCGTTTGCGGCGCTCGGCCGGGTCGCGCACGCGGGCACTCAGCGCAAAACCCAGGTTGCCGCCCACCGAAAGATGCGGGAACAGCAGATCGTCCTGGAACAGAATGCCGACGCGCCGGTGCTCCGGCGCCACGCCGGTGATCTCGCGCTCGCCGATGAACACGCGGCCGCTGGCCTCGAAAATCGGATCGAGCATGCCGCACAGGTACGCAAGCAGTGTCGACTTGCCGGACCCCGACGGTCCCATTACCGTTACGCACTCGCCGGGCGCGATCGCGAGGTCGAGCGCGGGGACCAGGATACGATCGGCCAGCGCGATGCGCACGCGATCGAGCCGGAGCGGAGCGCTCATGCGCGCCCGATCCCGCGGCGGCGCGCGTACAAGAACCACGGCACCAGAACCGCCGCCAGCCACACCAGCATCGGCAGCAGCGCCTGCACGAGCGCGTACGCGCCGATAACGCGCCGGTCCGCCCCCGCCGCAAGCGTGACCGCCTCGGTCGTCAACGTGGCAACGCGCCCGTTGCCGGCGAACAGCGTGGGCAGGTACTGTCCGGCGCTGACCGCGAACGCGACGGCGCACGCCAGCAGCACCGGTTTCAGCAACAGCGGCAGCTTGACCCGGAAGAAGACGCGCGCCGGCGAAGCGCCCAGGCAGGCGGCCGTTCGAGCATAGCGCGGATCGAGCGCACGCCACGGATCGGCGAGCGACAGGAACAGGTACGGCAGCACGAAGATCAGGTGCGCCCACACCACCGACGCGAACAACCCGTCAGCGGAAAAACGGATCAGGAGCACCTGCGCGCCGAACAGGAATGCGACCTGTGGCACCAACAAGGGGAGGTAAAGCAGCCACAGCGCAGCGCGTCCGACCGGACGCGGGCGCCGCGATTCGTTTTCCAGGCAGGCGATTACCAGAATCAGCGCGATGATCGTCGCCGCCGCGCCGATGGCCAGCGTGATCGCCGCGGGTCGCGCAAGGCCATCGAGACGGCGCGCCCAGTTGGCGAGATCGAGACCGTCGGGCCACGCGGCGGGAAAGCGCCACTGCGTCGCGAACGACCATAACGCGAGCCCTGCCAGCGCCAATGCCGCGAACGCAAACGACGCGATCGCCGCCGCGCCGGCACCGGCGGTGAGTCGATTGGCAAGCCCGTCACGCCGGCCTACCGCGAGCCAGCGCCGCCCCCACGCCGCGACCAGCTGTTCGCCGCCGTGCCAGGCGGCGATGGCGACGAGCACGAGCCCGCCCAGCAGCGTTGCCGCAGCGGCGGCGGGAAAATAGAAGTGGATGTCGGCGTCGCTGAACCATCTTACGGCGAGTACAGCGAGCGTCGGCGGATTGCCTGGACCGAGAATCAGCGCGACGTCGACGACCGACAGCGAAAATGCGAGCACCGCGTAGACGGGCAAGCGGATCTGCGGGTAGACCTGCGGCAACACGACTTTGAGCCACGCTGCGATGCGGTTGTAGCCGAGCGCCCGCGCGACGGCGATCTGCGGCGCCGACGGCACCTGGTTCAGCGCGCCGGAGATCATCAGGATCAGGTACGGCACTTCCTTCAGCACCAGGCCGACGACGAGCGCAATGCCGCGCGGGTCACCGACGGTCGCGAGATCGGGTGGCAGCGTCCAGCCGGTCAGCCATGGCGACAACGCGCGCACGATCCATCCGGAAGGAAGCAGCAGGAACGCAACTCCGATCGCCAGCGCCGAATGCGGAGTCGCCAGCAGCGGAGCCAGCGCAGCGGAAGCGCGCTGCGCCCACGGCCGGCCCGACACTTGTGCGCAGAAACCCACGGCGAGCAGCAACGAGAGCAGCGTCGCCGCCACGCCCGTGGTCAGCGTAAGCACGATGCTCGAGCGAAGACCGGGGTACTCGGCGAGGAGCCGCCACGGCTCCAACGACAATCGCGCGCTGCCGATCGCCGGAAGGTAGCCGAAGGCGGGCAACAGCGTGCCGGCTAGTCCCGCGGCGATCGGCACGACGAACGCGGCAACCGTCAGCGGCGGCGCGGCGCCGAGCCAGCGACCGCCGCCTATTTCGTGTATCGCTGCTCCCATGTCGCGGCGATGCGCGTCATCCACGACGGATGCGGCTCCAGCAGGACGCGGCCCAGCTCGGCGTTGGTCGGCAACGCCGCCGAGCGCGGCAGGTCATCGAAGCGCTTGCGGTCGCCCGGCGACAGCTTGGCGAGATCGAGGACCGAAAAATTGCCCATCTGCCGGAAGTCCTGCGCCACCGCCTGCGTCGCCGGCTCGAGCAGAAAATCGGCGACGACCATCGCGCCTTCCTTGTTTGCCGCGTTGTACGGAATGCCGACGAAGCTGGTGTTGCCGATCGTGCCCTTGCTGAAAACGAACGTGCGCACCGTGTCGGGCAGCAGGCCGGAGGCGATCGATACCGCGGCTTCCGACGGATTGAACGAGATCATCATGTCGATCTCGCCGTCATTGAGCAGTTGCCGCTGGGCGGGACCATTCTCGGGAAACTGCCGGCCGCCGCGCCACAGCAACGGCTTCAGCGCGTCGTACCACGCCCACATCGGTGCGGTGACGGCCTCGAAGTTCGCGTCGGTGGCCGGCTGTTGCAGCACCGCCGGGTCGGCGGCCAGTTCGTACAGCGCCTGCTTGAGGAACGTCGAGCCGAGGAAGTTGCGAACGTTCGGATGCGTGACGCGGCCCGGATTTCGTCTCGACCACTCGAGCAGCTCCGGCACCGAGCGGGGCGGCGCCGCAATCCGCTTGCTGTCGTAGACGAACACGATCTGGGCCGTGCGCCACGGCGATTCGTAGCCGTCGACGGGAACCGTGAAGTCGACGACGTTCGACTGTCGGTTGGTGGTATCGACGTAACGGAAGTTCGGCAGCGCAGTTGCGAACGGTCCGAACAGCAGACCCTGCTGCTTCATCGCCAGGAAGTTCGGACCGTTGATCCACATCAGGTCCACCGTGCCATCGGCATTGCGTCCGGCCGCCTTCTCCGCCACGACGCGGGTCACCGCCTCTGCCGTGTCCTTGAGCTTGACGTGGTTGATCTTCACGCCATGGCGGCGGTTTACCTCGTCGCCCACCCAGGCGATGAAGGCATTGGTCTTCTCGTCGCCCGCCCACGCGTTCCAGTTGACGGTCTGCCCGCGCGCCTTGGCCAGCGTCGCGTTCCAGTCGATCACCTGCGCGCCCGCATCGCAGGCGACGGCGAATACGGCGGCGAACAGCAGGCTGCGAAGTCCGGGAATGATCATCCTGCCGGTTGAGCGCTCTCGAAGCGATGCCGGCGCTCCCGCGCCTCGCGGCGGCGCTCGCGCGCCTGCGCGAGCACGGGGCCCAGCAGCGCCTCGTGGAAGCGGTCGCAGCCGATGCACAGGTTCTCGTAACGCTTGCCCTGCGGCGTCAGCGTTCGCGACTTGGCGACGAAGTCCGCTTCGCTCCATCCATAGGCGATGCCCATGTGCTCGGGCCGACCGGCATTGATCGCTTCATACGCCGGCACGCCGGTCAGCGACTCGAGGATGTCGATCAGCGAGTCCTCGAGCAGGCTCCCGAGCGGAAACCTGGTCTTGACGCAGCACGGGTACACGCTGCCGTCGGGCTCGATCGAGACTTCGGACCCGTTGTGACGATGGCGGAGGAAATTGAGCCCCCCCGACCAGCGATTGCAGAAGTTGTCGGCAAGCGTTGCCGTCGACAAGCCGTTCTGCCAGGCGCGGCCGCGCGGCCACAGCTTGCCGATCCACGCGTCGGGCGTCGCGCCGAAGAAGCTGTACAGCGGACCCTCCTCCTCGTGCCAGTTGCGCGTGGCCGCCGAGAGCCCGGAACGCTTCATCCCGTGTCGCTCGAACAGCGCCGACAGCTTGTCCACGAACGCCTTCTGCTTTTCGGGGCCTTCGAGGCCGACGTGATAGTCGTCGACACTGGCCACGGAGATCATCCAGATGCCGCGCTCCAGCAGATCGCCGACGATGCGGTCGTTGAGAATGTCGCCGGTCGTCTGCACGACGATCTTGACGCCACCCTGCGTTGCGTACTTGGCCCCGAGGCGTTCGATGACGCGATAGGCAATCCGCTCACGAACCGGGTCGATCAGCGCCTCGCCGCCGGACAGGATGATCCGCCCCGTTTTCTCCGGATGCGTGCCGTCGGGTCGAGGATCGGCGAGGTCGACGTACGTGTGCCGCTCGGGCAGGTTGTCGACGATCCGCGGGAAGTTGCGCTCCGCTTCGGCGACGACCTCCTCGAGTGCGCCACGGACGTAGGGCCGGAAGCGCTCCTCGTAGCAGTGCTTGCACTTCCGATGGCAGGCCCACGCCATCACGTAGTAGAGGGATTCCATGGAACGATCGAAGGGCGGTGGTGCACACGGCGTGTGCCGTGGGAGTACCGATTATGCCGGATCGCGCCGCGCCGACCGCCTGAACAGCCCGCGCGGCCGCGGGAGTGCCGCTTCGAGCGACTCGCGTCAGCGGGGCGCGGACATGCGCTGGCGCAACGCGACGCAGGGATCAGGCCGGTCTACCGGTTCGGTGACGAACACGATGTCGAACGCACCGGCGTCACTGGCATCATCGCCACGTTCGAGCAGCGCGATCGAGACGCTCTCTGCCCGCTCGGCAGGTTCGAGCCAGATCGGTGCGCCAATATCGGTGCGCGCGTGACCGTTGCCGGTGAGCAGCACCACGCCACGTGCCGCATGCGGGCGAATCGCCGCAGCGAGCGCGCGGTCGCGCGCTATCTGCGCGCGCGCCATGGCGGGCAGCGTCGAGGCGGGGAGCAGGTCGCAATGTCCTTTGGCGATGGGCGCTTCGTGTCGGCTCACCAGTGCGTCGGCCGGCGGGGGCTTCATCGGCACCGCACCGGTCGCCACTTTCATCGCTTCGTCGCGCGACAGGTTGGCCGCGACGATCGGCAGCCCGGTGTCGAGCGCCAACTGGACGAACGGCCGGTAGAAGTCCCAGTTCCAGCTCGGCGCACCGCCGGCCTGGCCGATCAGGTACGCGGCGTCGCCGGGTCGCTCCCGCCGTGCGCGATCGATGTCAGCCTGGCGCTCGCGATCGAATTGCTCGAAAGCGATTGCCGGACGCGCACCGCCCGCGATTACGAGTCGCAATGCCGCGAGGCGAAGCGCGTGCTGCGTGCCGTTGTCGTGAACTTCACCGAGGATCACGATACGCCGACCTTCCATCGCCTGGGCAAGGGCAGCAGGGGTGCCTGCCGCCGGCTCGGCAGCGTCCACTGTGGCGACGACGGCAACCGCCGCCGCGAGCCCGCACGCGAAGCAAGTGAAGCGCGTCGTTGTGCACGACCGTCGCCGGGGCCGGTATGGCAGTTCAGAATGATCCACGAAGAAGGTTGCTCTGAGACGCACGGTCGCGCACCCCGACCGGCGCGCGTGGCGCTAGCTCGGCCTCGGCAGCGTCCAATCGACGCTCGCGGGGCGTCCCGGAAGCGCCAGCGTGGCCGTCGCGGCGGGCGTCTCGGCGATCACCGCGCCGGCGCGGAACACCTTGAGGCGCGCCGCGCGCAAGCGGATCGCCTCGACCGGGTCGCGCGCCTGCAGCAGCACGAAGTCGGCGCGGCAGCCGGGCGCAAGGCCATAGCCGTCGACCTGCAGGATCTTTGCCGCGTTGACGGTCACCGCGTCGAAGCATGCGCGCATGCCGGCCTGCGACGTCATCTGGGCGACGTGCAGCCCCATCGCCGCGACCTCCAGCATGTCGGCGCTGCCCAGCGAATACCACGGGTCCATCACGCAGTCGTGGCCGAACGCGACATCGATGCCGGCGGCGATCAGCTCGGGGACGCGCGTCATTCCGCGGCGCTTCGGATACGTGTCGTGCCGGCCCTGGATCGTGATGTTGATCAGAGGATTGGCGATCGCCGCAACGCCCGCCTCGGCGATCAGCGGGATCAGCTTCGACACGTAGTAGTTGTCCATCGAGTGCATCGACGTCAGGTGGGAGCCGGTGACACGCCCGTGCAGGCCCAAACGCTGGGCGTGGAACGCCAGCGTCTCGATGTGCCGCGACATCGGGTCGTCGGTCTCGTCGCAGTGCATGTCGACGAGACGTCCCTGGGCGGCCGCCAGTTCGCACAGGATTCGCACGCTTTCGGCGCCGTCGGCCATCGTGCGCTCGAAGTGCGGAATGCCGCCGACGACGTCGACGCCCATCGCCAGCGCGCGCTTCAGGTTGTCGAGCGCGCCGGCACTGCGCAGCACGCCGTCCTGCGGGAACGCGACCAGTTGCAGGTCGAGGTACGGCTTCACCTGTTCGCGCACGTGCAGCAGCGCCTCGACCGCCAGCAGCCGCGGATCGCAGATGTCGACATGCGTGCGAATCGCGCCCATGCCCTTGGCGACGGCCCAGTCGCAGTACGCGAGCGCACGCTCGACCAGTGCCTGCTGCGTCAGCAGCGGTTTAAGCTCGCCCCACAGCGCGATGCCTTCGAGCAGCGTGCCGCTGGCGTTGACGCGCGGCAATCCGTACGAAAGCGTCGCGTCCATGTGGAAGTGCGCATCGACGAACGGTGGTGACAGCAGCCAACCCTGCGCATCCACGCGGGTGCGCGCCGTCGCCGCGAGCGCCGGGCCCACCGCTGTGATCCGGCCGCCGTCGACGAGCACGTCCTGCCCGGTACGGCCGTCGGGCAGCGTCGCATTGCGGATCACCAGATCAGGCATCGCATTTACTCGAGGGATCGAGATTGTCGCGTCGTACGCATGATGCCCGGATTTTCGTAGAACTTGTGCCACGACCGGCGCCCGGCCGCCCCAAGCCGGCCGTGCTGACTTCCTCCGGGCCAAGATATCGTGCGCGCGGTTGCCGCGCGCGAGTCCTCGGCACGAGCTTTACTTCGTTCCGAAAATCCGGTCGCCCGCGTCACCGAGACCCGGCAGGATGTAGCCGTGGTCGTTCAGTTCGCGGTCGATCGCCGCCGTGTAGATCGGCACGTCGGGGTGCGCAGCGTGAAACGTCTTGATGCCTTCAGGGCAGGCGACCAGGCATACGAAGCGGATCGATCGCGGCCGCGTCTCTTTTAGCCGCTCCACGGCGGCCACCGCGGAGTTGCCGGTGGCCAGCATCGGGTCGAGAACGATCGCGTCGCGCTCGGCCATGCCGTGCGGCATCTTGAAGTAATACTCGACGGCAACCAGCGTCTTCGGATCCCGGTACAGGCCGACGTGACCCACGCGCGATGCCGGCACCACCGACAGGAATCCGTCGAGGAGGCCGGTCCCGGCGCGCAGGATCGGCACGAACACCAGCTTCTTGCCGTCGATCAGCTTTGCCTTCATCCGCTCGAGCGGCGTCTCGATCTCGACGTCGTGCATCGGCATGTCGCGCGTCACCTCGTACGCCATCAGCGAGCCGATCTCGTTCAGCATCCGGCGGAAGTTGTTCGTCGACGTTTCCTTGCGCCGCATCAGCGTCAGCTTGTGCTGGACGAGCGGGTGGTCGATCACGTGCACGTTGCTGGTCATGGACACCCCTGGAGGGTTTTCAGAAAACGGTACCGTCGGCGGCGATTTTCAGCGGAGGCTCGCCGCCGCGCAACTGCCGGGCCAGTCCGCGGCCCGCTGCCCACGTCCCGCCTTCGAGCATACTGGCGAGCGACAGCGCGGGAACGCCGAGCAGACTGCGCACGCGCGGCGCGAGCTCATCGAGCAGCGACACCGTCAGCGCGCGCCATTCGACGACGAGCTCGCTGCCGACGTCGTGCGTAACAGCCGTGACACGCGGATCAGCCAGCGTCAGTACGCCGGTATCGATCAGCAGTCCGCCGTTGCGATACTCGGGCAGCGCGGTCAGCGCGTCGTGGCGGGCGATCGTCACGCCGGCGCGCTCGATTGGCTCGAACAGCGAATACGCGAGCCACTGCGTCAGCTTGTGGAATGGGACACGGCCCGCTGTGGGTCCGCTGCCGCCGGCCCATCGATGCGGCCAGACATCGCCCAGCGCGACACCGCCCTGCGTCTGTCCGGTGAGCCAGATCGAATTGAATTGCCGCAGCAGCGTCACCAGCAGGTCCGTGGCGTCGACCGTCGTGCGGCCGGCACCGGCCAATGTGTCGAAAACAACAGAAGGACGTACGTTCGGTCCGAGCGCGTCGCCCAGTCGCCTCAGCAACGCCGCGCGGCCGTCGACGCCGATCAGCGGATTGGCATCGGTCACCTGGAACATCGAGGCCAACGTCGCCGCGTCGATGCGCTGCAGCGCCGCCGCGTCCACCCGCAGCGGCTCGCGCGGGTCGTCCGAGAACGCACCGTCCATGAAGGCGCGGAAACTCGCGACGCCAAGACCTTCCGAGCGCGAATAGCGCTGGCCGGACTCGCGCTCGATGAAGCTCCACGGGGCACCGGCACCGGCATCGAGCAGCACGCTGACGATCGTGAGATCGATCTCGGCGCGCGCGCGGTCCGCGCGGCTGCGGTCCGCCAGACCGTCCTCGAGCTCGGCGCGGCGGTCGACGCCGCCCGCCTCGAAATGGCGCCAGCGGCTGTGGTACGGAACGACGAGATCCGGATATCGGCGCCGGGTGACCCCGGCGACCTCCGCGGCTGCGGCGGCCAATCGCGATCGATCGATGCGGAAATGCGGCGAGCGGCCGTCGCCGACGGCGGCGGTGATGTTGCTGCAGCGTTCGCGGATCGCGGCTGGCGCCAGCAGCGCCGCGGCTTCGGTCACAGGCTGCGGCCCTTCGTCGCAGCCAGTTGCGCCGGATCGGGCTTGTCGCCTTCGCTGAAATAGCCGGCGGCCATCTTCGCGTCCATCTCGACACGCGCATCGGCGGGGATGAGATCGGGCGGAATCGCCACTCGTTCCCCGACCTCGATGCCGCCGCCGGTGATCGCGTCGTACTTCATGTTGCTCATCGACACGAGGCGGTGGATCTTGCGCACGCCGAGCCAGTGCAGCACGTCGGGCATCAACTCCTGGAAGCGCATGTCCTGCACGCCCGCGACACATTCGGTGCGCAGGAAATAATTGTCGGCGGAGTCGCCGCCCTGTTGCCGCTTGCGTGCGTTGTAGACGAGGAATTTGGTGACTTCGCCCAGCGCGCGACCCTCCTTGCGGCTGTAGACGACGAGACCCACGCCGCCGTCCTGCGCGCCGCGAATGCATTCCTCGATCGCGTGCGTCAGGTACGGCCGGCACGTGCAGATGTCGGAGCCGAACACGTCGGAGCCGTTGCACTCGTCGTGGACGCGCGCCGTCAGCGGCACCGTGGGATCGGCCAGGTGCTTCGGATCGCCGAACACGTACACGGTCTGTCCGCCGATCGGCGGCAGGAAGACTTCGAGATCGCCGCGGGTGACGAGCTCCGGATACATGCCGCCGGTTTCCTCGAACAGCGCGCGGCGCAATTCCGATTCGGCGACGCCGAAGCGCTTGGCGACGCCCGGCAGCCACCACACAGGCTCGATCGCCGATTTGGTGACGACCGCCGAACCGTTGGCGAGCAGGATGCGGTTGTCGGCTTTCAGGCGTCCGGCGCTGATCGCATGCTTCACCTCCGGCATGTCGATGTGCGCCTTGGTGACGGCGATCGTCGGACGGATGTCGTAGCCTTGCGCGATCCATTCGCGGAACACGTCGGACACGACGGCGCCCCACGGGTCCATCGACACGATCTTCGTCGGATCGCCCCATGCCGGATACGGCCCGACCGGATCGGTGGGCGCGGTGTTCGTAAGATCGGGGCGATGGCCCTTCACCAGCGCGCCGGCGGCAACCGCTAGAGCGCGATACACGCCGTAGCTGCCGCTGTGCGTGCCGATCACGTTGCGCTGGCTGCGATTGGTCGTGCTGCCGACGACCGGTCCGCGCTCGCGCGGATCGGCGGCGCCCCAGTGGATCGGCGGCGCTGTGGCGGCACCCTCGGCCGGGTGCGACGTCAGCCGGATATGCTTCGCCGGCGCGATTTCGGTGGGCATGTTTCGCTCCCCGTCAAAGAAATACTATACGCCAGCGTCGGATTACCAACGTCGCGGGCGTTTCTCCGTTGCAAGAATCGCGCCGCATGAGCCTGCGCCCGGCGTCGGAGCTACCGTTCGCCCTTGCGGTAGGGGCGCATCAGCGCCTGCGGGTACGCGGCACGCCGCGCGACGAGGATCAGCGCGACGATCGACAACACGTAGGGCAGCATCAGATAGACCTGGTACGGCAGTCCATCGCCGGCAACCTGCTGCACGCGCAGTTGCAGCGCGTCGAAGAAAGCGAACAGCAACGCGCCGGCCAGTGCCTTGCCCGGTCGCCAGCTGGCGAACACGACGAGCGCGACGCAGATCCAGCCGCGGCCGTTGACCATGTTGATGAAAAACGCGTTGAACGCCGAGAGCGTGAGAAAGGCGCCGGCGACGCCCATCAACGCCGACCCGCACACGATTGCGCCGATCCGGATCGCGTTGACGTTGAGGCCCTGCCCTTCTGCCGCAGCCGGGTTCTCGCCGACCATCCGGATCGCGAGCCCGACCGGCGTCCGGTACAGCACCCAGCCAATCACCGGCACCAACACCAGCGCCAGCAGCGTCAGCGGCGTCTGTTTGTCGAGCACGGCGAGCGGCAGCCAACTCATTTCGGCGAAGGTCTGCACGGTCGGCGGTGTCGTCACGTTCGGAAAGCTGACGCGATACGCGTAGTACGACACGCTGGTCGCGAACAGCGTGATCGCCAGGCCGGCCACATGCTGCGACAGCGCAAGCGGCACGGTCAGAACGCCGTGCAGCACGCCGAATACCGCGCCGGTCAGCGCCGCGACCAGCACGCCGGCCCACAGGCTCGCGCCTAGGTAGACGGCCAGCCAGCCCATCAGCGCGCCGGCGACCATGATGCCCTCGATGCCGAGATTGAGCACGCCGGCGCGCTCGCACAGCAGCACGCCGAGCGTGCCGAAGATCAGCGGCGTCGCGATCCGCAGCACCGCCGACCAGAAATCGGCATTGACCAGCATCGCGGCGATCGCGTCGATCACAGGTCAGTTCCAGCGCAGCCGGTAGCGGGCGAATGCCGTCGCAACCAGCATCGACAGCAGCGCCACTGACACGATGACATCGGCGATGTACGTCGGCACCGCCACCCCGCGGCTCATGCTGTCGGCGCCCACCAGGATGCCGGCGACGAAGATCGCCGCGGCGACGACGCCGAGCGGGTTGAGTCCCGCCAGCATCGCGATGACGATGCCGCTGTAGCCATAACCCGGGGACATGTCGAGCGTGACATAGCCGGTGCGGCCGGCAACTTCGATTGCACCAGCGAGGCCGGCCAGCGCGCCCGACAGCAGCGCGACCACCACAACCGTGCGCTGGACCGGCACGCCGGCAAACGCCGCCGCGCGCGCGTTGGCACCCACCGCGCGCGCTTCGAATCCGAACGTCGTATAGCGGAACAAGCCCCACAGCAGCACGGCGAGCGCGATCGCGTACAAGAGGCCGGTGTGCACGCGCGTCCGTTCGATGAGCTTGGCGAGCTCGAGCGTGTCCTGCAGTGCGACGCTCTGCGGCCAGCCCATCGCCATCGGGTCCTTCATCGGGCCGTCGAGCATCATCGACACGAACAGGAGCGCAATGAAGTTCAAGAGCAGCGTCGTCACGACCTCGTCCACGCCGAGCCGTGTCTTCAGCAGCGCGGGGACGAGCATCAGCAGTGCACCGGCGGCCATCGCGGCGACCAGCATCGCCGGGTGCAGTACCGCAGCGGGCAACTCGAACCCGGTACCGCCGTGCAGGCCGCCGACCGCGATTGCCGCGAGCGCGCCGACGTACAGCTGGCCTTCGGCGCCAATGTTGTACAAGCGCGCACGGAACGCGACCGCCGCAGCGAGGCCGGTGAGGATCAGCGGCGTCGCGCGCGTCAGCGTCTCGCTCCAGGCGAACCGCGAGCCGAAGCCGCCGTCGAAGATCAGCGCGTAGGTGCGGCCTACCGGTGCGCCCGCCCATGCAACAAACGCCGCGGCGATCGCCAGCGTCGCCGCGATCGCGACGAACGGCGCCGCCACCAGCATCGAACGCGAGAGCTCCGCGCGCGCCTCAAGCCGCATGCGGGCTCTCGATTGCGCCAGCCATCGCCAGTCCGATCGCCGGCAGCGTCCACTCGCGCGCCGGCCGCGCCGGCGTCAGCCGGCCGGCGTGGATCACGGCAATGCGGTCCGCGAGCTGGAGGATCTCGTCCAGGTCTTCCGAAATCAGCAGCACCGCGGAGCCGCGCGCACACGCGTCCAGCAGTTGCTGGTGAACGTAGCCGACGGCGCCAATGTCGAGACCCCACGTCGGCTGGTTGGCGACGATCAGCACCGGCACGTAGTCATCGGCGCGCGCCGCGGCGCCGGTCAGCGCGCGGCCGAGGATCAGCTTCTGCATGTTGCCGCCCGACAGCGAGCGCGCCGGCGCGTCGATGCCGGCGCCGCGGACGTCGTAGCGTTCGACCAGTCGCCGCGCGTACGCACGGCTCGATGCCCGGCGCACGAGGCCGGCGCTGGCGAACGGCTTGCGGTAGTGCTCGGCGATCGCGTTTTCCCACACTGGCAGGTCGCCGATGACACCGACCGCATGCCGGTCCTCCGGCACGCGTGCGACGCCGGCGCCGATCCACGCGCGCGGTTCGGCGCGCATCGTGATGCCTTCCAGCGCGACGCTGCCGGCGTCCGGCGCGCGCAGCCCGCACAGCACGTCGGCGAGCGCCGCCTGTCCGTTGCCCGAAACGCCGGCGACCGCGACGATCTCCCCGGCGCGCAACGCCAGCGACACGTCGTGCAACGCGCCGGTCACGCCTACGCCGCGCAGCTCGCATACGACGTCGCCGCGCAGATGCGGTTTCGCCAGAGTTCGCGCCAACGGCCTTCCGACCATCAGCTCGGCGAGCTTGTTCTTGCCGGCATCGCGCGCCGGCAGCGTCGCCACCATCCGCCCCCCGCGCAGCACGGCGATCCGGTCGGAGACGCGCAGCACTTCGTCCAGCTTGTGACTGATGAAGATTACCGACAGCCCCTGCGCGACTAGATGCTTGAGCGTCGCGAACAGCGACTCGCTTTCCTGCGGCGTCAGCACGGCGGTCGGCTCGTCGAGGATCAGCACGCGCGCGTCGCGGAACAGCGCCTTCAGGATTTCGACGCGCTGCCGCTCGCCGACCGACAAGTCACCGACGCGGGCATCGGGCGCGACCGCGAGTCCGAAGCGTTGCGCGGTGTCCTGCAACCGTGCGCGCGCGGCGCGCCGCGCGGAAATCGGCCGCCATAGCGACTCCGTGCCGAGCATGATGTTGTCCAGCACCGACAGGTTTTCGGCGAGCGTGAAGTGCTGATGCACCATGCCGATGCCTGCCGCCAGCGCAGCAGCAGGATCGCCCGGCGGCAGCGGCTGGCCGAACGCTTCGATCGTGCCGGCGTCTGCGACGTAGTGCCCGAACAGGATCGACACCAGCGTCGATTTGCCGGCGCCATTCTCTCCCAGCAGCGCCAGCACCTCCCCGCCATTCACGTCGAGCGTGATCGCGTCGTTGGCCACCAACGCGCCGAAGCGCTTGGTGATGCCGGTCATGCGGAGGACGGGGGAAGTCATCGATGGCGCCGCGCACACGCGTGGGAAGCACGTCGGCGTACCGGCCGACGGCGAATCCCGACGGGCGAAAGCTTACATGGTCGCGACGGCCGCCGCGGTTCGCGACGGCCGCCCCGCCTCAGAACCCCGACCGTGCCCAGGCTGCCGCTTCGCTTTCGCGCAACGCACGCTCGGCCGGCACCCATTCGACGAATCCCGGGTGGCGAATTCCGACCGACAAGCGACCATGCCGCAGCCGCACTGCGACGTAGGTACCGAAACGACCGGGGAAGGACTTGCGCGCCCACAGCACGATGCCGTAGACGGGGTGACGCTCGACGTGGCGAACCATGGCTCACTTCTCCTTTCGGACGACACGGCACCCCCCAATGGGATGCCGGGCGGTCGGAGAAGCGAGCGAAGGGTCAGGTCATGGCGCGTGATTCGATGCGTTGGCGATCATATCGTAACGGCGGGGCAAGACTTCGGGGTTAGGGATTGGGGGTCAGGGTTTAGATTGCCACTACGCAAGGTAGCGCACTGTCGTCCTAAACGCTGCCCGTCGCGAGACGTCTCGTTTGGGCACGCTAATCCCTAATCCCCGGCGCCAAAAGCGAACGCCCCGGCCACTGCCGGGGCGTTCGCGGGGGCGCCGAGTTATTTCGCTGTCGACTTGGGCTCGGTCTCGACGACCTTGACTGCGAATTTGCCGTCGAGGATCGCCTTTTCCTTTGCCTTGACCTTCTCCTGCAGGTCCTTCGGCACCTTGGCTTCGAACGTGCCGAGCGGCGCGAGCTCGGAGCCCTTGTACTTCATCGTCGAGTACGGGCCGTAGTCCTCGGGCTTGAACTTGCTGCCCTTCGCGGCCGCGATCGCGCGATCGATCGTCGGCTCCATGTTCCACAGCGCCGACGCGACAACCGTTTCCGGATATTGCGGCTGCGTGTTGATGACGTTGCCGATCGCCAGCTTGCCGCGCTCCTTCGCCGCATCCGAGACGCCGAAGCGTTCGGCGTACAGGATGTCGGCGCCCTTTTCGACCATCGCAAACGCGGCCTCCTTGGCCTTCGGCGGGTCGAACCACGAGCCGATGAACGTCACGTAGAACTCGACCTTCGGATTGACCTCCTTCGCGCCGGCCATGAACGCGTGCATCAGCCGGTTGACTTCGGGGATCGGGTAGCCGCCGACCATGCCGATCTTGTTGGACTTGGTCATGCCGCCCGCGATCATGCCGGTCAGGTACGCAGGCTCCTGGATGTAGTTGTCGAAGACCGAAAAGTTCGGCGCCTGCGGCTTGCCGGAGCTGCCCATCAGGAACGACACCTTCGGATAATCCTTCGCCACTTTGCGCGCGGCAGACTCGACGGCGAATGATTCGCCGACGATCAGCGTGTTCCCCTTTTCGGCGAACTCCCGCATCACGCGCTCGTAGTCGGCGTTGGCGACCTTTTCCGAGAACACGTACTCGATTTCCCCGCGATCCTTCGCCGCATTCAGCGCCTTGTGGATGCGAGATACCCACTGCTGCTCGATCGGGACCGTGTACACGGCCGCCACCTTGAGCTTCCCTTGAGCGAGCGCCACGGACGCGCCGCCTGCCAGCGAGACACC
>Ga0070668_100000693_pt1 | contig 22958 bp, 23 predicted proteins | sample KBSS43metaG_FD_64661 | JGI IMG/M metagenome (GOLD analysis project Ga0070668, IMG submission 64661) | Switchgrass rhizosphere microbial communities from Kellogg Biological Station, Michigan, USA - KBS S4-3 metaG | ecosystem: Host-associated > Plants > Roots > Rhizosphere > Soil ...
TCGGGCGCGACCGGGCCTACTGGTGCAACAGGTGCCACTGGGCCGACCGGGTCCGCGCCGCGCCCCTCCGACAAGAAGTAAAGGTGCGCCAATGGGCATGTCCATGGACGAGACCCAGCGTCTGGAGGCGCTGGAGACGCAGGTCAACGAGCTGTTGGTTGCGCACGGGGCCTTGCGCAAGCGTGTCGATGAGCACCTCGACGGGGTGGATGTCGCCGAGGATGCTCCCCCGAAGGGGGGCGCGGGCACCCGGCGCGTCCCGCGCCTGCAGGGTGAGGACAGCAGCGCCTGATGGCCTACGATTCGTATCGGTCGGAGCGGGACTCCGACCGGACGTATTCGCTGCGGGCCTGCCTCGCGGGCGAGCTGGCGGCTGCGGTCGGCGGGGACGGCAGCTCGCTGTCGACCGACCGCTCCAAGGCGATGCAGTATTACGCCGGCGACGGGTTTGCCGGCGACGACGAGACCTCGGGCCGCAGTCTCGTTGTGATGAAGACTGTGATGGAAAACATCGAGTGGGTGATTCCGGCCCTCCTGCGCATTTTTACCGCAAGCGACAAGTTGGCGATCATCGAGCCGCTGCGCGAGCAGGACAGCGAGGCGGCGGTGCAGGCGACCGAGTACGTCAACTACATCATGATGACCGAAAACCCCGGTTTCATGATCCTGCACGACTGGTTTAAAGATGCGTTGCTATGCAAGTTAGGATGGGTAAAACGCTACTGGGACGCGAGTAAGAAGACCGAGATACGCGACTACACCGGGCTCCTGGAGGAGCAGTACCAGGCGCTATTGGCCGATCCCGATGTCGAGGTGATCAATGAGACGAGCCGGACGCTCGACGGGGTCGATATTTCCTTTGAGCAGCCGGTCCCGGCGGCGGTGAAGGTCTACGACTGCAAATTGCGCCACACGTTGGATTACGGCCGGATTCGCATCGAGAATGTGCCGCCCGAGGAAGTGCTGTTTTCCCGCCGCGCAAAGCGAGGCGTCTTACCGTTTGTGTGCCATCGCACCGAGCGGACGGTGTCGGACCTGATCGAGGCCGGGTACGACGCGGACACGCTGGAAGAGGCGCCGGCCGGGACGGCTACCTCCGGCGAGCGGCTCGAGCGGTACGCGCTCTCCGACAGCCCCGAGGGCGGCGAGCGTAGCGATTTTCCGATGCGCACCCTCCTCGTGGAGGAATCCTACCTGCGCTACGACCGGAACGGCGACGGGGTGGCGGAGCTCCTCAAGGTCACATCAGTCGCCGATGGCGGCCTCATCTTGACCAAGGGGGGTGTCGAGGACATCGAGGAGGTCGACGAGGTCCCGCTGGTCAGCATTTGTCCGGTGCCGACCCCGCACCGGCTGGTTGGCCTCAGCTTGGCCGATTTGGTGATGGACCTGCAGTACTACAAATCGGTCCTGATCCGGCAGATGCTCGACAATCTGTACCTCTCTAACATGCCGGAGATCATCGTCGGGGCGGACGGCATCACCGACGAGACCTACGACGATTTATTGAACCGGCGCCCCGGCGGGGTGATCCGGGCGCGCAATGCCGCGGCGATAGTCCCGCACACCGTGCCGTTTGTCGCCGGCCACGCGTTTCCGATGATCGAGTACCTCGACCAGACCGCGGAAATTCGCACTGGGGTTGCAAGACATAACCAAGGACTCAATCCTGACGATCTAAATAAAACCGCTACGGGAGTGAATCTCATCCAGCAGGCGGCGGCGCAGCGGGTCGAGCTGATAGCGCGGATTTTCGCCGAGGGCGTGCGCGACTTGGTTTCCGGGGTGTTGGACCTGATCCGCCGCCATCAACAGCAGGCGCGGATTATCAAGGTGACCGGCGACTGGATCAGGATGGACCCGCGCGAGTGGCGCCACTCTATGAGCGCGACGGTCAGCGTCGGGCTGGGGACCGGCAACCGCGACCAGATCCTGCAGCACCTGATGATGATTTTGCAGATCCAGCAGGGGATGGTACAGCACCAGGGCGGGGTGCAAGGCCCGCTGGTATATGCCCACAATATCTACGACACGGTCGAGCGCATCACCGCCAATGCCGGCTTTAAGGAGAGCTTTTTTACCGACCCATCCGCCCCGCCGCCGCAGGGCGCCCAGCCGCAACAGCCAAAGCCCGACCCCGCGATGATGCAGGCGCAGGCCAAGATGCAGTCCGAGATGGCGATGGGCCAGGCCAAGATGGAGGCGGTCATGCGCAAGAGCGAAGTCGACGCGATGATCGCCCAAATCAAGGCGCAGGCGCAGCTTCAGTTGGAGCAGGAAAAGGCGCGCAACGACATCGTGGTCTCTCAGATGCGCGAAAGTGCCAAAGCCCAGCGCGAGGCGATGGAGATCCAGATGCGCGCCGCCTCGGGCGCCTACACGGTGGGCGACACGCAGCCCAAGCCGAACGGCAATGGTAACGGCGGCGCTTACTGATGTCTGAAGGCGCGCCCACCGACGTCAACGTCCTCGGCGAGGAGGCGGCGCGGCTGTTGGAGTCGCCGGTGCTGGAGCTGGCGTACCAGAGGGTCGCCGACAAGCTACTGAATACGTTCAAAGATTCCGCGCCATCTCAGGTTGCCGAGCGCGAGGAAGCCTACCGGCTCTACTGGGCATTGCAGGCCGTGCGCGGCGAACTGCTCGCGCTTGTCGGTGCCTGGAAGCTGAAACAGCGTACATAAAAGGGTTTTTCTATGTCGGACACACCGCTGCCGAACGGTTCGGCCGGCGAGGGCGCGGTTGCGCCATCACCGCCTCCGGCGGCAATACACGACGAGTCTTCGGCAATGGAGGCCCTTCAGGGCCTCTTGTCGGAGGACTCACCGCAAACACCGCCCCCCGCCCCCGAGGGCGGGGGCGATGAACCCCCGGCGGAAGCCGGGGCAGATGACGAGGGCGAAGTCGACGGCCAGGCGGAAGCAGAAGAGGCTCCACCGCCAGCTTTTGACCCGCCCGCGTCATGGTCTGCCGAGGATGCCGCAGTATTCCAAACGCTCCCACCCGATGCCCAGGCGATCCTCGCCCGGCGGGAGAGCGAGAGGGATCGCGACTATCACAGCAAGACCCAAGAGATCGCGGCCGAAAGGCAGGCGATCGGACAAGCGCAGGACACCTACGCGCGCTCTCTCGAGCAGCTCGTGGCCCTGGCGGTCCCGGAACTCGAGCAGTTTCGTGCCCTGGACTGGCAGCGCCTCAGCGTCGAGCAACCCGCGGAGTACGTCCGCCTTTCTGCCTATCGCGATGCGCTAAGGCAGCGGGTCGACACCCTCCAAGGCGAGCATGCCAGGGTCTCGCAACAGCGCCAAATGCTGGAGGCGAGACAGCGGGCCGACATCATCGCGCAGCAGAAGGAGGTCCTCATCCAGAGGGTCCCCGAGTTCCGCGATCCGCAGAAGGCCCAGCAACTGACGCGCGATCTGACGACCAACTTGGCCCAGCACTACGGGGTCACCGCGGAAGAGGTCGCTTCCCTGATCGACGCCCGCCAAGTGGCGATCGCGCTCGATGCGGTGAAGTGGCGCCAGCACGTCTCGGCGAGAGCGGCCGCCGAGGCCAAGCAAAAGGCGGCGCCGGCCCCGACGATGCAGTCGGCGGGGACCCCGGCACAAGCCGACAACCGTGGTCGCCGGATGCAAAACAAGATGTCCGCGCTGAAGGAGAGCGGCAGCGTGCGCGACGCTGCTTCGCTGATCAAGGAGTTGTTGTAGCGCGCCGCCCCCAACCCAAAGCCGCCCTCGAGGGGCAGGCGGCCTCGCGAGCGCTGTGAAGCGCCCGCATCCCTCAGATGGAGCCTCTTATCATGGCTATTGTACCAAATACCGTCACCACCTTCGCCGGCGCCCCCGGTATTCAGGGGTTAAGAGAAGATTTGACGGATGTTGTATATAATTTATCGCCTACTGAGACACCCTTTATGACCAATATCGACCGGGGGAAGGCGACCCAGGTCTTACATGAATGGCAAACTCACGCACTTAGATCACCCGCAGTCAACGCAAAGATACAAGGCGACGACGCGGCGTTCAGCGCGGGCACGGTAACCGTCCGTCTCGGCAATCGCACACAGATCTCGGGTGAGACGGCGGTTGTGTCGCGCACGGCGCGGGTGGTCGACAAGGCCGGCCGCTCCGACGAGATGAGTTTTCAGGTCGCTACCAAGATAAAGGAGGTTAAGCGCGATATCGAAGCCGGGTTGCTTGCCAACCAGGCACGGGTGACCGGCACGACAACAATCGCGCCGCAGTTGGCGGCCGTCTTGGCCTGGATCAAGACCAACACTAGCTTTACGGGGACTAACCCGACCGGCGACGGCAGCAATGCTAGGACTGACGGGACGACGCGGGCCTTTACCGAGCCGTTCTTGAAGACCGTGCTGCAGTCGATCTACTCCAACTCGTCGGAGGAACCCGACGTGTTGATGGTGCCGCCGGCGCAAAAGGTTGTTGCTTCCGCGTTTCCCGGTAATGCGCAGAAGACGACGGAAGTGACAAATAAGAAGCTCGTCACCGCGATCGACATTTATGTCGGCGACTTCTCGACCGTGACCATCATTCCGAACAGGTGGATGCGGGCCCGCGACGCGCTGGTATTACGCTACGATTTGTGGGCGCTGTGCTGGCTGACACCGATGAAGACCGAGGAATTGGCGAAAACCGGCGACGCGGACAAGCGCCAGGTGATCTGCGAGTACACGCTGGAAGCGCGTAACGAAGTCGGCAACGGCGGCATCTTCGACCTGACGTAAGGAAGGTCGGAGGCGGGGGTCGTTCGTGCGTAGCCGCTGTGGCCTGACCCCCCGGGCACACCTCCCCTGCCCGGGGGTTATTCATGGATCGTGCGATGGGCCAGAAACTTTTGTTCGACTATGACTCGTTTACCGGCGCGTATGAGATGTACGAATACGACGAGGACAGCGATCAAACGCTGATCACGCGCACCGGGCCGGATCTGCAGCCGCAGCTCGATGCGATTGCCGAACTGCACAATCACGACGAAAACAAGCACCCGGTGTTCGGCTACCGCGTGGCATCTATTTCGACCGAGTTGGTCCACCATTGGATGGTGACAAAAGGCGTCAACGCGATGGACCCGCGGCACTGGCCGGAGGTGAAAAAGCTCCTTAACGACATCGAGTACCAGAAGCTGCGCCCGCACCGCTGGAGGTTGTAGCCGCATGGCGATAACCAGCTGGCGGACCAAACTTGCATACCCGCTGTTTCATCTTATAATTGAGCGGCGTGACCGGGTGTTGTCGCACCCGGCCAAGCCTAACCCCAGGCAAGGAGTGAGCCATGCCAGAGGCTGCCGATACTTTACCCCGCAGCGTAGCCGAAGCCAGGAAGATCGGATCAAGCCGGTATTTTACCGGGAAGCCGTGCGTTCACGGGCACGTCGCGCCGCGAGCAACGTCGAGTATGCAATGTTGCGGCTGCATAACGGAAAGGTACGCCGCCCTCTATGCGCGGCGCAAAGACGAGCAAAACCGCAGAAATCGGGAGCGATACGCAAACGACCCCGAATATAGAGCTAAGATACTGCGCGTTCAAAGTTATAAAGAAACTCGGCTGAAAGTCAACCTAAGAAGAAAGCAGAGATACCACGCCGATCCGGTGTATCGAGAGAAAATGCTGGCCTTGAGACGCGTCAAGGTGGCGACTCCTGAAGTCCGGAGGAAATTAAAAAGCACGATGTTGAAGGTACTTTATGGTATCACGCTAAATGAATATAATCACATCCTCGCCCGTCAAAACGGCGTGTGTGCAATATGCGGCAACCCACCGACGAGACATCTGGACGTTGATCATTGCCACAAAACTGGCAGGGTCCGTGGTCTACTGTGCAATAACTGCAATAGGGGCCTCAGCCTGTTTTCTGACGAAGCTGCCATGGTGTTGAAGGCATTTCACTACTTGGAAAGTAACGATGTCTATTAGTTCATACAACAACCTCATTATCAGTCTTCTACATTGGTTGGGGCAGCCCAACGACCCGCTGGTGACCCCGCATGTGGCGGATTGCATCCGGCTGTTCGAAGCCGAAGCGGATCGCCGGTTGCGCACGCGCTGGCGCGAGACTGATGCGGTTTTGTCGCCGCTCACGATCACGCCGCTGATCGCGGGGGCCGAGGTGATCGACCCGGTCGTGGCCCTGCCGGACGATTTTAAGTCGCTGCGCTCGATCCGGCTGCGCGGCATCGGTTCAAGCTCGCTTGAACCTGCACCCACGGTCAATCTGACGTACTTGCCGCCCGACCAGCTCACCGCGAGCGAGGCGTGGTACTACACGATCGAGGGCCTCAACCTGCGGTTTGCATCAGCGCTCGCCGACACCGACGAGATCCTGATTACCTACCAGCAAGGGCTGACCCCTCTCGCGCCGAATGTGATGTCCAACTGGCTCCTGCGCGAGCACCCCGACGCGTACCTGTTCGGCGCGCTGGCCGAGCTCGAGGCTTTTGTCGCCAACGACGAGCGGGTGGCCGGTGCGCTGGCGCGGCGCGAGGCGATTTTCGCCTCAATCCTGGATGAGGACCGGCGTAGTCGGGTCGGCGGCGGCAAGTTGGTGATCCGGCCCGATATCGCCTTTCCACTCGGCCGCCGGGTGCGCTCCCCAACCCCGGTGTGGTGATGGCAGACTCGATACTCGACTACCTGCGCGACGCGCTGAAAGGCCCCAAGGATTCCGCGCCGCCGCTCTCGAGCGCAGCGATGACGGCCGCGTTGTCGGGCGAGGACCCCAACGCCCAAGCGGCGTTTTTGGGCAGTTACATCAAGGACGCGCTGTCTCAGAGCCAAGCAAGGCTTGGCCCGATGCGGGTGGCTCAGCGCGGCCTCCCGGCTGACGCTGAAAACGCGCTTGCCCGCGACAGCGCGGCGTACAGCGCGGATTGGTGGAAAGCGCTGCGGCAAACCTATGGCGGCAGTAATCCGCCCGATCAACTGCTGCCCGATATAGGGCACTTCGCTCCCCGCAAACGGGACGATATGGGGGCAGCGGTTTGGCCTCACGCGGAGTCTGCGTGGCCGCCGCAATACCCGGTATCGCCGTTCACCAAGCCGTTCTCCAGCAAGCGTGGCTGGCAGAGCAATCCTTACGACAACCCGCCGATCAGCGATGCCCCAGCGGGCAGTGGTTACGAGCCGTTCGCCGATCCCAACGCCGACCTGATCGACCGCTACCGCTGGCTCTGGAGCCCCCCTGCCTCCGCTAGGGGCGGAGGCTGATGGCGCGCTCGGCCCGCACGCTCACGATGGTGCCGTTCGGCGAGTGGACCCCCGACCTGCCGGCGGTCGGCAACCAGGGCTTGGTTATGGCGAGGAACGTGATCGCCGTGACCGAGGGCTCGTACACCGGGATGCCGAGCCTGGTGCCGTTTCAGGACGCGCTGCCCAGCCAAGTCAGCGGGCAGTATTCGCTAACGGACGTGTCCGGGGCCGCCACCGAGTGGGTCGGCGACACCAACAAATTGTGGGTCAAGGAGACCAGCTCTGCGAGCTGGATCGATGCCACCAAGACCGGCGCCACCTACAACCCGGCCGCCGGCGCGGGCCACTGGACGGCGACCGCCTTTGGCAAGCGCATCATCTTCGCCAACGGTTGGGACCCGGTGCAGACCTACCTGCACGGCACCGACAGCCGGTTCTCCGACCTGGCGGCGTCCGCGCCGCGTGGCCGCTACGTCGCGGTGATCCGCGACTTTGTGTTTTTGGCCAATATGGCGGCGGACGGTCTGCCGCAGCGGGTGCAGTGGAGCGCGGTCGGCAATCCGCTGTCCTGGCCGACGCCGGGCACCGACGCGGCGGTACAGGTGCAGAGCGACTCATCCGACCTCGAGCAGACCGATCTCGGGCCGATCCAGGGCGTTTTCGGGGCCGGGTTCGGCGGATCGGACGGCGCGATCTTCGCGTCCTGGGGCATTTATCGGATTTCCTACGTCGGCTCGCCGGTCATCTTCGAATTCATCCCAAGCTCCGGCGCTCCCGGGACCTTGTCGCCTAAAGCGGTTGCGGTGGCGCCGATTTCGACGCAGCGCGGTTCTGGTTTTTTTGCGCTCTATCTCTCAACCGATGGTTTTTACGCCTACGACGGTAGCTCTGCCAGCGCGATCGGCGCGCAGAAATTCGACCGGATGTTCTATTTGACCGTCGACGAGAGCGCGATCCATGACGTGCAGGCGGTGGTCGACCCGCAGCGCAGGTTGGCGATGTGGGCCTATCGCACGTCAGGCTTCACCGGCCGCTACAACCGCCTCTTGACGTACAACTGGGAATTGGGTCGCGCCACCGTGGTCGATCTGACCGAAACCCCAATCGAGTGGGTCAGCGACCGCGACAGCGGCGACCGGATTTTTCGCGTGGTCGCGTTCGCTAGCAACCATCAAATGCACAGCTTCAGCGGCCCCGTGATGGATTGCGAAATCGTGACCGGCGACCGGCAACTCTTCGCGGGTCGCAAGGCGCTGGTGACCAGCACCCGGCCGATTGTCGATGGCGACGCCAACCAAGTCACAATCACGCTCTCGACGCGGGACGTGCCGACAGACGAGGTTGTCTGGGACGCGGAGATCCCGGTCGACATCCTGGGCAACTGCCCGCAGCGCTCGGCCGGTCGCTACGTCCGATTCCGCCTGCGCCGCCCGGCTGGAACGGTGTACCGCCACATGCAAGGCATCGAGGTCGCCGCAACAGCAGCCGGCCGGCGAAGGTGAACTCGTACATCCCGCCGGCGCCGACCCAGATGGCGCCGGGCCAGGAGCGGTTGTGGCTGCGGATGATCGCCGAGAAGCTCAACCACCTGTTGCGCCGGGCCAACGTGGCCCAGGTCACCCTGACCGCCAACGCCGCCACGACCCCGATATATAATGAATCGATCTCGCCCTACGCGTCCTTACACCTCACGCCGACCAGCGCAACCGCTGCGGCTGCGACAGGTCTATGGGTCGAGCTCGGACAGGGCACCGCCACCATCCACCACAACCCCGACCCCGCCACCGACCGGCGTTTCAGCCTGCTCGTTGCCTGAGCCCGGTGGACCCTCGTCCACCGTCGTCATCCGCCGGCCCGATCCCGACGAATTGACCAGGCGGTGGCACGAGATCGCGCCGATCCTCAGCGCGGCCTGCGAGCGCAGCCGCTGCTACGAGCCGGTCGATGTCTTAATGCTAGTGCTCGCGGCGGACATGCTGCTGTGGATCATAGAGATCAACGACGAATTGGTCGCGGTCGTCGTGTGCAAGGCGCAGCAGTACCCGCGCCGCAAGGTCCTCGAGATGAAATTCGCCGCCGGCACCCGCATGCGCGAGTGGCTATCGCCTGCAACGCGGCATTTCGAGGCACTCGGGCGCGAGCTCAATTGCGATGCGATCAGCTCGACCGGGCGGCGCGGCTGGGCCAAAGCCTGTGACGCCGCCGAGGTCGACAGCGTCTGCGTGCGAGATTTAAGGGATTAACCCGATGTCATCCGGTCCCACGAAAGTCGGCACCAACACCACAACGTCCACGAGCACCCCATACAACGCCGATTATCTGACGCGGCTCTGGGACAAAGCGGAGACCCAATACGGCCAGGGCTCCACCAACTACGAGGACCCCAATCTAACCGCCGCCTACGGCAATTACCTCGGGAGCGGGTCGAACCTCGCCCAGACGACGGCGCCAGTGAGCTACGGCGCGTGGAACAACGCGGTGTCAGGCGGGCTCGGGGTCACCAACAGCCCCGTGTACTGGGACCTGTGGAACATGGGCAAGGGGCAGACCCCGACCCAGTTGAATATGACCGGCTACTCGAGCGGCCTGTCGGACATCGCCGACCGCTCCCAATCCACCGCCGAGGGCTACGCCTCGAACCTCTCCGACATCGCCTCGCGCGCCCCCGGGGTCGGCCAGAAATACGCCGATCAGACGAGCGATTACGGCGCTGGCGCGGTAGACGCCGGCAACCGCTACGGCTCGTATTTGACCGGCGCCGCCGGCGACGCGGTCAACGCCGGCAATCAGTACGGCTCGTATCTGAGAGATGCCGCCGGCAACGTAATCGGGGCCGGCAACCAGTACGGCAGCTATCTGACCGACTACGCGCGCGAGGCGGCCGACACCGGCAATCGCTACGGTTCCTATTTGACCGGCCTCGGCAACCGCACGCTGGGCAGCACCGATGCCTATCAAAACACGCTCAGGGATACGGCGTCGGGCGCGTATCTCAACGCCAACCCGTACCTCAACGACACGTTCCGCACCGCGGCGGGTCAGGTGGCGCGGACCTACCAAACCGCAACCGCACCGCAGACCGACAGCAGGTTTGAGGGGGCACAGGGCCGCTACGGCTCGGGCGCGCTCGCCAACGCCAGAAGCCAAAACGAGCAGAACCTGGGCTCGACCTTGAGCGGGTTGGCGAGCGATATCTACGGCGGGAATTACGCCCGCGAGCGGGCCGCGCAGAATGCGGCGGCGCAGGCCGGCGGTCAGCTCAGCCTCGCGGAAAGCGACGCCGCGCGGCAGGCGTACCGCGACGCTGCCACGGCTGGGCTCGGGGGTTACACCACCGGCATCTCTGGCCTCTCGAATGCCTCGCAAGCAGCCCTCACCGGCTACGGGACCGGGATCACCGGATTGAGCGACGCCTCGCGCTCCGCGCTGACCGGCTACGGGACCGGGATCACGGGGCTGAGCGATGCCTCGCGCGCGACGCTGGCGGGTTACGGCCAGGGGAGCACGAGTGCGGCCGACGCTGGCAAACTGGCACTCTCCGGTCTGGAGGGGGCGCGGCTCGGCTATACCGGCGCCGCCAATACCGCCAATACCGGGTACAACACCGCGAGCGACGCGTACCGCAACGCCGGCGCGGTCGACACCGCCAATCTCAACGCGCAGTACAGCGGCCTCAATTCGTTGCAGTCCGGGTACGACAGCGGCAACCGCAATCTGCTCTACGGGCTCGGCCAGACCGGGGAGATCAATAAGGCGCAGGTCGCCCCCTACGACACCGCGTACAAAGGCGCGTATGGGCTCGACACGGCCGGGCAGGAGACGGCCGACGTAGGGTGGAAAGACCTGAACAGCCTGTCCGGCATCCTGGGTAAAGCGATCCAGGGCGACACGAGCACGTCGCAACCGATCTACGGCAAGAGCTGGACCGATCGATTGTTGGGGCTCGGCGGCACGCTCGGCGGCGCGGCGTTGGGCGGGCCGATTGGGGCTTCGGTCGGCTCGTCCTTGGGCAACTCGCTTTCCGGTTCTGGGTCGAGCAAATAGGAGGGCGGGATGGCAGCAAGTATCGGCTCCAACATCCGCGCCGGGCTCAACCCCGACGACCCGTATTTTTATAATGTAGGCCAGCAATACCTCTTGCCCGGGATCACCGAGCAGGGTCCGGTCCGTGAGCTTCTGCCCGGGATCAAAGACCTGGGACCCGTCAGCGCTGCCCCCGGCATCCTTGCGCAACCGGCCGCTCCGCCTGCATCTGGCGGCATCCGCGGTCTCTTGTCCTCCTTATTCGGCGGCGGCGATGTCGGGGCGCTGTACGGCGACGCGCTGACACCGCAACAAGTGGCGGCGGCGAATGGGCGGCGCTTCCTCGGCGGGCTGCAGGCCGCGTTTGCCGGGCCGAGCTACTCCCTGGACCCAGGCAAGATACGGAGCGGATTCGACACGTTCGTCGCCGGGCTGACCGGCGGGCAGGGCGCGGTCGACGAAGCAGCGGCGCAAGCGCTGAAGGGCTCGGAGTTCGGGCTGAAACGGCGCCATGTCGGCGTGGAGGAGCGCGAGGTCGGGGCCAAGGAAAAAGAGGTCAGCGTCAAGGAACAGGAGGCGCGCGACAAGGCCGCGCTCGACGCGAAGTTCTGGAAGTGGATGTTCGGCCAGAACCCGGGGGCGATGCCCGGGCTGTTGCCCAGTGTGGGCGGGGACGGTGGCGCACCGGGGGGCGGCAGCGGGACGAGTGCGCCGCCGGGGGGCGGGGCCGGAAGACTCGGCTTTGGCGATTTGCGCCAGCTCGCCGTCAACGCTGGGTTCAAAGGCGAGGGAGCCGACCAAATAGCCGCCATCTCGCTCGCCGAAAGCGGCGGCGATCCCTACGCACACGGCGACAAGCGCCTCGGCGGTTCCTACGGAGTGACCCAGATCCACCGCCCGGCGCACGGCGACAAGGCGCTGGAAGCGTATGGCAATCCAGCGCGGGCAATGGAGCTTGCCTACAATATCAGCAAGGGCGGGACCGACTTCAGCCCGTGGACGATGTACAAAAATGGCGGCTATCGCCAGTTCCTGCCCGCCGGAGGCAGCGGCGGCAGCACCGAGCCGCCGCAACCCGCGCCTGGCGCCGGCGGGGATGCGGCACCCCGCGGTGTGTTGCCGCCGGTGCAAATGACACCTCAGAGCCCGACCGCGCCGGTCGCCGGCGACACCAGGGCGGATTTGGAGCGCAAGGACCGGCTGCGGCAGCAAGATCCCTACTTGGGGCTGGGTCCATCGGGGACGGGTTCGATGCCGCCGCCCGCTCCAGCCGCGGGGATACTGACCCCGCCAGGTGCTCCGCCGCCGGCACCCGCTGCTCCGCCGCCGATCGGAGCGCAGCCGCCACAAACCTTGCCACCCGCGCCCGGCCCCGGCCCCGCGGGCGGGATCGACCCAGCAACCCGGCAAGCGATCGGGATGCAGTACATCGGCGGCCGGCTCGGCATCCCCGGGCTCGGCGGGATCATGACCGGCTCGCCGGCGTATCAGGGGCAAATCGCAGCAGAGAAAAAGCGGGTGGATCTGCAGTTCCTCCCGCAAGAGGAGGCAATCAGAAACCTGTCGAAGTATCTCAGCCCCGAGGCCAATGTCGAATTGCAGCGCGCCCTTGCGACGGTCAAGTCGCAAGCTGAGTATCCCCAACAAATCGGCCTCGCCAACCAGAACGCCATCAACACGCAGGAAACCAACCGGCTGCAGCAGGAACGCGCGGCGCAGACCGAACTGACGACACTGCCGGTCGAATACCCCGATGGGCGGCGCCAGGAGATCACGGTTACCCGCGCGCAAGCCGCTGCCGTTCGCAACGGCACGCTGCCGCTCTCTGCCTTGCTCCCTGGGGCGCCCGGTCCTGCGGCGGGTCCAGGTCCGCTTGGCCCGACCCCTCAAGCAGCGCCGCCCGCAGGGCAGAGTTTACCCCCAGCGGAGGCAGGGGCGGGGCCGGCGCCGGCGCCAAATGCACAAGGCGCTCCCGGAGCGCCGCTCATCGGCAAGACGGTCCCGACAGAATTCGAGACCCAACTCACGGCGCCAGCGGCCAAGGCATTCCAGGCGCGGTCCGACGCGGCCCAAAAGACCGCCACCTCACTGGATGCCACCCGCGAGGCAAAGCGGCTCGTGGATAGCGGCATCTATACCGGCAAGCTCGCCGATCTGAAATTCCAGCTCGCGAAGCTGTTTGGCACCGAGGGCGGCAATGCTCGGGATACGGTGGCGCGCACCGAACAGTACCTGATATCGCGAGCCGCTACCGTGCGGGACATGATCGGCGTGCTCGGTTCCGCCAACGCCGTCAGTAACCTCGACCTCGAATTTACCCGCGAAGCGGCCGGCGGCACCAAGACCCTCGATGAGCCGACGATCCGCCGCATCCTGCTGCTTGAGGAGAGGTACGGGCGCAAGGCGATCGAGCGCTTCAACCGCGATGCCGCCAAAGTGGAAGCCAGAACCAACCTGCCATATCCGCTGCAGATCGAAATGCCGCCGTACATCCACAGACCGGAAGAGGTCAACGCCGACGTGCTGCCGCCCGCATCGGAAGGGCGCACGCCCGGCACTGCGGCGCCAGCGGCAGGCACCGTGCAGGACGGGTATCAATTCCTCGGCGGCGATCCCGCCAACCCGAAAAGCTGGCGGAAGGTGCAGTAGATGCCCGGCCCGTGGGAGCAATACCAGCAGCAGCAGCCCGCAACCCTGGCACCGTGGGAGCAATACCAGCAGCCGCAACCGGCCCAGGCCCCAGCGCCGCTCCGACCTGAGGCGTACTCCCCCCGCACCGACCCGCTCTTCCAAGCCGGCCAGTTTGCCGCGACCTACGGTCCGCGCGCGGTGGCCGGCGTGGTCGATGCCATCGCCGATCCTATGGCAGGGCTGCGGCGCTTTGTCGGCACCGGCATTATGAACGATCCGCGCATTGCAGGGGTCGACGCCCAAAATCCAGGCCCCGGCACGCGAGCGGTCGATTGGCTGTTCAAAACCACCGGCATGCCGGAGTACCAGCCGCAAGGCGCGGGCGGGCGTGTCGGCGCAGCCGGGGTACAGGGCGTCGCGGCAGGCGCCCCGTTCGGGCCAGTCGGCTCGGCGATCGGCGGCGCGGCCGGGACAGTCGGGCAGACCGTAAAAGAGGTCGGCGACCGCTACTTCCCCGAGCGCAGCGACCAGGCCGCCGAGGTGGCGAGCTTGGCGCCGGGGGTGCTGGCGGCTGGCCGCAATGCGTTCCGCCGGCAACCGGCACCCAGTGCGCGGGAGCTGACGGGGGCGGGCGGTGCGGGATACGACGCGCTGCGCCGCTCCGGCCTCGAGTATGAATCGGCGCCGACCGCGAACTGGGCCGGTCGGGAGCGGCAGGCTCTCCACATGGACGGGCTGCCGGAGGAGCTGGCGGGGACGACGCACCGGCTGTTGGGCCAGATTGAAAACCCGCCGACCACCCCGGGCACGACCGTCACCCACACCTTCGGCCAACTTCACGCGCTGCGCACCGCGCTAGGGAAGGTTGCTACCCAGACCGCGGACGGGCGGCCGACCCAAGACGCTCTTGCCGCCTCTCGTGTCATTCCCCGGCTCGACGCCTACATGGAAAACCCGGGGGCAATGTCGCTCGCCGCCGGGACGCCGGCAGAAGCCGCCGCCGCGGGTCAGCAGCTCCGCGACGCAAACGCCAATTACAGTGCAGGCTTGCGCTCGAATACCCTGACCGGCGGGCTGGCGCGCGGCGATCAAGGCATTCTGCCGCAAGCCGAGGGCGCCGCAGCCGCCGCCAATTCAGGCGCCAATCTGGACAATGCAATCCGTCAACGCGCCCGCTCGCTGGTCAACAACGAAGCCAGGCTGCGCCCGTACACCGATCAGGAAATCGACGCGCTGCGGACCATCGAGCGCGGCACTTTTGCCCGCAATACGGCTCGCAACGTTGGCAACCTGCTCGGCGGTGGGCGTGGGTTGGGAGGGTTGATTGCCGGCGGGGTCGGCGCGGGTGTTGGTTCGTCATTTGGCCCTGTCGGTGCCGCGGTGGGCTCCGCGGCCCTCCCGGCTACCGGCATGTTGTTAAAAGGGCTCGAGAACCGGCTGACCCGACGCGGCGTCCTCAACCTCGATGAACAGACCCGGGCGCGCTCGCCGCTCTACGAACAGCAGCTACAGAATATTCCGCCCTTGGAGCGCCAGGCGCAGATCGCCCGCGGCCTCTTGCCCGCCATCCTGGGCTACTGACGCAGGAGGAAAAAATGTTGCAGATGTCTGACGCGGTGAGAAATGCTCGTTTAGACTCGATTGAAACGACAATGGGCACCGCTCCGGTTCTGACTGTCCGCGTCGGCGCCCCGCCAGCCAATTGCGCGGCTGCCAACACCGCGGGCGCAGTGCTGGCAACCATCAACTTGCCCAGCGACTGGATGAACGCGGCCTCGGCCGGCACAAAAACGATGGCGGGGAGCTGGCAGGACTCATCTGCTGATGCGGGGGGCACAGCCGGCCATTTCCGCATCCACCAAGGCGCGACCTGCCACCTTCAGGGGACGATCACGGCCACGGGGGGCGGCGGGGACATGTCGGTCGACTCAACTGCCCTAACCGCCGGGCAGTATTTCACCGTGACGGCATTCACCTTGACGGAAGCCAATGGATGATACCGCGACAATCCCGTCCTCGGGCCGCATCCGGTTATGTTTGCGGGAGTTCTCGGATAGGCTGAGATATCCTAGATTCCAGGGTACGTGGAGGCCGCTGACAGCGTAGCCCTCCACCGTCTTGCCGCGCAGCGGCACAATGTGATCGACGGCCATTCCTGCGGGGCGGGCAAGATAGATCCGGTTTATTTCGTGCATGTCCACCCATGACGGCGTGCGTTGCTCTTTCTCAAATATACGCCTGAGAAATATCGCTCTCGCTTTCCCCGGATTGGCTGCCCGCCACGCATATGAATATCCGTTTGCTCGTTCTGGGTTTGCGTCGTGATCTCGTCGCCTTCTCTCCCGCTTCAGGGCGCGCGATTTTTCGATATTCTTTGCGTAATTGCGGTTGCTTCTCGCGCGCTCTTTCTCTGGATTCTCGATGCGACGGCGGCGTTGTCTCTCTCGCTCCTTCTCGATGTTCTCGGCGTATCTGATGCGGTCTCGTCGGCGTGCTTCTTCTGGATTGTCTGCATACCGCTTGCGGGTTCTTATGCGTTCCTTTTCTAGATAGTCCTCATGCTTGCGTTGCTCCTCAGGAGATCGGCCTTCAGCAAGAAGTTTCTCGCGCTGTTTTGCGCGCAATTTGCGCTGCCTCTCGCGGTTGTAGGCGCGCAGTTTTTCTAGCTTTTTGCCCGCCGGGGGCATATCTGGATCAGCCATCGTTCGCTCCTGAACAGCGGATGGTGGTTAGGGCTGGGCTGGTGGTTACGACACCAACCCGGCCCGCATCTTACCTGAAACCTCCTCCGGAGGCCATGCTTATGTGCCGACGACAGCGGAGACATTGATGGCTTACTTCCGGATTTCGGAACTTCCTGACGCTGCAGCTCCTGTTGCAGCGACTTCACTTATTGAGATATCGTCCCCGGACAACACTACAGTATCCGGGTATGACAGCCATAAAATCACAATCACAAATCTGTTCACTGACATTTCCCTAGGCGGCAACATATTTGTCCCGACCTATCCGCCGGGCACGAATAACGGCCTCGTGGCCTCAACGCAATATGTCGACCGGGCGGTCAATAATACGATAAGTTATGTCGACGGCAACTTCCTCAAGTTGACCGGCGGGACTTTGAGCGGGGATCTGCACGCTCCGAAGGTCTATGTCACGGCGGAGTATTGGTTTCAGGATCGCGGCGGGTCGGAGCAGTGGGCGCTCTATACTCAGGGCGGCATAATGCGGCTCTGGCAGGGCGACGACAGGCTGACGCTGACGAACGGCGGCTATTTGACGGCGAAAGACTTTCGCAGCGAGGGCAATGTCTATGCGCCGGCCGGATATGGCTATTTCGAGACGCACGTACAGACCAATGGCTATGGCGCTTTCGGCACGTTTGTCGAAGCCTGGGGCGACATCAAGACCCATCAGAGCTTCTACACATACTCCTCGGGCGACGCCGGGGGGTCAACCGATTGGGGGTTTTTCTCCGGCAGGCGCTGGCGGTTTAAGCAAGCCGGGGGCGACGATGCGGCGGCCGGGAGTATCGATTATCGCGGGTACGATGCCGGCGCCCTGAGCATCGTCGGTGCCGGCGGTAGCGCGCGCAACGTGAAGATCTACGATAACCTGTTCGTCACTGGTGCGATCGACGTTACCGGCACGGCTTGGCTCCACGGTGCGATCGACGTTACCGGCACGACGTTCCTGAATGACGTCTATGTAAGGTCGGGCCATTTTCTACAACTCAATAATGCGTCGGGTAGCAGTAATCTGCGGCTGTACGACGATAGCAACTCGCACATCGAGAGCACCACGAAGCTGTGGTTGAACTTCAACGGTAACGCCGTCGCTACGCGGGGCAGGTTCCAGTTCCAAGACCCAGGCGGGATCACAGATCTTATTGTGTACAACGACAGCAACTCGCATATCGAGAGCGGGACGAAGCTGTGGATCAACACGGGCGGGCAGCCAACAGAATTTGGCGGGCAAGTCACTATTGTCGAGAACGAGCCGCTCTTGCTTTACGCCCCCAACGGCCAAAATGCGCGAATTTTGGCAACGGTAGGCGGCACCCGCACTTGGAGTTTTGGTTGTAGATCCGACGGCAACTGGGGCGTCGGCGACGAAAGCGCCGGAGCGCTGCGGTTTTATATCGATACGGCCGGTACTGCTGTTTTCAATGGCCGGATGGCTATCTACTCCGGTATCGGCTCGTCCACCACAACCTTCCCGCTGACGATCGAGGCAGCGAATGACGGAACCTCCGCCTTTGTCCACATGAATGTCATTGGAGTGCGACGATGGGCGAGCGGCGTGGCGCAAAGCGCGCAATATCTTATTGTTGACTACACGGCCGGCGCCAACCGCCTGATGATCGATGCGAGTGGGTCGTGCTTCAACGGGTCGGGATCGTGGTTTTCCCTGAGTGACGCTTCCTTGAAGGAAAACATTAAACCGTATTCGCGGGGGCTTGAAGCAATCACACAACTCAACTGCGTGCAGTTCCAGTATTCGGCGGGAACGCCATTCGCAACTGAGAATGATCCCTCACCGCTTCAATACGGTTTGGTTGCTGATCAAGTTTTCCCTCATATCCCTGAGGTATGCGGGGAAACCGATGTCGACGTCAAAGGGGAAAACAGGACCGTCGGGACGCTGCGGCCAGGGGATTTAGTGTACGTCTTGATAAATGCAATCAAGACCCTGGACCAACGGCTCTCAGCCGTCGAGGCCGGAGAGCCGGCCGCGAAGCCCGATTAGTACGGATTTGAGGTAAGCAACGATGCAAGAACCAATCGACGCCGCAACGCCGATTAGCGTGACCCTGACGGCGCTTGAATGGAATCAGGTGCTGTCGGTCGTGCAAGAGGGTCCGTACCGGGTCGTGGCTCCGTTGATCGGTAAGATCAGCGAGCAGGCGCAGGCAGGGGCGGGCCTGGCTCCTGCTCGCAGCAACGGCGCAGAAACAGGGCCAAGTCACTCGTAGCGGAGCGGGCGGATGGCAACGGCTGACTACCGGGTCATCCAGGACGATCAGGACCGGGTCACACAACACGACGACGAGCGCGTTACCGAGGAGTGGATCGAGGCTAGTGCCAGCCTTGAGGTCACGCTGCAGCCTGCGACCCTGGTTGCAACGGGCCGCACCGGGCACAGCGCTATCCTCGAGGGCGTCTATTACCGCGTCACAGAGCGCAGTCCGTCCTCGTTGCACCCGGCGCCGGGCGGGGATGTCCTGGACCCAGCCCCAGGGGGCGAACTCTTCCGGCGCACCACCGAGCAGAGCTCGAGCCGCGTCCCGGGCGAAATCGATCACCGGATACTGCAGCACCAACTCCTCGGCACGCTGCGCCTGGTGGCAGAGGCGACAGTGCGCACCCACGTCGCCGAACGGCATTTCCTGTGGGCGAGCCGGGCGCGCATCGAGTGCCTCGCGGCCCGCTCCCGCATCCAGCTCCGCGCCAGGAGCGATTTCCGAAAGACCCGCGCCAATGGCTGAACAGGGGCAAGACTTCATAGGTTGGGCAGGCGATGACATCGACATCTACATCGTCCTGACCGGCTACGACGGCTTGCCGCTCGACCTCACCGATTGCGTGGTGAGTTGGGGATTGGGATCGGTCACCTCCGCGCCGGCGACGCTCCTGAAGACTAGCGCGGTGCCGACCCAGATCGAGATGCTGGACACCATTCACGGCCAGATCTGCGTCCACCTCGACCCCCCCGATACGGAGGCCCTCGCCGGCCCCTATCGGCACGAGTTGCAGATTGTCGATGCTTTCGGGTCGATCGAGACCGTGATGACCGGCCACATCACGATTTTCAAAGCGTCGATCAAGCCGGGGGGCGCGACGGCACGCGCACCGCTGCGCGTGGTGGGCGACGACTGGGCGGCAGGGTGAAGAGGTAGGCATGGCGCGCATCCGCATTTCCGATATGACGGCAGGGACGCTGCCGATCGCCAGCTCGTCGCTGATCGAGGCGTCCGTCGTCAACGGCACGGCGCCGAGCGGCTACGATACCCGTCGCTACACGATCGCCGAGGTGCTGTCGCAGTCGGTCAACCAAACGATCACGATCTCAGGCGATGTCACTGGGAGTGGCACGACCGCAATCACGGCGACAGTGACGCGCCTTCAGGGCCAGGCGGTGTCTGCAACGCCGCCCACAGGGACACAAGTCCTCCAGTGGAATGGATCGGCGTGGACGCCCACGACGCTCTCCGCTGGCGGCGGCGGCCTCAGTGGCATGACCGCGGGTCAGATACCGATCGCGGCCACGGCCTCGACTGTCACCAGCAGCGGTAATTTGTCGGGCGATGTCACGACAAGCAACTCGTTGGCAACGACGATTGTGGCAGACGCGGTGACGACTGCAAAGATCGCCGCCGGCAATGTCACCTATCCAAAAATTCAAAATGTCGCGGGATCTCGCCTCCTGGGCAATCCCACTGGCAGCGCCGCAGCGCCTGCCGAGATTACGCTCGGGACGGGGCTGAGCTTCACTGGCTCGACCCTCAATGCCGCGGGCGGCGCTGGAGATCCGTACTTCGGCAATGTTGTCCTGCTGTGCCATTTTGACGGCGCTAACGGAGAGAATACTCACCCTGACAGCTCGTCGTTTCATCGCACCGTTACCGGCACGACCGGCTATGTATTAACTACGTCCGAATTTAAGTTCGGTAATGCGTCGTTACAGTGCCCGAACTCCACCGGCTCTGCCGGTACCCCCGATAACGCTGCCTGGGATTTTGGCGCCGGCGAGTTCACGGTCGAATTGTGGGTGCGGCGCACCAGCACCGGGACTGACGCGCTTATCGGGCAATTCTCGAATCCGGCCAATGTCGGTTGGAGCATCAGGTCTGACACCACGACCAACAGTTTACAGTTTTTATATAGCACAGACGGCACTACGTTCTCGACTGTCAGTGCTACTTACACGCTGCCTCTTAATACTTGGGTACACGTCGCCGCCGATCGCGATGCCCTCAATGTATTGCGACTTTATGCCGATGGCGTCGTCATCGCATCGGCTACAGCCGCAGTAACATTTTGGAACACGACGGTGTTGCTGATGATCGGTTCCGACAGCACCGCGCGACCTTTTGGCGGTCAGATCGACGAAGTTCGCATAACCAAAGGCGTGGCCCGCTACGCCGGCGCGTTTACGCCGCCGACCGCAGCGTTCCCTGATTTCTTAGGGGCCGGGACAATCACTGGAGTGACTGCCGGGACAGGTCTTACCGGCGGCGGCAAGACAGGCATCGTCACGCTCAATCTGGCGCCTATTACGGCAGCGCGGCTCCTCGGCAATCCGACCGGGTCGGCGGCGGCCCCGAGCGAGATCACGCTGGGGACGGGGCTGAGCTTCACTGGCACGACGCTCAATGCGACAGGCGGAGGCACAACCCCGACCGTAACGACCAAAACAGCCAACTACACGGTCCAGGCGTCTGATCTGGGCAACACCCTGATCTTAGGTGGCACCAATCCCGCGCTAACCTTGCCAGCCGGTATCTTCACGCCCGGCAAGACGCTTACCCTGCTGGTTACGGCTACATTTGCTTGGTCGATTACTAACTCGACCGGTCTGACGATCGTTGGCCATAATACATCGACTATGCCAACTGGTACATCCGCCACTCTTGTCGCCAATGCAGACGGTACAACGCTCAATTTTATCCCCGGTATGCAGGCTCCATCGGCTTCGTCGCTTGGAGGGGTAAATTCAATAAGTGCTACTACAAACAGGTTTCTTACCGCACTTAGTGGGCAAGGTGTTTTTGCGACAGCTCAGCCCGCCTTCTCCGGCATCACCGGCACCGCAACAATCGCGCAGGGCGGCACCGGGCAAACGACGGCAGCGGCGGCATTGACCGCGCTGGGGGGACTACCTCTCGCGGGCGGCACGCTGACCGGCGCCCTCACGATTGCGCCGCCGAGCGGATGGAGTACTTTTGCGCTTAATAAGACCGCTGGCAGCAACGCAAACAATCTTGTTGGGTCTGTTGCCTCGTTGGGCCGCTGGGACATTTTGCTCGGGGACAACACTGCCGAGAGTGGTGGCGGAACGAACAGCGGCAGTGACTTTTCGATTAGCCGGTACACCGACGCCGGTACGTGGAACGGCAACGTGCTGGCGATCAACCGCGCCACCGGCAATGCCACGTTCAGCGGCACCATCACCGCTACGGCTATAACGCGCCCGGCAGGCACCGACAATTTTAATATATCGACGGCCGCGGGCGGCAACCTCAACCAGATCGGGCTGCTGGCCGCGACGACCTACACTAACGGTGCCCTTACAGTGTACGGCGCCCAGCAGAACTACGCTGGCATCGTCGTAGGCAACCCGACTGGCGGCAACAAGGGCGCGGACACCCTCAACGCGTTCGCCGTCTATGCCAACAACGTCCTCTTAACATCCGACGCCCGGCACAAGGAGGACGTGGAACCGCTGCCGGAGGGCTGCCTGGAGCTGGTGCGGGCGATCGAGCCGAAACGGTTCAAGTTCCGCAAACCGGAGCCTCCGACCGCACCGGAGGGAATGCCGAAGCCGCCACCCATACCGTTTGAGCCGCGCACGCAGTGGGGGTTCCTGGCGCAGGATTTTGCAAAGGTCATGGACACGGCGGTGGTCACCGACAAGGAAGGCAACCATGCGCTGGGGGTCAGTGACCTGATCGCGACCCTTTGGTCCGCGGTTCGGGAGCTATCGAACGAGGTCGCCGAGTTGAAGGGGAAGCGGCGGTGAGTCTCATGCTCATCGCGGGGATGTTCCTGGTGATACTGCACAGGGCTGATGGCGGAGAGGTTGCTGTGTCGTCTTCGCATATCACCTCTATGCACTCGCGGGCGCCGGCCACCGGGCAAAACAAATTGGTCACTGGGGAAGCGCGCTGCATCGTCTGGCTCGCCGATGGGAAACAATTGTCGGTGCTGGAGTCGTGCGATGTCGTCCAAAAACTAATGAACGAGGCGGCGAACAAATGAACGAAGATATGACCGATCACGAGCAACAGATCCGCCAGCGCGCCCACCGGCTGTGGGAGGAGGCCGGCTGCCCGGAGGGCCGCGACGAGGAGTTCTGGCACGCTGCCGAGCGGGCGAT
>Ga0070668_100000695_pt1 | contig 22939 bp, 25 predicted proteins | sample KBSS43metaG_FD_64661 | JGI IMG/M metagenome (GOLD analysis project Ga0070668, IMG submission 64661) | Switchgrass rhizosphere microbial communities from Kellogg Biological Station, Michigan, USA - KBS S4-3 metaG | ecosystem: Host-associated > Plants > Roots > Rhizosphere > Soil ...
CCCCGTGTCGACTCCCCCATCACGAGTGTCGACCCTCCAATCACGCGAGATGCGCGTCTGATCACGCGAGATCGGCGTACGGAACGGCGAACTCGCGTGACTGGAGGGTCGACACGCGTGATCCTGGGGACGACACGGCGCATCCGGACGAACCGGGCCGTCGGCGGCCCCTGGCGCGGGGTGCGGAAACCCGCTGTCAGGATGTGCGGGTGGACCGCCCCGACCTCGCCGACGACGAAACCGGCCCGATTCGCCGGGTGACGGACGAGGTGTCCCCTTCGCCGGGGCACGAACCGTCCGGAACGCGCAAACCGGCCCGCCGGACGCCGCCCGAAGGCACCCGGCGCGCGGACGGGACCCCCGCCGCGCCCCGCCGCCGCGCCGACACCGGGCCGCAGCGGATTCCCGCCGGGGGCAAGCGGACCGACACCGGCGCGCAGCGCATCCCGGCCGAAGGCGGCCGCACCGACACCGGCGCGCAGCGGATTCCCGCCGGCACCGGGACGCAGCGCGTCGCCCGCCGCGCGGACACCGGACCGCAGCGGGTGCCCGCCGCCGGGACCAAGCCGCGGACCGCCAAGCAGCCCGAGACCGGCACTCCCCGCGCCGCCAAGAAGCCCGAGACCGCCGCGAAACCGCCCGAAACCGGCCACGGACATGGACATGGACATGGACACGGCCACGGGCCCGCCGCCCCCGCGTCGCGCCGGGTGCGGCTGCTGCTGATCTGGCTGCTCGCCCCGCTGGCGCTGGCCACCGTGGCCGGGATGATCGTGCTGTACCCGTGGGGCAAGCCGTCGCCGACGAGCGTCGTCCCGCAGGGCACGCCCGTGCACGCCGACGTCACCGCCACGAACACCGGGCCGTGCCTCGCCCAGGGGCAGGTCCAGGTCGGCGACCAGACGGACCCGAACGCGAAACCGTGCCTGACCGTCGAACTCACCATGACCGACGGCCCGGCCGGCGGGAAACCGCTCCGGCTGACCGTCCCGATCGAACCCAGCACCCCCCGCTTCACCGCGGGCGACGCCGTCGTCGTCGCCTACAACGGCGGCAACGCGGCCGACCCCGCCAGCTTCCAGCTGGTCGACTTCCAGCGCGGCACCCCGCTGCTGGTGCTGGCCGCGCTGTTCGCCGTCGCCGTGCTGGTCCTCGGCCGCTGGCAGGGCATCGCCGCGCTCGTCGCGCTCGGCCTGTCCTTCGTCGTGATCGCGCTGTTCATCCTCCCCGCGATCCTCGCCGGGGAAAATCCGCTGGTGGTCGCCATCGCCGGCGCGGGCGCGATCATGTTCATCGCGCTGTACCTGACCCACGGGCTGTCCGCGAGAACGTCCGCGGCCGTGCTCGGCACGCTCGTCAGCCTCGCCCTCATCGGCGTCCTGTCGGCGATCTTCTCGGCCGCGGCCTCGCTGACCGGGCTCGACGACAGCACCTCGACGCTCATCGGGTCGCTCGGCCACGGCATCGACGCGCGCGGGCTGCTGCTCGCCGGCGTCGTGATCGGCGCGCTCGGCGTGCTCGACGACGTCACCGTCACCCAGACCAGCGCGGTCTGGGAGCTGCGCCGCGCCAACCCGGACCTGACCTGGCAGGAGCTGTACCGCTCTGGCCTGCGGATCGGCCGCGACCACGTCGGCTCGGCGGTGAACACGCTGGTCATGGCCTACGCCGGGGCCGCGTTGCCGGTGCTGCTGTACTCGTCGATCTCCGGGGTCGGGCTGGGCGCGCTGCTCGGCAGCGAGGAGATCGCGCAGGAGATCATCCGCACGCTCGCGGGCAGCGTGGGCATCGTCGCGGCCGTCCCGGTCACCACGGTCCTGGCCGCGCTGATTGCCTCCCGCGAGCCGGCCGAGAGCCTCAGCAGCACCACCAAAGCGGTTCCGTCACACCCGTAACGCCGACGCACCCCGGACGCGAAGGACCAGCCGAAACGCGGTAGGAAGGCGGCACCCGATCCGGGAGGTGCCATGTTCCTGCTCGCCGGCCCGCGGTACCTCGTGCGCGGCGCGCTGCGGGTGGTCACCGCGACCGTCCAGGCCGTCGAATCCCTGCCGCGCATCGCGGCCGCGCTCGAAGACGTCCGCGCGACCCTGCACCACGTCGAGCGGCTCGCCGGCTACATCGCGCAGGAGATCCCGGAGCTCGTCTACCAGCTCGAACAGCTCCGCGACGCCGACGCCGACCTGGACGCGGACGTCAGTCGAGAGTCGCCACGAACCGGCTGACCGCCTCCATCGTGAACCGCTGCACGTACTTGCCGGACGGCGCCACCGACGCCAGCCGGTAGAGCGGGCGTTCCGCGACGCCGGAGCCGCGCGCCTCGGCCTTCAGCTCCGCGACCAGCAGTTCCCCGAACACCAGGCCGTTCGCCTCGGTGTTGTTCATCAGCGCGTTCGCCAGCTTCCGCAGCTGCAGGATGCCCAGCTCGCGGCCGCCGGTCCCGGAGAACACGGCGAGGTCCACCTTCGCCACCTTCCCCCGCTGCCCCGCGTTGACCAGCAGGCTGACGGTGCGGTTGCCCCGGACGTCGCCGACGACGAGGTCGAGGCGGGTCGCGGTGACGAGGTCGACCCGGCGCAGCCCCCACGTGCGGACGATCAGCGTCGAGCCCTCCAGCCAGACGCGGCGCCGGATGCTGACCGCCATCACGTACAGCAGGGGCAGGGCGATCACCAGCGCGGCGACCAGCCCGGCCACCGTGCCGCCGATCAGGCCGGCGACGCCGCCGAACGCCGCGGCCACGATCACCACGCCGATCAGGCCCGAAATCCCGCGGCGACGACGTCCGCGCGGGTCCTCCTCGAACAGCGCCAGCCGCTCGGTCGACTCCTGCGCCATGCTCATGCCCCCGTCCCGGCGAGGAACGGGTTGCCCGCGCGTTCCCGGCCGATCGTCGTCGCCGGGCCGTGGCCCGGCAGCACCACCGTGTCGTCCGGCAGGATCGCCAGCAGGCCCTGGATCGACGTCGCGACGTCCCCGCGGCCGACCGAGCCGGCGAACAGCGTGTCGCCGGTCAGCGCGAGCCGGCCGCCTTCGGCCGTCGCCAGGTCCAGGACCACCGAGCCGGGGGTGTGCCCCGGGGTGTGCCGGACGTCGACGCCGAGCCCGGCGAAGGTGTGCGCGCCCGCCTCGAGCGGCACGCTGTCGCCGTCGTGGAGCTCCGCGTCGGCGGGGTGCAGGTGCAGCGGGACGCCGTGGGCGGCGGAGAGCGCGGCGGCCGAAGCGACGTGGTCGGGGTGCCCGTGGGTGGCCACCAGCGCCGCCGGGACCAGCCGGTGCTCGGCGAGCGCGGCGGCCAGCGGAGCGGCCACCTCCTGCCCCGGATCCACGACCAGGCACGGCCCGCCGGGGGCCTCCGCCAGCAGGTAGCAGTTGGCTTGCAGCGGGCCGCTGCCGAAGCCGACGACGAGCACCGAACGCCTCCCGGACATCCGCGCCGGATGGCGCCGATCACGATCGGGTTGAGACTAGCGGGCCCTGTACATGGTCCTCACAGGCTGTGCCCATACACTGCCGCTACCTCAGACGTGTGACACAAGCGGAAACCTGGAGGGTACGGGGTGGCGACCAACCAGCAGCGCCGCGAAGCTGCGAAGCGCAAGCTCGAGAGGCAGCTCGAGCGCCGATTGGAGCAGCAGAAGCGACGCCGGAAGATCGGCGCTGGTGTGGTCGGCGTCGCCGTGCTCGTCGTCGCCGGTGTCGTGGTGTGGATCGTGAGCGCCAACGGCACCGACAGCACGAACACCGCGGCTTCGTCCTCGGCCGCCCCGCCGCCGACCGAAGTCCAGATCCCGACGCAGCGCACCGCGCTGCCGAAGCGGGCGACGGCGCTGCCGAACCCGACGACGTGCGACTTCAAGGCGGACGCGCAGGGCAAGGCACCGAAGAAGGTGAACCCGCCGGACGGCAAGAACGTCCCGTCGACCGGCACGGTGAACGTGACGCTCAAGAGCACCGCGGGCGACATCCCGCTGACGCTCGACCGGGCGCTCGCGCCCTGCGCGGTGCAGAGCTTCATCAGCCTCGCCAAGCAGAACTTCTACAACGACACCATGTGCCACCGGCTCGGGACCGAGGGCCTGCAGATGCTGCAGTGCGGTGACCCGGCGGCCACCGGCGACCCGTCGGCCGACGGCCAGGGCGGCCCGGGCTACACGATGCCGGACGAGGCGTTCCCGGAGATCAAGTACGGCCGCGGCATCCTCGCGATGGCGAAGACGCAGGCCCCGAACTCCGGCGGCAGCCAGTTCTTCATGGTCTACGGCAGCGCCGACGGCCTCCCGGCGGACTACTCGGTGTTCGGCAGCATCAGCGACGAGGGCCTGAAGGTCCTCGACGCGGTGGCCAAGGCGGGCATCGCGAACCCGAGCCCGCAGGACGGCACCGGGGCACCGACCAAGCAGGTGAAGTTCACGGGCGTCACCGTCCAGTAGTGACGGTCCGCTCCGAGCTGAACGGGGTCCCGCTCGGCCCGGACGCCTTCGTCGCGACGATGACCTCCTACGGTCACTTCACCGCGATGCAGGTCCGGGACGGGCGGGTCCGCGGGCTCGCCCACCACCTCGACCGGCTCACCACGAGCACCCGCCTGCTGTTCGGCGCGGAGCTCGACGTCGACCTCGTGCGGTCCTACGTCCGGCAGGCGGTCGCGGGCGAACCGGCGCTCTCGGTCCGGGTCGCGGTGCTCACGCGCTCGTTCGACGAGCCGATGAAGCCGGAGATCCTGGTCCGGACGCTCCCGCCGCATCCGCCCGACCCGGCGCCGCTGCGGCTGGGGACCGTGCGCTACCAACGGGATCTGCCGCAGGTGAAGCACCTCGGCACGTTCGGCTTGATCTACCATTCCCGCCAGGCCGAGCTGGCCGGTTACGACGACGCGCTGTTCGTCGACCCCGCCGGCCGGATCAGCGAGGCGTCGGTCTGGAACGCCGGGTTCCTCGCCGGGGACACCGTCGTCTGGCCGGAAGCCGCCGTGCTGCCGGGGATCACGATGCTGGTGCAGCGGGAAGCCCTGCGCCGCCTCGGCGTGCCGCAGGAGACGCGCGAAGTCCGGCCCGCCGACCTCCCCGGGTTCGACGCGATGTTCCTGACGAACTCCGAGACACCGGGCCGCCCGGTCGCCGCCGTCGACGACTTCGTGCTGCCGCCCGCGGACCGCGCCGTGCAGCTGCTCGCCGACGCCTACGAGACCGTGGCCTGGGACAAGATCTGAACCACGCCCGCACCGGCCCCGTGTAAGGGGGCAACACCGGGACTCGCAGGGGTCACCGGGGAGAGGTGCCGACGATGGTCGAAAACCGGGTTCCCGCGGTGCGCCGCGTCCTCGGGCGGGCCGGGCAGGCAGGCTGCGCCGGTGTCCTCTTCGCCGTGCTCGCCGGCGGCCCGGCGCTCGCGCAGAGCACGCCGCCGCCCCCGCCGTCGGTCAAGTACTTCATCGTCCCGCACGCCGACAACCCGGACGACATCACGCTGTTCCGGATCGCCGAACGCGCCCTCGGCGACGGGCGGCGCTTCCCCGAGATCTTCCGGCTCAACCAGGGCAGACCGAAGCCGGACGGGACACCCTTCACCGATGCCACGGCGATCGAACCCGGCCAGGTGCTCCAGCTGCCCGACGACGCCCAGGACCCCGCCGTGCAGTTCGGGCCGCTGCCCACGACTCAACCCGCCCCGGCCCCGACGGTGCCCGTCGCGGCGGAAGAGCCGTCCGGCCTCGACGTGGGCCTGGCCTCGGCCGTCAGTGGCGCCGGTGGCCTGCTGACCGGCCTGATCGCCGGGCTCTGGTGGCGACGCCGCCCGCAGCTGCTCCCGCCGCCGCCGTTCGAGCCACCGGCGCACGAGGAGGACGACGACGGGGCCGGCTCGGTCAGCGGAACCCTGCCGATCCCGGTCGTGCTCCCCCATCCGCGCGCGGACGCGGCACCGGAGGTGCTGCTGCGCGACGAACCGATCACCGCCGAGCACTCGATCATCGTGCTCGACACGGCCGACACCCAGGTGATCGCCGCGATCCGGCCGGGCACGCGGTTCCACTTCCGGCTCGGCCGGGAGCCGGGCTCCGCGGACAGCTCCACCGTGCTCGTCGTCGACGAAGAAGGCCACCGATCGTGACCGGCGGCGTCGTGGCCCCCCGTACGCGCGGGGTCACTCTGCGCTGAACGGCGCAACCGGCGGCGGAACACTGGCCTTCGGCCCGCCGGTGCCGCAATAGTCGGACGATGACCTGGGATCCGTTCGGGACTCTGCACAAGGCGTTGTGGATCGGCGGCGCGCCCTGGACCGGAAAGTCGACCGTCGCCCGGCTCCTGGCCGAGCGGCACGGGCTGACGACCTACCACCACGACGACCGGGGCGACGGCGGCCCGGTCGCTCCCCCGGCCGGCGCCACGGCCGCGGACCTGCTGAACGAAACCCTCGCGGAGTCGCGGCTGCGCTTCCGCTGGGCGATGGAAGACCTGCGCGCGCTCATGTCGCCGCGGCCGATCGTCGCGGAGGGGCAGGGGCTGCGCCCCGACCTCGTCGCGCCGCTGGTGGACTCGCCGGGCCGGATGGTGGTGCTGGTGCCGACCGAGCTGTTCCGCCAGCACCAGCTGCGGCACCGGCCCGAAGAGCCCGCGATCCCGGAACAGCGGACCCGGCTGACCCGCGACCGGATGCTGGCCGCCCAGGCCGTGCGGTCGGCGCGGACGCTCGGCATCCGCGTCATCGAGATCGACGGCAGGCTCGATCCCGCCGGCGTCACCGACGTGGTCGCCGAGCACTTCCGCGCATACCTGGAAACGTGAGCGGTCAGCGGTGGGTGAAGCGTGGCGGGCGGCGCGCCAGGAACGCGGCGACGCCCTCCGCGTAGTCCTCGCCGTGCAGTGCTTCGGACCGGATCTCCTCGACCTCGGCGTCCGAGGTCTCCTGCCCGGCGACGATCTTCTCGATGATCCGGTTCATCCCGCGGATCGACGCCTGGGAGCGCGAGCACAGCGTCGCCGCGAACTCCAGCGTCGAGGACTCCAGGCCGTCGGCCGGGAAGACGTCGTTGAGCAGGCCGATCTCGCGGGCGCGGCCCGCGGTGATCAGCTCGCCGGAGAGCAGGAAGTACTTGGCGTGCGCCGGGCCGACGAGCGAGACGAGCTGGCGCGTCGAGTCGAAGTGGTAGACGATGCCGAGCTTCGCCGGGGTGATGCCGAACCGCGCGCCTTCGGCGGCGAACCGGAAGTCGCAGGCCACCGACACCTGGCAGCCGCCGCCGATGCAGTTGCCCTGGATCATCGCCACCGACGGCTTCCGCATCGCGGTCAGCGCGGCCACCGCGCCCTCGACCGCCTTGTCGTAGCTCGCCGCGCCGTCCGCCGTCGTCCGCAGCTCACCGAACTCGCTGATGTCGGCGCCCGCGGAGAAGTGCTTCCCGGCCCCGGCGATCACCAGCACTTTCAGCGCCGGGTCGGCCTCCACCTCGGCCACGACCGCCGGGATCGCCGACCACATGCCGTAGGTGATCGCGTTCATCTTTTCCGGCCGGGTCAGCGTGAGCCGGGCGACCTCACCGTCGCGCGTCAGGTCGAATCCGTCGGTCATGATCGGCACCATAGCTTCTCGCCCTGAGCGAAACCTGCGGTGTGTGACCAGGTCGGGTGGCTAGCTTGGGGCCATGGCGACGATCGAGGTGGCGGGGACGGCGTTCGGCTACGACGAAGCGGGTGAGGGGCCCGCGGTCGTCCTGCTGCACGCCGCCCTCGGCGACCGCAGGATGTGGGACGCCCAGTTCACCGCGCTCGCCGCCACCCACCGGGTGATCCGCTACGACCGCCGCGGCTTCGGCGAAACCGCCGACGGTCCCGGCGAGTACGCCCACTACGAGGACCTGCTGGCGCTGCTCGATGCCCGGGGGATCGAGCAGGCGGCGCTGGTCGGGGCCTCGATGGGCGGGGCGTGCGCGCTGGACGCGGCGCTGGCCGCCCCGGAGCGGATCACCCGGCTGGCGCTGCTCGGCTCCGGCCTCACGGGACACACCTGGCCGGACCACATGCTGGCGGACTTCGCACGGCTGGGCGCCGAAGCGGTCCCGGACGGCCGGCTCGCCCGCTACGCCGCCCGCGAAGCGGACGTCGATCCGGCGGACGTGCGGGCCATGGCGGAGGCCAACATCCGCTACCTGGTCGCCGGACCGGAGCGGGACGTGTCCGTGCTGCCGGCGGACATGGTGGCGCTGGTCCGGGAAATGTGCGAGCAGGTCTACCGGCACGACTGGACAGCTCCACAGTGGACGGAGCGGATCCCGGACACGCGCCACCGGCTGGCCGAGATCCTGACGCCGGCACTGGTGGTCATCGGCACGGCCGACGCGCGGGGGCTCGTGGAACTTTCCTCGCAGCTGGCGGATTCGTTGCCGAACGCCGAGCTGGTCGAACTCGCCGACACCGGGCACCTGCCGTCGATGGAACGGCCGGACGAGGTGAACGCCTTGCTGCGCAAGTTTCTTTAGCAGAACGGATCCCGCGGCTCAGGTGAAGATCTTCTGCACCTGGTCGGAGATCTTCGCCACCAGCTCGGAAAACTGTGCCAGCCCGCCCAGCAGGCCCTTGACCTTCTCCCAGCGGCTGCGCACCACCGCCGGCTCCGCCGCGTCGCCCGCGCGCAGATCCGCCGTCAGGTCGGTCAGCGTGTCCTCCAGGACCTCCTGCTTCGCGAGGTCCTTCCCGCGCACCTCGGCGGTCAGCCGCTCGACCAGCCCCAGCAACGACGCGACCGTGGTCTCGGCGTCGCCGCCGTCGATGCCGGTCTGGGTGATGCGGCCCGAGTTGTCGCCGCCGATGCTGACCTTGTTCGTGATGCGGTGTCCCATCAGGCCTCCGTCCTGGCCAGGCGGCCGGGTGTCCCGGGCGGGCGCGGGCCGGCGCCGCGCTGCCCGGTCTGGGTGATCGGGGCGCGGTTGTCGCCGCCGATGCTGATGTCGTTGTTGATCACGACCGCCGCCTGCTCCTCGAACTTCGCCGTCGAGAACCCGGCCTCGCCGAGGAGACGGCCGATCGACGGCAGGAGCCGGCTTTCGATGATCTTCTCGTACCGTTCGATGTCGACGAGCTGGAAGTAGTCGGTGAACACGTTCACCGACGCGAGCTCGCGCAGGGTTCTCGCGGCGCCGTAGCGGTCCGGGTCGAGGACACCGGGCTCACGCCTCGGCTGCCGGATCCACGACGCGATGTTCGCGACCCGGCCCGGCAGGCTCGCCGGCATCTCCAGCCAGGCCAGCAGCCCCTGGCCGAACGGGCGCAGCGAGTCCTGCCGCATCTTGTCCACCACGCGGTAGTCGGCCCGGATCGGCGGCAGCATGAACGGCGTCCACTCGACGTACAGCGTCGTGTCGTCCACCGCGACGTGCAGGAAGGTCGTGAGCACCAGCTCCCGTTCCCAGGTCTCGACCTGGAAGCACAGGTAGTAGCGCGCCCATTCCCTCGGCTCGGTCCGGAGCCGGTCGACGTCGGCCGCGGGCAGCCGGGTGTGCGGCGGGCGCTCGACGTCCGGCAGGTAGGCCGCGGCTTCCGGCTCCGCCAGGTGGTCGAGGAGCTCGGACGCCGGGGTGTACACCGCCTCGGTCACGGTCAGCCCGCCCAGCCGGTGGTCCGGCGACAGCGCGCTCGACTCGCGGAGGTTCCCGATCGCGACGCGGATCCCCTCGTACAACGACTCGGTGGTGAGCTCCCGCCGCGTCTCCGGGTCGCTTTCTCCGTCGTCGAGCCGTTCCAGCGGGATCGCCATGGACCACGCGTCCCGGCGGAACCCGGCTCCCACGAACGGGTTGTAGCCGCGGTACACCACCAGCGGCGCGCCGGGCGTCGCGGCGGATTCGCCGTCCCCCTGGTAGCGGGCGAGCTGCCCGCGGAAGTCTTCGGTGAACAGCCCGGTGAGGCCGCCGCCGGCCGTGGGCGAGGTCTGGCGCTTGAAACGCGAAGTCAGCAGGTTCCACAGGGACCAGCGCTCGATCGTCACCACCACGAACACGACCACGGCGAGCACGATGCCGATGACGAGCCGGGCGGTGTCACCACTGCTGGACTCTTCGTAGTAGTAGTCGTCGTATTCGCGGTAATAGCGGTCGCCGGAGCCGAAGATCCGGTCGCCGTAGGTCAGCAGCAACCAGGCGGCCACGACGGCGAACCCGAGCACGGCCACCGTCCTCGGGTTGAACGGCCGCTGAAACGCGTACGCGCCTTTCCCCGCCCTGGCGAGCATGAGCAGGACCGACAGCGCGATCCAGCCGTAGAGCATCGGGTTGTCCCACGACAACGCGATGACGAGGACCATGAGCGCCACCAGCAGCCCGTCGTAGTTCTTCCGGCGCGCCCGCGCCCGCACCGCCTCCGTGAGCACGCGGCCCGCGTCGAGCCCCGGCGACGGCGGCACCGGCCGGGTGGGTTCGACGAGGAACTCGGTGATCGCCCGCCTGCCGAAGCCGGGATCGAGGTAGGACGCCGCGCACAGGTAGCGCGTGGTGTCGTCGGCCGCGGCTGGGGACATGCTGCTCCCTCGGGTTTCTCCGGAAGGTGGCCCACCGATCTGCAATTTGCCGACCGTAGCATGCACGAACCGCAGGCGGGACGGCATTTCGGCCGGGAATGGGCGGCGGACTTCGATTCCGGGAATGGTCCGGTGCCGTCGTCGGACAATTCCCCTACGATCCGAGGACAGGGGCCCACGCGCGACCCCGATCAGGGGGCTCCATGCAGTCGACCTTTTCGCGACCGGTTTTCCGGCGCCTTGTCGGTGCCGTCGTGGCCGGCGTGGCCCTGACCGCGACCTCGGGGTGCACGGTTCCCGTCGATGCCGTCGCCGGCATCTCCGTGACCGGTGACGGCCATCTGCTCGGCGTCTTGATGGTCTGCGGGCATCAGATCGATGGCGCGACCCTCTACGGCTGGACCAAGGACAGCTCGTGGTCGGCGCAGAGCGTCTCCTTCACTTCGAGCGACCGGGACCGGCTCGCTCCGGGGAGCGTTCTCCACAGCTACATCTCGGACAACGGCAATGAATCCGCCGTCACCATCCCCATGGCGGAATTCAAAGCCGGATCCTGCCCGACCATCTCCTAGGACGCCGAGGTCACGCGGTAGACGTCGTAGACGCCTTCCACGCCGCGGACCACCTTGAGGACGTGGCCGAGGTGCTTCGGGTCGCCCATCTCGAACGAGAACCGGCTGACCGCGACGCGGTCGCGGGACGTCGTCACCGACGCCGACAGGATGTTGACCTTCTCGTCGGCCAGCACCTTGGTCACGTCCGAGAGCAGCCGGTGCCGGTCGAGCGCCTCGACCTGGATGGCGACCAGGAACACCGACGACGCCGACGGCGCCCATTCGACCTCGACCAGCCGCTCGGGCTGGGACTGGAGGTCGCCGGCGTTCGTGCAGTCGGTGCGGTGCACCGAGACACCGCCGCCGCGGGTGACGAAGCCGAGGATCTCGTCGCCCGGCACCGGGGTGCAGCAGCGGGCGAGCTTCGCCCAGACGTCGCTGGCGCCCTTGACCACGACGCCGACGTCGTTGGAGCCGCGGCGCCGGGTCACCGTCGACGGCGTGGCCCGCTCGGCGAGTTCCTCCTCCGCCGCGTCGACGCCGCCGATCAGCGCCACCAGCCGCTGCACGACGTGCTTCGCGCTGGTGTGGCCCTCCCCGACCGCCGCGTACAGCGACGAGATGTCGGCGTGGCGCAGCTCGGTGGCGACCGCGCCCATCGACTCCGCGGAGACCAGCCGCTGGATCGGCAGGCCGACCTTGCGGATCTCCTTGGTGATGGCTTCCTTGCCGCCTTCGATCGCCTCGTCGCGGCGTTCCTTGGCGAACCACTGCCGGATCTTCGCGCGCGCCTTCGGCGAGCCCGCGAACTGCAGCCAGTCGCGGCTCGGGCCGGCGCTCTCGGCCTTCGAGGTGAAGATCTCGACGACTTCGCCGTTCTCCAGCTTGCGTTCCAGCGCCACCAGGCGGCCGTTGACGCGGGCGCCGATGCAGCGGTGCCCGACCTCGGTGTGCACGGCGTAGGCGAAGTCGACCGGCGTCGACTCCACCGGCAGCGTGATCACGTCACCCTTCGGCGTGAACACGAAGATCTCGCGCGAGGCCAGTTCGTAGCGCAGCGACTCGAGGAAGTCGCCCGGGTCCGCCGCCTCGCGCTGCCAGTCGAGGAGCTGGCGCATCCACGCCATCTCGTCGACGTCCATGGCGTTGCCGTTGTGCGTGCCCTTGGTTTCCTTGTAGCGCCAGTGCGCGGCGATGCCGTACTCGGCGGTGCGGTGCATCTCGTAGGTGCGGATCTGCACTTCGAGGGGCTTGCCGTCCGGGCCGATCACCGTCGTGTGCAGCGACTGGTAGACACCGAACCGCGGCTGCGCGATGTAGTCCTTGAACCGGCCGGGCACCGGCTGCCACAGCGCGTGCACGACGCCCATCGCCGCGTAGCAGTCGCGGACGTCTTCGACCAGGATCCGCACGCCGACCAGGTCGTGGATGTCGTCCAGGTCGCGGCCGCGGACGATCATCTTCTGGTGGATCGAGTAGTAGTGCTTCGGCCGGCCCTCGACCTTGGCGGTGATCCGCGACGACACGAGGTTGCTGGTCAGGTCGGTGATGACCGACCGCAGGTAGATGTCGCGCGAGGGCGCGCGGTCGGCGACCAGGCGCACGATCTCGTCGTACTTCTTGGGCTGCAGGATGGCGAACGCGAGGTCTTCGAGCTCCCACTTCACCGTGGCCATGCCGAGCCGGTGGGCCAGCGGGGCGAGCACCTCGAGGGTCTCGCGGGCCTTGCGGGCCTGCTTCTCCGGCGGCAGGAACCGCATGGTGCGCATGTTGTGCAGCCGGTCGGCGAGCTTGATGACCAGCACGCGCGGGTCCTTGGCCATCGCGATGACCATCTTGCGGATGGTCTCGGCCTCGGCGGAGGTGCCGAGCTTGACCTTGTCCAGCTTCGTGACGCCGTCGACCAGCTCGGCGACCTTTTCGCCGAAGTCGGCCTTCAGGCTCTCGACGGCGTAGCCGGTGTCCTCGACCGTGTCGTGCAGCAGGGCCGCGACCAGGGTCGTGGTGTCCATGCCCAGCTCGGCGAGGATGGTGGCGACGGCGAGCGGGTGGGTGATGTAGGGGTCGCCGGACTTGCGCCGCTGGTTCCGGTGCAGCTCCTCGGCGACGTCGTAGGCGCGCTGCAGCAGCCCGAGATCGCCGTTCGGGTGGAGCTCGCGGTGGATGACGGCGAGGGGCTCGAGAACCTGCTTGACCGGGGCGGCGCGCTGCGCGGTGATCCGCCGGGCGAGCCGCGCCCGGACCCGCCGGGTCGCGGACGGGTTCGGCGCCGCGCCGTTCGGCTTCGGCGGCGCTGGCTGTGCCGCCGCCTGCCCGTTCTGCTGGGCGCCCTCTTTCGCGGGCACCGCGGCGTCGAGCTCCTGGCTCACCCGCACCTCCTGCTGCTCGTGCGGCCTTCGGACCACCAGGGTAGCCGCTGCGCCTCGCGGCCCTCTCGGGTGCGCCCGTTCAGGGGGATGCCGACGCCCGGACCTGCCGGTTCACCGTGCCCAGGCCTCGTGAGTGGTCATTCGGGTCAGAACCCTGATGACCACTCACGAGGAGCTGCGGCAGGGGCCTTCAGCAGGTCTGCAGGGCGTGGACCTTGCGGCCGCCGAGCGCCTTGCGGCCGCCCAGCGCGGCCAGCTCCAGGACCACCGAGACGCCGTCGACCACCGCGCCCGCGTCCTCGAGGAGCTTGCTCGTCGCGGCGACCGTGCCGCCCGTGGCCAGCACGTCGTCGAGGATCGCGATCCGCTGGCCCGGCCGGACCACGCCCGAGGGCAGCTCGACCGTGGCCGTGCCGTACTCGAGCGCGTAGTCCACCCGCCCCGCCACCTGCGGCAGCTTGCCGGGCTTGCGGATGAGCACCACGCCGAGGCCGCGGGCGTACCCGACGGCCGCGGCGAGCAGGAAGCCACGGGCCTCGACGCCGGCGAGCGCATCGACACCTGCGTCGATGCTGCCCGCCAGCGCGTCGGTCATCGCTTTGAACCCGCCCGCGTCCGCGAACAGCGGGCTCAGGTCGCGGAACAGCACGCCGGGCTCCGGAAAGTCCGGCACCTCGGCGATCAGGCTGAGAGCGTCGTCGAGGTGCACGTCAGCGCTTCCTCTTCCCGGCCGGCTTGCCCGACGGGCGCTGCTTCTGGATCCGGGCCGGCACGCCGGCCGCGGCCGCGTACGCCTTCTCCTTGCGCAGCTCCGCCGCCAGCGCGTCGTCGTCCGAGGCGTCGAAGTCCTCCGCGCCGGCCGCCTTGCGGGCCTGGGTGACCCGGCGCTGCCGGACCCGCTCGGCCTGCTGCACGTACTTCGGGTCGCGCATCTTCAGGTCGACGAGCAGCGGTGTGGCCAGCGCGACCGACGACAGCACGCCGACCAGGGTGCCGGTCAGCTGCACCAGCGCCAGGTCCTGCAGCGTGCCCGAGCCGAGCAGGACGTACCCGACGACCAGCAGGCCCAGGATCGGCAGCAGGGCGATGAACGCCGTGTTGAACGACCGCATCAGGGTCTGGTTCAGCGCCAGGTTCGCGGCCTCGCCGTAGGTGCGGCGGGTCAGCCCCAGCAGGCCGCGGGTGTTCTCGCGGACCTTGTCGAACACCACCACCGTGTCGTACAGCGAGAAGCCGAGGATCGTCAGCAGGCCGATCACGGTCGCCGGGGTGACCTCGAAGCCGACCAGCGAGTACACACCAGCCGTCACCAGGATGTCGTGCAGCAGCGAGATCAGCGCCGCCACGGCCATCCGCGCGTCGAAGTAGACCGCCAGGAAGATGACCACCGCGACGAGGAACACGCCCAGCGCGAGCAGCGCCTTCTGCGAGATCTCGCCACCCCAGGACGCGCTCACCGCGCTGTCGCTGATGGTCTGCGCGCTCGCCTGGCCGTTGGTGCCCTTCGGCCCGAGGTCCTGGAACAGGCCCTGCTTGACCTTCGCGACGTCGGCGGCGTTCAGCGTGTCGGTGCGGATCTGGATGGTCGACGCGTTGCCCGTGCCGACCTTCTGCGCCTCCGTGGCCGGGCGGCCGAGCGCCTTCTGGAACGACTCCTTGGCCTGCTCCTCGGTGATCACGCCGTGGATGCCGTTGGCCGGCATCTGGATCTGCGTGCCGCCCTCGAACTCGATGCCGAGGTTGAAGCCGCGGAAGATCATCGACAGGAGGCACGCCAGCACCAGCGCGCCGAAGAAGATGTACCAGCGCTTGCGCTTGCCGACGACGTCGAACGCGCCCGTGCCGACGTAGAGCCGGTGGAAGACGCTTTCCTTCTTGCCGGGCTTCGCCGCGACCTTGGCGTTGCCTTCGGCGTCCGTACCCAGTTCTTCGACCCCCACGTCAGGCCTCCTTCACGTTCGCGCGGCCGACCGTGGTCGACTTCTTCCGCTGCGAACCCAGTTGCTGCACGGCGCCGAGGCCCAGATGCCTCGGATTGGACAGGAACGCGTTCTTGGACGTGGACACCATGGCCACCAGCGGGTGCGTCACGAGGTACACGACCACCAGGTCGAGCACCGTGGACATGCCGAGGGTGAACGCGAAGCCCTGGACGTCGCCGACCGCGATGACGTACAGGATGGCCGCGGCCAGGAAGCTCACGCCGTCCGAAGCCAGGATGGTGCGCCGGGCGCGGACCCAGCCGCGCGGCACCGCGGACCGGAACGTCCGGCCCTCCCGGATTTCGTCCTTGAGCCGTTCGAAGTAGATGACGAACGAGTCCGCCGTGATACCGATGGCGATGATCAGGCCGGCGATGCCCGCCAGGTCCAGCGTGTAGCCGATCCAGCGGCCGAGCAGCACCAGCACCGCGAACACCAGCGCGCCGGACAGTGCCAGCGACAGGATGGTGAGCACGCCGAGCAGCCGGTAGTAGAACAGGCAGTAGATGAACACCACCAGCAGGCCGATGCCGCCGGCGATGAGCCCGGCCTGCAGCGAGGCCAGGCCGAGGGTCGCCGACACCGTGGTCGCGTCCGAAGACGCGAACGACAGCGGCAGCGAGCCGTACTTCAGGATGTCCGAGAGATCCTTCGCCTCGGTCTGGGTGAACTTGCCGGTGATCTGGGTGTTGCCGTCGACGATGGCCACCTGGATGTTCGGCGCGGACACGACCTGCGTGTCGAGCACGAACGCGGCCTGCTGGCCCTGGTTCTTCGTCGTGAAGTCGGCCCAGATCTTGGTGCCCTCGCTCTTGAAGCTGAGGTTCACCGTCCACTGGCCGCGCTGCGTGTCATAGGCCGAGTTCGAGTCCGCGATCTCGGTGCCCGGCAGGAACTCCGGCTCCAGCAGGTACTTGTACGTGTCGTGGTCACCGCAGGCGACCAGCGGCAGCTTCGGGTCGTCGTTGCCCTCGAGGGGGTCCTTGGCGTTCGGCGCGCAGGTGAGCGACGCCATCGCCTGCGTGACGAGCTCCTGGTTGGGGTTGCCGTCCTGGCCGATCAGCTGCGGGTTCTGCCGGAGCGCCTTGGCGGCCTGGATCTCCTTCGCCGTCTCGGCGTCGACCGAACCGTCGACGGGTGCCGGCGCCGGTGCCGGGGTCGACGCGGGCGGCGTGCTCGGCGGGGCGGGCGACGTGCTCTGCTGCTGCGCGGGCGCGGCACCCGGTGCGCCGCCACCTGCCGCCTTGCTCGTCGTCGGGGCACCCGAATTCGGCGCCGTCGAGGGCGCCGGCGACGTGCTCGGAGCGCCCGAGGTCGGTGACGTCGTGGGCGGCGGCGTCGAGGTCTGCGGGGGCACCACCGGCTGCGTCGCGTTGGCGACGACCTTCCGGAAGCCCAGCTTCGCGGTCTTGCCCAGGTTCTTCGCCTGGTCGCCCTGCTCACCCGGGACGGTGATGACGACGTTGTTGCCGTCGAGGAGGACCTCGGTGCCGCTGACGCCGATCCCGTTGACGCGCCGTTCGATGATCTGGCGCGCCTGGTTCAGGGACTCGCGGGTCGGCTGGCCGCCGTCGGGCGTGCGGGCGGTGAGCGTGACCCGGGTGCCGCCCTGCAGGTCGATGCCCAGTTTCGGGGTCGGCTTGTGGTTGCCGGTGAGGAACACCAGCGCGTACAGCACGATCACGATCAGGGCGAACAGGGCGAGATAGCGTCCCGGGCGGAGATGCCCGGCCGATGCTGCCACGGTGCTTCGGTCTCCTCGGACTGGGTGGACCCCAACGTTGCGGTGCCCGCCCGGAGGGTTACCGGGCCGGGACTGTGTGCGATTCACTCCCGGGCACGGGTATGACGGCGGACACGCACGCAGCACCGAGACACTACTCGGTGCTGCGTGAGCCCGGCGTTGGAGGCCATACCGACTTTCGTCGGGGCTTTTCCGGCCTGCCCAGAGGTACCGCGGAGCTTACTTCTTGCCGTGTTCCAGCGGCGGCGCCACCTGCGCGGTGGTCTGCGGCTCGTCGTCCTTGACGACCGGCTCGGCGATCGTCTCCTCGGCGGGGGCGTCCACCTCGTCGGTGACGTCCTCGTCGGTCTCGACGACCGGCTCGACCTTCTCGCGGACCGCCAGCCGCAGCCAGGTGGTGACGACGCCGGGCGCGATCTCGATGTCGATCGTGTTGTCGCCGGAAGCGTCGGCGACGGTGCCGTAGAGACCCGAGGTGGTCATCACGCGGTCACCGGGCGCCAGGCTGCTCTGCAGTTCCTGCTGCGCCGCCTGCTGCTTCTTCTGCTTGCGAGTGCTCATCACCAACGGCACGGCGAGGACGAGCACGAGGAGCAGGGGCAGCAATAGACTTTGCATGATTCTCCGTTCGACGGACATCTGGCCCAGCCGAAATGTCCGGTTCTTGGGTATGTGCTCCGGTCAAGTGTGCCAGGTACCAGCGCGGACGCCAGCACCGACCCCGCCGGTACCGGCCGGTCAGGCCTGCTCGAAGAGCGCCGGCCCGCCCTGGTCGGAGCGCCCCGGCAGGTCGGCGGGCGGCACCATGCCGAGGTGCTCCCACGCGGTCGCGGTGGCGACCCGGCCACGCGGGGTGCGGGCGAGCATACCGGCGCGGACCAGGTACGGCTCGCACACCTCTTCCACGGTAGTCGCCTCCTCCCCCACGGCGACCGCCAGCGTCGAAATGCCCACCGGCCCGCCGCCGAAGGACTTGGTCAGCGCGGTGAGCACGGCCCGGTCGAGCCGGTCGAGGCCCAGCTCGTCGACGTCGTAGACGGCCAGCGCGGCCCGGGCGATGTCGATGGTCACCCGGCCGTCGGCGCGGACCTCGGCGTAGTCGCGGACGCGCCGCAGCAGCCGGTTCGCGATCCGCGGGGTGCCCCGGGAGCGGCCGGCGATCTCCGCGCAGCCGTCGCGGTCGATCGGGATGTCGAGGATCGTCGCGGCCCGCCGGACGATCAGCTCCAGCTCGGTGTCGGAGTAGAACTCCATCTGGCCGGTGAAGCCGAACCGGTCCCGCAGCGGGCCGGTCAGCGAGCCGGACCGGGTGGTGGCGCCGACCAGCGTGAACGGCGCGATCTCCAGCGGGATGCTCGTGGCGCCCGGCCCCTTGCCGACCACGACGTCGACCCGGAAGTCCTCCATCGCCAGGTAGAGCATCTCCTCGGCGGGGCGGGCGATCCGGTGGATCTCGTCGATGAACAGCACGTCGCCGGGGGCGAGATTGGACAGCATCGCGGCGAGGTCGCCGGCCCGCTCCAGGGCCGGCCCGGAGGTGATCCGGAGCGCCGCGCCCAGCTCGGCCGCGACGATCATCGCCATCGACGTCTTGCCCAGCCCTGGCGGGCCGGACAGCAGCACGTGGTCGGGCGGCACCCCACGGCGCCGCGCGCTCTCCAGCACCAGCTCCAGCTGCTCGCGCACGCGCGGCTGGCCGACGAACTCGTCGAGCTTGCGGGGCCGCAGCGTGCCCTCGACGTTCTCCTCGCCGGTCTGGGCCCACGCCGAGAGGGCGTCGTCCTCTTCGTCGGTCACGGCTTCATGGTCCATCAGCGCGCCCTACCGCTTCCGGCCGAGGGTGGCCAGCGCGGCGCGCAGCACGGTCGGGGTGGTGTGGCCGTCGCCGTCGGCGAGCACCTTGTCGACCGCCTGCTCGGCCTGTTTCGCCGGGAACCCGAGCCCGGCCAGCGCTTCGACGACCTCCGCGCGCAGCGCACCCGGCGCGGAGACGGCGGGCGAATCGCCGGCGCCGCCCAGGGAGGTGACCTTGTCGCGCAGTTCGAGGGTGAGCCGCTCGGCGCCCTTGCGGCCGATGCCGGGCACCGAGGTGAGCACGGTGATGTTGCCTTCCACCAGCGCGGCCCGCAGCTTGCCGGGGTCGAGCACGGCGAGGGTGGCCAGCGCCAGCCGCGGCCCGATCCCGGACACCGTCTGCAGCAGCCCGAACAGCTCCCGCGCGTCGGCGTCGGCGAAGCCGAACAGGGTCAGCGAGTCCTCGCGCACGACCAGCGCGGTGTGCAGCCGGGCTTCTTCGCCGCGGCGCAGGGTGGCCAGCGTCGCCGGGGTGGCCTGCACGGCGAAGCCGACCCCGCCGACCTCGACCACGACGTGGTCCAGGCCGACCGACAGGACTTCACCGCGTACCGACGAGATCATCGTGCTGCTCCTGGGTTCTTCGCCTGTTTCGCCGCGGCGGCGAGCCGGGCCTTGTGCGTGCGGGCCATCTCGGCCGCGCGGGCTTCGGCCTCGGCGAGCCGGGCCCGCATCGGCTCCCGCCAGAGGTGGCAGATGGCGAGGGCGAGCGCGTCCGCGGCGTCCGCGGGGTGCGGGGCGACCTCGAGGTTGAGCAGGCGCATCACCATGGCGGTGACCTGCGCCTTGTCCGCCCGGCCCGACCCGCTGACGGCGGCCTTGACCTCGCTCGGCGTGTGGAAGACGACGGGCAGCCCCCGCCGGGCGGCGGCCAGCGCGACGACCCCGCCCGCCTGGGCGGTGCCCATCGCGGTCCGGACGTTGTGCTGGGCGAAGACGCGCTCGACCGCGACGGCGGCCGGCTTGTACTTGTCCAGCCACCGCTCGACCTCGTCGGAGATGCCGAGCAGCCGGTGCGCCAGATCGGCGTCGGCCGGCGTCCGCACCACGTCGACGGCGACGCAGCGGACGGCCCGGCCCTTGCCGCCGTCGACCACCCCCAGGCCGCACCTGGTCAAACCGGGGTCGACCCCGAGCACCCGCACCCGCATTCCTCCCGCCGCGAACATCAGTTCGAGCTAGCAGGCTACTGGGCGCCCGTGCGGCAGGATGGGTGACATGCCGGAGCCGTCGGATTTCGTCACTCACCTGGGTCTTCAGCCGCTGCCCGTGGAAGGCGGGAGGTGGGCGCAGAGCTGGCGGTCCGACACCGGCTCCGCGATCTACTACCTGCTCGTCGCGCCCGAGTACTCCGCGCCGCACCGGCTGGACCGCGTCGAGGTCTACGCACACCACGCCGGCGCGCCGGCGGCGATGCTGCTGCTGCACCCGGACGGCTCGGTCGAGCGGCCGGTGCTGGGGAGCGACGTCGCCGCCGGGGAACGTCCCCAGGTCGTCGTGCCCGCCGGGACCTGGCAGGCCACCGTCTCGCGCGGGGAATGGACGCTGCTCGGCACCGTCGTCGTGCCGCCCTACACGGACGACTGCGTGGAGTTCGCGACGGCTTCGGAGCTCGCTCTGGAGTACCCGGAAGCGGCCGCCGACCTGCGCGCGCTGTACTGTGCCGATCGTTACTGATCCGACCACAGCCACGGCCGAATGGCTTCGTGGCGACGGTTACGTCCTGCGTGGGGGTCGGCCTGCTTTTGGCCGGATCAGTAACTCAGGGTCCGTCGACGCCCGGGGTCCAGCTCTCCGGGGCACCGCTCTCGGTCAGCACCGGCTGCCACCGGTCGAAGCCCTCGGGCGCGTCCGGGTGCCACGGAAGCTTGCCCTCCGGCGTCGCGACGATCAGCTGCAGCGCCGGGAAGTCGCCGTCCGGGTAGATGAGGAACGCCGTGCCGAAGTACTCGGGGTAGTGCCCCTTGGCGACGCGCTCGAAGACCACCGGGACGCCGTCGAAGAAGTTGTCGTAGCGCGTGCCGACCTCGAAGATCTCGCCGTTGGCCGCGCGGTCGACGTAGGCGTCGAGCAGGACCGGGCCCATCTGCTCCGGGAGGCCGACCACCACCGCCTCGGGCACGTTGTGCAGCGCCCACGCGCAGGCGGTGAAGCAGTAACCGGCGCCGTCGTCGTCCCCGGCGACCGTGATGACGGCGTTACCGCGTTCCTTGGCCTGTTCCTCGATCCAGGCGACGAGGCGCTGTTCGTCCTCGGTCAGCTCGGCGGCGATGTCGGCGGAGGCGGCGGGGGTCGTCGTGGTCACGGCGCACATTCTGCCTGACGAGCCCGCCCCCGCCCAGTGCCCGGGCCGGAAAGTTTCCGGCCCGGACCTGGATGCCTTGCGGCACAACGAACAAACTCAGCCGACTTCGGCGAGCACCTCGTCCGAAACATCGAAATTCGCATAGACGTTCTGGACGTCGTCGCAGTCTTCGAGGGCGTCGATCAGCTTGAAGACCTTCTTCGCGCCGTCGACGTCCAGGGGGACGTTCACCGTCGGGAGGAAGGTGAGCTCCGCGGACTCGTACTCGAACCCGGCCTCCTGCAGCGCCTTGCGCACCGGCACGAGGTCGCCGCCCTCGCAGACGATCTCGAAGCTCTCGTCGAGGTCGTTGACCTCTTCGGCGCCCGCGTCGAGCACCGCCATCAGGACGTCGTCCTCGGTGGCGTCACCCTTCGGCATGATCACCACGCCCTTGCGGTTGAACATGTAGGCGACCGAACCCGGGTCGGCGAGGGAGCCGTTGTTGCGCGTGAGCGCGGTGCGGACCTCCATCGCGGCGCGGTTCTTGTTGTCGGTGAGGCACTCGATCAGCACCGCCACGCCGTTGGGGCCGTAACCCTCGTACGTGATGTCCTGCCAGTCGGCGCCACCGGCTTCTTCGCCGGCGCCGCGCTTGCGGGCGCGCTCGATGTTGTCCTGCGGGACCGAGTTCTTCTTCGCCTTCTGGATGGCGTCGTAGAGCGTGGGGTTGCCATCCGGGTCGCCACCACCGGTGCCGGTCCGCGCGGCCACCTCGATGTTCTTGATCAACCGCGCGAAGAGCTTACCGCGCTTCGCGTCGAGGTTGGCCTTCTTGTGTTTCGTGGTGGCCCACTTGGAGTGGCCGCTCATCTCTCCTCCATCTGTTCCGTACCCGGCCGGGCACCGCGTCTCAAGCAGCCTCTCGCACGAGGTCGACGAACAGCCGGTGCACCCGCACGTCGGGCGTCAGTTCCGGGTGGAACGCGGTCGCCAGCACCGCCCCTTGCCGGACCGCGACGATCCTAGCGGTGTCGTCTTCCACGCCGGGCACGCCGCTGACCGTGGCCAGCACCTCGACGCCGTCACCGGCCTTCTCGACCCACGGGGCCCGGATGAACACCGCGTGCACGGGCCGGCTGTCTATATTGGCGAAGTCGAGGTCCGCCTCGAACGAGTCGACCTGCCTGCCGAAGGCGTTGCGCCGGACGACCACGTCGAGCCCGCCGAGCTGCTGCTGGTCCGGCCGACCGTCGAGGGTCTGCCGGGCGAGCAGGATCATCCCGGCGCACGAGCCGAACGCGGGCAGCCCGTCGGCGATCCGCGCCCGCAGCGGCTCCAGCAGCTCGAAGCTCTCCAGCAGCCGCGACATGGTGGTCGACTCGCCGCCGGGCAGCACCAGACCGTCTACTTCGGACAGCTCGGCGGCGCGGCGCACCGGCTTCGCCCGCGCGCCCGCTTCCGCCAGCATCGCGACGTGCTCCCGCACGGCACCCTGCATGGCGAGCACACCGATGAGCGGTTCCGACGACACCCGACCTCCCGAAAGACCCTTCCCACCAGCCTAGACGCCATGGCTCGAAGGCTTACCGGCAGGTCAGCCCCGGTGTCGAAGCGCCCCAATGTGGCGTTGGTTGCGTCCA
>Ga0070668_100000696_pt1 | contig 22930 bp, 24 predicted proteins | sample KBSS43metaG_FD_64661 | JGI IMG/M metagenome (GOLD analysis project Ga0070668, IMG submission 64661) | Switchgrass rhizosphere microbial communities from Kellogg Biological Station, Michigan, USA - KBS S4-3 metaG | ecosystem: Host-associated > Plants > Roots > Rhizosphere > Soil ...
CACGTTGTTTACTAATTCCGGCAAGTTACCCATGCAGGTCAGGCGCCCGGCCCGCCGGCCGCCCGCGAATTCAGGTGGCGTCGGCCACACCCCCGCTCGCCGGCCCGCGCCAGCGGGGCCAGGCCGATCAGGATCAGCAGGCCGGCGAGCGGGAGCAGGTCGAGCGAGAAGCTGATCGAGACGTAGCCGGCGAGGAACAGCACGGGGCTCCGGACCGGCAGCCGCCGGGCCGCGACGAGCAGCGCCAGGAGCACCAGCATGCCGAGGCCGAACAGGGCCGGGCCCGCCATCGCCAGCGGCTCGGGGAGCGGGAAACGATCATGGAAGGCGCGGAACAGGTCGCCGGTGATCACCCAGAGGAAGCAGCCGACGCCGAACACGACGGCCGCCGACGCCGCGGTGGCGAGCACCCGGCGCCGCGGCGCCACCGCTCGGCGCAGGCCGGCGGCGAGGACCGCGAACAGGACCATGCCGATGAAGAACGCGGCGTGCCCGACGTTCCAGGCCGGTCCCCCACCGCGGTCGCCGTCGAGGCCGTCCACCCAACGCAGGATGCCGTAGCAGAGCAGAAACAGCGGCGCGGCAACGGAAATCGCTCTCATATCCGCGAGGCTAGGAACACCGGCGACCGAACCGGTATCGGGGAAACCCCGGGCCGGACCCTGGCCTTGACGGCCGTGTGGCCAACACTCAAACTCAGTTCAGTTCAGGGACCGGAGGAGGAACCATGCGACTGACCGGGAAGACCGCGCTGGTCACCGGGGCGACCGGCGGCATCGGCGCGGCGACCGCGCGGCGGCTGGCCGCCGAGGGCGCGGCCGTCGTGATCACCGACCTCGACCAGGATCGCTGCGCGGCGCTCGCCGCGGAGCTGCGGCAGACCGGGTCCGCGGCCCAGGCGTACGAACTGGACGTCTCCGACGAAACGGCCTGGCAGCGGGTCGTGGCCGACGCCGCCGCCGCGCTCGGCGGCCTGCACGTGCTGGTCAACAACGCCGGCGTCGGCCATTTCACCACGGTCGAGTCGGAGACGCTGGAGACCTGGCAGCAGGTGGAGGCGGTCACCCAGCGCGGCGTGTGGCTCGGGATGAAACACACCGGCCCGGTGATCGAGGCCGCCGGCGGCGGCGCCATCGTCAACGTGTGCTCGATCTTCGGCACGGTGGGCGGGTTCGGTTCGAGCTTCTCGTACCACGCCGCGAAGGGCGCGGTCCGGATCATGACCAAGAACGCCGCGCTGCACTGGGCCGAGCGCGGCGTCCGGGTCAACTCGGTCCATCCGGGCTTCATCGCGAGCGAGACGCTGCTCGCCCGCACCAGCGGCACCCCGCGGGAGCGGGCCATGCTGGACGGGACGCCGATGCGCCGGCTCGGCCGGCCCGACGAGGTGGCGGGCGCCATCGCCTTCCTGGCCGGCGACGACGCGACCTTCATGACCGGCAGCGAGCTCTACGTCGACGGCGGCTGGACGGCCCGTTGATCCGCCGCGCCGAACAGCGAAGCCTCCTCCCCCATCACCGCGATCCGCCGGCCCCGCATGTCGCCCACCTGGGCGACCGCTGCCGCCCACTCCGGGCTGGCCAGGGCCCGGTCGAGGTCGTCGGCGGTGTCGAAGCTCAGCACCGACAACCCGTCCCAGCCCTCCGACCGGGACTCGAGCGCCCGGTCCAGCGCGGTGTGCCGCCAGTGCCGCAGGCCGGGCAGCGCCCGGGTGAGGTCGGCGTGCTCGCCCCGCCACCAGGCGATGAACCGCTCGTGGGTCCAGTCCGGCGGGCGGGACGCGAGCACGACGAGGTTGTACACGGCCGTCACCCCTGATCCGTGGCGGGCGGGAAGGCGACGCCCGGCGACCGGCCGATGAGGAGCCGGCGCACCCGGCCGCCGTCGGCCAGCACGGCGGAGGCGACGAAACTGGCCTCCCACTCGCCGAGGCGGACCACCTCGCCGAGCACGAACTCGGTGTCGCCGGCGGCACTCGTGGCGAGCAGCCGGTGCACCCGGGTGCCCTTCTCCCGCTGGGTCAGGTAGTCCACCATCGCGGCCCGGCCGCCGCAGAAGTCGCGGGCGGTCGCGTCGCCGGTGGCGAAGACCACGGAGAACTGGAAGTCCTCGGCCAGCATGTCGAGGACGTCGTCGGGTGATCCACTGTCCATGATCTCGAACCACCGGATCAGCGCCGGTGCGGTCGTGGCACTCACGTGCACGCTCCCTTCCATCAGTCGGTCTCCACCATTCGCCGGACGCAGCCGAGGTAGAAGTCGCGGACGTCGGCCAGGTCCAGCCGCCCGCCCCAGCGATACCAACGCCAGACGCTGACCAGCAGACCCAGCACGGCCTGGGCGAGGGTGTGCGGATCGCGCCGCGGAAACGCGCCGGCCGCCATGCCCCGCTCCAGCAACCCGGTCCAGGCCATCTCGATGTCGTGCACCAGCCGCCGGGCCGCCTGGCGGGCCTCCTCCTCGCGGGCCGAGGCACGCGGCACCTCGAGGAGGTCGATGTGGTTCTGCAGGATGCGCATCTGCAGGACCTCGCGCTCGGTGACGTCGAACGCGCCGGCCAGCGCCGCGCGCAGCCCGCCGGCCGGGTCGGCGCCCTCGGTCGCCTCCAGGAAGCGCCGGTGCGAGCGCTGCAACTCGGCCTGCATGATGGTCAGCAGGCAGTGCGCCTTGGACTCGAAGTAGTGGTAGAGCGCGGTCTGCCCGATCCCGACCCGGTCGGCCACGGTCGACCACTTGGTGGCGTCGTAGCCGAACTCGCCGAAGCAGCCCACGGCGGCGGACAGGATCGCGGCGCGCTTGGAGCGCGGACCCGCCTCGGCATCGACGACCGGCCGGGCCATCACGCGGCCCCGTTCCGCACCGGCTCGGGCAGCGAGTCGACCACTCCCCGCCAGGCCAGCGATCCCCCGTCGATCAACCAGACCACCCCGTTGACGTACGCCGCCTCGCCGCTCGCCAGGAAGCAGACCAGGCTCGCGATGTCCTCCGGCTGCCCGATCCGGGACACCAGCTGGGTACGGGTGAGCGTCCGCAACCGCGCCGCCCGGTCGTCCCCGGCCGCCAGGTAGTCGGCGACCATCCGGGTCTCGGTCGCGCTCGGGCAGTAGCAGTTGACCCGGATGCCGTACCGCGCCAACTCGACCGCGAGATTCTTGGTGAGCAGGGCGATCCCGCCCTTGCTGGGACCGTAGGCGAGACTCGAGACGCCGCCCACCCACGACCCGGTCGAGCCGGCGTTGATGATCGACGGCCCGCGCCGGCTGCGCTTGAGGTAGGGCACCGCGAACTTCGCGGCCAGCCACGGCCCGCGCAGGTTGACCGCGACGACCTTGTCCCACGCGTCGAGCGGCATCTCCTCGATCGACAGCGGCACGCCGAGCATCGTCTCGTGGATGCCGGCGTTGTTGTGCAGGACATCGATGCCGCCGTACCGCTCGGCGGCCACCCGCATCAGCTCGCCCACCTGATCGGAATCGGTGACGTCGCAATGCTGATAGCCGGCCCGGCCGCCGCCGGCGACGATGCCCTCGACCGTACGCGCGCCGGCGTCGTCGTCGAGGTCGGCCACCACGACGGCGGCGCCGCGCGACGCCGCCATCCGGGCCGTCGCCGCTCCGATGCCGTGCGCCGCCCCGGTGATCACGAAGGTCATGCCGTCCAGTTGCAATCCGCCACCCCCAACCGGCCTTGCCGAAACCGAGTTCAGTTTGGTAACTTCCGGGAAATCTTAGCCAGCCGGCCGCTGTCCAGCAAGAACGCACGCGGGAGAGACCGCCGCGGCTGACCGGTTTCACATAGGGAGCCGAGTATGGGAGCACATCCGCGACGGCGCGGGCGCCTGCCCTTCGTCCTGCTACTGATCACCACGCTGACGGTCGCCGGGTGCGGCGGCGGCAACGGCGACAGCTCGAAGAACCTGGTGGCGGCCGACGCCGGCATCGACGCGCTGGTCGCCGCGGCCAAGAAGGAAGGCAAGATCACCGTCTACTCGGCGCAGGGCCTCGATGCCCTCAACAACCTGTCCGCCGCGTTCGAGAAGGAATACCCGGGTATCGACGTGGAGCCGATCCGCGGTGTCGACGGCGAGCTCAGCGTCAAGGTGGAGACCGAGATCCAGACCGGCAAGGGCATCGCCGACCTGTTCGTCACCGCGAGCCTGCCGTGGGTGCAGACACAGGCCAAGGCCGGGCAGTTCCTGGGGCCGACCGGGCCCGAGCTGACCGGCAAGGGGAAGTACGACGTCACGAAGTACGTCCACGAGGGCAACTACTTCGAGACCAACGCGGCGGTGCTCACCTACGGCTGGAACACCAAGCTCTACCCCAAGGGGCTGACCGACTATCCCGACCTGCTGGATCCGGCGCTCGCGGGCGGCAAGATCGGGGTCATCGAGCCGACCGCGGCCTCGATGGTCGACTTCTACCTCTGGCTGGAGGACACGTACGGGGCGGACTACGTGACCAAGCTGGCCGCCCAGAAGCCGCGCATCTATCCCAGCTCCCTGCCGATGGGCGAGGCGCTCGCCTCCGGCGAGATCTCGGCCGGCAGCTTCGTGGCGCCGATCGCGCTCGTCCCGGCGAAGGCCAAGGGCGCCCCGGTCGACTTCAAGATGCCGCCGTCCGGCGCGTGGGGCGCCCGCTACTACGGCTGCGTGCTCAAGTCCGGCCCGCACCCGAACGCGGCGCAGCTGTTCGCCAGTTACATGGTGACCGCGAAGGGGCAGGAGCTGATCACCCCGTCCGCCGGCTCGGTGCTGCCGGACATCCCCGGCACGCTGATCACCAACGACAAGGTGCGGGTGCAGGATCCGGCGAAGCTCACGCCGGACGTCGTCACGGCGTACCAGAAGAAGTGGAAGTCGATGTTCCAGTAGGACCCAGCGGTGGGCGCCGCGACCCGGCGCCCACCGACCCGGCTGCTGTTGAGGTGAGGACGCCCATGTCGCACGTGCGGATCGAAGGTTTGACCAAGCGGTTCGCGGGCAAGCCGCCGACCGTCGCGGTGGACGACCTGTCGCTGGAGATCGAATCGGGCGAGTTCGTCGTCCTGCTCGGCCCGAGCGGCTGCGGGAAGACGACGACGCTGCGCAGCCTGGCCGGCCTCGAAACGCCCGACGAGGGGCGCATCGCGCTGGGCGGCCAGACCGTGCTCGACGCCCCCGGCAAGATCAACCAACCGCCGAACAGGCGCCGGATCGGGATGGTCTTCCAGTCGTACGCGCTGTGGCCGCACATGACCGTGCGCCGCAACATCGGTTATCCGTTGCGGGCCCGCCGCACCGGCCGCGAGCAGTCCCGCGAGTGGATCGAGGAGACCGCCCGGCTGGTCGACTGCGCCGCCCTGCTCGACCGCTATCCCGCGCAGCTCAGCGGCGGCCAGCAGCAGCGCGTCGCGCTGGCCCGCGGCCTCGTTGCCCGGCCCGATCTGGTGCTCTTCGACGAGCCGCTGAGCAATCTCGACGCCCGGCTGCGCGACCAGGTACGGGCCCACCTGCACGAGTTGCACGGCCGGCTGGGTTTCACCGCCGTCTTCGTCACCCACGACCAGAGCGAGGCCCTCGCCCTCGGCGACCGCCTGGCGATCATGCGAGCGGGCCGGATCGAGCAGCTCGACACCCCGCAGCGGGTGTTCGAGGAGCCGGCCACCGAGTACGTCGCCGGGTTCATCGGCATGTCCAACCGGCTCACGCCGCACCGCCAGGGCGACGGCTGGCAGGTGGGCGATCAGCCGGTCACCGGCGATCTGCCGGTGCCGCGGGCACACGCCGAGGTGGTCGTCCGGCTGCGCCCGGACGACCTTCAGCTGGCGCCGGCGACCGGCGGCACACCCCCGGCCGGGCCGCCCGCCGGACCGGGCGCCGGCGGGGTGAGCCTGCCCGCGCGGGTGGTGGACGCCCAGTTCGGCGGCCGGCACATGGACGTCGTGGTCACCGTCGCCGGCACCCAGTTGCAGGCCAAGGCGACGCTGGCCGCCCACCCCTGGGTCCGGCACGTGCGGCGCGACGACCTGGTCACCGCCTGGTTCGCGGACCGGTCGGCGATCTACTTCGACGCCGGCGGCAAGCGCATCGCCGGGCATCCGGCCGCGGCCGTGGGAGCGTGACATGGTCGCCTCCGCACTCGCCGCCCCGACGGCGTCGACCCGGGCCCGCCGGCTGCTGCCCAGGCTCGGCGCGCTCGGCTTCCTCGCGGTGATCGGCTACCTGGTGCTCGCACCGCTGGCCGGCCTGCAGCGGCTGGCCTTCGAGGACGGGTCGCGCGGCTACGCGTCCGCGTTCGACCGCCCCGAGATGGCCGAGACGCTGCGCACCACGGTCGGCCTGGCGCTCGGTTCGCTGGCCATCGCCCTGGTCCTCGGCACCCTGCTCGCCTGGGCCGCGACCCGGCTGCCGCCGGGGCTGCGCCTGCTGCGCGCGCTGCCGGTCCTGCCGATCGTGGTGCCCGCCGTGGCGGCGGTGACCGGCTGGGCGTTCCTCTTCTCGCCCCGGCCCGGCTACCTGAACGCGCTGCTGCGCAACCTGCCGTGGTGGAACCACCTCGACGAGGGCCCGGTCGACATCTATTCGCTGCCGTGGATCGTGGTGATCACCGGTTTCGGGCTGACCGCCTTCGTCTACCTCTTCGTCAGCTCCGGCTTCGCCGGCATCAACGCCGAACTCATCGAGGCCGCGCAGGTGAGCGGCTCCTCCGCGGTCGGGGTCTTCTTCCGGGTCACCCTGCCGCTGCTGCGCCCGACCCTGGTGTACGGCGGATTCGTCGCCCTCCTGCTGGGCCTGGGCCAGTTCACCGGTCCCCTGCTGCTGGGCCGCACCGCCGGCATCAACGTGCTCACCACCGACATGTACGTGGCGGTGTCGCAGAGCCCGATCGACTACGGCCGGGCCGCGGCCATCGGATCGCCGCTGCTGCTGTTCGGCATCGCCGTCGTGGTCTTCCAGAAGCTGATCCTGGGCGACCACAGCCGGTTCGTCACGCACGGCGGCAAGGCCTTCCGTACGCCCGGGCGGCCGTCCCGGCTGGCGGTGGCCGGCATCGTCGCGTACAGCCTGGTGGCCCTGGTCCTGCCCCTGGGCGCGCTGGCCGTCGTGTCGCTGTCGCCGTTCTGGAGCGGGGCGATCGACGTCGGCGGGTTCACCCTGGACAACTTCCGCAAGGTGTTCGCCGAGTCGGGGATCACCGACGCGATCGTCAACAGCCTCACCATCTCGATCGTGTCGGTCGCCATCGCGCTGCCGGTGGGCTTCGTCGCGGCGACGTTGCTGCTGCGCGGGCGCCGGTACCCGGTGATCCGGGCGGCGGTCGATTTCATCGTGGCGATGCCGCTGGGCATCCCGGCGGTGGTGTTCGGGGCCGGTTTCCTGCTGACCTACAGCCGCGAGCCGTTCCTGCTGTACGGGACGCGGGAAGTGATCGTGCTGGTCTACGTGACGCTGATGCTGCCGTTCACGACCCGGATGCAGCTGTCCGGGATGGTGGCGCTCGGCGACGCGTACCAGGAAGCCTCCCGGACGAGCGGGGCCGGGCCGCTGCGGACCACCACCGAGATCATGCTGCCGCTGCTGCGGCCGACCATCGCCGGTGCCGGGGCGCTCATGTTCGTGCTGCTGACCCACGAGTTCACCGCATCGCTGCTGGTGCGCTCGCCGACCACCCAGGTGATGGGCACGATCCTGTTCGACTACTGGGGCAACGGCTCGTACCCGCTGGTCGCCGCGATCGCCCTGGTGATGACGCTGGTGACGGCGGCCGGCGTGCTGGTGGCGACGGTGCTGGCCGGCTCCGACATCTTCGACAAGCTCTGAGCGGAGGACACGGTGGCCATCAGTTTCGAGGCCGGTGCCGATGTCGCCGGCATCGCCCGGCGCACGGCCGAGTTCGTGCGCGACGTGGTGATCCCGGCGGAGAACGCCTGCGGGGGCTCGGTGCACGACGCTCCGGAACCGCTGCGGCTGCGGCTGCAGACGGCTGCCCGCGCGGCCGGGGTGTTCGCGCCGCACGCGGCCCGGCGGTACGGCGGGCTCGGGCTCGACCTGCGCGGGCAGGCCGTCGTGTTCGAGGAGGCCGGGTATTCGCTGCTCGGCCCGCTCGCGCTCAACTGCGCGGCGCCGGACGAGGGCAACATGCACCTGCTCGGCGCGGTGGCCACCGAGCGGCAGCGGGAGCGGTATCTGCGTCCCCTCGCGGCCGGCGAGATCCGGTCCTGCTTCGCCATGACCGAGCCGGCCCCGGGCGCCGGCTCGGACCCGCGGGCCCTGGCCACCACCGCGACCCGGATCCCGGGCGGCTGGCGGATCGACGGGCGGAAATGGTTCATCAGCGGTGCCGAGGGGGCCGCGGTGACGATCTGCATGGCCCGGACGAGTGGGAAGCCCGGCGATCCCGGCGGCGCGACGATGTTCCTGATCGACGCGGGCACCCCCGGGATGAAGTCCGTCCGGCCGCTGGAGACCCTCGACGAGGGCCTGTTCGGCGGGCACAGCGAACTGGCCTTCGACGGCTGCGAGGTGGCCGGCGAGCAGGTGCTGGGTTCGGTGGACCAGGGTTTCGGGCACGCGCAGGTCCGGCTCGGGCCGGCCCGCCTGACGCACTGCATGCGCTGGCTGGGCGCGGCGCGGCGGGCCCGGGACATCGCGCTGGCCCACGCCACCGCCCGGGAGGCCTTCGGCCGACCGCTGGCCGAGCTGGGCATGGTGCAGCAGATGCTGGCCGACACGGAGATCGACCTCGAGGCGAGCCGGGCGCTGCTGTGGCGGGCCTGCTGGGAGCTCGACCAGGGCCGGCCGGCCGCGCAGCACACGTCGATCGCGAAGACGTTCGTGTCCGAGGCGGTCAACCGGGTGGTGGACCGGTCCGTCCAGGTGTGTGGCGCGCTCGGCATATCGGCCGACCTGCCGCTGTCCCGGCTGCTGCGCGAGGTGCGGCCGTTCCGCATCTACGACGGCCCGTCGGAGACCCACCGGTGGGCGATCGCCCGGCGCGCGGTGCGGACGGCAACCGCGTCGGCGTCCCCGGCGCCGACCGGCCGGCGAGCGGTGCCGGCATGAGCGTGCCGGCTGTCGACGTGCCGGGGTTGCAGCGGTACTTCGCCGAGCACGTCGCGCAGTGCCGCGGCCCGTTGCGGCTGAGCCTCATCGCGGGCGGGCGGTCCAACCTGACGTACCACGTCACCGACGGGCACCGTGACTGGGTCCTGCGCCGGCCGCCGCTGGGCCCGCTGACCCCGACCGCCCATGACATGGGCCGCGAGCACCGGGTCGTGGCGGCGCTCGGCACCGGCGGCGTGCCGGTGGCCCGGGCCGTCGCCTACTGCGCCGACCCGGCGGTCATCGGCGCCCCGTTCAGCATCGCGTCCTATGTGGATGGGTGGGTGCTGCGCGACGGGGACGAGGCCGCCGCGATGCCGGAACCGGACGCCCGGAGGTGCGCCGAGGCGCTGGTCGACGAATTGGCCCGGCTGCACGCGGTCGACCCGGTGCGGGTGGGTCTCGGTGGCCTCGGCCGGGTGGACGGCTACCTGGAACGGCAGGTGCGGCGATGGCACGGACAGTGGCAGCGGGTCGCCACGCGGGACCTGCCCGCGCTGCACGAGCTGCACGAGCGGCTGGCCCGGGCGACGCCGGCGGAGAGCGGCGCGTCGATCGTGCACGGCGACTACCGGCTGGACAACGTCATCCTCGACCACGACGACCCCGGTGCCATCCGCGCGATCGTCGACTGGGAGATGGCCGCGCTCGGCGACCCGCTCGCCGACCTCGGGCTGCTGCTCGTCTACTGGGATCCGGTCTGCGAGCCAGTGCTCGGGGTGCGCCACGCGCCGACCGCCAACGCCGGCTTCCCGAGCGGCGGCCGGCTCGCCGCCCGCTACGCCGAACGGTCCGGCCGCGACGTCTCGGCGCTCGCCTTCTACCGGGCGCTCGGCTACCTGAAGCTGGCCGTCATCGCGGAAGGTATCCACGCCCGCCACCTCGCCGGGCAGACGGTCGGCGCGGGCTTCGACGGCGTCGGTACGGCGGTGCCGGCCCTCGTCCAGGCGGGACTCGACACACTCGGCAGCCGATCATGAACCTTCCGATGCAGGTCGACCACCTGGTCGTCGGCGCGGAAACGGCCGGGCCGCCCCGCACGCAGCCGTCAACCCGCGCGAGCAGGTGCGGCCGGGGCGTACCAGTCGGTGCCGTCGCTGTCCGGGATGCTCGTGGCCTGGCCGCGGGCGACCAGCACGTCGAGGTGGGCGACCGTCTCGCTGACCGCGAGCATCTGGTTGAAGTCGTCCAGGTCGGTGAAGGCGGTGCCGCGCCGGGTCCAGGTCAACCGGCGCGCCACCTCGTACCCGGTGCGGCCGCCGTCGCCGAGCGCGTGCAGCGTGTCCGCCAGCCGCCGGTCGTGATGCGCCAGCAGCTCGCCGACCCGGGCGTGGGTGCTGCCGGCCACCGGGCCGTGGGCGGGCAGCAGCCGGCTGTCGGCGAATGTGGTCATCAGGCGCAGCGAGCGTAGGTAGTCGGCCAGCGGCAGGCCGGGTTCGGCCAGTTCGAAGCCGATCGACGGGGTGATGTGCGGCAGCACGTGGTCGCCGGCGAACAGCAATCCGCGTACCTCGTCCAGGTAGACCACGTGGCCGCGGGTGTGCCCGGGGGTCGGGATCACCCGCAGCGTCCGGTCGCCGAGCTGCCGTACGCCGGCGCCGAGCCACTCGTCGGGCATCTCCCAGTCGCGGTCGTCGAACTCCGCGCCCTCGGCATTCTTGCGGATCCGGTCGGCCAGGTCGTGCGCCCCGCCGCGGCCGAGGATGTCCAGCGACATGACCGGGGACCGGGTGCGGACCCGCCACAGCATCTCCAGGCCGGGGCGCTCGCCGGCGCCCAGCAGCACCCGCGAGCCCAGCAGCCGGCGCAGCGCGACGGCCTGGGTGTAGTGGTCGCGGTGAATGTGGGTGACCAGGATCTGGGTGATGGCGGTCAGGTCGTGGCCGAGCCCCGCCATCGCGTTTTCGAGCACGCGGCGGGATTCCGGCAGGGCCCAACCGCCGTCGATCATGACGATGTCGTCGCCGTCCTCCAGCAGATAGACGTTGACGGCCCGCAGCCCGTCCCCCGGCAGCGGAAGCGGAACGCGGTGCACCCCCGGCGCCACGGTCTCCGGCCCTGCCTCCGCCCAGCGGCCACGCCCGGCCCGCTCCGTCACCACCGAACCTCCTTCGGGCCGCCACCGCCCAGCCATGCCGGCCCCCGGCCGCCGGTCGCACCAAACCTACCCAGGCCGCGATCGCCGCCCGTCACGCCGCGCCCTCTCCGGCCGCGATCCTGGCGTGCAGTTCGCGGGCCAGGTCGCGGGCGCCGGCCCGGGACAGCTTGCCCACCGCGGTCTGCGGGAGGTCGGCCACGGCGAACACGAACTCCGGCCACTTCGCCTTGGACAGCCCGAGTCCCCGCAGGTGGCCGGTCACCTCGTCGAGCCGCACCGGACCGTCGTCGACCGGGACGACCAGCGCCGCGGCCCGTTCGCCGAGCACCTCGTCGGGCACCGGAGCGACGCACACCTGCGCGACCCGCGGATGGCTGGCGATCGCCCGTTCGATCTCGGTGATGTCGATGTTGCGGCCGCCGCGGATGATGACGTCCTTCTCCCGGCCCATGATCGTGACGGTGCCGTCGGGGTGGACCGTCATCAGGTCGCCGGTCGGCAGGAACCCGTCGGCGGTGAGGCCCGGCGGCTCCAGCTTGCCGCCACGCGCGTACCCGAGAAAGAGCGACGGCCCGCGCACCTCGGCCCGGCCCACCTCGCCGGTTCGCACCGGCCGCCCGTCGGCGTCCACCGCGCGCAGCTCCGTGCCCGGGAACGGGCGCCCGTCGCGCCCGAGCCGGATCTCCGGCGGATCGGCGGGCGCCGGCGAGGTGTGCCCCAGGCACTCCGACATCCCGAACACGCGCAGGATCCGGGTGCCGAGCGACTCCTCCGCCCGGCCGAGCGCGGCCGCGTCCATCGGTCCGCCGCCCACCGTGATCGCCCGGACGCCGCGCAGCGGCCGGCTACCGGCCGCCGCGGTGCCCAGCTGAAGCGCCATCGTGGGCACGCACATGGTCCACCGCACGCCGGTCTCGGCCATCCGGGGCAGCGTGGCCGCCGGGTTCCACCGGTCCCACAGCACGAGCGGCCCACCCAGGTGCAGCGCCAGGTAGACGCCGAAGCAGTAGGCGGCCGTGGAGGACAGCGGCACGACCGCGGCGACCGCGTCGCCGGGCCGCAGCCCGTTGACGGCGATGGTCCGCGCCGCCGCGTAGCGCAGCGCCGCCTCGGACTGCACGACTCCCTTGGCGCGCCCGGTCGAGCCGGAGGTCAGCCCGATGAGGCAGCCGCCGCCCCACCGCCGGACGTCCCGCGGCCCGGGCTCGGTGCGGGCCAGCCATCCGTCCAGGACCGCCGCGTCACCCGATCCCGGCACCGCCCATTCGGCCATCGCGCCCGGGTCGGCCACCACCGCGTCCGGCTGGATGTCCTCGTAGGCGGCGGCGAACTCCGCCGCCGTGGTGTGCCGGTTGACGACCGCGATCGTCCCGCCGCTGAGCCCGACGGCGAGCGAGGCGGCGACCGTACGCCAGGAGTTGTCCGCCTGGATCAGGACCGTGCCGGACACCGATCCGGCGAGCGTCTCCGCGTGCCGCAGCAGTTCCCGCGCGGTGTGCCGGCCGGAGTCGTCGATCACGGCCACCGTGTCGGCCCGCCGCTGGAACTCGTGCACCACCTGTCGCACCCCGGCACCCCGTTCAGTCGAAAAGGTCGAACGACGTGCTGAAGAATGCCTGGTACCGGGCCATCCGGCCGGCGGGGGAAACCACCGCCGCGCTGTGGAAGGCACCGATCCGGCGGCCGGACTCGGTGACCACGCCGTAGACGGTCTCCAGGTCGCGGTCGACCGCCGAGCGCAGGATGTGATGCACCCGCTCGACGGCGTTGCGGCCGGCGAGATATCCGGCGAAGTCCTCGCGCGAATTGCCGTTGACCTCGCCGCCCGGCAGCGCGATCAGGAACCGGAAGCCGGGTTCGACCCAGTCCAGCGCCTTCGCCGGGTCGGCGCTGTCCATGCAGGCCATGTACTCCCGAAGTACCATCCGCCCTCCCCCAACTGAGTTCAGTTCAGTATTCGGACGCTACCCCGGCCGGCACCCGCACGCAATGGACCGCTTACGGTGTGACGACCCGGACGCAGGCATCCTCGATCATGTCGCGGATCTGGGGCAGCGACACGGCGCCGCGCGGCCGGTACCACCGCCAGACGCTGACGATCATGCCGAGCAGCGACAGCGTGAGCGTGCGGGCCTCGCGGCGCACGAAGACGCCGTCGTCCATCCCGCGCACCAGCAGCTCGGTCCACGCCGTCTCGATCTGCTGCACCAGCCGGCGGGCCGCCGCGCGCTCGGCCTCCTCGCGGGCGGACTGGCGTTTCACCGACAACAGGTCGAGGTTGTTCTGCAGGATCCGCATGCGCAGCACGTCGTTCTCGGAGACCTCGTACGCCGCGCGCACCGCGGCCCGCAGCGCCGCCATCGCATCGGCCTCGCCGGCGGTCGCCTTCGCGAACATCTCGTACGAGCGGTCGAGCTCCATCCGCATGATGGTGAGCAGGCAGTGCGCCTTGGACTCGAAGTAGTGATAGAGCGCGGGCTGGCCGATGCCGACCTGGTCGGCCACCGTCGACCATTTGGTCGCGTCATACCCGTTCCGGCCGAAGCTCTTGATCGCCGCCGACAGGATCGCGGCACGCTTCGAGCGGGGCCCCTCCCCCGGCTCCACGACCCGCGCAACAGGCATCTCGGCTCCCCGCATCGTCGGTCTCGGAAGACCCAGCATAAAGCCGAGTTGAACTCGGTTCCACCGGCCCGGTCACAGCCGCTCGACGACGGTCGCGTTCGCCATGCCGCCGCCCTCGCACATGGTCTGCAGTCCGAACCGCCCACCGGTACGGCGCAGCCCGTGCACCAGGGTCGCCATCAGCCGGGCCCCGGACGCCCCGAGCGGATGCCCCAGCGCGATCGCCCCGCCGCTCGGATTGACCCGCTCCGGATCGGCGCCGGTCTCCTGCTGCCACGCCAGCACCACCGGCGCGAACGCCTCGTTGATCTCCACGAGGTCGATGTCCGCCATGGTCAGCCCGGCCCGGTGCAGGACCTTCTCGGTCGCCGGGATCGGGCCGGTGAGCATGTAGACCGGATCCGAGCCGACCACGGCCATCGCGAACACCCGGGCGATCGGCGAGAGGCGATATCTTCGTACGGCGTCGGCCGAGGCGACGAGCAACGCCGCCGCACCGTCGGAGATCTGGCTGGACACGGCCGCGGTGAGCCGGCCGCCCTCGGTGAGGGCCTTGAGGGTGGCCATCTTCGCCAGCGAGGTGTCCGGCCGCGGACCCTCGTCGGCCGCCAGCCCGAACGCGGGTACGACCTCGTCGCCGAACGCGCCGGCGGCCCACGCCGCGGCCGCCCGCCGGTGGCTGGTCAACGCGAACCGCTCCATGTCCGCCCGGGACACGTCCCATTTCTCGGCGATCAGCTCCGCGCCGCGGAACTGCGAGATCTCCTGCTCGCCGAAGTGCGTTCGCCAGCCCACCCCGTCGTACGGATGGCCCATCCCCTCCCGGGCACCGACGATCGCCGTGGCGGCCATCGGCACCAGGCTCATCACCTCCACCCCGCCGGCCACCACCAGGTCGGCGGCGCCGGACAGCACGGCCTGCGCGGCGAAGTGCACCGCCTGCTGCGACGATCCGCACTGCCGGTCGATGGTGGTGCCCGGCACATGCTGCGGAAGGCCGGCGGCGAGCCAGGCCGTCCGGGCGATGTTGCCGGCCTGCGCGCCCAGCTGGCTGACGCAGCCGAAGTGGACGTCGTCCACCTCGCCGGGGTCGACCCCGGTCCGGTCCAGCAGGGCGGTGATCACGTGCCCGCCCAGATCCGCGGGGTGCACCGCGCTGAGTCCGCCGCCGCGGCGCCCCACCGGGGTCCGGACGGCGTCGACGATGAACGCTTCCACCATGGCTCTCCCATCAATCAGCGGTTCGGTCGGGGAATCGGGGCCGGCGTTTGGCCAGGAAGGCGGCCACGCCCTCGCGGCCCTCGGCGGAGACGGCCGCGGCCACGAGGGCCTGCCCCTCCCGGTCGAGGTGCTCCGCCAGCCCGGCGGTCAGGCCCGCCGCGACCAGTCGCCGGGTGGCGCCGATCGCCGCCGTGGCGCCGGCCGCGAGCGCGGCGGCCACCCGTTCCGCCTCGGCGTCCAGCCGCTCGGGCTCGGCCAGCCGGGAGACCAGCCCGATCTCGGCCGCCTCCCGGGCGTCCAGCCGCCGGTTGGTGAGCAGCAGGTCGAGGGCGCGCCGGGGGCCGATCAGCCGGGGCAGCGACCAGCTCACCCCGGCATCCGGCGAATACCCGATGCCGGTGTAGGCGGCCACGAAGGTGGCGTCCGTGGCGGCGATCGTCAGGTCGGCCGCGGCGGCGAGCCCGAGGCCGGCGCCCGCGACCGCGCCGCGCACGGCGGCGATCAACGGGGCGTCCAGTGCGGCGAAGCCGCGCAGCGCGTCATGCAGGGCCCCGGTCACCGCCGCCAGGTGCCCGGCCAGGTCCGGGCCGGGCAACCCGGCGAACTCGCGCAGGTCACCGCCGACGCAGAAGGACCGGCCCGCGCCGCGCAGCAGCACGGCCCGCACCCGGTCGCGCCGGCACCGGTTCGCGGCGGCCAGCAGGCCCCGGGCCGTCGCCAGGTCGATCGCGTTGCCCCGTTCGGGGCGGCACAGCACGACGTGCGCGACGCCGCCGCGTACCTCGACCGAGACCGGATCGCTCATCGGGCGGTCCAACCGCCGTCGACCACCAGCATCTGCCCGGTGCAGTACGACGACGCGTCCGACGCCAGGAACAGCAGCGCACCGTCGAGTTCCCCGCCCTCGCCGCCGCGCCGCAGCATGGTGTTGCGCTCGACCCAGCCGCTGCCCCGGGCGTCCGCGAACAACGCCTCCGTCATCTCGGACCGGAACCAGCCGGGGGCGAGCGCGTTGACCCGTACCCCGTCCTTCCCCCACTGCCCGGCCAGCTCCCGGGTCAGCCCGAGAAGGCCCGCCTTGGACGCGGCGTAGCTCGCCCCGCCCAGCGGCGCGGCGGACACCAGCCCGAGGATGGACGCCACGTTCACGATGCTGCCGCCGGTGTCCGGCCGGGCCGCGTCGGCCATCAGCCGGGCCAGGTGGAACGGCGCCACCAGGTTCACCGCGAGCACCTCGGCGAAGTCGTCCGCGGTCTCGTCGGCCGCGCGCACGGCACCCGCGGTGCCCGCGTTGTTCACCAGCACGTCGAGGCGCCCGGTCGCGGCCAGCGCCGTGTCGACCAGCCGGCGACGGTCGGCCTCGCGGCGCACGTCGCAGGCCACCGGGTGGATCCGGTCGTCGCCCGCCGCGACCTCGGCGAGCCGGTCCAGGCGGCGGGCCGCGGCGAAGACCGTGGCGCCCGCGCCGGCGAGCACGGCGGTGAAGCGCGCGCCCAGCCCGGACGAGGCGCCGGTGACCACCGCCGTGCGCCCGGCGAGCGAGAACAGGCCGGCGGTCACGGCTCGACGCCGATCGGCAGGGTCACCGCGCCGCCGTCGATGACCAGCGTCTGCCCGGTGATCCAGGAGGACGCGTCGGAGGCGAGGAACACGGCCGCGTCGGCGACGTCCTCCGGCGTGCCGAGCCGGCGCAGCGGCAGTTTGGCGGTCAGGATGGGCTCGCGCACCTCCCAGACCGCGCGGGCCAGCTCGGTCTTGATCAGGCCGGGGGCGATCGCGTTGACCCGTGCCTTCGGCCCCAGCTCGTAGGCGAGCTGCCGGGTCAGGTGGATCATGGCGGCCTTGGTGGCGTTGTAGTACCCGATGTGCGGGTCGACGATCAGGCCGCCGACGGAGGCGATGTTGACGACGGCGCCGCCGTGCTCGGCCATCCACGCCCGCCAGGCGCAGCCGGTCCAGGCGATCATGCCGTACTGGTTGACCCGGACGGTCTTCTCCGCCCGCGGCAGATCAAGATCGACAAGATCGCCGTGGTACGGGTTGGTCGCGGCATTGTTGACCAGGATGTCCACCCGCCCGAACCGGTGCATGGTCTCGTCGACGCAGCGCTGGGCGTGCTCCGGTTCGCCGGCGTTGGCCACCACGGTGTGCACGCCGCCGCCGGCCGGGACCGACATCAGTTCGTCCCGCGCCTCGGCCAGCCCGCCGGCCTTGCGGGCGGCGATGGTCACGTGCGCGCCGGCCGCCCGGTAGGCGCGCGCGATCGCCAGCCCGATGCCGCGCGAACCGCCGGTGATCACCGCCACCCGGCCGTCCAGCGCCGTCACGCCGCCGCCTCCTTGCCGTATCGGGCCAGCTCCCGGCGCGCGATCGTGCGCAGGTGCACCTCGTCGGGCCCGTCCGCGATCCGCAGCGCCCGGGTGATGGCGAACAGCCGGGCCAGCACGGTGTCGTCGCTGACCCCGGCCGCGCCGTGCGCCTGCACCGCCCGGTCGACCACCCGGTGGGCCACCTCGAGTGCGGCCACCTTGATCGCGGCCACCTCGGTGCGGGCCGCCGCGTTGCCGACGGTGTCCATCAGCCACGCCGACTTGAGCACCAGCAGCCGCAGCTGTTCGATCTCGATGCGGCTGCGCGCGATCCATTCCCGTACCACGCCCTGATCGGCCAGCGGCCCGCCGAACGCCTCCCGGGCCAGCACCCGCCGGCACATCAGCTCCAGCGCCCGCTCGGCGAAGCCCACCGCGCGCATCGCGTAGTGCATCCGGCCGGGCCCGAGGCGGCCCTGGGCCAGCGCGAAGCCCTCGCCCTCGCCGCCGAGCAGGTTGGTGGCCGGCACGCGAACCCCGCTGAAGTCGACCTCGCCGTGCCCGAGCCGGTCGGTGTAGCCGAAGACCGGCAGGTCGCGCAGCACCGTCACGCCGGGGGTGTCGCGCGGGATGAGCAGCATGCTCTGCTGGCGGTAGGCCGGCGCGTCCGGGTCGCTGACGCCCATCAGGATGATCAGCGCGCAGTCCGGGTCGAGGATGCCGGAGGTGTACCACTTGCGGCCGTCGACCACGTACTCGTCGCCGTCCCGGGTGATCCGGGTGCGCAGGTTCCGCGGGTCGGAACTGGCCACGTCCGGCTCGGTCATCGCGAAGCAGGACCGGATCCGCGCGTCCAGCAACGGCAGCAGCCACCGGTGCTGCTGCTCCGGCGTGCCGTAGAGCGCGAGCAGCTCCATGTTGCCGGTGTCCGGGGCGGAGCAGTTGAACACCTCCGGCCCGATGATCGAGCGGCCGGCGATCTCGGCGAGCGGCGCGTATTCCAGATTGGACAGCCCCGCACCCCGGTCGCCGTGCGACATGAAGAGGTTCCACAGGCCTTCGGCGCGAGCCTTCTCCTTGAGCTCGCGCAGCACCGGTGGCAGCGCGTGCCGGTCGGCCGCCTCGGCGAGCTGCCGGTCGTACACCGCCTCCGCGGGGTAGACGTGCGCGTCCATGAAGGACCGCATCCGGTGCTGCAGCTCGCGGGCGCGCGGGGTGGCTTCGAAGTCCACGGATCTCACTCCAGTAGCTCGGCGGCGCTGCGGATCATCGCGGCGATGGTGGGCGGCAGGCGTTCCTGGTCCGGGTCGTGGATCCGGCCCTCGCGGTGGCGGCGCAGGTTGTGGCCCATGATCGCGGCCATCTTCATCCGGCAGAGGGCGCCGAACCAGGCCATCGCGGGCGGTGCCGGCGCGCCGTCGAGATAGGCGTCCAGCAGGCCGGCCTCGCCCGGCAGGCCGGGGACCGGGCGGCCCAGCGCCGGGAAGTTGCGGTGGTCGGCGAAGAGCAGGAACCAACCCAGGTCGGTACGCGGATCGCCGGCGCTCCAGATCTCCCAGTCGACGACCGCGACCGGCCGGTCGGCGCGACACAGCACGTTGCCCAGCCGGAAGTCGCCGTGCACGAGGACCGGCGGCAGGGCGGCCGGAACGCTGCGGGCGAGCCGTCGGAGCAACTCCTCGGATCCGGGCCGCAGCTCGCCGGGCACCGCGCGCATCAGGCGGCTCCACTGTGCCAGCTCGGCATCCCCGTCCCGCGCCGGCAGAGCACCCGGCGGATGCGGCGCCGACCCGCCGTCGAGCGGCAGCGCCGCCCCGCCGTCGAGCGGCAGCGCCGCCACCGGCAGATCGTGCAGCCGGCGCAACACCCCGGCAGCGGCCAGCATGCGCGCGGCGGCCAGGTCGCCGGGCAGGTCGTGGTCGTCGAGCACCGGCTCGACCGCGGCGCCCTCGACGAACTCCATCGCGAACCAGGCCGGCTGCGCCTCGTCGACCACCACCACCGCGGGCACCGGCACCGCGGTGCCGGCCAGCGCCCGCAGCACGCGCGCCTGGCGCAGCATGTCGTTGCGCCCGACCGGCCGTTCCGCGGGCGGCACCGCCTTGACGACGCACCGCCGCTCCCCCACCGTCACCGTGTAGGTGAGCCCGGAGTGCCCGCCGGCCAGCGTCCGCAGTGGACCCACCGGCTGCCCCGGGAACGCGGCGCGGACCCGGCCGTCGAGCTCGGCCACGGCGGTCACCGCTTCGGCTCCCGCGGCAGGCCGAGCACCCGCTCGGCGAGGATGGTGCGCTGGATCTCGTCCGAGCCGCCCGCGATCCGGTAGCCGGGCGCCCCCAGCAGGTGCTCGGTCCACGCGAACGTTCCCCACTCGCCGGTGTCGGCCACCAGGCGCGGGCCGAGCAGCCCGACGACCAGGTCGCTGGTGCGCCGCATGGTCTCGGTGGCGTAGAGCTTGCCGACCGACGCCTCGGCGCCGGGCTCGCGGCCGGCGACCAGTGCCGCGGTGACGCGCAGCCCGATCAGGCGCTGCACGGTCGCCCGCACGAAGAGGTCGGCGGCCCGTTCGGCCTCGCCGCCGGTGAGCGGCCGGGACAGGTGCCGGGCGAGCGCGACGGCGCGGTCGGCGTTGGCCAGGCCGAGCGAGCCGCTGTCCAGCCGCTCGGCGGCCAGCACGGTGAGGGTGACCCGCCAGCCACCGCCGACCGGGCCGAGCCGGTCGGTGTCCGGCACCACCACGTCGTCCAGGTAGACCTCGTTGAAGCTGGCGCCGCCGGTCATCTGCCGGATCGGGCGGACGCTGACGCCGGGCGCGTCCATCCGGACCAGGAACACCGTGATGCCGGCGTGTTTGGGTGCGTCCGGATCCGTACGGCAGACCGCGACACCCCAATCCGCGACGCCCGCGCCGGACGTCCACACCTTGTGCCCGTTGAGGATCCAGCGGTCGCCGTCGCGGACCGCGCGGGTGCGCACCGAGGCGAGGTCGGATCCCGCCTCGGTCTCCGAGAACAGCTGGCAGGCCAGCTCGTCGGTGCGCAGCATCGGCACGATCCAGCGGGCCCGCTGCTCAGGCGTCCCCCAGATGCGGACGGCCGGGGCGACCAGCTGCTGGGTGACCGGGAAGATCTCGGTGCGCCGGGGCACGTCGAACGCCGCCTCCTCGGCCCGGTAGAGCTGCTCGTAGTAGGCCGGCAGGCCCCGTCCGCCGAACTCCGCCGGCCAGCTCAGGGCGCCCCAGCCGGCCTCGTACCGCCGCTGTTCCCAGGCGCGGACCCGGTCGGTGTGCGCGCGGTCCGCCGCGGCGGACCGGTTGTCGAACACCGCCACCGAGTCGTCGCCGCTGCCCCAGGCCGCGTCGGGCGGGCGCGGCGCGGCGACGCCCGCCAGCCAGCTCCGCGCCTCGGCCCGGAACGCCTCGGTTGTCGTCCCGCTCATCGGCGCCCCCCGACCGACAGGACCGTGCAGGCGCTGACCCCGGGCGCGCCGTACACATGGGTGAAACCGATCCGCGGCTCGCCGGGCACCTGCCGGCCGGCCGCGCGCCCGCGCAGTTGCTGCACCACCTCGCAGATCTGGCGCAGCCCGGACGCGCCGATCGGCTCGCCGTTGGCGATGCAGCCGCCGTCGGTGTTCACCGGCAGCGCGCCGCCGATCTCGGTGGCGCCGTCCGCGATCAGCTTCTCCTGCTCGCCGTCCGCGCAGAACCCGCACTCGGCCAGGTGCATGACCTCGGCGCCGCTCTCGGTGTCCTGCAGCTGGCAGACGTCCACATCGGCCGGTGCCACCCCGGCCGCCGCGAACGCCGCGGCGGCGGCGTCCCGGCTCACGCTGGTCAGTTCGCCGCCGGCCAGCGACGGGCTGAACACCTCGAAGGAGCCGAACCGGCGGGTCCGGACGACCGCCGCCCGTACGGTCACCGGTGTGCTCCCGAACTCGCGGGCCGCCGCCGGTGAGCAGAGCACCAGGGCGGCCGCGCCCTCCCCCGGTGAGCAGAACATGTATCGGGTCAGCGGATCGTTGACCGGGCCGGAGGCGAGGATCTCGGCCGCGGTCAGCGGGGTGCGCCGCCACGCGTTCGGGTTGCGGCTGCCGTTGCGGTACGCCTTCTCGGCCACCAGGGCGAGGGTGCGCGCGCTGATCCCGTACTCGTGCATGTACCGCTGGATCTTCATCCCGAAGAACTGGGTGGTCACCATCAGCCCGTCGCGGCCGTACGCGTCGTCCAGGCCCCAGTCCGCCGGCATCGGGTCGAACGCGCCGCGCGGATGTTTGTCGAAGCCGACCGCCAGGACGACGTCGGCCATGCCGCCGCGGATGGCATTGACCGCCGACAGCACCGCGCTGCCGCCGGTGGCGCAGCCGTTCTTGACGTTCACGAACGGCACACCGGTGAGCCCGAGCCGGGCGACGAGCGTGTCGGCCAGCCCGGCGGCGTCGCTGCCGCCGAACGCCGCGCCGACCCGGGCCCACGGGATGCCCGCGTCGGCCAGTGCCGCGCGCGCCGCGGTGACCGCGTGCTCGCGCCCGCTGGTGTGCTCGGTGCGCCCGAACCGGGAGAGCCCGGCTCCGGCGATCACCACGTCCTCCATCACGCCTCCTCGATCGGCGTGGCCCGCGGCACCCCGCCGGTGGCCTCGATCCGCACCGGCCCGCCGATCCGCAGGGAATCCAGGTCGGTGGTGTCCACGACGGCGGCGATCCGGACCTGCTCCGGCAGTTCCACGTAGGCCACCGCGAACGGCCGGAAGCCCGCCGGGGGCGCGACGTACGGCGGCGACTTCGGTGCGTACCGCTGCACCGTCCAGGTCCACAGGGAGCCCCTGATCGACAGGGTGACCGCCGACGTGCCCTCGCCGCAGCGCGGGCACGAAGGATCCGCCGGGTAGACGGTCACCGCGCACCCGGCGCACCGCGAACCGACGAGCGCCGGCACCGGTCAGCGACCCTTCCACTTGGGCTCGCGCTTCTCCAGGAAGGCCGCCACGCCCTCGGCGGCGTCCTCGGAGTTGAGCGTGACGCCGACCGCCAGGTGCTCCATCACCATCAGCGACTGGATGTCCGCCTCCAGGCTCCGGTCGATGGTCATCTTGGTGATGCGCATCTGGAACGGGCTCTTGTCGGTCAGGTGGCTGACGAACTCGGCGACGGTGGCATCCAGTTCCTCGGCCGGCGCCGACGCGTTGATCAGGCCGAAGCCGGTGGCCTCGACACCGGACAACAGCTTGCCGGTGAGCATGAGCTCCTTGGTCTTGCGGATGCCGATCATGCGCGGCACCCGGTAGATCGGCCCGGCGCCGCCGAACAGGGCACGCCGGATGTGGAAGTCACCGATCTTGGCGTCGTCGGCCGCGATGGCGAAGTCGCAGGAGATCATCAGCTCGAACCCGCCCGCGGTGACGTAGCCCTCCAGCACCGCCACCGACGGGGTGGCCATCGAGTAGAGCCGGTCGCACACCTTCGCCGAGACGACGGCGACGTCCATGGCCGTGCTGCTGCCGATGTAGTCCGATTGCAGCTCGTCGAGGTCGAACCCGGAGCAGAACGTGCCGCCGCGGCCGCGCAGCACCAGGACGCGCAGCTCGGGATCGGCGTC